>WNFS01020038.1_pt1 | contig 10380 bp, 8 predicted proteins | sample 5400141 | NCBI WGS metagenome assembly WNFS01 (sample SAMN13153358, study PRJNA577476) | soil metagenome | isolation source: 60 cm saprolite under Madrone tree | place: USA:California | collected 2016-06-14
ACTTTCTACCGCCGCAATTGATCAAGGCCATCGCCGAAGGCAAGCAGTCTCTTCCGTCCGATTCCGCCAAGCGTGCCGTGTACGAGGCACAGCTCGAGCGCTATCAGGAGAAACAGGAACGTAAGCAGGAAGCCGCGAACGTCGATGCCGGAGCAGCCAGCACGTCTGGCAAGGCCGCCCCGATGAGCGATGAGGAACAAGCCCGTCGCCGCGAGGACCGTTTGTATGCCGATCTCAAAACCGAAGATCTTCTGGACCTGCCGCCCGACCAGCGCATGAAGGCAATCCTCAAAATGTCACCCGAAGATCAGCGCGCCATCGGCACTTCGCTCAAGGGCGACAAGCGAGACGAGTTCATGGAGGGGATGAAGCCGCAGCAGCGCGAAACGATCATGGCGCTCAATAATCCGCAGCAAGTCGTCACCGAGGAGCTGGTCCAGAGCAAACTGCTGCGTGCCGTCTACAGCGACCGCCAGCTGGAAGAAGTGATGACCGATTTCTGGTTCAATCACTTTAATGTGTTTATCGGGAAGGGTGCCGATCGCTACATGCTTACCAGCTACGAGCGTGACGTCATCCGCCCCCATGCCCTGGGCAAGTTTGAAGACCTTCTGGTGGCGACAGCTCACAGCCCCGCCATGCTCTTTTATCTCGACAACTGGCTGAGCGTGGGGCCCAATTCCGATTTCGCCAACGGCATCCCGAAGCGAAATAACAATTACAACTGGCGCAGGCCGCCCCGACAGCGGCGTCCGGCGCAGGTGAAACAAGCCAAGGGCAAGCGCAGCGGCCTGAATGAAAACTATGGCCGCGAACTCATGGAACTTCATACTCTCGGCGTGAACGGCGGCTATACCCAGAGAGATGTCACCGAGGTAGCCCGCGTCCTGACTGGTTGGACGCTGAAGCAGCCCAAGCAGGGCGGCGGCTTTAGTTTCGAAGAGCGCATGCACGAGCCCGGAGATAAAAATGTGCTGGGACATCGCATCAAATCGAACGGCGAAAAAGAGGGCCGCGAGGTGCTGCACATTCTGGCGCGTCATCCCTCGACCGCGAAATTCATTTCCACCAAACTGGCCATGCGCTTCGTCTCCGACAATCCTTCACCGGCTTTGGTGGACAGGATGGCGCAAACCTTCCTGAAGAAAGATGGCGATATTCGCGAAGTGCTGAAAACCATGCTCCATTCCCCGGAGTTCTGGGCACCCGAGTCGTATCGCGCCAAAGTGAAAACTCCGCTGGAGTTCGTGGTTTCAGCGCTTCGCGCCAGCGGCGCCGAAGTCAGCGATGCCCTGCCCCTGGCGAGGCAGCTTCAAACCATGGGCATGCAACTCTACGGAATGCAGCCACCCACCGGGTATTCGATGAAAGCCGATGCCTGGGTAAATTCGTCGGCGCTGCTGGGACGAATGAATTTCGCTCTGGCCCTGACTGCGCGAAAACTCAAAGGCGTGCAGGTGGACTCGGATCAAATCATTGGCGCCGGCAGTACGCCCGGTGATCCGCAAGCGACCCTGGCGACGCTGGAGACCAGTTTGCTCGCGGGCGATGTGTCGCGGCAGACGCACGATACGATTGCCGCGCAAATGCAGCCGCCGATGAATGATCCCAAGCCAGGCGTGGCGAAAACCAGCCCGCCAGGCACGAGTGCGATCGCGGGGCTGCTGCTGGGGTCTCCAGAATTTCAGCGGAGATAGGGAAAGGCGGTCGTTGGTCGTTGGCCCTTGGTCGTTGGCCTTTTGCCGGAGAGTGTAAAGCTGCCCCAAAGAGATACGACGGGGATTGGTCTTTTGGGAAGGGCACGACTTTAGTCGTGCCGTAACCTGCCGAAGAAGGTTGGGCTTTAGCCGCTGGGGTACGCTGTTTCGTCCGCAGCACGTTCTGTCCCTGGCTAGGAGCTTTTTATGTCGATCACTCGCCGTGTATTCCTACGCAACGGTGCTCTCGCGGTTGTCGGTACGGCCGCGATCCCAAGTTTCCTGGCGCGTGCGGCATTCTCCGCCGTCGGAGCAGGCGCGAGCAACAAACGCCTCGTGGTCATCTTCCAACGGGGCGCGGCTGACGGCCTCAATATCGTGGTTCCACATGGCGAGCAGGCTTATTACTCGATGCGCCCGTCCATCAACATCCCGCGCGACGCGGTGATTGACCTGGACGGCTTTTTCGGACTCCACCCGGCCCTGTCAGCCCTGCAGCCGATCTGGAGCCAGCGCCATCTGGCCATCGTGCATGCCGCCGGTTCGCCTGACCCGAGCCGATCCCACTTCGATGCGCAGGACTTCATGGAGTCGGGCACGCCCGGGATCAAAGCCACCGAAGACGGTTGGCTGAATCGGGCGTTACATTCTTTGTCCCAACCCGCCGACAAATCGGCCTTCCGAGCCATCGGCCTGGGGCCATCTCTGCCTCGAATTCTTTCCGGACAGGAGCCGGCGGTTGCGGTTAACAACATCAACGATTTCGGCGTGGGCGGCCGAAATCCGAACGCGGCACCCGTCTCCAATACCTTTGAAGCGATGTATGCGAACTCGGCAGACATGGTGATGCATGGCACCGGCCAGGAAACTTTCGAAGCCGTAAAGATGCTGAAGGCGGCGGATCCGTCCAAATACAAACCCGCGGCGGGCGCGGATTATCCCAAGGGACGCTTTGGGGACAGCCTCAAGCAGCTTGCCCAACTCATCAAGGCCAACCTGGGAGTGCAGGTGGCTTTCGCCGATATCGGAGGCTGGGACCATCACGTCAACGAAGGCAGCACGCAAGGCCAGATCGCCAACGTGCTGCGCGAATTCTCCCAATCACTCGGTGCGTTCTGGATCGATCTCGGCGATCTCGCGGAAAACACTGTGGTCGTGACCATGTCGGAATTCGGCCGCACCGCCCGCGAAAATGGCAACCGCGGCACCGATCACGGCCACGCCAACGTGATGTTCGTAATGGGCGGCCCGATAAAAGGCGGCAAGGTGTACGGACGCTGGCCCGGTCTCGATCAGTCGCAGTTGTATGAGGGCCGCGATCTCGCGGTCACCACCGATTTCCGCCGTGTTCTGGGCGAAGCGGTTGACCGCCACCTGGGCAATCACGACCTCAATCAGGTATTCCCGGGATTCGACAACCAGACGGGGAAATTCCTGAAGTTGCTGGGATAAATTTGTAGCGCGCTACGAACCTAGATCTCAATCATCACGTCTCCGCCTTCCACCTTCAGCGGATAGACCGCAACCTTTGCGCCTGGATTCTGTGCAGCTTGGCCGGTCTTGGGATCCCATTGCCAGCCGTGCCACGGACACACCAATTTGTCGCCTTCGATCACGCCCTGTCCCAAAGGCCCACCGCTGTGCAGGCAGACGTTATCCATGGCGGAGATGGTGCCGTTCACGTTGGCCACGCAGATGACTTTGTCGCCCAGAGGAAATTCTTTGGCTTCGCCGGCAGGAGGAAGTTCAGATTGAGTGGTTAGTTTTACGAAGCTCGTCATGAGACCTTTCGGATTTGAATCTAAAGACTGCCGAGCTTCGCTCGGCCGGGCAGGTGAGACACCTGCCCCTACGTGGTCTTTGGTGATGCATGTGACTTTGCTGAAGGCTGACGGCTGAAAGCTGACAGCTAGTGATCCCTCGCTGCGCTCGGGATGACCGCATCGGGCTCCCGCTTCGCTCACGCCCGATAAGCGCGGTCACTTCGGTTGCAGCGTCTGCGCAATCATCACCTGGCGTTTGAAATTCTCCACCATGTTCGGATCGAGACGGACTTCGGTGGGACGCTTGGCCAGTGACATCTGATCGATCTTGTCCTGCAACTTCAGCAGCGCATAAAACAGGTTCTCCGGACGCGGCGGGCAGCCAATCACATACACATCCGTAGGGACAATCTTGTCCACGCCCTGCAGCACTGCATAGGTATTGAACGGACCGCCCACGGAGGAGCACGCGCCCATCGAGATCACCCACTTGGGATCAGGCATCTGGTCGTAAATGCGCTTAACGACGGGCGCCATCTTCAACGTGACCGTCCCGGCCACAATCATCAGATCGCTCTGCCGCGGGCTGGGACGAAACACTTCCGAACCAAAGCGCGCAATATCAAAACGCGCCGTCGAAGAAGCGATCATCTCGATGGCGCAGCAAGCCAGCCCAAACGTCATAGGCCAAACCGCCGACTTCCGTGCCCAGTTGAACACGTAGTCCACGGTGGTAATCATAAAATTCTTTTCGAATTTATTCTGCAGCCAACCCATGAAGTGTCCTCGATCTCCCAGGACCAGATGTCCCCGAAACAAAATCGCGATACCACTATAAGCGCTAGCGCCCGCCACGGGCAACGGTAGTTCAGTCTAGGTGCCGGTAAATTGGTATGAAGGGCAAGAGAGGGGTAGCAAGTCCGACAACCCCGGCTGATTCAAGCCGCATTTCGAAAACACTTTTCGCGTGCAATAGAGGCTTCCGCGAACAGGCGACACAGGTGTACCATGATCTCGTTTTCGAGATCAAAAAGGAAATTCTGCTGTGAATCCGCAGAAGCGTTCTAATCAACTCGCCCCGCATCTCAAATTCTTGATTTCGGAAAGCTCCATATCGCGCGAGGTATGACGACCATGTCGAGGACTGCTCTGATTCTGAGAAACCTGATCGGCTTTACTCGCGGTAGCGACCGTTTTGACGCTAATGATGTCTGGCATTTTGTACACCACTGCTTGATGCCACATTCCAAAATGCGAGGAGTTATGACCGTCGACCAATATCTTGCGATGGCCCGGGAAATCGGACGCCGTGCGGCGGATGGGCTGCCCGGGACCTATACCAAAGAGCGCGATAATGGCGAAATTCTGGTTTATTGGGAACCAGGGCCCGAGAAAGAGGGTTTATTCATGGCGGTCGCTCCAATTGGAACACAAGGTGAGATCAAGACCTTATTTCCACCTGAGGACGGCAAGCGCTACTTCGACGACCAGCCGGTTAACGGGTTTCGTATATTGCACTAGGATGGGTGTCATACGCCTCCAATACAAACGATTCCTAAATGACGTCATCCTTTTAATGACGTCATCCTTTCCGTCCTTCACACGTTTTGCGCTACACTCCGAACCGGCGCCGGTAGGCGCTGGGGGAAACGCCTGTGTGTCTTTGGAAGAGCCCACGGAAATAGGCGGCATCCTGATAGCCGACCGCGTCACTGATCTCCTGCATGGTGCGATGGTCGCTCTCCAGCAGGCGCTTGGCGGCGGCGATTCGAAGCTTCTGCAAGTAGGCCAGCGGGCTGTCTCCAGTAGCTTGCTTAAAGCGGCGAACGAAATTGCGTAGGCTCATGCCTACCCTCCGGGCCGGGGCCTCGAGCGGGAAGGTCCGGTGAAAATTCTGGTGCAGCCACTGCATGCACGCCTCCACCGCAGTAGAAGCCGCGGTCTTCGGTGACCATCAGTTCCGGCATCCACTTCACCTTGGGATATTTCTCACGGAAGCGCTCGGCCAGGCCCCAGTGTGTAGTGGCACGTTTGCCGTCGAGCAAGCCGGTAGCTGCGACCAGACCCACACCTGAGCACACGCTGGCGATGGCCGCTCCGCGCTTGTGCCAGCGCCGCAGCCAGGGCACAACCGGCGCGTTGCGCTCCACCACATCTTCGATGTTTAGTCCGGTGGTCGGGATGAAGATGAGATCTGTCCTGCGAATGTCTTTGAGCGCAGCCATAGGCTTGATATGGATTGGCCCGTCACAGCGGACCGCGCGTCCATCCACCGATGCCGTGGTCACGCGAAAGCAAGGAACCTGCCGCTTCCCCGTAAGATAGTTCCACAGGGTGCCGGCGTGGCGGAAGACTTCCATCGGACCGATGGCGGTGGAGGAGAAAGTTTCGTCGAGAAACAGGACTGTGACTTCTGTCATGGGTAGTTTCCTTCGCTTGGCCGGATCACCGCCGGCCGAATCAACGCTGGCCGAATCAGTGCTCGCAGAATCAATGATGGCCTAATCACCTATGTATAATGGCAAATCTGCCATCTTGTGGCAAGGCTCTTTTATCACTAATCTCAAAGAATCGGAAGAAGGAGTCGTCAGTCGTCGGTCTTGAGTCGTCAGCCACTCCCCCGGAGATCGCGGCCGCGAGCTCGATGATAAGACTCTCACGACTGACGACTGCTTCCGCAATGTTCGCGGAGAATCTAAAGGAGAATGGTATGAGGAAATACATGATCGAGCGGGAGATCCCGAAAGTCGGGACTCTGGAGGGGGAACAATTGCGGGAAGCCGCGGCCAAGTCCAACCAGGTGCTGCGCCAGCTGGGACCGGATATTCAGTGGCTGGAATCGTTTGTTACTGCCAACAAGATGTACTGTATGTATCTGGCCACAGATGAGGCGCTCATCCAGCGGCACGCCGAACTCAGCGGTTTTCCGGCCACCAAGGTCACGGAGATTCGCAGGATGATTGACGCTACGACGGCCGAGCCGCGGTAGACGAACGGGGCAGCCAGGGGCGCAGGTTGATTGTCGTCGGTATTCTGAGGGGTGGGATAGTTTCAGGGAGGCGAGTCTTACGTCCTTGGCCACCCGCCCAGGGACCAGCGAAACGGCGCTACGGAAAACGCACATCGAGACCATAAATCTCCTGCGTGCTCTTGTCTCGCATCAGGAGCGGCGAGTCATCGGGGGCGAGTCCGATCCAGAATTCCCACGGGTCGAAGCCGCGTGGAACTTCTTTCAGGCTGAACAAGCGTTCCACTTTGCCGTTGGCCACATTCACTCGCACCAGGTCGTCGGTCTTGTCAGAATAATCCTCCATGTACAGATACTTTCCGTCGTGTGACCAGTTCTCGAAAGCGAACCGCGACGACGCGAGCTGCGTCCAACTTTTCTTTTCCATGTCATAGAGCATCAGCTTCGTCGAGTCCGCAGAAAGAGCTGCAATGCGGCGTCCATCCTGCGAGGAGCGCGGGCTAAAAAGATTCTCTGACGCCGGCACATCAGAGATTTGAGAAGTCTTCAGGTCGACGATGTGAATGTTCGGGCCTGATGTGGCTCCGTACTCCAGCCAGGGCATGCCGGCGAACACGATGGCATCGCCCTTGGCTGTCCAGGTGGGCTCGCCCTGATTGCGGTCTCCCACGGTCACTTCCTGCGGCGTGCCACCCTGGGCCGGAATGACGAAGATCTTCCAGGGTTTTCCCGGACGCGAGCCCATAAATGCGATCTGGGTCCCGTCGGGCGACCAACGCGGCATGTGCGCCTGCATGGGCGCATAGGTGAGTTGGATTCGGGAGCTCCCGTCCGGTTTGCTTCGCCACAGCGTGAGGTCCGGATGCGACACGTAGGTGATCCACTCGCCATTGGGCGGGATATCCGCCTCGCCCGCCGACACGCCCGGAAGGTAGACGGAAAACTGCTGCGACTTGCTCTCCAGGCGGATCAAATCGAACCGGCGCTGCTGGCCTATGACGAACAGCTTCTTGCCATCCGGGCTCGGGGTTGGATTGCTGAACATGAGTGGCCCTACGGTGAGCTGGGTGGGCTCAGCTTTAGCCGTGCGAAAAAAGGAGCCCTCTTCGCGAAGGGCCCAAATGTTTTGAGTGTGGTCGTGGGTGGATTCAAAGAGGAAGTAGCCTCCATCGGGCGTCCAGGATCCGCCGAATTCCTGCGCGGGCTTGTTCCAGTCCCGCAACACGGGGTGCAAGCCCTTCCCGTCGGCCGAAACCTCCCACAACGAAGAAGTGCGTTGGTTGGTGTCTCGGATGGTGAAGCGCAAGCGGCGGCCGTCGGGAGAAAATCGGGGCGCAAACGGAACTCCCTGTGCCGTGATGAGTTCCCGCGACTCGGTTCCGTCCGGATTGCACACGTACAAACTGGAGTTCCTGGCGTACACGATGTGTTGGCCGTCCGGCGCCCAGGTGGCCGAGTGTGCGAGGATGTCTCCCACCGGCCGCGACGACCCTGCCGGCAGCGTCAACACCCAAAGGGGCCACTCGGTTTCCGATCCTCCCGCCACCCCTTTCACCAGCAACTCAGAACGTCCCGGATAGAAGTCATAAATGTCAGCGCTCGCCAGCGAGGTGGGTACGGGCACGGTTTCTCCGCCCGAGGTTGAAACCTGCCGCAGCACCGAGTGGCCGCCAAGATTTTCAGAAAAATAGAGCCGGGTCCCGTCGGTGACGAGCGAGCGCTTCGATGCACCGTCGTTGGTAATCTGCAGCGACGAAATCACCGCGGGCGGGGATTCTGGCGACCGCATGAACAGAATTAATGCCACCAACACGGCAGCGACGATACCCAGAGTCAACCATTTCGCGATACCAGGCTTGGGCGGCGGCACAACGGTCGTAGCCGAGGTAGCGAAGATCGACCGGATTCTCTCTTTCGAGTCCGGCGCCTTCGAACCCGCGGCGACGGTCAGGACTTGCCCTGACTCCATGGCGCGGCGGAGCCGCTGCAGATCGTCCCGCATTTCTGCCGCGCTGGCATAGCGTTGCGCGGGATCCTTCTCCAGAGCCTTGCGCACGATGCGTTCCAACTCGGGAGGCGTGGCAGGGTTAAATCGCAGAGGCCACTCCGGCACGCTGTGAATGAGGGAGTCGAAAAACGCGGCCGTAGTTTGTCCCTGGAAGGGCAGAACTCCGGTGGCCATCTCATAGAGCACGACCCCGAACGAAAACAAGTCCGAACGGGAGTCCAGGGGCTGGCCCAAGGCCTGCTCCGGCGACATGTAGGGGATAGTTCCCAGGGCAGAGCCGGGGCGAGGGTGATCCTCGATTGACTGCGTGATCCCTCCGAAGGTGTTGCCGCTGACGCTGGCTTCATCCCCGAAGGTGAGCTTCGCCAGACCGAAGTCCAGAATCTTGGCGTGGCCCCGCAGGGTGACAAAAATGTTGGCCGGCTTAATATCGCGGTGAACGATGCCGTGGGTGTGGGCGGCGTCCAGGGCGTCGGCGATCTCGATACTCAAATCAAGCAACTCCGGCAGGGGCAGTGGACTCTTGGCAATACGCTGCCTGAGAGTCGTACCATCGAGATACTCCATGGCGATGAAGCGCCGTCGCTCCGCTTCGCCGATTTCGTAGATCACGCAGATGTTGGGATGGTTCAGGCCGGAAGCGGCCCGCGCTTCCCAGCGGAATCGTTCCAATACCACCGGGTTTTGGGCGACCAGTTCGGGCAGGAATTTGAGAGCGACGAGCCGCCCCAACTCGGTGTCCTGAGCCTTGTAAACCACACCCATCCCGCCGCTCCCCAGTTCTTCAATGACGCGGTAATGCGAGATGGTCTGGCCGATCACGCGCTGAGGGACACCCTGCTGGCCCTGCCATGTTAGGGTGCGCGTCGGGGCAAGTCAATGTGGGTGGGGGAGGGCTGCAGGGCGGGAAAATCCGGACACTCCGCACACCACTTGCGTTCTAAAGGGGCACAATCGCCAAAGCCGATGCAGGAAAAAGAGGCCTTACGGGTTCCCGACAGCTTCGTACACAACCATCCTTGCCACCGGTTTGCCGGCCTCTTCCTGCTCGGGTGCATACACACGGTGCGTTTGCAAGTCCACGGCGAGGCTGTGCACGGCGTGCTCGACCGGAAAGTCTTCAAGTTTGTGATAGTGATCCGCGTCGTCAGCATGAAACACAGAAATGGCACCGCTATAACAAGCGACGTAAATGCGATCGAGGCCTGGGTCAAATTTGATAACGTCGGGCCCCTTAGGCAAAGGCAGAAACGTTATGGGGGTGTGCTTGTCAAGATCGAATACTGTCATCAGCTCGTTTCCTTCACAAGACAGAAAGGCGCGATGATGCAGCGAGTCGAGTGCCATTCCGTGGTTCCCTTTGCATCGTCCCACCGGATACCGACCGACCACCTCATCCGTTGCGGGGTCAATCACCGCGAAAATATCTTGATCCTGAAGATTGACGTACACTTTCCGAGCGACCGGGTCGTACTGTGGCATTCCAGTTTCACTGTCGAAGCGCAGGGTGCGGACGATCTCATCCTTTTGCACATTCACCACGGCCTCCGCTCTTCCTCTTTCATCCGAGACATACAGTTTGTGAAACGGAGGAGCATAGGCACTCCCATCGGGCTTCGCTTCTGTCTTCAGTTTCTTGATGACTTTCATCTGCCTCAGGTCGACGACCCCGATGGTGTTGTCGTTGGCGTTGGAAGTGTAGAACTTCTTTAGCTCCGGTACGTACTCGACACCCTCAACGCCGGGCGTGTTGGTAACCGTGGCAATCACCTTGTACGTTGCCAAATCAACCACGTAAGTTTGCCCGGCAGAGAGATGAGCCGACAACAGGTAGCGGTCGTCGGTGTCAATCGTGAGATAGTCGAATCGCTTTCCGCCCGGGCCAGGCAAGTCGAACTTGGCAACCTGCCTCAGGGTTTGGCCCAGCATGTGCGACGAGCACAT
>WNFS01004755.1_pt1 | contig 10379 bp, 11 predicted proteins | sample 5400141 | NCBI WGS metagenome assembly WNFS01 (sample SAMN13153358, study PRJNA577476) | soil metagenome | isolation source: 60 cm saprolite under Madrone tree | place: USA:California | collected 2016-06-14
ATCCCGGGCAGACCGTCCGCGATCAAACCTCACCCGAACAGTTCGCGGCACTGGAGCAACTGCTGATCAAGGAGCGCATACGGCACGCCACAGATGGCGGTGAAGTCTATATTCCCAGCGCCGCTCCACCGGATCACGGTTTCGCTCTCCAAATCGATCAGGACAGCTACGACTTTGGCCGCGAAGCTCAGGCGACGATTGCACCGTCATGGCGAAACCAAGTCACGATGAGTTCGATCGAAGCGATCTCAGAACACGCCCCTGGGAAGTCGATCGAACTCATCGCGCCGCGCCCGCTCCTGATGATCCTTGCAAAGGGCGATAAGATTACGCCTCCTGACTCCATCTGTGCAGCTTTCGCGCGAGCCGGTGAGCCTAAACAATTGCTGGAGATTGAGGGTGGCCACTATTCCGTCTATCGAGGTTCGGGCGCGGACGAAGCCAGTCGCGCGGCGGTGGATTGGTTCACGCGACATCTCGTGCAAAGCTGATGGGCTGTACTCTGAGGCTTTCGTTCAGCTCGTTACGCACAGATGATGAAAAGATAATAGAATCTTCCCAGTCGCGATGGTCCGGATGTATATGACTCAAGAGGATGTCGGTAATTTGCTCGGGTTGGATGCCAATAGACCTTAAGCTATCGGGGAGCTTATCCAGTTTTGGCCCGAGAAGTTCGCCGGCGCCAGTGTCAACCAGGATCAACTTATTATCCAACTGTATTAGGTAGGCATTCATCGAGGCTTCGACGGCCGCTGGTTTGACATATTCCCTGGCCAGCAGGCGTTCCACTTCACCGGGTTTTGTATTTGTCAGAAGTGCGAGAAAGTCAACGCCTATTGTTCCATCGGTAAGAGCAATGACATCAATGATCCCAATTTTCATTCGGTAATATCCGGCCTGACTCTTATCAAGTTTTGATCCTTCCGAGAGTCTTACTTCCGGCGGAAGTTTTCTGTCCTGAGCCGATGCAAAAGGTGCGACACCCAGAATCAAGAGAATGAGGTATTTGGTGCAAGAGGATCGGAATAGATTGAGTGACACGTTGACTCTCCTAAACGAAAGAGATAGATATTCATGAACTGAAATCCGCACGCGCTTTCGAACAAACTAAGATTTGCAGTTGAATTCGGGCACTTATTGACCTCTGAACCGCTCTTTGGCTATCCAGTTGTTTATATAACGCGAACCATGGACGAGGGAGATGCCTTCACTTTCACATGTTGCCAGAAAGCGAATGACATCCAGGTCGACTAGACTGACTTCGTTCAAGTCGAGCGTGACGTTCGGTCCTCCGGCCTTTATTTGCGCTTTCAACTCCTCTATATGCTCTCGTCGCATGCGGCCAATCAGCCTCAGCGTCGTCGTCCGTCCATCCGAGTCTTTTTCGATTCTTAAGGTCACGTTTGTTCTCAAGCCTAACGGTTGCACGCCGAGTGCCACTTGGAATTTCCCTGATCACAGGCGTTTTCGGTTTAGCTTGGGGCCGCTTTTTCGGCGTTTGCTGAAAATTCAGCCTGGGGTGCAGAGTCTCGCCTCTCTTCCGTAACCGTGCGCGCTAGCTTGAACAGGGCATGGAGATGCGAGAAGCTATAAGCAAGACGAAATATTAGGAAAGCTATGAAGGCACGAGAAGCTCATCACAAGACAATCCTGACTGAGGTAAAGAAAGTGGAGGAGTCTGACAAACTCGTAGTCACGCCTGGAGAGAAACAGAATGGCGATGCCTCCAAGCAGGACCTCGAGCAAGCGCTACAAGAATCGAGGGACTCGGAGGCCCGGCTCCGAAAGATCATCGATACGATTCCAACGCTGGCTTGGTGTAATTTGTCGGATGGCTCCAACGACTTTGTTAACCAGCGATGGTCCGACTACACAGGTCTCTCTCAAGCAGACGTGAAGAGGGTGGGGTGTAAGGTCGCTATTCACCCTGAAGACCTGCCTAAGTGGCTGGACCAGTGGCGAGGGCTGATAGCTTCCGGAATCGGAGGAGAGATCGAGGCGCGGCTTCGTCGCCATGATGGAGCCTACCGCTGGTTCCTCATCCGAGTACAACCTTTGCAAGAAGAGTCCGGCGAGGTTCTTAGATGGTATGGGACCAACACCGACATCGAGGAACGAAAGCGCACGGAAGAGAAGCTGCGCGAAGACGAGCGCGAGATTCGCCGGATTACCGACGCCATCCCACAGACAATCATGGTCCAGGATCCAAGCGGCGCGCCGATCCATGCGAACCAGGCGCTCCTCGACTACACCGGGCTCACCAGAGACGACGTGATCTCTTCAGACTTTCGTGCCCGCATCTTCCACCCCGAAGATCTCGAGCGGCTTCACGACGAGCGGGAAGCGGCGCTGTTACGTGGCCTGCCGTTTGAAATCGAACAACGGGCGCTGCGGAAGGACGGCCGCTATCGTTGGTTTTTTATCCAATGCAACCCGCTGCGGGATGAACACGGAGAAATCATCCGCTGGTATGCAACCGGCACCGACATTGATGACCGCAAGCGCAATGAAGAACGGACGCAAAATGAAAATCTCGTGTTGCGCGAAGAGATCGATCGTTCTTCGATGTTCGAAGAGATCGTTGGATCTTCCGAGCCGCTTCGCCGCGTGTTGTCGCAAGTATCAAAGGTGGCGCCAACCGATTCTACTGTCCTCATATTGGGCGAGACCGGAACTGGAAAGGAACTGATCGCCCGCGCCATACATAAGCGCTCCAATCGTTCGGGCCGTGCTTTTATTCGGGTAAATTGTGCCGCCATCCCGGCCTCACTGATCGCTTCCGAACTGTTTGGGCACGAGAAAGGAGCGTTCACCGGCGCCATGCAACGGCGAGTAGGACGCTTTGAATCGGCTGATAGCGGAACGATATTTCTGGACGAAGTAGGTGACCTGCCGCCCGAGACCCAGATTGCTTTGCTGCGAGTTCTCCAGGAGCGAGAATTCGAACGAGTTGGGGGCAGTCAAACAGTTCCGGTAGACGTGCGAGTAGTCGCGGCTACAAACGCGGACTTGAGTGCAGCCGTAGCTGAAGGCACCTTCCGGCAGGACTTGTTCTACCGGCTCAATGTCTTCCCGATTCAAATCCCGGCGCTGCGCGAGCGCGTCGACGACATTCCCTTGCTGGTTGAATACCTGATCGATCGTTACGCGCAAGCGGCCGGCAAGAAAATCAAGAACATCAATAAGGGAACCCTGGAACTGTTCCAGAATTACGACTGGCCGGGTAACGTTCGCGAATTGCAGAATGTAATCGAGCGCGCCGTGATCTTGAGTGATGGGGAAACTTTTGTCGTAGACGAAACATGGCTGACGCCGATTACTCCGAAGACTGCCGCGCCGAGCGTTCCCCTCATGACGAACCTTATTGACCACGAAAAAGAAATGATCGAAAACGCGCTCCGCGAGGCTGAGGGGCTGATCTCCGGACCGACCGGCGCCGCCACCAAACTCGGAATTCCCAGGCAGACGCTCGAATCAAAGATCCGGAAGCTGGGTATTAACCGACACCGTTTTAAGACCTCATAATCTCGCCCGGCTTCGATCAAGTTAACGCACCCACCAATATTAGTTTGCTCAAACCTTGTCGGTCTTGACTTCGTCTCTCCTCTTCTCCGTCACAAACCGATCGCTACAACTGAATTGAGTGCGGAACAGCATCGGCAATCGCAAGCCGAAGTTTCAGCAAACGCCGAAAATGCGGCCCCGACTCAAGCCCTAAAGCCTCCAATTCAAGGAAATTCGAAGTGGCACTCGGCGTGCACATGCTCAAGCACGGAACCTTAACAAGACGAGAAGGAGAATTGTTGTGAGCAACTACACGCATCAGACCGCGCCGACCCAATTCGTAGAGGCTAACGGAATCCGCTTCGCCTATCGCCAATTCGGCAAGACCGGCGGTGTGCCTATCGTCTTCAACCAGCACTACATCGGTACCATGGATTATTGGGACCCGACGGTGACGGATGGCCTCGCTCGCGACCGTGAGGTGATCCTGTTCAACAACGCGGGCGTCTCCAGCAGCTCCGGCGAGGTCCCGACGACGTTCGAGGAGATGAGCGCTAACGCCATCGCTTTCATTAAGGCGCTGGGCCTGAAGCAAGTTGACGTACTCGGTTTCTCGATCGGCGGCATGGTCGCGCAGGAAATCACTTTGCAGGCGCCCGATCTCGTTCGCAGGTTGATCGTCGATGGCACAGGTCCGCGCGGCGGTCAGGGAATGGAGTCGCTGACCCAGGCTGCAGGGCGGCTCTTTGGCGCCACCTACGATCCGCCGGAGAATGTCTGGCTCGCGGTCAAATTCAGTCCGTCCGCGGCAGGCCAGGCTGCGGGACGGGAGTTCCTGAAGCGCACGCATCGTCGGCAGGAGGGCCGCGATCCCGAGGTGAACGACAAGGTGTCGCCCGCCCAGGTCGAAGCGATTGGCAAGTGGGGCGTCCAGCAAAAGGGGTCCTACGACTATCTGAAGACGATCAAGCAGCCAACACTCGTCGTGAACGGCAGTGACGACGTGCTCATGCCCACGGTGAACTCCTTCATCATGCAGCAGAACATGCCGTATGCGCAGCTGATCATCTACCCCGACTCCAATCACGGCGCGCACCACCAGTATCCAGAGCTCTTCGTTGTACACGCGACTCTGTTTTTGAACGCCTGACTACGGGTTGTCATTGAACAGAACAAAAGGCGCTAAGGCAGATTGAACCAAAAAAGGAAGGTGACCAATGGCTAACGTGGTGAAGAAATACAGCATCTCTTCTGAACTCGCACAGAAAATGGTGAATGCAGCGGTGGCGAAAGCCAGAGAACTGGGCGTTACCGAGAACGTAGCGATTCTCGATGATGGGGGCAATCTCAAGGCCTTTAGCCGGATGGATGGGGCTTCGATCCCTACCATTGAGATTGCGCAGAATAAAGCCTACACAGCTCTTTTCGGAGTCTCAACGCAGGACTTTTTCAAATTCATCCAGGGCGACCCGTCGCTTTTGGCCGGCATCCCCAATCTTGCGCGTGTAGCAGCGTGGGGCGGAGGCTTTCCCATCAAGGTGGATGGAGATGTTGTCGGGGCGATCGGGCTGAGCGGGGCGCCCACGGCGCAGAATGACGAAGAGTGTGCGAAAGCAGCCTTGGCGCTCATCCCCAATGCGACGCGCGCTGACTAAGTTGAAGGTGAGATTTAGTCAAAGGCACATGAAACTCCGAGGACAACTCAAATGACGACACCAGTTGTTTTGATTACCGGCGCGCTGACAGGTATTGGCCGTGCCACGGCTCTTGCCTTCGCGCAGGCAGGCGCGCGCCTTGTTGTTTCAGGGCGACACGACAATGAAGGCCAAAAGCTGGTTGGTGAGCTCCGCGAACTTGGCGCGGAGGCCGAATTTGTGCGGTCCGATGTGCGCCACGAAGACGATGTGCGCAATTTGATCGATAAGACAGTCGCACGGTTTGGACACTTGGATGTGGCTGTCAATACCGCGGGCACCGAAGGCAAGCCTGGCCCGGTAACGGAGCAATCCGCCGAAAGCTACGCTGCCACCTTTGACACAAACGTCCTGGGCACATTGCTGAGCATGAAGCACGAGCTTCGCGTGATGTTGGCCCAGGGCTCAGGGAGCATCATCAACATTTCGTCTACCTTCGGCCATACCGGCGGAGCCGGGGCCTCAGTTTACGTAGCTAGCAAGCACGCGGTCGAAGGCTTAACGAAGTCGGCCGCACTCGAGGCTTCCGGCTTCGGCGTCCGAGTAAATGCAGTTGCTCCTGGTCCAATTGATACCGGCATGCTGACAAGGTTCGCCGGCACTGACGAAAGGAAAGCCGGGTTGATCGCGGGAGTGCCGCTGAAACGCTTCGGCAAGCCCGAAGAGATCGCCGAATCAATCGTCTTTCTGTCGTCCGACAAGGCGTCTTTCATCACGGGTGCGACGATCGCCGTCGATGGTGGCAAAACGGCTTTGTGATTCGCACACGACGGCCAAGAAGAACACTTTGTAGCGAACAGGAGAATTGAAATGAGTCAGACGATTGAATCGAAAAACAAAGCGCTTGTCCTTGAAGCTTTCGACACGTTGTTTAATGAGCATGACTACCTAACGGCTGAGAGTTATTGGTCGCCTGGCTACATCCAGCACAGCGCTCACATTGAACCCGGCAGAGAAGGACTCTTTAATCTCATCAAGAGCCTTCCACCCACGCTACGGTACGAACCGGGAACGATTGTCGCCGAGGGTGACTTCGTGATCGTCCACGGGCGATTTAGCGGCTTCGGTGCTCCGGTGAATTGGATTGCCGCAGATATTCTGCGGATTCAAGACGGAATCCTGATCGAGCATTGGGATGTCATTCAGGATGAAGTGACCGAAGAAGAGTCGAAGAGTAAAGCCCCGATGTTCGGCACAAGTTTTCCGAGGCGTTCAGTTCAAACTACAACCGCAAAAACAAATTAATTAAGGAGAGAACATGAGTAACCGACAAGACAGAGAACTGGCAGGCAAGGTCGCGCTCGTCACGGGCGGTTCACGTGGAATCGGCGCTGCGATCGCCAAGCGCTTGGCCGCAGAAGGAGCTAGCGTCGCTCTAACTTACTCGAAAGGCGCAGATGCCGCTGCGTCGGTGGTCGAAGCGATCGAACATGACGGCGGAAAGGCGGTCGCTATCCAGGCGGACGCTGCCGACGCCGACGCAGTCAGAAACGCTGTCGAAACTACAGTCGAAACATTTGGCCAACTTGACGTACTGGTGAACAATGCCGGCACGGTCATTCCGATGTCAGTCGAAGAGACGACACTTGCGGACTTCGACCGCGTTTTCGCGGTCAACGTCCGCGGGACCTTCGTTGCTACTCAGGCAGCGCTCAAACACATCAAGAGCGGCGGTCGAATCATCATGATTGGATCGTGCTTGGGCGAGCGAGTCTTCTTCCCCGGCATGGCGCCTTACTCGGCAACCAAAGGGGCCATCAAAATGTTTTCGCAAGGGCTCGCGCGTGAACTCGGAGCGCGCGGCGTCACTGTCAACAATGTCCAGCCTGGGCCAATTGACACGGATCTGAATCCCGCCGCAGGCGAGTGGGCAGTAGGCCAGAAGGCAGCCGTCCCGCTTGATCGGTATGGACGAACTGACGAGGTTGCAGCGCTGGTAGCGTTTGTCGCCGGTCCGGAGTCGTCATACATCAATGGTGCGAACCTGACAGTCGATGGCGGCATTAACGCTTGACGCAAACCGGTCGCGGCCGGGTTTGTGAAAATCGATTGGACACGGAGAACCGAATTGTGCTATTGAACATCACATATAAGCGAGAGACACAGTATGTCAGTGAAGAGCGTTCAATTTACCGTCGCCGCGCACATCATGGCGGCGCTTGGGTTCTACCATGGCAAGGAACTCTCCTCGGCGACTCTGGCCGCGAGCGTGAACGCCGATCCCACCTTCGTCCGGAAGTCGCTCTCCAAACTCTCGAAAGCGGGATTGGTGGTGACGACACGCGGAAAGACCGGAGCGTGCGTACTTGCGCGCGCGCCCAAACGGATCACGCTGTTAGATATATACCGTGCCAGTGCGGCGCCACCGCCGTTTGCGATTCACTCCTATCCTGTGGAAAAGAGGTGTCCGGTAAGTTGCAACCTCAAAGAATGCATGTCGGGGGTTCTTTCCCAGGTTCAGGACAGCTTCGAGAAATCACTCGCGAAAATAACCGTGGCAGATCTGGTTCGTAATATCCGCGAAAAGGCGCATTGACTTTTTTTGAGTTGAATTGTGCAAATGAAAAGAACAATAAGGAGAACAGGAAATGGTTACGCAAGACATCCACGGAGGTAAGGTTATTACTTCACCAGTTGTTAGGGCTAGAAATGTGCTCAAGAGAAATCCGCTGCGCTTCGCCGCTCTCCTGGTCGCGCTAGCCAGCTTTGTCGCCGCTCCTAACGCAGCTCTGACTCAAGCGCCGCAACATCATGATCAGGTCTCGGGCTTCTACCGACAGAAAGTCGGCGACCTCGAAGTGACGGCCCTATTCGATGGTCACGCCGTATTCGATCCGCACTGGCTGAACGGAACGAAGGCGACGATGGATGGTGTGGTAGAAGCATTGCACGAAGATCCGCACCTGCTGGATGTTTCTGACGAGGGCTTCCTGGTCAACACTGGCAAGCAACTGATCCTCGTCGATGCGGGTGCCGGCACCTGGTGGGGTGGAGGAGCGCTCGGGCGCTTGCTGGGGAGCCTCCGCAGCGCGGGCTACACGCCGGAAGAAGTCGACATCGTTTTGGTCACGCATCTCCATTCCGATCACGTCGGCGGCCTGACCACTCAGGACGGAAAGCGCGTCTTTCCAAATGCCGAGGTTTACGTCGCGAAGCCCGAAAGCGACTTCTGGTTGTCGCCGGAAATCGCTGCTAAGGCGCCGAAGGATGCGCAGTCGTTCTTCCGGAGCGCACAAGCCATCGCAGCGCCGTACCTCAAGGCCGGTAAGTGGCACACGTTTACTGGCTCCGAGACAATCGTCGATGGCATGCAACTCGTCCCGCTCCCTGGTCATACCCCGGGACATACCGGCTATGAATTTTCGTCAAAGGGACAAAAAATCCTGTTTTGGGGCGACATCGTCCATGCACAGCGCGTCCAGTTGCAGCATCCCGAGGTCACCGCGGTTTTCGACATCGACCAGAATGCAGCTGTGGCTACGCGGCTTCAATTGCTGCCCAGGCTCGCGCGCGAGCATGTCTTGATTGCGGGGCCGCATATGCCATTTCCTGCCCTGGGTACCTTGCGCAAGGAGGGGAATGGCTACAGCTGGGTGCCGGTGGTGTTTACCGATCAATGGAACGACAAATAGTAACCATCATTGGTGAAATCAAGATCGGAGAATTTATGGAGCCGTCAAAAAAAGAGAGTTTGCAACTTGGCTTTGTGAGAGCTCTTGCTGTTTGTTCAGCGGTGACCAGTCTCTTTTTTCTAATGTCGAGTCCACCGGCTTTTGCGAGTGGTCAGCACGGTTTTTCAATCAAGGTGTTCACCTCCACCGACGATCAGTTTTGGACTAACTCCGTCATTATCGAGGGAACACATGAAGTGATGTTGGTCGATGCGCAGTTAACAAAAACCAACGCTGAAAAAGTATTACAGGAAATCAAAGAGACTAAGAAGCCACTCTCTATTATCTACATTACCCATGAGCACGCCGATCATTTTCTTGGTTTGGAGGTTTTTAAAGAGGCATACCCGAGAGTGCGGATTATTGCGAATTCTGCGGTAGTCGACCGAATCAACAAGGTCTATCAAGAGAAAATAGATAAATGGAAAACGATCCTGGGCTCAGGTGCAACCTCTCAAGTTGTTGCCCTCGAAAAATTCGACAGCGACTTTATAAAGTTTGAGAGCTCAAAAATAGAAGTCCTTAAAAACATCCAAGGCGACACCGATGAAAACACAATGCTTTGGATTCCTGGACAGAGAATTCTCATTGCTGGCGATGTCTTGTTCAATAACATGCACGTTTACACCGCAGAAACGGACACTAAGGCCAGAGAGAAATGGTTGAACTCATTATATAAAATCAGAGAATTGAAACCCTCGGTTGTTATCCCGGGACATAGCAAGGTTGGCGCTCCCCTTGATGCGACTACCGCCGTAGATTTTACCGAAAAGTATTTATTAGTTTTTGAAGAAGAACTCAAAAAAGCCAAAGATCCCGATAGCCTTATTAATACCATGAAGCAAAGATTCCCGTCCGCCGACCTTCTGTTGGCAATCGAACGCGGCGCGAAGGCCAATGTTAAGCCCTGACAACTAAACTGACGATTTGGTAGACCGGCTTCGTCGCGGGACGCGAAGGCTCGAATCAATCACTGTGGGATGGATGCCAATGAAGAAGTACAAGATCGCTATTCTGGACGATTACCAAAATGTGGCGCTTGAGAGCGCCGATTGGTCGGTGCTCCGCGATCGAGCGGACATCGTCGTGTTTCAGGACCACCTCGCCGATCCGGACGCCGTGTTTGAGCGGTTGCTGCCTTTTGATGTCGTTTGTGTCATGCGCGAGCGGACCCCGCTGCCCCGCAACGTCATTGAGCGCCTTCCCAATCTCAAACTCATTGCCTCGACGGGACCTGGAAACTCGTCGATCGATATCGAGGCCGCGGGCGATCATGGGATCGCAGTGGTTCACACGGGATATAGGTCGGACCCAGCGATCGAATTTACCTGGGCGCTGATCCTGGCCTCCGCGCGACATATCGTGACGGAGAGCAACTCCGTCCGATCCGGCGGCTGGCAGCAAACAGTGGGCACGGATCTTCGTGGAAAGACCCTGGGCGTTCTGGGACTTGGGCGGGTTGGATCACAGGTCGCGCAGGTCGGGAGCGCTTTTGGAATGAATTTGATTG
>WNFS01004758.1_pt1 | contig 10376 bp, 7 predicted proteins | sample 5400141 | NCBI WGS metagenome assembly WNFS01 (sample SAMN13153358, study PRJNA577476) | soil metagenome | isolation source: 60 cm saprolite under Madrone tree | place: USA:California | collected 2016-06-14
GGACGCGGCCTTGGTCACGGTCCGCCGCAACACCGCCTCGAGCCGATCGTGGCTCGAATGGTGCAGGTGATCGGCCTTGGTTGCGGCAAACAAGATGCGGTCGATCCGCGGCCGGAACAAACTCGAGAGCAAGGTGCTGCGGCCGATCCTGAAGCAATCCAGAATTCCCGCCAGCGCTGCTTCGAGGTCGTGCAGCGCTTCCGGTCCCGAGTTGAAGGCCGCCAGCGCATCGACCAGAACAACCTGGCGATCGAGCCGCGAGAAATGATTCCGAAAGAACGGGCGAACCACCAGATCCTTGTAGGCCTCGTAGCGCCTGGTCATCATCGCCCACAGCGATCCCTCGGCGGCCGTGCCGTCAGCCGCCAGATCGAGCGGCGCAAAGGTCAGCGCCGGCGATCCTGCGAGATTGCCCGGCATCAGAAAGCGGCCGGGCGGCAGCAGGCTCATGGCGAAGCGTTCGTCGCGACAGGCGCGCAGATAGTCTGTGAACATTCGCGCGGCCGTCAGCGCCGCCTGCTCGTCTTCGCGAGCTTGCGCGTTCAGTGTTGCCAGGTGCGAATGCCATTGCGCCGCGAGCCGCGCGCGTGGTCTCTCTCGCGACAAGCCAAGGCTCTCGCGGGACCATTGCTGGTAGCTCTTGTTCAGCAGCGGTAGATCGAGCAGCCATTCGCCGGGGTAGTCGACGATATCGAGCGTGAGCGTGCGATCCGCGCCATTCTGCCGCTGGTAGTCGATCGCGAGCCGCAATTCGCTGATATCGACGGTCGAATTCGGCCAGCGCCGCTCCTCGATCAGGGTGCGCACGTGGTTCTCATAGTCGAAGCGCGGCACCGCGTCGTCAGGTTGCGGCTCAAGCCGGGCGCGAGCAATCCGGCCGGTGGCGAAAGGTTCGAAAATGGGAAAACGACCGCCGCGGGTGAGGCCGTGAATCAGCGCCGTGATGAAGACGGTCTTGCCGGCGCGTGACAATCCGGTAACGCCGAGCCTGACCGTCGGATGGAAAAAGTGGTCGGCATATTCCAGCAGGGCCCGCGCCGATAGGCGCGTTTCCTCGACAATATCGGAAAAACCTGGGGCCATACGGGCGCGGAGGACTCGATTTTAGGGGAGGAACAATTGGCGAGAGCTATCCGGAAAGTGGCGATTAGCGGGCAGAAATCAAGTTTCATACTTACGACGCGATTTGAGGCGAGGAGTTTCAGGGTTCGTTGACCTCCCCCGGGGTATGTTTTAACTCTTACTACCAAGCTTGCCGGAACCGCCATGACCGTCTTCAGACTAAAGCAACTCGCCTCGAGCTCCGCCCATGCGGCGGCCGGCGCCATCCGCTGGAATTACGATCGGGCCGAACTGATCGCCGATGGCATCGTACATGGAATTGGCGTGTTCGGTGGAGTGGTCGCGGCCACGGTGCTGATCGTGCTCGCCGCGATCTATGCCTCGCCGTTTGAAGTGGCGGTTGTCTCGGTCTACGTCGCCGGATTGCTGGCCATGCTGGTATTGTCGGCGACCTACAATCTATGGCCGATCTCGCGGGCCAAATGGCTGCTGCGCCGCTTCGATCACTCCGCGATCTATGTGCTGATCGCGGCGACCTACACGCCGTTCATCACGCAATTGAAGGACAGCATCTTCGCCGTCGCGCTGCTGATCGGCGTCTGGTGCGTGGCGATTGTCGGGGCGGCGCTCAAGCTGGTGTTGCCGGGCCGTTTCGACCGGCTCTCGGTCGGCCTCTTTCTGGTGATGGGCTGGAGCGGCGCCATGCTCTATGATGCTGTCGTGGCGGCGCTGCCGGCGATGGCGCTCTGGTTCGTGATCGCGGGTGGCGCGCTGTATAGTCTCGGTGTGATCTTTCACGCCTGGCAGCGGCTTCGCTTCCAGAACGTGATCTGGCATTGTTTCGTGCTGTTGGGCGCGGCCTGCCATTACACGGCGGTGCTCGACCTCGTCCTGACCTAGAGATCGGATTGCAAAAAAGGCTGAGGTAGCGGTGCAGGTGACGGGCAAAATCGTGGTTGTCACCGGCGGCGCTAAAGGCATCGGGCGCGCGCTCTGCGATGTCTTTCATCGCGCCGGTGCGGCCAAGGTGGTCGTCGCCGATATCGATCCGGCCGGAGCGAGAGCGGTCGCGGCCAAGGTCGACGGCGCGGCGTTCAAATGCGATGTCGGAAAGGAGACCGACATCCGCCACGTCGTCGAGGAAACCGAGCGGCAGTTCGGCCCGATTGCGCTGTTCTGCTCCAATGCCGGCATCGGCGGCGGGTTCGATCCCCTGGCGGATAACGCCGGCGGAACTTCCGACGAGCCCTGGTCGAGAAGCTGGGCGGTCCATGTCATGGCCCACGTCTACGCTGCGCGGCATTTGGTGCCGCGCATGAAGGCGCGCGGGGAAGGTTATTTTCTCAACACCATTTCAGCTGCCGGACTGCTGTCGCAGATCGGAAGTCCGGCCTATTCGACCACCAAGCATGCGGCGGTGGGCTTTGCCGAGAGCCTTGCGATCTCGCACAAGGCGCATGGCATCCGGGTTTCCATCCTGTGCCCGCAGGGGGTCGATACCGACATGCTCCGCTCGATCCCGAAAGGCCCGCAATCCGGCGATGGCGATCTGACGCCGGAGCAAGTCGCAAACGATGCCCTGCAGGGAATCGAGCAGGAAACATTTGCCATTTTGCCGCACCCGCAAGTGCTCGGCTACATGCGCAAGAAGACGGAAAATTACGATCGCTGGATATCCGGCATGGCCAAGATCCAGGCCAGGATGCGCGAGGATTACGGGAAGTGAGGAGACCATCTCCGTCATTGCGAGCGAAGCGAAGCAATCCATTGCTCGGCAAACTGGATTGCTTCGTCGCTTTCGCTCCTCGCAATGACGGCGTAGGTGCGGTCCTAACTCAACTCTTCTGCGCGTAAAGCACTGGCACCGCCGAATCGACGATGACCTCGATCAGGCTGACGCCGTGATGCACCAGGCCGCGCTTGAGAGCGGGCGCGAGTTCGGATGATCTTGTCACGCGCACCGCATCGCAGCCGAGCCCCTGCGCTAACAGGACGAAGTCGATGCCGGGCAGATCGAGGCCCGGAACATTGCGCACCTGCATCACCTGGCTGAACGAGCGCATCGCGCCATAGCCTGCGTTGTTGATCACCACGACCGTCAGCGGCAGCTTGCGTTGCGCCGCGGTCCATAGCGCCTGGATCGAATACATCGCGGAACCGTCGCCGACCAGGCAAACGGTCCTGATGTTGGGGCGGCCGAGTGCGATGCCGACCGAGGCCGGAAGGCTGTAACCGAGGCCGCCGCTCGCCATGGTGTAAAAACTGTCTTCTCCGCGCATCGGCATGAAATTTTGCATCGCCGGCCGATGCGACGGGGCTTCCTCCACCAGCGCGGCGTCGTCGGGCATGGCTTGCGAAAGCGTGTGCAACAGGAAATCAACGGGGATCGGATCGGCCGCGCGTGGGGCGGCGGACAATGCGCGGCCCGCCGGCATCGCGCGCCTGCTCTCGGGCAGGAGATCGATCAGCATCGTCAGCGCCGGCTTCATGGTCGCGATGATGCTGGCGCCCTGCGGCGTTACCGCCGCCGCCGTCGGATCGTCGGTGATCTGGAAGATGCTGGTCGCGCCATCGAAGATCGAGGCATGACCTTCGACGTGGAACGTGAACACCGGCGCGCCGATCACCACCACCAGATCATGGCCGCGCAACGCCTCCGAGAGCTGAGCCGGGGAGGCATGCAGAAAACCTGCGAACTGCGGATGCCGTTCCGGGAAACTGCAGCGCGCTGAAAACGGGCTGACCCACACCGCCGCTTTCGCCTTCTCCGCAAGGCGCACCATCAGATCGACGGCCTGCGCCCGATCGACGGCGGGGCCGACCACGAGGGCAGGGCACTTGCTTGCCGCGAGCGCCGCGGCGAGTGTCTTCATTGCGCCCGCCTCGGGGCCAATCTCGCGGCTGACGTCGCGGGCATCTATCGCCTGCGTTTGATGGGTCCAGTCGTCCACCGGCACCGACACGAAAGTCGGTCCGCACGGCGGCTGCATCGCCACGTAATAAGCGCGCGCGATGGCCGCCGGGACATCTTCGGCGCGCGCCGGCTCGACCGAGAACTTGACATAGGGCCGCGGAAATTCGGACGCGCGCTCGGCATAGAGAAATGGCTGCAGCGGCAGGATGCTTCGCGCCTGCTGGCCCGCGGTAATCACCAGCGGCGTCTGGTTGCGGTGGGCGGTATAGATATTGCCGAGCGCATTGCCGAGGCCGGCGGCGGAATGCAGATTGACAAAGCCGGCGTTGCGGGTGGCATGCGCATAGCCGTCGGCCATGCCGATCACGGAAGCTTCCTGCAGGCCCAGCACATAATCGATATCGTCGGGCCAGTCGCTCAGGAACGGCAACTCCGTCGAGCCGGGATTGCCGAACACCTTTTTAATGCCGAACGCGCGCAACAGGTTGAGCGTTGCGTCCTTGACGCTGATTGATGCGTGAGCGCTCTTTGCTGGCTTGCGGGACAATGCGGCGTCCTTGGAGGATTACTCACCCGTTATTGCGAGGAGCCAACGGGTCGCGCGTTCGCGCGACCCGTTGGCTCGCAATGACGATCACCACGTCGCGGTGCCCTTCATGGTCGGCTGGCCTGCCGAATTCGCGGTCCACAACTCCATGCCGGCATCGGTATCGTTGGCGTTGACGGAAAATTCGCTGCCTTCGAACAGCGGCTGCACTCCGCGATAGCTGAATTTCTTCGGCGCCGCGCCGCGACGGAGTTTTGCCGCGAATTCCACCAGCAACGCCGCCTGCATCGGGCCGTGGAAGATCAGGCCCGGATAGCCCTCGATCCTGGTGACGTAGTCGCGGTCGTAATGGATGCGGTGGCCGTTGAATGTCAGTGCCGAATAGCGAAACAGCAGCACCGCATCGGCCATGTGGCTTTCGCGGTGCTGCGCGGCCGGAGGCGGCGCTGGCGGCCTGGCTGACACCGATGGCGGCGCAGGCGAGTTGCCGCGATAGACGATGTCCTGCCGTTCCCGGATCGCGGTGCCGCGCGGCGTCGCGATCCGGTGATCGACGGATACAAAACACAACGCGCCGGTAGAGCCGGTCTTCATCGTCACATCCGCGATGCGCGAAGTCCGCGTCATCTCGTCGCCGACGCGCAACGTATCGAAAAATTCCACCTCGCCGCCGGCCCACATCCGGCGCGGCAGCGGCACCGGCGGCAGGAAGCCGCCGCGCGCGGGGTGGCCGTCCGGTCCCAGCTCCGACATCGGGTAAACCGGCTGCGCCAGGCACCAATGCGCGGTGAAGGGCGCGGCATCGCCGGCCTTGGGTTTGCCGATCTCCATGAACAGCGTCGCGCGCAGGCCCTTCACCAGCTGCGCGGTGACGATGTCGGAGGCCTCGTCGCTGCGGCCGATCCACTGCCGCAAATGGTCGAGATCGGGTTTGTCGGTCATGACGATTTGGTCCGGACATGAGAAGGCTTGGCGAGGCCGATACGCTCGCCGATTCCCGGCACGGCGCCATAATGCCGCGGCTGATCGACCACAATGGCCGCCGGCGCGGGATAGCTGACCGGCCCCGCCGGGGTGTTCACCTCGATCCGGCGCAGATGCGGGTGCACCGCGAGGTCGGCCATCGTATTAACCTCGGCAAACGCAATGTCGGCGTCGGACAATCGCTGCAGCAACTCGTTACGCGTCATGGTCGCAAAAATATCGCCGACGGTCTGATCGGTGAGCTTTCTGTTGCGAACGCGTTCGACCATGTTGGAAAATCTGACATCGTCGGGCAGCTCGGGCCGGCCCAAAACATCGGCGCATAGTTTCTTCCATTCGCGTTCGCTCTGGATCGAAATCAGGATGTCCCTGCCGTCCTTCGAGCGAAATACGCCGTAGGGCGCGATCGAAGGATGCGCCAGCCCCATCCGCTCCGGCGGATTGCCGGCCTCCGAGTTGAGCAGCGGCACCGACAGCCAGTCCGCCATCACGTCGAACATCGAAATCCGGATATCGGCGCCCTTGCCCGTACGTCCGCGTGCGATCAGGGCCTCGAGGATGGAGGCATGCGCGGTGGCGCCGGTCGCGATATCGACGAGCGAAATACCGACGCGCGAAGGACCGTCCGGACCGCCGGTGATCGAGGCGAGCCCGCTTTCGGCCTGAATCAGGAGATCGTAGGCCTTGCGATGGGCGTAGGGGCCGTCATCGCCATAGCCCGATATGGTGCAGCAGATCAGCTTTGGATAATCCTTGCGCAGGCGCGCAAGCGTAAAGCCAAGCTTGTCCATCGAGCCCGGCTTGAGGTTCTGGATCAGCACATCCGCGCCGGCGATCAGCGCTTCAAGGTTTTGGCGCCCTTCCTTGGTGGCGAGATCGATCACCGCCGAATCCTTGCCGCGATTGAGCCAGACGAAATAGCTGCTTTGCCCCTTCGCCGCCGCATCGTAGCCGCGGGCGAAATCGCCCTCGGGCCGCTCCACCTTGATGACATGCGCGCCGGCATCCGCCAGCCGCGAGCTGCAGAATGGCGCGGCGACCGCCTGTTCGACGGCGATGACGGTTATTCCTTCAAGCGGCAGCATCTTCTTTTCTCAGTAGGAACGGGGCATGCCCAGCACGTGCTCGGCGAGGAATGACAGGACGAGGTTGGTCGAGATCGGCGCCACCTGATAGAGCCGCGTCTCGCGGAATTTGCGTTCGACGTCGTATTCTTCCGCAAAGCCAAAACCGCCATGGGTCTGCACGCAGGCGTTGGCGGCTTCCCAGGAGGCGTCGGCCGCCAGCATTTTTGCCATGTTGGCCTCGGCGCCGCAATCGAGCCCGGCCTCGTATTTGCGCGTCGCCTCCTTCACCATCAATTCGGCGGCGCGCATCGCCGCATAGGCCTTGGCTATCGGGAACTGGATCCCTTGATTCTGGCCGATCGGGCGGCCGAACACCGCGCGCTCCCTGGCGTAACCGGAAGCCTTGGCGATGAACCATTTGGCATCGCCCACGCATTCGGCCGCAATCAGGATGCGCTCGGCGTTCATGCCGGACAGGATATAGCGAAAACCCTTGCCTTCCTCGCCGATCAAATTTTCCGCCGGCACCCGCATGTCCGTGAAGAACACCTCCGTCGTGGAATGGTTCATCATGGTGCGGATCGGACGGATCGAGAGCCCGTTGTCCTTGGCTTCCCGCATGTCGACGATGAACACCGACAGGCCGTCGGTCCGTTTCCTGGATTTCTCCTTGGGCGTGGTGCGCGCCAACAGGATCATCAGGTCGGAATATTCGGCGCGGCTGGTCCAGATTTTCTGACCGTTGACGATGTAACTGTCGTTGCCCTCGCGCCTGGCAAACGTCTTCAGCGAGGAGGTATCGGTGCCGCTGGAAGGTTCCGTGACGCCGAACGCCTGCAGCCGCAATTCGCCGCTCGCGATCTTCGGCAGCCATTTTGCCTTTTGCTCTTCGCTGCCGTGTCGCAGCAGCGTGCCCATGGTGTACATCTGGGCATGGCAGCCGCCGCCATTGCATCCGGCGCGCTGGACCTCTTCGAGGATGGCGGCTGCGGCGGACAGTTTCAGCCCGGCGCCGCCATATTCTTCCGGGATCAATACCGAGAGGTATCCGGCCTGCGTCAGCGCGTCGACGAAGGCGCTCGGATAGGCCATCTCGCGGTCGAGCTTGCGCCAATATTCGCCGGGGAATTGCGCGCACAGTTTTGCGACGGCGTCGCGGATGTCGGCATGTTCGTCTTGTTGTTCTTGTACGGTCATTGGAACTCAGCTGGCATATCGGGAGCGCGTGGAAGCCCGCGGCGCGGTTGAAACCCTTCGCCGTGGATAGGCCGGCCAAAGGCTGCAATCAAGGGGCTGGTCAGCTCACCCAGGAATGCGCACCGGCAGCGACTCGATGCCGCGCACGAAGCTGGAATAGACCCGCTTCGGTTCGCCGACCACTTCGATCCTGTCGAACCGCTTCAGCATCTCCTGCCACACGATCTTCAGCTGCAGTTCGGCGAGCCGCATGCCGACGCAGCGGTGGATGCCGAAGCCGAACGACAGATGGGTGCGCGGCCGGGCGCGGTCGATGATGAAGTCGTTGGGATTCTCGATCGCCTCTTCGTCGCGGTTGCCCGAGACGTACCACATCACGACACGGTCGCCCTTCCTGATTTTCTTGCCGCCGAGCTCGGTATCTTCAAGCGCGGTACGCCGCATATGCGCCAGCGGCGTCTGCCAGCGAATGACCTCCGGCACCATCTGTTCGATCAGCGCCGGATTGTCGCGCAGCTTCTGATACTGCTCGGGATGTTCGTTCAACGCCAGCACCGAGCCGCTCATGGTATTGCGCGTGGTGTCATTGCCGCCGACCATCAGCAGGATGATGTTGCCCATCAGGTTGTCGGGATCCATGTGACGGGTCGCTTCGCTGTGGGCCATCATCGACAACAAATCGTTGCGCGGCTCGGCATTGACGCGCTCGTTCCAGAGGTTGGCAAAATAGGCGTAGCATTCGTCCATCTCCTTGCGGCGCTGCTCCGGCGATTCAACGATGCCGCTCTTGGGCAGCGCGGTCGAGACGTCGGACCAGCGCGTCAGCTTGCGGCGCTCCTCCCAGGGAAAGTCGAACAGCGTCGCCAGCATCTGCGTGGTCAACTCGATCGACACCCGGTCGACGAAATTGAAGGTCTCGTTGCGGGGCAGGTTATCGAGCACCTTGGCGGAGCGCTGGCGGATCAGAACGGCGAGCTCGTCCAGATGCGTCGGCGTGAACATCGGCGATACGGTCTTGCGCTGGGCTGAGTGCCGCGGCTGGTCCATGGCGATGAAGCTCGGCCAGTCATAGCCCGCCGGCAGGTCGCGGATCGAGATGCCGCCGAGGGTGGAGTCGGATGAGAAGATGCCGTGATTGGTATCGACATGCATGATGTCGTTGTATCTGGTTACCGACCAATAGGGTTCGATCGGCGCGTTGGTGCAGTAATGCACCGGCTCTTCCTTGCGCAGCCGCTCGAAAAACGGCCACAGGATGTCGTCCTGGAACAGCCGTGGCGCGCCGGGATGAAAATCCTTCAGCGGCGTTGAATAGGCCTCTTCACGCGCCAGGCGCTGAAGCTCGGCCTTGTCGGCTTGGACTGTCGCCTGGATGTTCATCTGTCATCGATCCCAAAATGATGCCTGAAGGAATCTAGTCTTGCGCGTACTCTGTAGGCAATGCCGGTGCCCGCTTTTGCGCGCGGATCAGCCGGCGATGCGCACCGGCAGGGTTTCGTAGCCTTTGACAAAGCTGGAATACACCCGCTTCGGTTCGCCAACCATCTCAATATTGTCGAAGCGCTTCAGGATTTCCTCCCAGATGATCTTCAACTGCAGCTCGGCCAGCCTGAGCCCGACGCAACGATGAATCCCGAAGCCGAAAGAGATGTGGGTGCGCGGTCGGGCCCGGTCGATGATGAACTCGTAGGGACGATCGATCGCCTCTTCGTCGCGGTTGCCCGAGACGTACCACATCACGACCTTGTCACCCTTCTTGAACTTTTTGCCGCGGAACTCGATGTCCTCGAGCGCGGTCCGGCGCATGTGGGCCAATGGCGTCTGCCAGCGGATCACCTCCGGCACGAAACTGTCGATCAACGCCGGATTTTCGCGCAGCTTGCTGTATTGATCCGGATTCTTGTTCAAGGCATAGACGCTGCCCGACAGCGTGTTGCGGGTGGTATCGTTGCCGCCGACGATCAGCAGGATCAAATTGCCGAGGAAATTCTTCGGGTCCATGTCGCGGGTGGCTTCGCCGTGCGCCATCATCGACAGCAGGTCGCTCTTCGGCGGCTGATTGATGCGCTCTTTCCAGAGCCTGCCGAAATAGGTCGCGCATTCCAATAGCTCGGCCTGCCGCTCGTCTTCCGTCGCGACCAGGCCGCCGGCGCCGGGAAGCGTCGTTGCGACGTCGGACCAGCGCGTCAGCTTGCGGCGGTCCTCCCAGGGGAAGTCGAACAGCACGGCCAGCATCTGCGTGGTCAGCTCGATCGAGACCCGGTCGACCCAGTCAAACACCTCGTTGACAGGCAGATTGTCGAGGCATTCCGCGGACCGCTTGCGGATGTTGATCGCGAGCTGGTCGAGGTGGGTCGGCGTGAACATTGGCGCGACGGTCTTGCGCTGCGCGCCATGGCGCGGCTGATCCATCGCAATAAAACTTTCGCGGCGCAGGTCGGGTGCGATGTCGCGTATGGTGATACCACCCAGCGATGCCGCCGACGAGAACACCGCGTGATTGGTCTCGATGTCCATGATGTCGTTGTATTTTGTCACCGACCAGTACGGGCCGAACAGGCTGTCCTTGCAGTGATGCACGGGTGCTTCCTTGCGCAGCCGGTCG
>WNFS01011660.1_pt1 | contig 10376 bp, 9 predicted proteins | sample 5400141 | NCBI WGS metagenome assembly WNFS01 (sample SAMN13153358, study PRJNA577476) | soil metagenome | isolation source: 60 cm saprolite under Madrone tree | place: USA:California | collected 2016-06-14
AATAGAAACACTTCACATCCTCAATCCTATCCGCCGCATGATACCAGGCGTGCATTTTCGTGCGGAAGAGATAATCGGCATTGATCTCGCTCGGCGGGTAGTCACAACCACGTCTCCGGTTACCGGACGCGAAGTCCGCCTGCCCTACGATCACCTGGTCTTTGCCCTGGGCAATACTATCAACCTGGCTGCGATGCCCGGCACTGCGCAGCACGGCAAAACGATGAAGAGCCTGGGTGACGCCCTTCATCTGCGCAACCATGTCATTTCTATGCTGGAAGCCGCCGACGTGGAGACCGATCTGAACATTCGCCGGGAGCTGTTGACGTTCGTGGTAGCTGGGGCAGGGTTCAGTGGAGTCGAAACGGTAGGGGAGCTAAATGACCTCGTACATGCGGTTTCCAGGAACTACCCCTCGCTCAGCAAAGAAGCTGTCAAGGTCATTCTCTTGCACAGTCGCGACCGCATTCTGCCAGAAATGGGGCCCAGGCTGGCCGATTTCGCGCTGACCAAGCTGCGGCAACGTGGTGTAGAGGTCCGCTTGAACACTCGCATAGCAGCTGCCACGCCGCATGAGGCAATTTTGCATACGGGCGAGCGTATCCCCACCCGTACGCTGGTGGTCACGATTGGCTCGGCAGCAAATCCAGTGCTTGCTCCGCTGGCTCTACCCCGCGAAAAGGAACGTATTCTGACCGATGGCTCTATGGCCGTGCCGGGGATGCCAGGTATTTGGGCGCTGGGTGATAACGCCGCTGTGCCAAATATGGCAGCCGGCGGTGAGTTTTCGCCACCGACGGCGCAATTTGCGTTACGGCAGGGTAAGCGTCTGGCCGATAACCTGGCGGCTTGGTTACGTGGACGGCCCCAGGACATGATGCCGTTTGCCTTTCCGGGCGTAGGCCAGCTTTGCCTGGTGGGACACCATGCAGGGGTAGCCGAATTGGCGGGTAACATAAGACTTTCGGGCTTCATTGCCTGGCTGATGTGGCGCAACGTCTATTTGATGAAGTTACCAGGGTGGGATCGCAAGTTACGTGTCGGGCTGGACTGGGCCCTTGATCTCATCTTTCCACGCGAACTCTCCTATCTCAATTTAACCCGCACTCAGGTGGTCAACCAGGCCCACTTTGAAGCCGGCGATTTCATTTTTCGCCAGGGCGATGTGGGTGATCTCTTTTATGTCATTGTATCGGGGGAGGTCGAGATGCTCAAGGAGGTACCCAATGGACAAACAAGTCAGTTGGCCCGCCTGGGCAAGGGTGAGTACTTCGGCGAATCGGCTCTGCTGACCGGTAGACGCCGTCATGCCAGCGCACGGGCTATAACCCCGGTCGATCTGATGTGTCTGGGCCGCGATGAATTCAATAATCTGGCCGGTGCCTGGTTGAAGTTTTCAGACAGTGTGCAGGCCTTATCCCAGGAGCAAGGGAAGGCTAGCGACATCGAGCGCAGCCGTGAGATTGGCACGATCCTGGCCCGTTCGTGGCTTGGCCAGCAGCTAGCAGGGGTGGTGGCCTTGCCTGTCCCATCGCCCAATGCGAGCAACAGGGGAAATATGCCTCCCTTACCCTCAGCGCCTCTGCCGCCTCCACCGCCCTACCTGGTGCGCAGTGATGGGGCAGAATTGCCTCTGGGAGGTGATGTGTTGCATCTGGGGCGTGCCCCAGATAACCACATTGTGGTGAATGATCAGCGCGTATCACGCCATCACGCTGTGCTGAAGTGGGAGGGGAAAAATTATGTATTGGAAGATGTAGGCTCGGCCAGTGGCACCTACGTCAATGAGCAGCGCATTGAGCGTCATGTGCTGGCTCAAGGAGATGTCATCAGGCTAGGCCAGACGTCGTTCACGTATCGTGAAGTGAAATAAGCATGACGCACAGCAAGCCTGGCAGCCGCTTGGAACTATGTTGAAACAGCGATTTGTTCTGATTTTATTCGCCTATCTGACTGTTGTGGGATTGGTGGCGTGTGGCACGTCTGGTACGAGTGGAAGCGCTTCTAATGGTACGCCAGGAAGTGCAAAGGGCAGCACGCCGACGCACGCGGCCACAACTCTATCATCGTCGTCGTCGCCATTCCGAGTGACGAGCATTGATATGGCGGTCAAACCGGCATCTATCGCGGGCATGGCTTGCGGACAGAGTATTACTGTCACCTACACGGCTACGTTCCATGTCGCAGCCAACAGCCCTGGCGGAGCAGTGCAGTTTATGTATACAGTCAATAATGGGCGTTCTACGAGGCCGGCCAGCTTGAACTTTGGGCCGGGAGAGACGACAAAGGCATTTTCCTTTACTTGGCAAGGGGTGCTTTCATCTGACAACGTCTATCCGGGTTTGGGTGGAGTGCTGACAAGCAGCCCGAACGAGGTGCGTGGTTCGTCCCTCCTCTTATTGATTTTTCTAGTGTTTTATTGCAGGATTTAAACCCCGAAGCTATCCCCTCTGAAACGATAGCCCTTGACTTTTAGGTACGTTTTATGGTCAAACATGGCGTTTTATCCCACCTTTTCCCAAAAGATGGTTCTTCCTTGCTCTAAGATCCGACAATCGTGTGGACGAGCGGCATTCGGTTCGCCTTTGACACGCGGGAACGCCAGATAGCCGTTAGAATAGATCGAGTTGATCAGTTTGATGTAACGCCCTTTCACCAGCACGAGATCGCCCTTCCGAAAGCCTTGCAGTTCCTCATTGACCTGATAACGCACGCGGCCTTCGCCGATCTTCGGCTGGCTATGATACTGCTTGCGCGTTTGCCTGGGACGAAAGCCAATGTGGTAGACATTGCTCTCTGGAGGAGCGACCACTTCACCGGTCCCCAACGTCGCAATGCACAACGCATCAATGATGTGCGTTTTGGGTAAATCTCGATATTTGCGGTACGTCGCTGTCTCATACCCGAACACTGTGGTCAGAGGAGCCACAGAACGCAGGGTGATGTACAGGTGCGCTTTCCCTTGCATCGTGCGTTGGGCAATCTGGTCGAGATGCCCGCTCACTCCCGTCACCTTGAGCTTGATCTTCCCCTCATGCAGCCGCTGATGGCACTGCTCACAGAGTGTCGCCAGATTGGTCAGGGTATCCTTGCCCCCGTTTTCGCGATAGATGATGTGGTGCGCTTCGAGACGCACATGGCGCTTGTGGCAGTGCTGACACATATAGCTATCGCGTATGAGGCAAGCGATGCGCAGGTTCTCATCCAGCCGGGTGGGATTCTGGTAGCGCGATCCCTGTAAGGTCGGATCGTTGAGGCGTGCGATATCCACCTGGACATCCTCGATCACGATGCCCGCAATTGGGAGAGGAAGCTTCCTGACGACACGAATGACCTCCTCCACGTTGGTCTTTATCGAGGGGAGAAGTCGCCCGCTACGCTTACTCGACGCACGATTAAGAAACCGGGCAGGTCGGTACCAGCGCCGTGCCCGACGGCTTTTGCGCCGCTCGCGTCGATCATCCATCTTCTCTTTGACATCCCGACGATGATGGATCTCTGCTGAGAGCAAAACCGCGCCATTGCCCACGCAGGCAATGCCTGTGACGCTGCTCCCTTTATCGATCCCACAGGTCACTTCCTGAACGTGTCCCTCACACTGCCAACACAGTTGGATCGTGAAGGGACGATAGTCCACAATCTTCGCTTTCTCTGCCTGTAACAACTTGCGTGCTTTCGCTGAGGTGCAAGGCATGAGTGCTGCCCCATCATGATTCTTAACGTAGACATACATATGGCTGTAAGCCCTCCTAATTGGAGTCAGTTACCGCGTCCCGTAGAACGGGACGGGCTTGTGTCTGTGCTCCACCGCAATTCTGCATACCGGCGAAGGCGTGCAGCTTTGATTTCATCGCACGACACATCAGGGGCAACTGACAAGTGCCCCGTGCTCGCCCAATCTTGTCGGACGAGCAACGTTCGCATCGTCACATTTCTGGCTCCCACCAGATCAGCATGGAGGGTATAATGGCAGTTCTGACACACGAACAGCAAGCCGTTCTTGGGACGGTTCGCTTTGGTCGTATGCCCACACATCGGGCAAGATTGGCTACTGTAGTGTGCGTCGATCTTGACCGCCATCGATGAATGCAAGAGGGCTTTGTAGGAAATCATGCTGTGCAATTCGGCAAAGGACCATTTGGAGTAGGCGGCATTGGCCTTCCTCTGCTTCCTGGAAACGGGTTGGGTGCCGCGGCCGTTCTTCGCTACGCGTCGTCTGGTCCGCCGCTTCGTGCGCTCGCGAATGTGGGTCAAGTCCTCCAGTCCGATGAGGCTATGAGGGTGCTGATCGATGATGCGTGTGGAGACCACATGATTAGCGTCTTGCGGTCCCCCGTCTCTCTCGTCCGCTGATGACGACGAGTCGTCTGGTAGCGGAGCGAGTGCCTTTCTTTTGCAGACGCTTCACGAGGCGAGCATAATGGTTGGCCTTCGGGACAATCGCTTTGCCCGAATGGAAAGATTGTTCCCCTTGTGTGGTAGCGGTCACAGCCAGGTAGCGGACACCGACATCGCAGCCGACGACGTGGGTATGCGCGTCTTGCGTGGGATCGGCGACCTCCAGTTCCAAGCTCACCAGCAGGTAGAACTGTTTCTTGGGTTTGTCATACCACAACTTCGCTGCCCCGATCTCGACTCCCTGCGAAATCTTGGAAACGTGCTCGTTGTATCCCGTGTAGGGAACCACCACACGGCCATCCAAGGTCAGGATCGAGAGATGGGAGTCTTTTTTGAAGCTGTAGTCCTTCTTGTATTGATAGGTCAAGGTGGGCGAGACGTACTTGGGTGGCTGATCCAGCCCCTTGTAGCGCTTCTTGGTTTGCCCAGCTTTGCGGGCTGCCGCGTTCTGTTTCACTTTGGTCCAGAGCGTCTTATAGGTCGCACCGACCTGGCGGGGAACGCTACAGGCCATTTGGGAAGGCAGATGGAAACGTGTACGGACATCATCATAGGTGCCGTCTTGCAAGAACACGCGATTGCTGCTCTTCCCATGCGAGTACGCATACTGACTGACAAAGTTCAAGGCATCGCGATAGGCCAATTGCGTGGTACGCAATGCCTGGAACTGTTGGGACGTGGTATGCAGTTTGAGTTTGGCCGTTATCACCTGTTTCATACCTTCTATGGTATCATATATTCAACGGCATGTCAAGATAGTAAGATGGTTGAATATTTTCTCGCCTGCGGGCGCGGGCAATTCCTCCCGCCGACGTCCACGGAGGCGGGCATCCTTGCCCGATTCAGGTGATAACGAGCAGTCCCAACCAGGTGAACTCGCCCCAGGTGAAGCCGGCTGGTCAGTGCAGTTGATTGTCAGTGGATTTTTCGCTCCTCGTGTTTCTGGACCTTGAGCCGCTCGGCCTGCCGATGCGAGAGGAAGACGAACAATGTCAGGGATATGGGAATGCAGAGTAGGAGAGCGAGTAAAGGGGTCTCATTACCGATCAAACTTTGAAGACTCCAGGGGGCTAGGGTATCGGCATACCACAGGACAGCCACAATAGCCAGGGCCAACCCAACAACAATAGCGATAATTTTCATAAAGAATGCATCCTTTCCGGAGACACAAATCCCCATCCATAGTGTACTGCTTCGTTCGTGTTGTTTCTCCAGATCACTCGCTGCCTGCGGCAGCTTCTGAGAGGTTTCTGTGGTGGCTGGCAGGGCGGGCGCAGCCCGCCCTGCCAGCCACCACAGAAACAGAGCGAACCGCCGGAGGCGGTGAGAAGTCGAAACGAACGAAGCAGTGTATGGGCACCGCCTAGTCCCCCAGGCGGTGTCCCCTTGCTATGCTCCTGGGACGAGCGTTAGAGTTGCCATCAGGTGTCCATGGATGTACGCAGTGATGGCACCACCTTCGCCTGGGACGGGATCGATCTGCTCGTCTCCGTTGGTATCAACGCCGTGATAGGCATGATCGGTAAGTGTCACGATTTCCTGTAATTTGGAGGTATGATCAGGATAGCTGACCAGGTCAAGCACATCTTGATCGACGGTCGTGAGCCAGCCCTTGATGTTGCTGATACATATCTCCACATGCCCAGCGTGGACGCGGATCAGATTCGTCGCATCGGGGCTCGTTGCTGCGAAGGAGGCATGAGCAGCTGCCGTGGTAAGGTAGCCGTTGGAACCCAGCAGACCAAAGCCATCACCAGTGCCGATTGTGATGTTCTGAATGCCACACTGCGGACCAATCTCCCGGTAGTGCGGACTTTGTGCACCTTCGATGATGTCAACCATACCCTGCGCGACGCACTGAATTGCCGGTGAATTGTGACTGCCAGCGAAATTTTGCAGCAACTGCGCCTCTGAATTTACCAGTTGTGCCTGATTCTGCAAGCCTACTAGCAAGCCGATATGGTTGGGCGTTGTCGGAAAACTAAAAAGGAGATGCTTGATATGGATGAAGGCCCTGGGCGGGAACGTACCCACGAGAATCACTTTGCCTGTTGGCACGTCGGCTTTGCTTTGGTCTGACGTATCTAGCGTAATCTCCAGCTTATTGCCCAATCCGAGCAGGTTAGTACCTTTCTGAGTGTAGCTCAGTGAAAATTCCTGATTCGCCGCAGTCAGAGTGCCCAATTTCGTTATCTGCTGCTCGTTCTGGTCGTTGAGGAGCCAGGCATCATATTGGGAACCAGCAGGCGCGGCAGCAAGATTTTCAAGAGTGATGTTAAGTGTATCGGTATGCCCCGGATTGTTCTGGCTATCAAGAAATCTGACGATTCCAGTGGCATTCCCCCCTGTCGTGTTCGCCGGAACTGTGCCGCCATTGTTATTCTTCATGACCGAGACGAGTGCGATGGTGCCACCCGCGATAACCAGCAGGATCACTCCGACAATTAGCGCTATGAGCCCGATGTTAGGGCGTCGAGATGGAGGTGGTATGGGGTAGACTGGAATGGGAGTATTGGGCATCGGCGCATAATGCTGTGCTTGTTGTGATGCCTGCAGCATGGGCCCTGGCATGCCATATTTACTCTGTAGAGAGATTGGGTTGTTAAGACTTGGTTGTGTCTGTTCTGCTGGGGCTGCAATGGTTGCCCCTTGGGCCTGGAGTGGTGCTATCTGATTGCCACAATTACCACAGAAGGTGGTATTCTCCTCAATGGGTGCATTACATCGTGGGCATTGCATAGTTCTGTGCCTCCTTAACCTCTGTAGTGAGCCGGGCATGTATGAGTACTTGCCTATGAAAACTGTTATAAATCATCCATGTAAAGTATACCATGTCTTATGCTCTTCTGCTTATGCAGTATGTCACATTTTCAAACAAATTTGTAACTCTTCAGGTGCCTGACTCCTCGCCGCCTCCGGCGGCTCGCACGTTTTTTCTGCTGCGGGCAAGGCAGCCACAGGCTGCCTTGCCCGCAGCAGAAAAAGCTCTTGCGAACTGCCGGAGGCAGTGAGGAGTCCTGAAGAGTTACACAATTTTTACCCCTAGTACACTCGTGAGTAGTTCCAGTAGCGCGTGATAAATGATGATAAGCAAGGCAACACCTGCCAGTGTCATGTGCACATAGCGCCAGGTGCGGAAGATGAGGCGCGCTCGCTTCTGCCGTTGCAGCGATGCCACCAGGCTTGCATAGTCAACCAGTGTTTGCTGCGCACGCTGGAAGTCTGCTTGTTCTTGTGCTACCAAACCTGGCGGGATAGTTGGCAGGGTGCCTGCGCCCTCGATAGCCTGCAAGCAGTATTGCTTGAATGGCTCGGACTTGCCTGCGCTCAAGCGCTCAACGGTGTACTCCAGCTCAAGTATACGTTCTTCGAGGGCCTGCATGATGCCAACGCCGTTGGTGCTTGCATCTCTGGCGATGATGCGCGCTTGCCACAGATCGAGGATGCGACCCACGATGCCACTGATGACAAGCAATAGCAGGGCGAAGAGGGCGCTTGGGCCGAAGTAGGACTGTGAGAAGCAGCTCAGGTTGCTGCAATAGTCGTGCAGGATGTAGGCATAGTTTTCATGCAGGAATGCGATGAGGATAGTGGCTATTCCTATCCAGGTGTGCATCCAGAGCCAGTTGCGTACCATGCCAGGCAAGCTTCGCACGAAGCGGCGGCGCAGCGAGTAGGCGGCTGTGCCCAGGACCATGACAAAGGCGATGATGCCAAAAAAGCGCAGTGGATCAACAGCAGGTCCTGCAAATGGCTGTGTTCGCAGGGCGAAGAGGTACCAGGCGTAGATACCAGCATACAGGATGATTGAGACTGCGAGCCAGAGCCAGAAGGCTGTGGAGATGGTTGCTTTCCAGACACGCCGCATTGGACGTGCTTGTGATGATGGTGATTTTGTTGCAATGGCCACGCTATTGTCCTCCTCTTTCTAGTGTGCTCGCCGCCGCAGAATTTCTTCGGTTGAGCCGAAGAAAGCGGTGGGTTGTACACGGATAGCTGCGCTGGTCGGGCAGGCTTGCACACAGGCCTGATTGTTGTAGCCTGCGCACAGATCGCACTTGATGGCGATTTTCTTGCGCATCTCGCCATAGGCATCTACTGGCTGGTGGACGCTGAGCGGGCCAGGGCCCGTTGGACCGCTCGCCATCGGCAACAACTTGCGCCCGCGCTCTTTGCCAGCGCCTTTGCTGAAGAAGCTGCTGAACTGTTGCCAGGTGGAACGCGCTTCGTGTTCCTCTTCGAGCGTCATGATTGAGATGTTGTCGTAGGGGCAGCGTTCGGCACAGATACCGCAACCGATGCAGCTTTCCGTGATGTAGACCTCGCCACTGGGCAGGCGGGCAATGCCTGCGCGGCTGCACAGCATACAGACGGGGTCTTGACACTGCCTGCAGGCGGTGGCGATGCTGATGTTGCCAACCACCATGCCTTTGCGGTTCATGCGTGAATGGCCGTGGCGTCGGGCACAGGCCTCTTCACATTCGTTGCAGTGGATACACAGGTCCAGGTCGATGACGAGTACCTCGGTGCCCTCGACGACACCGCCGCCGACCAGTTCGCGTAGCACCGCACGGGCCTCGGCGTCCGAAGGCCCAGCGACGGTTTCAGTGCGCGTATGTGCGAGTGGGTCGAAGAAGCCTGTCTGCGCGGCAGCAGCGGCATCGCGATACTGTTGCAGCCGCATGGTAAAGCGCTGGTTGACCTCGGGATAGCGTGCGAAGAGGCGCAAGAGAATCGGGCGCGGAATCTCTGCGACCCGGGCACGGGTAATGGCGGTGACGGTCACTGGCCGCCCATCACCGAGCAGGTCAATCTCGGTCATAACGCTTGACCTGTGTCTGTTCGGCGACCTGGCGGATATCGACAGCCGAGACGCCCTGGAATAGTGCCATGCGCTTGAGAATGGCTTCGATAGAGCGGGCATTGTCCAACTGCTCAAAAAAGCGTCGCACCGCTGGCACGATCTCCATGAGGCGTTGCATGACCTGTTCGGGTACCTCTAGCACCACTGCCGCCGTTTGGGCGCGTACGGTCACGTTACGCTGCTGGCCGGTGAGCATGCCATGCTCGCCCATATACTCGCCGCGCCGCAGGACCGCGACCGGCATCTCGCGGCCATCGGGTCCCGCGGAGGAAAGCTCGAAGCGTCCTTCCAGGATGAAGTAAAGGTCGCGCCCAAACTCGCCTTCGCGCATCACCACGGCACCGGGCATGAGGGTCAGCATCTTGGAGGTGGCGACGAAGTGAAGCAGGTAGTTATCCAGCACCAATTGGGGATCGCTGAACATCGGCTGCTCGCGTAGACGACTCAGCAGCAAGGGCAGGTCCCAGCCAGGTGGCAGGTACTGTAGCACGCGCTCCATATTCACGGTACCATCCCAGGAGATCCCCAGGCGCTGCTTGAGCGAAAGCATGAGCAGATCACGGTGGTCATCGACGGGACAGACAGGCACACACGAGCCGCACATCACACACTCATCGGTGAAGCGCGCCACGTGAGGTGTAATGTCATCGGAGATGGTCGCGCGATTGAGATCGGCGATGTTGACCGTGGACGACATGGGGATCGGGCAGGCACGCATACAACGGTCACAGCCGATGCACATATCAATCTCGAAGCGTATCTGCTCTTCCGTCAGAGGTTGCAAGTTTGTGCGGTGCTCGATGCCTAGGACGAGCGGCTGTTTTTTTGAAGATGATATCTGCATGGTATATACCTTCCTACCTTTTGCCCGCGGCCTGTTGGTCTGCCTGAGGTGCGCCACAGCTTGCACAGAAGCGTGCAATGCGAACGTTCAGCGTACCACACCTGCGGCAGGTGTAAGATTGTGCTACCTCGACATTGGCAGAGGCTGCTTTTGTCTCCTGTTAATCAAAGGCACGCTGCTGGATAAAGTAGAGCATGATGCTGCCGATGGCGATGCGATCGCCATGCGCGAGGCGATAGGGGTTAGAGATTTTGGCACGGTTCACCATCA
>WNFS01010639.1_pt1 | contig 10373 bp, 12 predicted proteins | sample 5400141 | NCBI WGS metagenome assembly WNFS01 (sample SAMN13153358, study PRJNA577476) | soil metagenome | isolation source: 60 cm saprolite under Madrone tree | place: USA:California | collected 2016-06-14
CTCCTGCCTTGCCGAGCACGGACGGAGTGGACCGTCCCTGGGCGTGGTCTTCGACGGGACCGGCTGCGGCCCCGCCGGCGAGCTCTGGGGTGGCGAGTTCCTCCTCGCCGACCTTGGCGGTTTCCAGCGGCTCGGCCATCTCCGCCCGCTCGCGCTGGCTGGCGGAGAGGCCGCCATCCGCGAACCATGGCGTCTGGCAGCGGCCGCCCTGCACGACGCGGGCCTGAGTCTCGAGGCTCTCGGACGCATCGACCGGAAGAAGCGCGAGGCGGTGCTGCGGCTGATCGAAACGGGCGCCGCCTCACCGAAAGCGACGGGGGCCGGCCGCTGGTTCGACGCCGTCGCCGCCCTCTGCGGGTTGCGCGACGAGATCACGTACGAAGGACAAGCCGCCGTCGAGCTGGAAGCGATCGCGGCGCCCGGAGATTGCTGCTCGTATCCATTCCGGATCGAGCGTGGCGACCCGTTCGCCGTGGACCTGCGGCCCGCGGTGCGGGCGATCGGCGCGGAGCTCGCGAACGGGACGCCCGCCGGCGAGGTGGCCGCGCGGTTCCACCGGACGATGGCGATGGCGATCGGCGCCGGCTGCAGGATCGCGCGCGAGCGATCGCGCGTGGAGACGGTCGCGCTCTCCGGCGGCTGTTTCCAGAACCGGCTGCTCAGCGAGTCCGCCAAGCGCCTCCTCGAGCAGGACGGTTTCGACGTCCTCGTCCACGGCCGAGTGCCGCCCAACGACGGCGGCGTGGCGCTGGGACAGGCGGCGGTGGCGGCATGGCGTTCACGGCAGCTGAAGGGGGGCAATGATGTGCCTCGGCATTCCCGGTGAGGTCCTCGAGATCCGCGATGAGCAGGGCCTGAAAGTGGGCAAGGTCCAGTTCGGCGGCATCACGCGCGACGTCTGCCTCGCCTGCATCCCCGACATCGCCCTGGGCGAGTTCGTCCTGGTCCACGTCGGATTCGCCATCTCCAAGGTGGACAGGGAAGAGGCTGCCCGGGCCTACGCCACCTTGCAGGAGCTCGGACTCCTCGCGGAGCTCACCTCCGATGCGCCCCAGCCGGAGCAACCCCCATGAAGTACCTGGACGAATATCGGGACAGCACGCTGGCCAAGGGCCTCGCCCGCCGCATTGCCGCCTTGGCGACGAAGCCGTGGGTGCTGATGGAAGTTTGCGGGGGGCAGACGCACTCCATCGTCCGCTACGGCATCGATCGGATGATCCCCGAGTCGGTGGAGCTGGTGCACGGCCCGGGATGCCCGGTGTGCGTGACCTCGCTGGAAATGATCGACCGCGCCCACTCCATCGCCGCGCGGAAGGACGTCATCTTCACTTCGTTCGGCGACATGCTGCGGGTCCCGGGCTCACGCGGCGATCTGCTCACGCTGCGCAGCCGCGGCGCGGACGTGCGCGTGGTCTACGCGCCGCTCGACGCCGTGCGGATCGCGCGCGCGAACCCCGGCAAGCGCGTGGTCTTCTTCGCCATCGGCTTCGAGACGACCGCGCCGGCCAACGCGATGGCGATCTTCACCGCGCGGCGCCAGGGAGTGAAGAACTTCTCGGTGCTGGTCTCGCACGTGCTGGTCCCGCCGGCCATGGCCGCCATCCTCCAGTCGGCTGGAAACCGCGTGCAGGGCTTCCTCGGCCCCGGGCACGTCTGCGCGGTGATGGGCTACCGCGAGTACGAGGCCCTCGCCGACCGCTACCGCGTCCCCATCGTGATCACCGGCTTCGAGCCGCTCGACCTGCTCGAGGGCATCTTCATGGCCGTCCAGCAGTTGGAGGCGGGACGGGTGGAGGTCACGAACCAGTACGCCCGGACCGTGAGCCGCGACGGCAACCGGGCCGCGCGCGACCTGATCTTCGAGGTCTTCGAGGTCTGCGACCGCAAGTGGCGCGGGGTGGGATCGATCCCCAAGTCCGGCTACAAGCTGCGGTACGAGTACCGCGGGCACGACGCCGAGCGGATCTTCGAGGTCGACGCGATCGAGACCCAGGAGTCCCAGCGCTGCATCAGCGGCCTGATCCTTCGCGGGTTGAGGAAGCCCAAGGACTGCGCCGCCTTCGGAAAGGAGTGCACCCCGCAGAACCCGCTCGGCGCCACCATGGTCTCCGCCGAGGGCTCCTGCGCGGCCTACTACCAGTACGGCCGCTATCTCGAGGCCGGAAAGGGCCGATGAAGGACGCCATCCTGCGCAAGGCGCGCGAGAGCGCCGAGGTCAAGCTGCGCTTCATCGAGGAGAACGCGGAAGCGCTCGAGCGCTGCGTTCGCGCCCTGGCGGAACGGTTCCAGTCCGGCGGTCGCCTGCTGGTGCTGGGCAACGGCGGGTCCGCCTGCGACGCGCAGCACGTCGCGGTCGAGTTCCTCCATCCGGTGATCGAAAAACGAAAGCCGCTGCCCGCGATCGCCCTGGTGACCGACGTCGCCACGCTGACCGCCATCGGCAACGACACCGATTTCTCGCGCGTCTTCGTCGACCAGCTCGAGCTGTTGGCCCGGCCGCGGGACGCGGTGCTCGGCATCTCCACCTCGGGCGCGTCCGCCAACGTCAATCGCGCGCTCAAGCGGGCCCGCGAGATGGGCCTGCTCACCATCGGTTTTGCCGGGCGCGACGGAGGGCGGATGCCCGACCTCTGCGATCACTGCTTCACGGTCAAGACCTGGTCGATCCACCGCGTACAGGAGTCGCACACGCTGCTCCTGCACCTGCTCTGGGACCAGGTCCACGTCGCCATGGGAGAGGACGATGTCCTCTGATTCGACGCCCTTCGGGGAATGCCCGGTGCCGATCTCCGGCCCGGAGGAGATCCTCCTCGGCCACGGCAGCGGCGGCAAGCTGACTGCCCGCCTGATCGAGAAGATCATCCTTCCGGCCTTCCGCAACCCGGCGCTCGAACGCCTCGACGACCAGGCCATCTTGCCGTTCGGCGGCGCCCGGCTGGCCTTCACCACCGACTCCTACGTGGTGACGCCCATCTTCTTCCCCGGGGGCGATATCGGCGAGCTGGCGGTCAACGGCACCGTGAACGATCTGGCGATGGGAGGGGCCAGGCCACTCTACCTCTCGCTCGCGTTCATCCTCGAGGAAGGCTTGCCGATCGCCGATCTCGAGCGCGTGATCCAGTCGGCCCGCCGGGCCGCCGCCCGCGCCGGCGTGGACGTGGTCACGGGCGACACCAAGGTCGTCGGCCGCGGGAGCGGCGACAAGATCTTCATCAATACCTCGGGCATCGGTATCGTCCCGCCGGGAATCGATCTTTCCTCGGCGCGCGTCCAGCCGGGCGACGACATCCTCGTCTCCGGGCCGATCGGCGACCACGGCGTCGCCATCCTCTCGCGCCGGGAGGGCCTGGAGTTCGACGGCCAGATCGAGAGCGATACCGCGCCGCTGCACGAGCTGGTGGCGGCGGCGCTCGCCGCCGGGCCCGACATCCATGCCCTGCGCGATCCCACCCGGGGCGGCGTGGCCGCTACCCTGGTGGAGATCGCCACGCGCCCGCGCATCCGCTGGGCAGGGGCGCCTGCCGCATCGGCCGCGTGACCGCCGACCATCCCGGCTTCGTCACGCTGCGCACGCCGATCGGCGGGCAGCGCATCCTCGACTTGCCCTTCGGCGAGTCCCTGCCGCGCATCTGCTGACCAGAGCGCGGCCGGAGCTCAAGCCCGCCTTGCCAGCAGCTTTGCCCGGATCCGGACGGTGGGCTCGACCCTGAAGATGAGGAAGCGGGGCGGGGCGAGATTGAAGTCGCGCATGTCGATGGTCTTCTCGCCTTCGACCTCGAGCGTGTCGGGGTCGGGCGCGCGCACCAGCGCTTCCACCTCCAGCGGCCGCGAGACTCCGTGCATCGTGAGGTCTCCGCGGAGCAGGCAGCGGGAACCGGGCAGCGGCCTCGCCTCGCGCAGCCGGCCTTCGATCCGGGGATGCTTGCGCGCTTCCAGCTTGCGGCGCAGCTCCGCGTCGACGAGGCTGTTGTTGGACTTCAGCAGCTCGACCGCGAGCTCGATGCGGGTCGGAGGGGCGAGGCACACCTGCCCCTCCGCTACTTCGGCCTCGAGCTCCCCTTCGAAGCCTGCGGTCTCCACCCGGATGGGGTGGATGCTGGAGCGCGCCTCGGCCCAGACCCGGGACTCCTCCGGCATGACGACGTAGCGGGCCACCGCCCGTTTCTACATCATGGCGATCTTCACGTAGCGGACCATGTCGGGCACGGCCCCCACCAACATGGCCGCCGCCGCCAGCGTCAACCCCGCGACCAGCACCTTCCGCGCCACCGGACGCTTGCGCATCACGATCCTCCTTTGGACTGCATCTCTGACTGCCGGGAACCACCCAGAAGCTCGCGCACCAGGCGCGCCGCCTCGTCCACCGCGCGCTGGACGGGCTCGCTGAGGCCGATGCGCTCGTCGGTCCGCTGCGGCTCGCAGCCGACCACCAGCACCCGATCGATCCGCCCGCCCAGTTGCCGGACCAGTCCGAGCACCGATGCGGGATCCAGGTCGTGCGCATCCATCGCTGGGGGGACACCATTCAATGGTGTCCCCAGTCCGAGGTCGGGCTCGATCACGAACACGGTGCCGGGAGGCTCTCCCCGCGAGACGGCGTCGACCAGGATCAGCGTGTCGTAGCCGTCCAGGAGCTGGTAGGCGAGATGGACCCCGCGAATGCCGTAGTCCGCCACGCGCACGTTCTCCGGAAGCTGCTCCGCCGAGAGCCGCCGTGCCACCTCGACGCCGAATCCGTCGTCGCCGAGGAAGATGTTGCCCACTCCCGCGACCAGCACCGAGCCCCTCATGGCGCCTTTCCGGCGGGTTCCACCTCTTCCGGAGAGAAATATAGGTACCGGCCGTACCATTCGTGGAGGTCTGCGGCCGGATCGTCCTGCGGCGTCACGGCGAGGTAGCGCTTGTCTTCCACGTCCAGGTAGACGGCCTGGACGACCGCCAGCCGGCCTTCGAGAAACATGTCCTGCGCGTCGGCGTGGCGCCCGGGATGCAGCCGGACCACGCTTCCCTTGGCCACGGCGACACCCTGGATCTCCACGCTGTCCGTCTCCGGCGATACCGAGGCGTCCGCTCCGGGGTCCCACCACGGGGCACTGTTGCCATTCTCGGGTGAGGCCTGGCGCAGCGAACGGACGGCGCCGTGCAGGCGGTCGAGCGTCTCGGGCGGCATCTGCTCCACACGATCGAGGATGGCGGCCGCGCGCGCATCCGTGGCGCGCGCTTCGCGCTTCTCCTCGTCCGTGAGCGTCAGCGTGCGCAAGGTGAGGATCTCGTCGATCTCGGTCGCGTCGTAGAGGTCGCCGGGGCTCTCCCTGGCCACCTCCGGGTAGTCGTAGAGGATGATGGGCGAAGAGAGCAGGACGTCGCGCTGCGGCGAAGGTCCCACCAGCACCGGCCAGGTGCGCACGTTCTGGCAGGCCTTCGCAGCCGCGGCGGCCCATCCTGGTGGGTCGAGCAGCGACACGAACCGGCCGCCTTCGACGGCCAGCATCAGATGTGCGCCGGCGAAGGACCCGCGCAGCGCCTCGTCTCGGGGAGCGCCGGGCGCGTCCCAAGGGGTGATGTTTTCGACCCGGATGCGGACCTTCACCAAGCGATCGTCGAGGCGCTCGCCCGCCACCTGGATCGCTCCCGCCAGCGGCCAGAGCTCCCGGACGACGCGCCCCGGCCCATCCAGGCCGGAAATCGCCTCGACTTCCCGCCCGCCCGCGAGCTCGAAGCGGACCGTGCTCCCACCCTCCAGGGGCGCGCCGAGCTCCACCTCGCGCTCCAGGCCTTCGTCCCAGGTGGTCCAGAGCCGGCCGCCGGCGTCCAGGGACGCGACGGGGCGAAATCCTTTGACGCCGGCCTCCTCGACCGTCCGTCTCTGCAGCTGGAGGAACCTCATCTTCCCGCTCAGCCTGCCGGCGCCGGCCGCCTCGACCAGGCACTCGGTCTGGCTCCAGGCGCTCTCGCACCCTCCGCTCTCGCACCATGCGCGCGGCGCCAGCACGCCGAATTGCCAGCGGACCTGGTTCTTCGGCACCGACGGTCGGTAAGGATAGAGGATGTACCCTTCGTAGAGCACCGCATCCGCGATCTTCCGCGCGCGCTCGAAGCTCATTGCTCGGTCTCCCCGGCATCTCTCAGGAGCGAAACCATCAGCTGGTCCCAGCTCGCCACGGCGCGCCGCGCCTTGCAACGCATCAGGAGGTTCAAGGTGTCGGTGTGCAGCCGCAGCCAGCCGGAGTTGGGAAAGTAACGATCCATCATCTCGCGCCAGACCCGGACCGGCAGCCGGAAGGACGCCTCCTTGTCCCAGGGGATCTGGCTGACGCTGATCCCGGTGGGACCCTGAAGGAACACGGTGCCGCTGAACAGCAGCAGCACGGGGACCTCGCCGTCCGCGAGCGCATGCAGGTACTTGGACGCGGCGACCTCGAAATCGTAAGTGCAGGCGACGGGGAGCTCGGCGCGGGTGCTCCCGCTGAATCCCACCACGATGGTGGAGGCGTGCGTCCAGAGGAACGGCTTCACCGTGTCGCCCCAGCGCGGGCTTTCGCCGAAGAGCTCGATCAGGTTTCGTTCCTCTTCGGGCGAATAGCGCCGCCGGTGGGGCTCGATGCGGATCTGGCAGCGGAGCGCGATGCTCTCGACGAGCTGGCCGGTGCTCTCCTCGAGGGCCAGGTCGAAGACCAGGGTGGGCACCGCCGCGTGCGGCTCGGTGCGGGCGCCGACGGCGCGGATGGTGAGGTCGGTCACTGCAGCGCCCCTTTGGCCACCTCGCTCCTTGCCCGCAGCTGCGCGAAGAAGCGATCGATCGCGTGCCACGCCTCCTCGCCTCCGCTGAGGCCCTTCCAGTGCAGCCGCACCTGGCCGACCAGCTCGTAGCAGACGTTGATGGGGACGATGAAGCAGTCGAAGCCAGGACGTCCGCGGCCGCCATGCACCAGGAGCGCCTCGACGTCGGGCAGAAGCCCGGCGAGCGGGGGGTTGTCCTCCACCAGCTCGCGCCAGGCGTCCAGACCGAGCAGCGATTCGGTCGCGCCCGCCGGTCCCGGATAGAAGGCGACGTTGCGCTCCAGAATGGAGTTGTAGAAGAAGAAGGCCATCCGAACCGGGATCTGCATCCGCTCCCAATGCGCGTCGCTGAGGTTGAACGACGGATGGTAGACGTGGCGATCGGGGACCGCGCGGTACTTTCCCCTGCCCGCGCCGGGCTGGGTGAAGAGGAGATGACAGGGGCGGCAGCTGCAGAGGATCTGGCGCGTTTCGACGTTCACCACATGGGAGTGGTCGTCGGAGAGGGGCGTCGCGCACATCTCGCACTTCTCCCCCGGCGCCGCCCGCGGGCGCTGGAGGAACTGCCTCAGCGCGCTGAGCGGCTCCGTCATGCTGCACCTTCTGGCAAGGCGATCCTCACGCCGGTGGCGTCGGCCAGGAGCGGAAGCGGATCGAGTTGGAGCGGGCTTCCGTCGCTGGCGCGGCCCGCCAGGCGCAAGTCGTAGCGCTGGCCGCAGGACGGGCAGGTCAGATGCTGCCCCTGGAGACCTCCAGCCTCGATGCGCGACCCGCAGGCGGCGCAAGTGTCCCGGTACGCGTAGAGCGCGCCGCTGATGCTGCACACCACCAGCCGCTGTCCGTCGACTTCCAAGGCCCGAATCTCACCCGGGCCCATCTTGCCCAGATCGACCGAAGTCCACGCCCCCGGCCCGTGCGTTTTGCGACCGTTCAGCTGCACCAGCCGGCCAGGTGCCCCGGCGCCGACGGAAGCGCTCTCGAACACGATGCTCGCCACCTCCGGCGCGGCCTCCGCGATGGCACGCTCGATTGCGCCCTGGACCGCGGCCACCGTCGAAGCGTGCCGCGGCCCCTTGCCCTCGAGCCGGAGCCGGAGCACGGAGTCGGCGTCCAGCGACGTGAACGCGGGGGCGAGGGCGTCGGGACCGAGCGATTCGCGGACGTTATCCAGGACCCGCTCGATGCGCGTTCGCGTGTCGAGCGGGTGGATCCCGTGCAGGACGAGCAGGCTGGTGAGGAGCGGATCGGCGACCAGCTTCGCGCGCAGCTCTTCCGCCGGGGCGTCGCCCGAGGCGATCTCGATCACCCGCGCCAGTCCGCGGCCGTAGAGATCGAGGACCGTCCGCAACAGCTCGTCCACCTGCTGCCATGCGTACGGGTTGGCCTGCGCGCGAAGCTCCTCGAGCAGCCGCGCGATCCGTTCCCCGACCTCGCGTGCGTCGCGCTCCTCAGCCATGGCTCAGCGGTCGCTCCCTAGATCGACGGATTGACGAACGCCATGGGGGAGTGGAGCTTCTCCAGCACGCGCCCGTTCCCGAGGAACATGTGAACGCCGCAGGGCAGGCAGGGATCGAAGCTGCGGACCGAGCGCATGATGTCCACGCCTTTGAACTTCTCCGGCGGGTTCTCTTCGAAGATGGGCTGCCCCTGCACCGAGTCCTCGTAGGGCCCGGGTGTCCCGTAGCTGTCGCGCGGGCTGGCGTTCCACGGGGTGGGCGGATAGGGGTGGTAGTTCGCGATCTTCCCGTCGCGGATCACCAGGTGGTGCGAGAGCACGCCGCGCACCGCCTCGGTGAAGCCGCAGCCGATCGAGTCCTTGGGGACCTGGAACTGCTCCCAGGTCTTGTTGTGGCCTGCGCGCACTTCGGCCAGCGCGTTGTCGATGAAGTGCAGCGCGCAGGCCGCCGCGTATGCCTGGAAATAGCTGCGGGCCCGATCGCGCTCGAGGGCGTTCGACCACTTGGGGATCTTCCACTCGAAGGTGACCGGTCCGCGGGTGGCCGACTTGGGCAGGTTGATGATCACGCTGCGGCCGGTCGACTTCACGTACCCGATGTCCACCAGGCCCGCCAGGGCCGTGGGCCACAGGCGCGCCAGCGGGCCGCCGCCGGTGTCGAGCGCCAGATGGTCCTTTCCGTCATACCAGCGCGGCGACATCACCCAGGTGTACTTGCCGCCGAAGTCCCGCTTCTGCGGCATGGGGATGGTGTGCTGGTTCCAGGGGTGGCGGGCGTCCACCGGGTTCCCCAGCGGGTCCTTGGCGACGAACATCTCCTTGCCGGCCCAGTCCTCGTAGTACGAATGGCCGAGCAGGATGCGGATGCCGAGGTTGATCTCGACCAGGTCGGTGGTGACGAGCTTGCCGTCCACCACCACGCCCGGGGTGACGAACATCTTCCGCCCCCACTGCGTCATGTCCTTGTAGTCGAAGTTGCAGAACTCGGGGTCCTGGAACGACCCCCAGCAGCCGAGGAGGATGCGGCGCTTGCCCACCTCTTCGTAGCCGGGCAGGGCTTCGTTAACCATCGACGTGGACTCGATCGGCCTGTTGGAAAACCGACTGCCAGACGTCATCGGGCCGCCATGAAAACGATCCATGCGCCCAGCCCGACGTCCACGACGCCGAGCAGCGCCTCCAGCCCGAGGGCGACCCTGCCGAGGTGTCGAGCAGCGGCGCGGAGGGGCAGCGAGACGACGAGCGAGAGCGCGACCATTCCCAGTATGGACCCGCCGCCGAACACCAGCAGATAGAGGAGCGCCTGGGCGGCCGATCGGGTGGCCGGCAGCGCGAGGATGGTGATGGCCGCGGTGCCCGCCAGCCCGTGCACGCCGCCGATCAGCAGCGATCGCGCCCAGGGGACGGAGCGGTGCGCATGATCGTGCGCGCTCGCGTGATCGTCCTTCGCCCGCGCGTGGGCATGCGCGTGGAGATGCCGCGCTCCGCCGTGCTCGTGGACGTGCACGTGGATGCGGCGCTCGCGCAACCGCCGCAGCACGCCCAGCCCGAGGACGACGAGGATCGCTCCTACCGCAGCCTCCAGCAGCCTGGACGCGCGCTCCGGGAGCGACGCTCCCAGCCCGATCAGGGCAGTTCCGAGCAGCACCAGGGCGGCGGCGTGCCCGACTCCCCATGCTGCCGCCACTCCCACGGTCTGCCGCGCCGACCCCGAGCGCGACGCGAGAGTCGCGACCGTCGAGACGTGATCCGCCTCGAGGGCGTGCCTGAGCCCGAGCAGCAATCCGAGAGCGAGCAGCGATCCCAGCACCGCGACACCGCCTCCCTAGTGCGCCTCGGCGCGCGGTCCGCTCCGCTCCAGCAGCCAGCTGCACCACTGCTCGAGGCCGTCGCCCCGGAGCGCGGAGACCTGGAACACCCGGAGTCGCGGATTCACCGTCCGGGCATACTCGAAGAAGCGCTCGCGATCGAACTGGAGGTGGGGCAGCAAGTCCAGCTTGCTCAGGATCAGCACGTCGCAAGCGCGGAACATGTGGGGATACTTCAGCGGCTTGTCCTCCCCCTCGGTCACCGAGGCGATCACCACCTTGGGCCCCTCTCCGAGATCGAAAAGCGCGGGGCACACGAGGTTGCCGAC
>WNFS01016273.1_pt1 | contig 10372 bp, 6 predicted proteins | sample 5400141 | NCBI WGS metagenome assembly WNFS01 (sample SAMN13153358, study PRJNA577476) | soil metagenome | isolation source: 60 cm saprolite under Madrone tree | place: USA:California | collected 2016-06-14
TGTCCGGCGTAACGCTGGCGCAGCGCGATCACCGTGATGAGCCCGTTGAAAAAACCCCAAACGCCGATCACGTCGGAAACTCCGGAACGCTCCAAATGTTCCCACACCTGAACGAAGATTTGAATATTACTCCAGCCCAGCGGCCGAAGCGGCGGCGCGCCGTTGATGATCGGATGCAGCCGATGGTAGATGCGTTGGATGCGCACGACAGTCTCCGGGCCTTGATGGGTGTAGTAGCCGGGCCACTCGCCGAAAGGTCCCTCCTGAGCTGTTTCTTCGGATACCGGCGGGATAAATCCTTCGACCACCAGATCGGCGCCGGCGGGGACGGGCAAACCCGTCACGGGCAGACGAACGATCTCTACGGGAGCGCCCCGAAAAGCGCCCGCCATATCATATTCGGACGTGCCTAATGGCGGCGACATGGAGCCGGACATCCAAGTAACCGGCTCGCAGCCGAGCACGACGGCCACCGGCGCCGCTTGTCCTTTGCTCCAATGGCGCTCCACAAGAATACGCCCATGCTTCATGGGGTTGATCCAGAGACTCATCCGGTTTCGGCTCTGCACCATACCCCGGTAAACTCCCACATTGATCCAGCCCTGATCGGGGTCGCCGACAATGACGTTGTCCGCTGTGCCGATGTAGCGACCACCGTCCCCGGTATGCCAAAGTGGCGCAGGAAAATTTTCTAGATTTACGTCATCGCCTGCTTGAATGCATTCGAGAATCGGTCCGTCTTTGACGAGTTTGGCGGGAATGAGCGCGGCGTTTTTACGCTTGTCGCGCCAGAGGCGAAGTAGCTCTAGAGGATGGATGTCGAGGGGCAAGTCCAATGCGAGACAAAAACGTCGCATCGACTTGATGGTGTTGGAGCAGACCCGATAGCCCGCGGGATAACCCGGGATTTTATCGAAGACGGGCATCGGACCACCCCGCTCGCCCAAAAGCTCGGTGAGACAGCCCACGTCCAATTCGAGATCAGCGCCTTCTACAAATTCAACTTCTCCGATCGCGTCCGCCGCTTTAATGAAATCCTCTAAGGATGAATAGGGCATCCCGAAGTCCTCCTAAAGACTATCTACTTCCTTTCGTTAAAGTGTCACGCCGCCGAATCCTTCTCCGGCGGTATTGCATGTTAGAGGTGATTTATCATTTACCCGCCGTGCTGTCGAACCAGCGTTTTGCGGCCGGAGCTCCAAGATGTCATTGACAAGCTGCTACCTTCAACTATAAGTTTCGTACTGATCCAATTCTAATAACAGGTCGGTTCCTTGCAGTAAGAAATACTTTTCTCAAATTGTTGAACGAGGAGAGACCCATGAGCGAAGAACACGCTGTACCTGAAAGTCTCGCATTAGAAGCATTGCACCAACGCCTCGCAGAAAACTCTCTCGGCGGGCATTGGCAGTCGCGCGAAAGGTCGGCGAAACTCAAACCCTGGGTGTGGCCCTGGTCGGCGATTTACTCGTGCCTCATGGAGTCCGGCGAAGTCGTTAAATTAGGAGGTATAGACGATGCGGCCAAGCGAAGGACCGTCCAGCTGGTGAATCCCGCCATCACGAATCTCAAGGCAACCACCCGTACGATCCAGATGTCGATTCAATTGGTGAAGCCGGGCGAGCGCGCGGAATGCCATCGTCACTCGGCGGCGGCGCTGCGATTCGTCGTCGAAGGAGACGGCACTGGGTACACCAACGTCGAAGGCGAAGAGATGTTGATGAAGCCCGGCGATCTGGTGCTCACTCCGAACTGGACCTGGCATGACCACTTCAATCCGGGGAAAAATAATATCGTCTGGTTGGACGTGCTGGATTCACACTTAAGCACCTATCTGGACGCTTCATTTCATGAAAATTACGGCGAGGGCCCGGCGCAGCCTATCCTCAAACGCGATGGCTACTGCCGGCGGGGGCTCAGCGTCGTACGGCCGCGAACGGGAAATCCCGCCGGTCGCGCGTTGCCCTACACCTATAAATGGGGCGATGCACTGAACGCTTTGAAGGAAACGGCGGCCGCGGGCCAGGTCGATCCGTATAATGGCGTGCTGTTGGAATACGCCCATCCGCTCAGCGGCGGGCCCACCATGCCGACCATCGGTTGCTGGGTGCAACTCATTCCGCCCGGCGCGACGACGAAATCGCAGCGCCACACCAGCAGCACCATCTATCATGTCGTCCAAGGCGAAGGCGTCACCAGCGTCGGGGAGAAGAAAGCAGTTAGAGATAATTTAAATTGGGGAGCTAAAGACTGCTTCTTTGTCCCTTCTTGGAATTGGTATCAATTCACCAACAAGTCCAGCAAAGAACCGGCAATCCTGTTCTCAGTGACCGACCGTCCCGTGTTGGAGAGCTTGGGACTCTTCCGTGAGGAACGCGACTAGGAATTTTACGGGCAACGCGGGATCATTCACGTTCAATGTTCAAAGTTCAATGTTTAAGGTCTGAACAAGTCCGAAACGTTGAACCTGGAACTTTGAACCTTGAACTCTTAACAGTTCGGATGCTACCGCTCACGCATCGCCGCGTAAATTTTTTCTGCCGTGATGGGTAGATCGCGGATTCTCACCCCGACGGCGTCTTCGATGGCATTCGCTATCGCCGGTGCCACCGGCGTAATAGGATTCTCGCCGATACCTTTAGTCTTGTAAGGTCCGACACCACCTTCGCCTTCGACAAGCACAGTCTTTAGGGCCGGAATATCCTTCATCGTGGGGATTTTGTACTCGCCGAAGTGCGGCGTCGCCACCCGTCCATCTTGCACGGGCAGATGCTCGATCAAACCGTAGCCGATTCCTTGAACGACGCCACCGTCGATCTGACCTTGATGGCCGATGGGGTTCACGATGATTCCAGTATCGTGAGCCGTGGTCAAACGGCGCAAGGTTACCTCACCGGTCTCAGAGTCCACAGAAACCTCGGCCACCTGCGCCGCGAAGGCGGTTACCGGAGAATGTTCGTCGTCGCGATTGACCGCCTCCCCGATAATGGAACGGCCAACCCGTCCGAGGAGATCGTCCCAACGCTGGCGATTCTTGGTTTTTTTGTTGACGAGATGTTTGCCAACCAAATCAATTTCGGTCTTTTTCCAACCCAAAAGTTTCTCGGCAATATTCAGAAGCTCTGCTTTTGCTGCCCGCGCTGCTTGGAACGCCACACCTGTGGCGACGCGTGTGCCCCGGCTCCCGCCGATGCCGGAGTCGAAAGGAACGCCAAAATCGGTGTCGACAATTTTGATCTGAATCTCATCGGGTTCGCAGGACAGCTCCTCGGCGGCAATTTGCCTAAGGGTCGTGTAGGTCCCCGTTCCCTGCTCGAACAAAGCTGTCTCAATCACCATTGAACCATCAGGATTGAGGAAAATTTTTAGCGACGTACTACCTGCTCCGGGCCCGCGATAGCCCATCGCGATCCCGCGTCCAATATAGGCAGCCTTCGGCGATTTATATCCCGCTGCTTTCACGACGGCATTGAGCGTTGCCTTCGCCTTGATACCTTTGTAATGTCCGCCGGTCAGCGTCTCCTCGCCGTCTTCGATCAGATTTTTTAGGCGAAATTCGTAAGGATCCATGCCTACTTTGCGCGCGACGCAATCCATGTGCGATTCCGCGGCGAAGAATCCCTGAGGTTCTCCCGGCGCGCGCATTTGCCCGCCCGGAAGATTGTTCGTGTAGACACGCGAGACCTCGATGCGCGCATGCTGGGCGCGATAGCAACCGCCGGCGTGAGCGATACCTCCGACCACGGCTCCCGGCCTGAACCCCCCATAGGCGCCGCTGTCAAGGAAGGCCTCCATCTGATGAGCAACAATCGTTCCGTCGCGCATGACGCCGGTTTTGAGCCGCATCACGGCGGCGTGCCGCGGCGCGCCGGCAATGAACTCTTCGCGATACTCCATCACCATCTTCACCGGCCGTCCGGTGCGCAGCGCAAGCAAATAACAGATGGGTTCATCGATGGGCGCGCCTTTGCCGCCAAAGTCGCCTCCAATGGCGACTGGGTTAACGCGAATTTTGTTCTTCGGAATAGCAAACGCCTCAGACATGCTTTCTTTCAAACCTTGCGGGACCTTGTTAGGCGACCACATCTGCACGCGCTCCTGGTCGTCGATCCAGACTAGGCAGCAATGCGGCTCCAAAAAAGCTTGGTGCACACGGGGAACCGTATAGGTATTCTCAACGATAGAATCGGATCGCGCGAATCCCTCGGCGACGTCGCCGCGGGTCGAAACGTCGTGCACAAAAGCGTTCGAAGGTTTGTCCAACGGCTTAGGAAGCCCTTTGTAACTGTTCACATCAGGATGAATGATCGGCGCGCCGGATTCCAAAGCTGCGATAGGATCGAGAACCGCAGGCAGCTCTTCGTACTCGACCTGAATGAGATCCAGCGCGTGTTCGGCTTGTTCGAGGGTATCCGCAGCCACCGCTGCTACGCGTTCGCCCATAAAGCGGACCCGCTCCTGTGCTAGTACGGAAATATCGCGGTAGCGACGCCCGTAAAGAATGCCGCGTACGTCGTTTCCCGAAAGCACAGCACGAACGCCGGGAGCTTTCTCGGCGCGCGCTGTGTCCAAACGCACCCTGGGAACCGGCTGACCGATGATTTGATAGCTCACATTGTCCTCCCGACAGGCTGTTCACGACTCTGAACCTTTTCTTATTCCCGCGTTATAGATAACCTTTCTCCCTATAATACTTCAGCGCACCCGGATGCAGTGGAATCTGGAGTGGGCATTTTTCTGTGCTTCGGCATAGATCTTTCATGTCCAAGGGCTTGTCATCATCGACGGGAATAGCACTTTGTCTTTCATCGATCGTCTCAACCGCCGTATAGGCAAGCTTGTTTGGGAGCCAGCGATGCGTCACCAAAGACCAGCCGCTGAAATCGATGCTCAACACATCGCCCTCAAGTTGATGATAGCGCGCCTTCGGTAAGATGGCTTTCGTATATCCCATCCGCTCTAGTTTTTTGACAATATCGGGTTCGAGAGAGAGAACCTCATAGCCGTTCTCCAGGCCTTGGTCTAGCCATCCGTCGACAGTGCTGATCCCTTCATCAAACACGGCATCCAGCGAATGTTGCGCAATGCCTTTCAGCCTCTCGGGAGCAAACGGCCGGGCGCACTCTTGGACTTTTCCACCCCAACGTTTGATCTTTTCGAACGAGAGTCCGTAAAGCGACAGAATGGTCGAGATCGTATAGTAGGTTCCATTATTTACGCCAGAGAGTCTCGTTGAGACGCGCAGCGGAATTTTTCGCCCCGCGACATCGTGAAGAGACTTCACTTTAAGACGTTTAGAAATGACGATGGCAATCCGGTCCCAGGACGGAAAAGCAGCCAACACCCGTAACGGCAGTTTTTGTTTATAATAACCTTTGCCGCGATGAGCCATCGCCACCAGGGCCGAGGGATTGATGTAGGCGATGTCGACGCGCCTGGTACCGACCTCAATGGGCGCTCTCATACCGCCCATGGTGTCCCCGTTGATACCGATACGCAATGCAGTTTGCTTGGAATCCTTCCGGCCCGACGTCAGGGAGATACTGAGCTGGCTCGCCAACTCAGACGAGCACTTCGTATACAGACCGGCGGCAAGCTCCAGACCCGTCGTCGCCCTTATTTGCGGCGGAGCAATTGTAGAGATCACAAAGTCTCAACCTTTCTCGCCATCGTATGGAACCGACCTCGCTCCATTGCGGTTACTGCTGGCAAAACGTCGCGAGCTTATCGCCATGAAATGTTTCGTGTCAACTGACAGGACAAGATGATAGTGCTTCAGTTTTGGCCAAGATCCCTCACGGAGTCTACCCTGAGCGTCTCAGTCGAAGGGTTCGGGATGACACATCGCTCAAGTGTCATTCCGAGCGTGCAGCGAGGAATCTTTCTTGGTACTAAGATTCGCCGCGATTGTAACTGAACCACTACCGACAAGATAGACAAACTAAAGGACTGTAAGAAATGGCGTGCGTCTGCGATCCGTTAGATCCGGCGGTTCCGACCCGCCGATAGACAACCCAGCCGGCTTGGAGTATGGAGCTTTTTAAACACGGATGACCATAGGTCGGAGGATTCATGAAGGCAAAAGAAACCGCGTCGATCGTTTTGCTGAGTATGTTTCCCATTCTCCCGCAACTGTCACAAGCACAGCAGCAAAGTCCTTTCTACCAGAAAAAAACCATTCAAGTCGTCATCGGTTCCGCGCCCGGGGGCTTATATGATCGCTGGGCTCGCCTCTTTGCCCAGCACATGGGCAAGTACATACCCGGCAATCCTAGTCTCGTTCCCCAGAACATACCGGGTGGGGGCTCGATGATCGCAACTAATTATCTTTATGGGCTGGCGAAGCCCGATGGATTGACCATTGGTATGTTTCAGACCCACATGTACCTGCAGCAGCTGGTCGGAGTTCCGGAAGTTAAATACGACGTGCGCAAGTTCAACTGGCTTGGCTCGCAGGAAAAGGGGCAGATGATGCTCTATATTCGCGCTGATTCGCCCTACAAATCGATGGACGAAATTCTGAAAGCCAAAGAACCGCCTAAGTGCGGCGGTTCGGGACCGAGCGATCAGTCCGCTCTCTTGACACGACTCTTGGAGGAGACCATCGGCGCAAAGTTCACCCGGGTTTTGGGATACCCAGGAGGCAGTGATGTCGATCTCGCCATGGAGCGGGGTGAAGTCGTCTGCCGGGCAACAAGAATCACAGTCCATTTCAGCCGCGAGCCTTTCGTAACATGGGAGAAAAAAGGTTTCGATAGGCATCTCATGCAGGCGGGGAACAAGAGAGACCCTCGGCTCGCTGATGTGCCGACGATCTACGAACTCATGGACCGCCACAAGACTCCAGAGGTCGGACGCCGTCTCGCGCAGGTGATTCTGAGCGGTGACGACCTCGGTCGCCCTATGGTCGCACCCCCGGGGGTTCCTATGGATAGAGTGAAAATTCTGCGTGAAGCTTACAACAAAGTCCTAAAGGACCCCGAGCTAATAGCTGAAGTCACCAAATCGCGGCTGGATATGGATCCATCGACTGGCGAAGAGATTGAAGCCGTGGTCAAAGAGGTCATGGATCAACCCCCTGAAGTCGTGGCGCTTGTGAAAAAACTCCTCGAACAATAAGGCCCGACACACGTCAGCGTTTCGTTGCTGAATTACCAGTGTGAACTTCAAAAAGAATATAGTATAAGAAACGCCATCGAAGTTTTAGCTGGCTGCAAGGAAGAGCGTCCGACACCTGCCAAATTTTACGATAACTCTAATAGAGTCGTTTTTGGAATATAGGGTATTTCGAAATATCTTCGTGATGCTGGAAGGCTATCCGGGCTGGGTGAAGCGGGGCTATCCGGTTGAAGCCAATCGCCCGTAATGGCCTTCTTGCGGCTTGTTACTGTTTGTCTTTTCCTTCTTTTTCCGCATGAGGTATTGGCTCACGCATCGTTGGTAAAATCAGCCCCGGCTCGCCGCGCGGTGCTTTTCAAGGCCCCACCCAAGATTCAACTCTGGTTCAGCGAAAAACTGGAAGCACGCTTCTCGTCCCTCGTGGTAATAGACTCAACCGGCAGACGCGTCGATTTGGGCGACGCCGCGGTTGATGCGAAGGACTCAAAACAACTCTCCGTCGGACTAAGCCCTATTCCGCCAGGCCAGTACAGAATCAAGTTCCGAGTTCTTTCCGTGGATGGTCACGTCCTCGAGGAAGACTTCCCTTTCACCATTCGTGGCGGGCACACGGTAAAATGATCCCGTTCGAAGTCCTGGTCCGCTTTCTCCATTTCGTCGCTTCGTTGCTCCTTCTAGGCAGCTTTAGCTTTACTCTTCTGGTCGCTCGACCGGCAGCCAAAAAGGCCTCCGAAGCCAGGTCATGTTTTCTCACTCTTTCACGGAAGCAACTCCTAATCGCACGCTGGGCTTTGCTGTTGGCAATTGTTTCTGCTTTCGTCGCACTGGCGATTAAAATCGACACCGCCACAGGTCAATCATTGAGCGCATTCCACCATACCGACGCTCTCACGGCTGTTCTCACCGAAACGCGATTTGGAATCGTTTGGATGGCCCGGATGCTGATCGCCGGTCTGCTAGCAGTGATGCTGCTACTCTATCTTCGCGGTTCGGTAAGGGCTGACTCGCTCATTCTGAGTATCACCGGCATGATCTTAAGCGGTTTATTCTTAGTCGCTTTGGCTTTCACCGGCCATGCTGCTGCGGCGGAAGGCGTGACCTTCGTCGTCCAAGTTCTTGCAGATGGGCTTCATTTGCTAGCTGCTGGTGTATGGCTCGGTGGAGTACTCCCTCTGATTCTGCTGTTCTACTGGATTAGGAAGACCGACGAGCCCGCAACTCTCTTGATCGCGCAGGACGCTACGCGGCGTTTCTCTCTCATCGGGATTGTGAGCGTTGTCGTACTTGTGCTGACCGGTTCATTCAACGCATCCTATCTGGTCAACGGCTTCGCGCCGCTCTTCGGGACCTCATACGGTTGGCTGCTGCTCGCTAAGCTTGCGCTGTTGATTCCGCTCATCGGCCTCGCCGCTGTGAATCTCCTAAGACTGAAACCAAGATTGCTCTCCTTTTCCAGCTTCGATCAGACGACGAAGGTGTCGGAAGTTTTATCTCGGCTGCAGCAAAGCGTCGTCGCAGAACTAGGTGTGGGAGCCATAGTGCTTTTGCTCGTCGGCGCTATGGGCATCACCCCACCGGCGCGCCACATCCAGCCCGAGTGGCCATTTTCATTCAGGTTCAACTGGGATATCAACCCGACGACTCCACCGGCCATACCTGCGCAGGTAAATACAGGCGGCGCCATAGCTCTTGTTGGAATGCTTTCCTTCCTAGTTGCCTTCTTCCGGCGCGGGCAACGCGGCTGGATGATCGGAGCCGGTGTCATCATTGTCGGAGTAGGGACTATTATCGCCGCGGCGGCTGTATCTATTGACGCCTACCCGACGACGTACAGACGCCCGTCGGTACCCTATCAAGCGATTTCTATAGTTAATGGCAAAAGCCTTTATCGTGAGAACTGCACGGTCTGCCACGGAGACGCTGGTTATGGAGATGGCCCCGCGGCGGAAGACCTCAATCCCAAGCCAGCCAATTTGACCGCTCGGCACGCCACGGATCATACAGCCGGCGATCTCTACTGGTGGCTCTCCTACGGAATCAAGGAAACCGCGATGCCTGGCTATGAGAACAGCCTGACGGAAGAAGAAAGGTGGGATCTCATCAATTTTGTTCGCGCTTTATCCAGTGGCCGACGCGCGCGTTCGCTGGCGTCCATTGTGCAAACGGAAGCCTCGCTGGTCGCACCGGATTTTTCTTACGAGACCAATCGCGAGGCAAAAACGTTGAAGGATCATCGTGGCGGCAGGATCGTGCTCCTGGTATTCTTCACGCTTCCACAATCTCAGGAGCGACTGGAGCAGCTTGATGATGCCCAGGCGCAGCTGACTGCCGCAGGAGTCGAGATCATTCTGGTTCCGAGCGATGGCGAGGAAGCCAATATGAAAATAGGGACGGTTAGTCAGGTCGTGACTGAAGGAAGGCGCGAGATCTTCGAAACCTACTCCCTTTTCGGTACTTCATTTGCCTATGATCCGTCTTCCTCAGACGCATCACGTCCACACCACACCGAGTTTCTGATCGACAAGCAAGGCTACATCCGTGCCCGCTGGATAGCCCGTGAAGGACCCGGTTGGAGCAAAATCGAAAATCTTCTGCAGCAGGTCGAAACTTTACGTAACGAGAAGTCTCAATCGCCAGCGCCGGATGATCACGTCCACTAAGCAGGCTGTGGCCGCTCCAAGGCAGTTCAAAACTTCAAGACAGCGTCTAGCAGAGAGAATAGTGCAAAGAAAAGCATCTCAAATCTTCGCATGCGTGTAGTGTACAAAAGGTCGCGACTTTCCAGGCTGAGGACAAATCTGCGCCATCGCGGTTAGCCAGCGCATCAATCATCAACAGAGATACTGCCCTGTCTAGTCCGAGAATTTCTTCGAAGCGTTCGAAATTCCTCTCGCAAAGTTACCGACGCGGCCATTTCTTTTATTTCTCTCTTCTCTTCTTCACTTAGCATTGTCGAATAGCCGCACAGCGGATTTGGAGCCGGTCAAACTCCGTAAGGAGAGTCTTCATTACGAGAGCAAAATCCACAACGTCATTGTAGAGGTTAGGACTTGCGCTCGCAAATCACCTTTCTACGCTTCTCTTGACGCTTGTTGCTTACCTGTACTAATCGTTCAAACAGTGGAGTTATAGCCACACGAATGGAGCAGAACTGAAAAGAAAAAGTAATGCAGATCATTGACTCGGACGGACACATAAACGACCACGCCTGCGGTGAAGAGATCGCCGGCTATATGCCGAAGGGAAACCAGAT
>WNFS01008433.1_pt1 | contig 10369 bp, 9 predicted proteins | sample 5400141 | NCBI WGS metagenome assembly WNFS01 (sample SAMN13153358, study PRJNA577476) | soil metagenome | isolation source: 60 cm saprolite under Madrone tree | place: USA:California | collected 2016-06-14
CGAGAAATTCCCGCTATGCAATTCCGGCAAAGCCTCTTGCAGTGCGGTATGCAAGTCGTTCTGGAGCGCCAGTTTTGTCGGCGGTGCCAGGATGCGCGCATCCACGCGATACGTTAGCCGGTTTCCTTCTTTCGAAATCAATTGAACCTGTCCCGGCGCGGCTGGCCCGCCACTCTCCGGTTTGTCGCGGAACCAGTTCCGCGGCGTGAGCAGCACGAAGACGAGGATCAGGATGACCGCGAGGTCGTATTGCCAGGTGCCCCGCTCGTAAGACCAGAAAAACGTCTTGGAAAGGATTTGGCCGAGGCTCGCCATATCAATCCGCAGGCACCCCGTCGACAATCACTCCGTCGCGCATGTGCACAACGCGATCGAAGTAAGTTGTGGCTTCCGGGTTGTGCGTGATCATCACGATGGTTTGGCCAAGATCCTTATTCAACTGCCGCAGCATCTGCAGCACGATTTCCGAGTTTTTCGAATCCAGATTGCCCGTGGGTTCGTCGGCGAGTAGGATTTTTGGCTCGTTTATGATCGCCCGCGCGATGGCCACACGCTGCTGCTCGCCTCCAGAAAGTTCGGACGGCTTGTGATGAAGACGTCCGGACAAACCGAGCATCTGCGTAACGACGTCGAAGCGGTGCGGGTCGAAGCCGTCGCCATGAATGAACTGGGCAATGGCGATGTTGCCTTTGGCTGTCAGCGTGGGTAGCAAATTGAAACGCTGGAAGACGAAGCCGATCTTGTGGCGGCGCAATTTGGTGCGCGCGGCGTCACTCAGTTCAGTGAGGTCGTTGCCGTCGACCAGCACTTTGCCCCGGGAAGCTTGCGCCAGCCCTCCGATCACATACAACAGCGAAGATTTGCCACAACCCGAAGGGCCCATCACCGCCACCGATTCGCCGGGCAGTACTTCGAAATTCACGCCGCGCAAGGCCGGCACTTCGACCTTGCCCGCGCGGTAGAGCTTCCACAAGTTCTCGGTCCGGAGTATCGGCTCCACGCTCTTTTTTCCCTGGAAAATCAGCCCTTCGGCAGGTTCTTTTATTGTAGCTGTGATTCCCATCCGTGCCTAGCCTTCTCGCGAGCTTCGCGGCCTTTCTCCTTTTTTCCTCGGACCTGTCCTCTGCGCTGAATCCCTCTCTTCTCAATCATACGAGAGGGCCTCAACCGGGTCCTTGCGGCTCGCGATCCATGCGGGATAGCTGGCCCCAAACATCGCGCCAAGGAGCGCAATCCCGGCGGCCCGCAGGATCCACCCCGGCGTGATGAGAATGGAAAGCGTCGGGAAACCCGCAAGAAACCCCGCCCGCAGGACGTAGCTCAAACCCACGCCAGCCAGGATACCCAGGCCACAGAGCGCCGCCGATTCCGTCAGCAGCGCGCGAACAATGAACGACCGGCCTGCCCCCAGCGACTTCAGCACTCCGATGTCCCTCGTCCGCTCCATCACCGTGGTGTACATGGTCAAGAAAATCACGAGCAGCCCGATCGAAATGGCCAGCGCGATCATTGCGTTAATGAAAGACTGCAAGCCGGGAATATTGGTGGACGTGTAGATCGATAGCAAATCTTTGAGGGGCCGCACGGTGTAACCGGGCAGCTCGTGACGAATATCCTCCATCACGTCCTCGGTGTGTTCGGAACGGGTGCACTTTATGAAGAAAATCGACGCTTTGTCGTGCGCGCCGACCAGGCCCTGGAGGGTTCCCAGGGGCACGAAGAGCCTTGCGCCTTTTCCATGCTCAATAATCGCGGCAACGTGCCAGTCGTGATTTAGCAGGTTGTAGGTGTCACCGACGCTGATGTGCTTTGCCTTGGCTGCCCAGTCGTCCACCAGAAGATCGTCGGGGCTTTCCATGTCGTGACCTTCCAGAATCACGAAGCCACCGGAAACCGCGCGAAAGCTGTCGGGATCGATGCCGTAGACCACATCCACGCCCCCGGTGGAACTGAATTGCAGAAGAGCGGGCGCCACGGATTGGACGTATTTCAACTCCGCAAGCTTTTCGCCGATTTTGATCGGCATGGGAGAGCCGCTGAATCCGAGAAAAATGGATGATGCCGGGGGTTGCAGCATGATGTCGGCGCCGATGCCCTCGATGCGCTTCGCTGTTTCTGTCAAGAGCCCAGAGGTTAGCCCTACAATGAGCACCACCAGTGCGACCTCCACGCCGACGGCAATCACGCCGATGAGCGTGCGCAATGGGCGGTGGAGCAGGTTGCGGATGATCAGTTCACCCATCATGGTTGCTTGTTCTCCGTGGCCTCACCGACGCGCACTAATTCCGCTCCCGCCGGCTGCTCGAGCTTGAAGCGTTCGGCTGGAATCGCCTCATTCAAACTGATCTTCGTGATCTGCAGATCGAGCTTGTAGTCATCGTGCGGACGGTCGATCCGGAGCGCCCGCGGAAACGAAGCTGTGCCCGGCACCGGGGCGGCGGCACTCTGGCCAGCGGCGTTGTCAATCGGCTCCCACTTAGCCAGTTGAACATCCGAAAGCAAAAGCCCCTTAGGCCCGAAAGTCTGCAAACGAGAGACCAGCAGGTCCGCGCGGTCAAACCATATCTCCCTCAGAACTTCTACTTGGTAGCCGCCGCGCAACACGGTCAGCACGTAGTAGCGGGAGTTTTCGTCGTTGTATTCTCTTAAGGTCACGGATTCTTCTTTTCGAACCTCCGGCCAGAGCAGAGCGTCCAAGAGGTGTTGCGGCCTCAAATTTTCGATGGGCTTGCTGCTGGCCCGCTCCTGAACCACCGGGCCAACCAGGAATTTGTTCTTCGAGGGGATTGATACCCTGAAAATTTCGCCGTCACTGGCCATATCGAAAACCGTTGTACCGATCACCGGCGCCTGTCCAATCACGCGAATCTCCGCCGGCCGCGCGGCCAGAAGAAACGCCTTCACCTCGTGATATTCATCAATAACGCCGCTGTATTTTGATCCTGCCGTAGGCTTCAGCTCGACGGTGGCATTCAAACTTTTCGTGTTGCGCGCGATCGAGTTGTACTGTTCGAGGAGCTCCTCGCGCGTGGCATCCTTCACGACTGGCCTGGCTCCAGGGCCGTATTTCGTCGTGTTCTTGATTCCTCCACCGGTGTGGCAGCCGCAGGAAATCGCCGCCAGTGTCACCAGAATCATGCATGTCTGCATGCACTGCATCAGTCAGTTCCATCCTCACTCATACAAGTGAAGCAATCTAGCCTCCACTTGGATGCCCGTCAATCTGCGCAGGTCGCACTGGCAGGAGTTTTCAGTTTGGCCGCGCAATGTGGACGTCAAATCGCTGTACCGCGGGGCGCAGCCGCCGGATGACTTCACTGGGCCACAGTGACTCGCTCAGGAGCGTTACCCAGCCATCTTCCGGCTCGCATATCGCGCAAAACGTATAGCGGACGTAGGACTGCTGGTAAGCGTCCAGTCCGCGTTTCGATAGGTCCGCTTCAAGCGCCGCATCCACCGATTGCAACCCTGTACCCGCTCTGATTCCAAATGTCTCGCCCTCGAAACGTTCGAAGAGCTGCCGCAATTCCGCTTGATTCGGCTGCGGAAGCACCACGCAGCGCTCCGCCACCTCGCGCAACGCAATTCCATGCGACTTGCAAAATTCCCTGACGCGATCGACGTGGCTGGAAAAATCCACGACATAAGATTCGCTTCCCGCGAGGGCCAGGAAGATTGCCGACCAGATTTCCGCGCCTTCCTTACCGCGCACGGGCTCGCGATTCTCGGTTTCAACGAGTTCGCATCCCACCGCTTTCACGTCGCTGCCCAGATCCAGCGCCTGCACGTCCAGAGAAAAGGGCGGCAATTCGAGCGCACCACCTCCCTGCGCTGAAGTTCCCGGCGTGCTCATTCTTCAGTCTCCAATTGTGGAAACTTGGCCCGAAATTCGGGTGACTGCTTCCGCACGTCAAGCCAGTCGAAGAAAGCATCCGGCGTTTCTAGCCAAATGCGAAACCAGCCGGCGATTTCTTCTTTTTCGGCGCGCTTCTGGGGCTCCACCTTGTGGTTGTGCGCGATCATCTCCGCGCGTCTCTTTCCGAGCCGCGCCACATTTAGCACACGGTCCACGGCTGCGTGCTCACCGTGAGCGCGGAACTTTCGCATCAACTCATCCAACCGCATGATGCTGACCTCTGCATCCACGAGCGTCTTGAAGTGCAGCAGGTCCTCAAATTCTTCCTCGTACTGCTCCTCAGCCTCTTCTTGCAGGTTGAGCACCACACTTTGTCCCGCGTCTTTCAATACATCCGCGATGTAATCGGATCCCGTCTTGCCGGCCTCGCCGTGCTCCGCGACAAGCCGCCGGCGCAGCTGGTCAATCTCCGCCGGCGTCCATTTCTGCACATTAATTTCACGCGCGGTCTTGAGAATCAGCGCCTTCTTCGTTTTTAATCCTTCCGTCATCGGGCCGCGCCTCGGTGCTGTTTACTGTGCCGCTTCTTCGGGGCGGGCGGCGGTGGAGGTGGCGGGTCCGCCGGCAGACCGGCCAGCAGCCGGTGGTACTTCACCACATTCTTGTTATGCTGTGCCAGCGTCGCGCTGAAAAAGTGGCCTCCCTGCGTGTTGGCCACAAAATACAGGTAATCCGTCTGTGCGGGCTGGATCGCCGCGCGCAGCGACGCCTCACCGGGATTCCCGATCGGCCCGGGCGGAAGCCCGCCGTGCTCGTACGTGTTGTACGGCGATTCGAAACTCAGATCCTTGCCTGTCAGCGTCCCAGTGTACTTTCCGAGCCGTTCCAACCCGTAGATCACCGTTGGGTCGCATTGCAGCCGCATGCCTTTGCGTGTCCGGTTTTCAAATACGCCGGCTACCAGCGGACGTTCTCCCGGCTTCGGGGTCTCCCTTTCGACCAGCGAGGCAAGCGTGACGATGCGCGTCACCAGCCGGTGGTCGCCCTCGTCCCTCTGTCCTCCCGCTGCTGGCGAGGCGATTCGCTTCCACTCTTCCTTGAACTTATGCACCATCTCCGCGGTCAATTCGCTTGCGGCAGGATGTCTAGGAAGTTCATACGTGGCGGGGAAAAGGAAACCCTCGAGCGTGCGAGCCCCTGGTGCAAAATCGCGAATCAGCGTCGGATCGGCAGCCGCATACAGAAAATCGCCTGCGGGCATGAACTTTGCGGCTTCCAGTTCGCGGGCAATGTCGAACGTCGTTTCGCCTTCGCGCACGGTGAACGGTTGCTCGTACACCTGCCCGTTCGCGAGTTTCCAGAAAACGTCGCGGCCCGTCATCGCGTGGTCAAAAAAGTATTCGCCGGCTTGCAGCGTGCGCTTCGGATGCCGCCGCGCGTAAATCTCAAACGCCAGTTTGCTGCGCACCACTCCATTTTTTTTCAGCAGATAGGCAACGTATCGGCGCGACGCCCCATGTGGCACGTCAACAAACACGCCCTCCTTCGAGAAGCCTTGGTACGGCTGCGTCATGCCGTACCACATCCACGCCGCAGTGCCACCGGCGATCAGCACAATCAGCAACAATAATGTGAGCAAATACTTCAAGTCTGCCTCACCGTTTCACTTTCTATTTCTCCTCAAGCCTGCTCTGCCGCCTGCGCTTGCCGCTCCAGATACTCCTTCAAGATGACGGATGCCGCCACGGCGTCCACGGTGATTTTATCCTGCGTTTTCCTTGTTCTCTTCCAGTCGGTCAGTTTTTCGCCGTGGATAAACCTTCCCTGAACCTCTTCCAGTAATCTCTCCGCTTCCCAGCTTGTTAGCCGCTCGTCCACCATTTCCACGGTTACGCCAATCTGTTTCCGCATGCGGTGCGCAAAGCGCTCCGCCTCTTCAGCCATTGGACCGCGCGTGCCATCTAGCCGCAGGGGCAGACCCACGACGATCTGCGTCACGCCGTGCTCGCGCACCAGTTCTCTCAGCCGCCGCACGTCCTCATTCCGGTTGATGCGTTGTATTGTGCTCAGCGGCCGCGCCATCCGCGTCTCGGCATCAGCCACCGCGAGTCCAATTCTCGCGCGGCCATAATCGACGCCGAGAATCACTCGGCGCTTGCTTGCGCTCAGTCCATTCGGCGTCTTTGCCACACATCCAGTATACCGGGAAGACCCTTGGGATAGAGGGGATGCGCCCTAAAAGACGCTGCTTACGCGGAACTGTTCCGAGAGGTTTGGAGAGTCAGATCGAATCCTATGGTTGTCGGCCGCGTTTGCCGCTTTGCCAGGCGTTCCAGTAGCCCAAAACCTTCAGCTGCTGGTCGAGGCCGGTCTCTTTGACGAGGACAACAAGTTCTGCGCGGGTGAGGCGCTTGCCGAGCGGCTCGGCGCGATCGGCAATGCCCCAGGCAGTCAGGGCGGCGAGCGCGGTGTGCAATTTCAATTCACGAATATCGACCTTGTCCATGGTGTCCGAAGCGGCGTGATAATTCGGCAGGTAGTTGGCCTCTTCCTGATTCGCGACGAGCGTAGGCACTCCCTCCAGGAGGAAGTCAAAATTGTCCGTCCCGAATGAAGCGTCGTAGGTGTGGTTGTTCGCGCCCCAGGATTCTAGCGGCTTGAGGACCTCACGCACGCCTGCTTCAATATCGTGTCGTCCACCCAGCGAATAGCCGGTCACGCGGCCGATGCCTGCATCGAACGTGATCATCGCGCGAACCTTGTCCAGCTCGGTGCGGTGCGCCTTCACGTACTCGAAGGAGCCCACGGTGCCTTGTTCCTCGCCGCTGAAAAGCACGAAGCGGATCGTGCGCCGCGGCAGGAGCCCCGTGGCCTTGATCGCCCGCGCCGCCTCGATCACCAGCGCTGCATTGCAGCCGTTGTCCAGCGCCCCGGTGCCCAATTCCCACGAATCGAGGTGCGCGCCAAGGATGACGGTTTCATCCGGCTTCTCATAGCCGCGGATTTCTCCAACCACGTTTTCCTGCTCGATGGGCCCGCCGATTTTGTTAGGCATGTGGAACCGGACACGCACTTTGCCCGGGTATGCGGCGATGGTGCGCGCGAGTCGCAACGCGTCTTCGCGCGCGATCATGGCTTGCGGAATCTTGTCAATCTCGCCCGCCAGAGAATTCGTGTGGCGATAGAGCAGCAACCGTTCCCGCGCTCCCATCCACAGGATTGCCGCAGCGCCTTCCCGTACCGCGCGATCGATAATCATCGGCGGGCGAAGGTATTCGCTGAAGAGATCCGTCCACGTTGATCCGATATCGCTATGCACCAGCAAAATTGCGCTTTTGACGACTCCGCCCGCTTTGGCAAAGTCGTCCTCGTTGCCGTAGCCCACATCGACAACGTTTGCCTCAATCCCGCCCGCCGGCGTCGCCGGTGACCACCCTTCTGCCTTCAACCGCACGGGAAACTTCACAGGGCCGAGCGTTTCCAGCTGTGTGTCCCCTTCGCTCCAGGTTACCGGCAGCGTGTACTTCTCCGCGTGAACATCCACCCCTGCCGCGCGAAACGCACCGACTCCCCACTCCACGGCCTTGGCCATTTCTGGCGTGCCCGTTACGCGCCCGCCGACTTCGTCGGTCAGCCGCCGCAGATTTTCTTCCAGCGGCGAGGTTCCCATCACGATCGGCAGAATCTTCGCGGCCGCCTGCGCACAACTCGAGGCTTCGGTGGTGGAGCAGCCGGCGGCGCCCTGAGTGACTTGTGTAGGAATAAGAGGATCTTTCTTGGCAGGCGGCAGTTGCGCCCCTGCTGGCAGCCGGGAACCCAGTGTGCAGAGAAACAAGAAGGCGAGCAGAATGGCGCGGGGGCGCATAAGTCTAACCTCTTTCTGTCTGGATTCTTACGAAGGCAACGACCTCTGAGTACGAGACGATTATACCGAAGGGCCGGAGCGTCGGTAGCCTGCCTGCGGTTTATGCCAGCAAACAGCGAGTGCTAGAAAACTCTTGCTCAATTCTTCGGCCTAACTCTGGAGTTCCAAATACAATCCGCGACACGCGCGACCTGGACCATTTCGGCGACATCGTGCACCCGCACGATATGCGCGCCATTGAGGATGCTCGCTGTGAGCGAAGCTCTTGCCGAAACCAATGCCTGGATCCAGGATGATCTGTGATTTCGCGACCCCGGCTTTGCGCGCGATCGTCACGGAGTTGCGCAAACCCTGCATGACGTCTTTCACGACATCGCGCGCAAACGGTCCCGCTTGCATCGTTCGCGTCTCTCCGCGCATGTGCATCAGGATGAGCGGCACGCGATAACGCGCCGCAACCGCGGCCATGCGCGGGTCGCTCCTCAGTCCAGAGATGTCATTGATGATTTCCGCGCCAGCTTCGAGCGCGGCCTCCGCGACCTCCGCCTTTTGCGTATCGAGGGAAATCGGAATCTTCAGCACACCGCGAAGTCCCTGCAAGACGGGGAGGACACGCGCCCGCTCGTCTTGGGCGGGAGTGCCGGTCGAGCCCGGCCGCGTGGATTCACCGCCGATGTCGAGGAGGTCGGCACCGGCGCGCTCGATTGCATAGGCTTGCTCGATCGCCCGTTCCGTATCGAGAAACTCTCCGCCATCGGAAAAACTGTCCGGGGTAATGTTGAGCACACCCATGACGAGCGTGCGCTCGCCCAGCAGAAGTGTTCGGGAGGGGAGTTTGAGGCGAAAGAGTTTGCGTCGGGCCATCGGCGGATAACAGTTTAGCGCGGGGGAGGTTGTCGCTGTTTTGCTTCTTCATAGCCGTATTCTACGCCTTTTTCTCGGGAACACGCACGGCAATGGATGGCAGACAGGAGGGCCCCGGCGACAAAAAGCAGGTGCACGATCTATCGTGCCCTGGGATCATCTGAGTTAATCTTTTTCGGACCAGCTTGCTAATTGCCGATCACGGCCTTCAGGCTTTGGCGGGGCTGTCACCGCGCGTAAATCCGGGCGCGGGCCGTAACTCCGGACGCACGACTTTTGGATCCGTGCTGGGCGCAGCCTGGGGCGGTGGTGTGGGAGGCGTCCTCGGCTTTTCCGGGAGCGGCTTGCCTTCCATCAGCAATTTCACTTCGTTGGCGTCGATCACTTCGCGTTCTAGCAGCGCCTGGGCGATGCGCTCCAGAACGTCGCGGTTACTCGACAGGGTTTTCTTCGCCCTTTCGTAGCCGCCGTTGACGATGCGCTTCACTTCCTTGTCGATCTGGATCGCGGTGTCTTCGGAATAATCCCGGTGCTGCGCGATTTCCCGGCCGAGGAAGATGGCTTCGTCCTTTTTGCCGTAGGCCAGCGGCCCAAGTTCGCTCATGCCCCATTCGCAGACCATGTTGCGCGCGATTTCCGTGGCGCGCTCGATGTCGTTGCCGGCGCCAGTAGTGATGTGGCCTAGGAAAATTTCTTCGGCGGACCGCCCGCCCATCAGTACAGCGAGCATGGCTTCGAGATACTCACGCGTGTAGGTGTGCTTGTCGTCTTCCGGCAACTGCATCGTCAAGCCAAGCGCCATGCCTCGCGGAATGATGGTGACCTTGTGCACGGGGTCGGCGCCCGGCGTCATCTCTGCGACGAGCGCGTGGCCCGCCTCGTGATACGCCGTGTTCCTTTTTTCTTCATCGGAGAGGATCATCGACTTCCGCTCGACGCCCATCAGGACTTTGTCCTTGGACATCTCGAAGTCCGTCATCATGACGAATTTGCGGTTCTGGCGCGCGGCCCACAGCGCTGCTTCGTTCACCAGGTTTGCGAGGTCCGCGCCAGAGAAGCCCGGCGTGCCCCGCGCGATGATCGACAAATCCACGTCATCGCCGATCGGCACCTTGCGCGTGTGCACGCGCAGAATTTCTTCGCGGCCTTTCACGTCGGGACGCGCCACCACGACGCGGCGGTCGAAGCGGCCGGGTCGCAACAGCGCAGGATCGAGCACGTCAGGCCGGTTGGTTGCCGCGATCAAGATCACGCCTTCGTTCGATTCAAAGCCGTCCATTTCGACCAGCAACGCGTTCAACGTCTGCTCGCGCTCGTCATGACCGCCGCCGAGCCCGGCGCCACGGTGGCGGCCGACCGCGTCAATTTCGTCGATGAAGATGATGCACGGCGCATTCTTCTTGCCCTGTTCAAAGAGATCGCGCACGCGGCTTGCGCCCACGCCGACAAACATCTCCACGAAGTCCGAACCCGAAATGGAGAAGAACGGCACGTTCGCTTCACCGGCGATGGCTCGCGCCAGCAGCGTTTTCCCCGTCCCCGGAGGTCCGACCAGCAGCACGCCCTTGGGAATTCGCCCGCCCAGTTTCTGGAACTTTTGCGGATCTTTCAGAAACTCAATAATCTCCTGCAGCTCTTCCTTGGCCTCGTCCGTTCCCGCCACGTCCTTGAATGTCGCCTTCTTCTGTTGCGCGGAAAGCAACCGCGCGCGGGACTTTCCGAAACTCAGCGCCTTGTTTCCACCCGCCTGCATCTGGCGCATCAAGAACAAGCAGAATCCCACG
>WNFS01031862.1_pt1 | contig 10368 bp, 9 predicted proteins | sample 5400141 | NCBI WGS metagenome assembly WNFS01 (sample SAMN13153358, study PRJNA577476) | soil metagenome | isolation source: 60 cm saprolite under Madrone tree | place: USA:California | collected 2016-06-14
TAGGCGCCGAGCAAAATCCCCTTCGCCGAAAAGAAGCGGTCGCTGGGATACCAGACTAGGGTGGTCGGACCTGTCGTCCATGAAATTCCGCCGTAGATGTGCTCGTCGGCTTCCCAGAACCGGCGCGACTGCCATGCGAGCTTGACGGCGTTACCGTAATCGACGTCGCGGATGGCGGCCCGATGGGCGGGTGAAAAATCGCATTCGATGCCCTGCAAGACCTTGAGTGGGATTGTCACAATGCAATAGGCCGCCTCGATGGCGTTGTGCCTACCGGCTTGTTTGTCGACGAACGATATACTCACGCCGCTGTTGGTGCGGCGGACGGCGGTGACCTCGCTGCCAAGGCGGACGACGGAGCCGAGCTTCTTCGCAAACGCCTCCGCGATGCGATCCATGCCGCCAACCGGTTGAAACATGGTGGCCTGCTGCGCGAAATTCTCCTCGAACAACATGGCGGTCCACATGTCGGCGTCGAGCAGCACGCCCAGGGGCACCGGATCGCGCCTCACGCCGACCTCTTCGGCTGGGCCCGGCAGGGTTTTGTAGCCGGAGCGCGTCGACCCGTCGTAGCGCAGATCCGGCGACAGGTCCCCATAATGCTGCAGGAAGGCGAGCATCCGCTCCTTGTCGTGCGCGGACAACTCCTCGTCTAGCGCGCCACGGTTTATCGCCTTGCCCAGCAGCTCGGAGATTTCCCCGCGGGCGTCGTTGATCGCTTGGCGCAGCTCGATCGGCCGGCCGTCGTTCGCCGCCGGATTGTGCAGCAATGCGCCGCGGCTGGTATTAACCACGACCTCGAGGGCGATGCCGAGCTCTCGGCAATAACCGAGGATGGCTTGGTGATGGCTGGGAAGCCGTGCCGCGCCCGCATTCCAGTACAGGCCCTCGTCGAAGTCGCAGATCTGGCGTGAGCCGTCGGTCATGTCGAGCCTGGTGCGAGGCCGAACGGTCCAGTTGCGGCCGCCCACGCGATCGCGGGCTTCGAGCACCGCGCAATCATATCCCGCCTTGCAGAGTTCGTAGGCCGCCGAGAGCCCGGCCATCCCGGCGCCGAGCACGACGACCTTGGTTCCGTGAAGCGCGCTGGGCTCGAGCGCAAGCGGCTCGGCGACGGCAGCCGTGCCCAGGAGCCCCATCGCCTGCATGGTAAGGTAGGTGGCGCGATAGCCTCCAGCCTGCGCGACCCGACGCAGGAAGTCCCGACGGGTGCCGCTCATCTTCACCTCGTGCTTTTTTGCCGTCCGTTTATACCGGAAACCTGGACTCTGACGTGAGGGTCATGCTGTGTGTACCGAAAACTCAGACCCCGATAAGCCCGACGTTGCCCCCAAGTTTTATCCAGCGGCGATTAGAGTCTGGCTGTCGGTTGGGCGCATCCCAAAAGTTAGACCGGTTCAGCTGAGAATCTCCGGCCTGTTGGGCGCTTGGCGTAATGCCAAAGCTGACGGATCAAGGACATCGGCGTCCTGTCACCTAAATTGCGCTACGTGGTCTCACTTCGTTGTATAATGCACGACTTCGGCGCGAGAACCGGACACCCAGCCCCGATCGCCGTCGTTGAATTCGAGGCCGCCTCAGCGGTCGCATAGTTCGAATTCGTGTGATCATGGATCTGCTTGAGACCCCCGACAAGGATTTGCCGCTACGTGACGATATCCGTCTTCTCGGCCGCATTCTTGGGGATACGGTCCGCAGCCAGGAAGGCGAGCCTGTCTTCGCGATCGTTGAGCGCATTCGCCGGACCTCGATCCGCTTCCACCGCGACGAAGATGAAGCCGCGCGGCACGAGCTCGAGGCGACATTGAATAGCCTCTCGCATGGTCAGAGCATCCAAATCATCCGCGCTTTCAGCTACTTTTCGCAGCTCGCCAACATCGCCGAAGACCAACATCACATCCGCCGGACTAGAGCCCACACGCTGGCCGCTTCGGCACCGCGCGAGGGCACCATGGCCCACGCGCTTGCTCGCGCTCGTGATGCGGCCATTTCCCGGTCTAAACTGCAGAACTTTTTCACGAATGCCATCGTTTGCCCGGTACTCACCGCCCATCCGACGGAGGTGAGGCGGAAGAGCACGATCGATCGTGAGATGGAGGTGGCGCACCTACTGGCGGAACGCGATCGCTTTCGGCTTACCCCCGAAGAGACGGCGGCAAATGAAGAGGCCTTGCGTTGCGCCGTGCTCACGCTATGGCAGACCAGCATGCTGCGCGGGAGCAGACTCAAAGTCGTAGACGAGGTAGCTAACGGGCTTTCCTACTACGATTACGCCTTTCTGCGCGAGCTGCCTCGCTTCTACGCGGCGCTGGAAGACCAACTCACTTCGACCGATCCCGCCGGGGACGGCTTCGAGCTACCTTCGTTCCTGCGCGTCGGAAGCTGGATCGGCGGCGACCGCGACGGCAATCCCTTCGTCACAGCCGAGGTGCTGCGACAAGCGTTGGGCATGCAGAGCGAGCGCGCACTCAAATTCTATCTGGATGAGGTGCATCTTTTAGGCGGCGAACTATCGCTCGATGCGCGGCTGGTCACTGTATCCGATCAGCTGAAGGACCTGGCGAAGCGCTCGCCTGACCGCTCGCCGCACCGCCGCAACGAACCTTATCGTCTAGCTGTCTCTGGTATCTACGCGCGCCTCGCGGCGACGGCGCGGGCGTTCGGGCAGCCGGAGGCGTCGCGCCACGCCGTAGGTGAGGCGCCGCCTTACGCCGAGGCTGCCGAATTCGTTGCCGACCTCGGCATTCTTTATCATTCACTCACGGCCAACGGCTCTGCGACGCTGGCGCGTAGTCGGCTGCGCAGCCTGCGTCGCGCGGCCAACACTTTCGGCTTCTATCTCGCGGGCATCGATCTGCGCCAGAATTCCGAGGTGCATGAGCACACGGTGGGCGAGCTGTTCGAGATGACTTGCACTGACTCGAACTATGCCGGCCTCCCCGAAGCTGCCCGCATCTCCCTCTTGCGCGAGGAGCTCAAGACCGCGCGACTGCTTTCTTCGCCTTTTCTACGCTATTCCGCGGAGACGGCGTCGGAGCTGACAATCCTTCGCGAAGCAGCCGACGCACACCGGCGTTATGGCAAGGCCGCAGTGCCCAACTACGTGATCTCGAAGACGAACGGGGTCTCGGACCTTCTCGAGGTAGGGCTGCTGCTCAAGGAGGCAGGACTGTTGCGGCCGCGTGAGCGCGAGCTCGACGTGAACATTGTCCCGCTGTTCGAGACGATCGCCGATCTACGCAACTGCGGCAGCATAATGGACGAATTCCTCGCCGTGCCGGAGTACCTTTGCCTCCTGGAAGGTCGTGGTCGCGCACAGGAGGTGATGCTCGGTTACTCCGATAGCAATAAGGATGGTGGCTTCCTGACCTCGGGCTGGGAACTCTACAAGGCAGAAATCGCGCTCATCGACACATTCCGCCGTCATGGGATCACGCTACGTCTGTTCCACGGCCGCGGCGGATCCGTCGGCCGTGGCGGCGGCCCGAGTTATCAGGCTATCCTCGCGCAGCCGTCGGGGGCGGTGCAAGGGCAGATCCGCATCACCGAACAGGGCGAGGTGATCGCCGCGAAATATTCGCAAGCAGAGGTGGGCCGGCGAAACCTTGAGATTCTTGCTGCCGCCTCCCTGGAGGCGACCCTCCTGCAACCAGACCAAGCGGCGCCGCGCGAGGAGTACTTCGCGGCCATGGAGGAACTCTCCAACCATGCCTATCGAGCGTATCGGAACCTCGTATACGAGACGGCTGGGTTCGAACGGTACTTCTGGGAATCGACCGTCATCGGAGAAATCGCCAATCTAAATATCGGCAGCCGTCCCGCGTCACGCAAAAACTCGACGCGCCTCGAGGACCTGCGCGCTATCCCTTGGGTCTTCGGCTGGTCGCAATGTCGGCTCATGCTGCCGGGCTGGTACGGGTTCGGAACGGCGATCAAGGCTTGGCTTGCCGCGCGACCGCGGGACGGCATGAGGATATTACGGGAGATGTACCGCGAGTGGCCGTTTTTCCAAACGCTGCTCTCGAACATGGATATGGTGCTGGCGAAGAGCAATATCGCAATCGCCTCACGCTATGCGGAGCTCGTCGAGGACACCGAGCTGCGCGAAGCTATCTTTCCGCGGCTGCGTGCCGAATGGCAGTACACGATTGAAATGCTGCTCGCCATCACCGGCCAGCAAGCATTGCTCGACAAGAATCCCTTGCTGGCGCGCTCGATCAAGAACCGCTTTCCCTACCTCGATCCGCTCAACCATGTACAGATCGAACTGCTGAAGCGTCACCGGGCCGGCGATACCGACGAGCGCGAGTTTCCTGACAGTCGATTGACGAATAGCGATGGGCGCTCACGCGTTGGGCAGGGCAATACCGACGGAAGCCGGCCCGATGCCAGCGAACAAGGGTCTCCGGGCGGATGATCGTGATGGCCTGGAGGATCGATGGAAACCATCGATACAGCATGACTAGGAACAAGCGATCCCCATTCGTGAACTGGACGCGGCCGCTCACCCTCCGCTGCAGCACAATCAGTTGATGTCGGAGTGCCGAGTTCTCTGCCTCAAGTTGACTCTTCGACTTGAATGGCGAGGCGAACAGGGTCAGGAAGAAGCAGAGCAGCGCGACCATCGCCGCTGACGTTAGGCGATTCGGTCAAGTAATCAAAAAGGACGAGGTTTTCGGTACACACAGGCCATTACCAGCCTTCGCTTAGCTTACTCCGCCGCGACCTGTGCCGCACCAGAGTTGAGGTTGGGGTTGAGCTCGCAGGCCTCCTCCCAACTCAGCACGTTGAGCGACTTCACGAACTTGCCGACGCCATCGACTTCGGCGCAGAATAGGCCAAGCTCAATAATCTCTTCGTCGCTGAAGTACTTGGCGAGATCGGTGTAGACCTCGTCTTTATCGATGGAGTGCTCGCCCTGTTTGAACAAATCCGCATAATGCAGCGCTGCCTTCTCACGCTCGCTGAAGCGCTTGCTGCCCGTGTAATCGAACAGGTCATTGATCATGTCCTCGGTCAGCCCTTCCGCCTTTGCGACGGTCGAGCGTACCGTCGAGCAATAGCCGCATTGATGCGCGACCGAAATCTTGATGCGGCACATCTCCTTGAGCTTGTGTGGCAGGATGCCCTGATAGAGCAGCTTGTTCCAATATTCGACCCAGGCAATGCCGAGCTGGCTGCGCGTCATCAGGCTGACCACGCGCGGATCGGGCGCACCGGTGCGCTTGGCCGATTCGATTAGCTCGCGCGTGCGGCGGGTCTGTTCGCTTTCCTCGATGTAGCGCAACCTGGGCATTTGTTTCCTCCCGATGTTCGATCTTTGGTATGGGTGCTAATCACTCTTGAGCTGCGCAACGTCGCTCACCCGCGCAGCAACGGCGCGAGATCGGTGATCGCCTTGACGACCGCGCTCGCTTGGAAGCCCAGCTCCTCGGGAACTTCAGCGGCGCTGCGCTGGATCCAGAACGTATTCAGCCCGGCGGACGCGGCACCGTTGATGTCCCAGGAATTCGCCGAAATGAATCCGAGCTCGGGATTCGTCACCTTCATGCGCTCAGGCGCAAGGTTATAGACGCGCGGGCTGACTTTGAAGATTTTGACTTCCTCGACGCTGATGATGTCGTCGAGAAGATCACGAATCCCCGCGCTCTTCGCCGCCGCCTCCAGCATCTTGGGCTCGCCGTTGGACAGGATCGCGAGCTTGACCCCTTGCTTCTTCAGCGCCTCGAGGCCGGGCTTCACATCCGGGAAAGCGGCGAGGCTCAAGTACGCCTCCATCAGTTGCTTTTTCTTGTCGGCGGTTAGGTCAAGCTGGAGATTCTTGGTCGCCCAAACCAACCCGTCGTCGGTCAAGCCCCAGAAATCGCGGTGGCGGCCCATCAAGCTGCGCATCAAGCTGTATTGCAATTGCTTCGCACGCCATATCTGCGCCAGCTGATTGCCTTTGCCAGGATAAAGCTGCTCGCACAATGCTGTAACCGAAAACACGTCGAACAGTGTCCCGTAGGCATCGAACGCTAATGCTTTGACCGCCTTGAATTGCCCGGCCATCTGAGCCGCAACCGGTGTCACGGCCGAAGCCAAGCCCGTGACTGCAGCCGTCGCACCGGCGAGTTTCATGAACTCTCTACGATCGCTCGACATTTTTTCCTCCCTGCGGATGTGCCGCCACCACCTTCTCAGCAGACCGGGGATAGTCGCTGGCGGTGACTTTGCCGGACGCCCCGCGCGGATAGCTGAACACCGAGCGTTACGCTCTGCTTTTTCAGCTCCCGGTGCAAGGTCGATCAATGACCCCGACCAGACGCACTATCTGGCACAGCAGGAAGCGGAGCCCGTCTCGCCCAACCGCTCAGCCTGGATCGGCAGGCACGGAACCGAACCGTAGGAACAGAACACGCAGCAATCGCCCGTGTGTGTACTGAAAACTAGATTCGGCAATAGTGGTGATGAAGGCCGCCGAGGACGGGCACAGATACGATGCGGCCCTCGTGCTGGATGGCGCGACGGATCGGAGCGTCTTTGTTGAGAGACCGATGAGTCCTCAACTCATTATAATAGGTGGCGTTGTGTGTACTGAAAACTAGATTCGGCAATAGTGGTGATGAAGGCCACCGACGACGGCCGCAGATACGATGCGGCCCACGTGCTGGATGGCGCGATGGATCGGAGCGTCCTTGTTGAGAGACCGATGAGTCCTCAACTCATACACACAGCGGTTACCGCCGCAGTCGATTAATTCTCAAGGCCAAGAGCTGCTCGGCCTCCGGAAAATCTAAACAAAGGCCGCGCCGGGGCGCGGCTCTTCACGCGGGTCTGCAGTTCAGTCGCAAACTTGGATGCGGGGCCTATACCAAATGCCCCGATACCCATCCCAAACGGGGGCGCCTCGGGTCCAATAGCATTCGGGCGCTACGTAGACGGGAGCGGGCGCAACGTAAACGGGCGCTGGTTGATAGTAGCGGGGGCCGCCCGCTACCGCCGCTCCAAACAATGTACCAACTGCCAAGCCACCAACAATGCCGGCGGCTACCTCACCACTCCCTGCAACCGCAGTCCGGGGTGTAAACGTCAGACAAAGACTGCCTGTGATCAGCAGACTGACTAGAAGCTTGCGCATTTTGGGCCCCTCCGAATGGGCATCATTGTTTACAAGGATTAAGGCCAAATTATTGATGGTAGGACCCGACGGGCTCGATATGCCGGCCGCTCGGCGGCAGATTCCCTTGGGTCAAAAAATTGAAGCAGTAAGGGAATCGTTCCCGTCTGCGTAGCCTCGTCGGGCGGTGTGCCGCGATCGGAACATCGCGGACCTCCCCATTTTTGTTCGTGGCTGTTGCGAATTACACTCGCAAAAACAGGCGCAGCTTAAGGTAGGCGCGTTCGAGCCGCAGCCAAGCGTTTACCAAAATTAACCATCCAGCCTCGGCACATACCAGGCACAGCAACAGGGCACGACCCCGTTTTTCGAGGCGCTTATATAGATGCAGCAACCCGTCCAGCCCCTCCGTTCGTCTGAGTCTGCGCAGCATCCGACCTTCTATAGGTACCGAGAATCCTATCCCAGAAGAAATGGATCACCGCGAAATTGCTGTTCGCGTGCCGACTCGACCTGTCGCGTTCGATACAACGCGATTCCGATACGGCGCGAGCCTACGTTGCCGCGTGGACAGATGTATCAGCCAAGGGAGAATTCGTTTTTGGTAAAAGCCCATTGTTCCGCCAGCGATGCTAGTCCGTCATTTCTAGCGCGCAGTGAACGCATAGCTCCAAGCGAATGACTGGAACTCCGCCCTGACGGACTGCTGCAACGCATTGCAGATCTCGTCACGGGTCCATAATGCGTCTTGTTGCATTATCGATTTGCATTATCGAGTTTTGGGAACAGTGTGCTCGCTGCTGTCGTGGTCGCGCAGAATCTGGGACATTTCTCTCCATGGGTCAGGCAGTTCACCGAAAGTCACACCTCCAAGTCGGAGAACGTCGGAATAAGACACTGAAAAAAGATCACCTCTTTGGTAGTGAACCCAATTGTCTGGAACCTTAGCCCGTAATCATAGCGACTGTGCCGTCAATTTGAGCAATTTCTGGAACCACGATTGGAAGAAGCCGTTATCACCCTAGAGGTCGGTGCAGCGCGCGATCGATGTGTGCCATCCGTAAGCACGGACCGGCCTCCATCAAAATACAGTCCGACCGCGATTCAAGGAGGCGATGCTATGGCCAAGGATACGCTAAATTTCGCTCAGCAAAATACCGAACGAGCTGTGCAGGCAACCAACTGGATGCGCGAGAGGCAGAATCTCAACCAGAGCAAGGCCGCTTTTGAGGGTTTACTGACGATCGCCCGGAACGCCGTTCGTGGCGTTGATCAGCAAGCGTCAGCTATTTGCGAGCACTCCATGCAGTTTGCTGAAGAAACGCTCTCAAATACCTTCGACTTTGCTCACAAGCTCGTTCGTATGAAAGAGCCACAGGAATTCGCTCAGATCCAGACCGAGTTCGTCAGTCGGCAAGCACAGGTGCTGGGAGATCAAACCAAAGAGCTCGGTGAAAGGATCATGCAGGAGGTAGATGACGCAGCAAAGACCGCACTTGAGGGGACGACAGACGTATCATCCCGAAGACGATCCGAGGCCGCATGAGCGAATGAGAGGGCCGACAGGCCCATCAGTCGAAGGCTCAAAGGTAGATTGAGCGACCAGCTTGGCCGTGTCTCCATCGCAAACAGCGGGAGAGCGCTATGGCGGAACATAACACCAATCAAGATAGTCCAATCTCGGACAGTCTACACCCACGCGTCAACATGGCGATCATAGGTCTTGTGTTGATGTTCGTCGCAGCGATGTGGACGTTCTTCGACAGTGACCCCTACGGGGCGTGGCTGGATGTGGTGATTACCGGCCTGTTCGTCATCGCCATCGCCATTCCCGCACTGTGTTGGCTAACCTGGCGCCGGAACACGGACGGCGCGACGGACGAGGGTCATCCTAGTTTTCGCGACTGGGCCGCGGGCGAATTCGACACCTTGACCGGGCCCGTCAAAGGGGCGAACGCGACCGCCGAAGTCCTGCTGCCGATCGCTGCGGTCGCCGTCGGAATGACGGTGTTAGGATTGGTGTTCCACATCATCGCAAGCGGCGGCGCTTGATCTTGCCTTGCACGGAAAGCGCACTGGCTGTGCGCGCACTGCGAGCGGCCAAGTGACCGCTGCGCCGCCGAGGAATGCGATGAACTCGCGCCGTTTCATGTGTGGATGGCCCCCGCCTGGCAAGAGGAAATGCAGCGTGCCGCACAGGTGTCGCTTGCAGTCATGTGTCCGGCCTGTTCGCGCAGTCCGGAGGCGGCGTGTCGGGCGGCAAGGAGACCCAAGGGTGGCGTGACTCCTCCCACACCGCGATGGTCGGCGCGGGGAAATTTGGGTCGGCGAAGTTGCCGATGGCAACGGCGACGTATCCAGGGACGTATCCAGGAAAGCCTTCGCTCTCCCCGTAGACGGTGGAGCCGGCTACGGGGTTGAAATCTGGGGTGGGCTGCATTTGGACTCTCCGCTGAAGGGTGTTACCAAGCACCCTCGTCCCGAGCCATGGCCCGGGCTGCGCGCACGGCCGCAACCAGCTCGCCCTCGGTGAAGCGACCGCGTAGAGCAACGGTCATCGTGACCAGCAGGACTCGCGCCCCATAGGGTTCCTGTCACCCGCTTGGCCTTACTCCTTGGCGGCGATGAAGTCGACGACCTTCGATTTCCGATTGCATTTGCCTAACGATCTTGCCGACCTCTTCCTTCGGCAGCTTCGTCTCGGAGAGGCGGATGCGGTAGAGCTGGCCTCCCATGTTCAGCGGTCCCTCAACCACCGTGGCCTTGTAGGCGCCAAGAAACAGCGGCGGTGGCGGGTCAGCTGTTGGATAAGTGGGCTCCGGGAGGCGTGCCGAAATTGGAACCTGGTGCCTACCGGCGCATCCTTGCTCAGCGATAAGTGCGTGCGAGCCTCGTTGTAATACGCCCCATAAGAAGAAAGAATTTGCCGCAGGTGTGCCTCCGCCAAGCAAGCTGGCGGAGACCTGACTGCCTGCGGGGTCAAGCGGCAGCGGCTTGAGCTTGCGATGTGACAACCTCGTCAAAAGCGCGGCCGGTGGGGCGTGGACGCCACCATAGCCGTCAGGAGGCGTTGGACGGCATCGGCGAGAAGCGGATAACTTATCCGCAACCTACCTGATCCGTGCCAACCCACTGCTTACCTATGCCCAAAAGCCGAGGACGGAAACCGAAGAAAAAGCGTACTCCAGCGAGCGCGCCAAAGAAGCGGTTAGATAATTTCAACACTACGCCGCAAGAGCCCGCGTTATCGACGCAGCCACCCCAAGAGC
>WNFS01004764.1_pt1 | contig 10366 bp, 16 predicted proteins | sample 5400141 | NCBI WGS metagenome assembly WNFS01 (sample SAMN13153358, study PRJNA577476) | soil metagenome | isolation source: 60 cm saprolite under Madrone tree | place: USA:California | collected 2016-06-14
TCGCGGAAGCTGAAGGCCATCATCCGAATATCAGCTTCGGTTGGGGCAACGCGACGGTCTCTTTGCAGACCAAGAAGATCAAGGGACTGCATGAGAACGACTTCATCATGGCCACCAAGATTGACTGCATATTCGCTCGCACGGCCACGGCATAATGTCGGGTCCTGGCCCCAACTCTGCCGACTTGGGCGTTGCAGCAAGTCGTCAGGTATCTGAGGTAAACCGGTGTCGCTTCAGCCGTGCCGGATTGCGCGAGGAGGATCGTACCGCCGCGGTTCACCATGCGCGTGCCGCCATCACCGGCGGCGGCGACGACGCGACCACACTCGGCATTGCGGGTTTTGTCATCTCGTTGGATGACCATGACTGCCCCACGGCGCTTACTCTGTTCGATCGCGCCCTCGCGCTCAGTAACTCCAATGCCTTTCCGCTTTGCTTCAGTGCCGTCACGCTGTCTTGGATGGGAATGACGGAACTCGCCATCGAGCGGGCACAACGCGCGCTCCGCCTCAATCCCTTCGATTCCTTGAACCATCTCTCCTACAACGCGCTTGCGATTTCGTACTTCCAGACCGGACGGTTCGAGGAGGCGCGTAACGTTGCACGGTGCTCAGTCCAATTGAACCCGCGTTTCAGCGTTCCTCACGCCTTATTGGCTGCCGCGCTGGTGCGGCTTGGCCGCGACGATGACGCTAAGGCCGAGGCGCAATGAGTGCTCACGCTCGATCCCACATTCACGGTCCGCCGATTTTCAGTCACGGCCGGGCTCGAACCGACGGTCTACGCGGCCTTTGCACAGGCTTGGCAGGCGGCCGGGTTACCTGAGGGATGATGAGTTGTTGGTGACCAGGTCTCAACACGGCTAGCACTGATCTGGGACATGCGTGGTGCCGCCTTTACGGCCCACCAATGGCCGGTTCTGGCCGATGGCCGACCACACCCGCCCGGACCGGAACCGGTCCGGTTACTAGGGTGCTGCGGTCATCCGCGAACGAGTGGGGCCGACGGGATCATAGTGAGGATTGGGGGCGGCATCGCGCGCACTCCTTGCCTAATGCGACACAGATGCAACCTGAGACCGGAAAGTTTGCATATCAAGGGCCTTTTGCGGATTTTGATTCCGCCATTCCCAGGTTCGAATCCTGGCGCCCCAGCCAGCCAGTGCGGCCTCTGCATCGTGAGTGCCGGGTGTGGGAGAGCCGCCGACATTCCGGCGGGTTAGGCTGGTGTGCCCGAGTCTCTGGCCGGCAATTTTGAGGCTTTTGGTCCCGGGCCGGTGGTAGTGCGTTCATGTTAGAACGCGCTTGATGCGCGTCCGCGGCTTTTGCTGTGCACGGGAGATTGAAGCACGGCACCGCGGAAGGCTATCGCGTTCAACGCCTCAAACCGACGAGTGAAGGTTGATCAATCCGGCATCATCCATATAACATCGCTCGTCCTTTATGGAGTTTCACAATCGATGCCGGATCCGTCGTCCTACAACCTGATCCGCCAGTGGAGCGATCGATTTGCGAAGGACCTGCTCGCAAAGGCGGTGGTTTCGGATCTGCGCGGCCGGGCCGACGAAATTTGGCAGCACGCTTTTCAGCTCCTTCAACGAGAGAGTCCTGAATATCGCAACGCGGTCGATGACGAGTTCACGGCAGAGTCAAAGGCTCATTGTAATGAGCTTTTGCGGATGATCATTGCCGTTGCCTGCGGAGAGGTGAGGAGGTCTACTCTGGACCCATTCGATTTTGTGCGCACACACGCACAATCGCGTGCCCGCCACCATGTGCCGCTCGTCGCCTCGCTCCATGCTTACCGGATCGCTCACAGAACCTACTCTGAGATCTCGCAGGATGCTCTGGGGCGACACGGAACGCCGAAGGATATCGTTGGAGCGCAACGAATATTGTCGGACTTCTGGATCGAGTTCTTTCATCACGTCGGCGATGTCTTGGCTGACGCCCATGCCGCCGAGGACGTGCTCGTGGTCGCGCGGGAAACCGAGAGCTATGTACGTCTCATGAACGACCTTTTGCACGGAGTTGAGCCCGCCGAGCAAGAGTTACAGCGGGTTTGCGCGCTACGGGGGATTCGGCCCGGCGCATCTTTGGCAGTCGTTGTAGCCAAGCCGCTCGGGGCCAATGGCGACCACGTTGACCGCGAGGTGACGCTGCGCTCCCTTGCTCGACTCCTTGAGCAAGCGCTTTCCCCGAAAGTATTCGGTACGCTTATTGACGTTAAAGATAGCCAAGTCACGGCCATTGTGTGCGGCGATGGCGATACGGGTCGCAACCTCGTGCAGGCATTGCGTGTGGGGTTCGCAAGACGCGCGACCAACGGTCAGTGTGCCGGTGTTGGCATCAGCGCGGATATTGCCGAGGTCGCGCGTCTTCCTGAAGCGCTTGAAGAGGCGCAGATTGCGATCGAGTTCGCCACCGCCAAGCAACCTCTCATGCGGTTTTCAGATATCCATCTGCCAGACCTTCTCGTTCGGCGGGCGGACCAAATTGCCGTTCGATTGATCCCTGCGTGGGCGCGGCAGCTGAATTCGGCCAAAGATAGGCAGTCGCGCGACCTGATCCGCACGATGCGGCTGTTTGCCGACTGCAATTTCAATGTAAAGCACACCGCCCGAGAACTCGGCGTTCACACGAACACCGTATATTTCCGGCTCAACCGCGTGAAGAAAATCTCCAGCATCGATCCGCGCACATATGCCGGCGCCTCGGCCATTTTAACAGCACTACGCGTGCTGGAAATACATACGGGCGTGAAGGCGTCATAGCTTCGCCAGGAACGGTAGGGGCAAACTCGTGGCGTCATCGCCGGGCTTGTCCCGGCCCCCACCCTGCCCTCCCCCGCAAGCGGGGAGGGCAGGGTGGGGGCCGCACAATACCCGATTATCGGGATGGCCGGGAACAAGCCCGGCCATGACCAAGTGGGGCTGCCACGCCATTTGCCCCTCTTACGGAACGGCGGACTACCGGCCATAGCATAAAAATGCACTGCGCTGTGCCTCACACAACCGGTCGCAAGCGGGGGTTTACTCGGGTCCTGGACATGTAGCGTGTTGCCGCCACGCTGCCAAAACCGGCTCCCAATCGTCGCTTCAGCCGACATGTGCGCCTCCGCACCCCTCAATGCGATTGTGAAACTCTACAACGGCTTTGCGGAACTGCTGTGGGTCAAGGCGAATTGAACATGCCTCCTCGGCAGCGATAGCATTTGTGAACCAAGCCGGCGGAGGCTCCAGCAAACAAGCCAGGGCGGGTGTTTCGCGGTCCAAGGCCGGGGCGCGACTTATTGGGCTCGCCACGAGTTGACTCATTTCGGTTTTGGACATGGGCGAATGGTTGCTCGTTCGCCCCGGGGAGGACTCGTGAAACTCAAAGGCAAAGTGGCCGTCATAACCGGCGGCAATAGCGGAATTGGCTTGGCGACTGCTCATGAGTTCGTGGCCAATGGCGCAAGCGTCGCCATTTTCGGTCGTGATCGCAGAACCCTCGATCAAGCGGCCGCCAATCTCGGCCACAGTGCTTTGGCGGTTCAAGGCGATGTGCGGAAACTTGGCGATATCGAGCAGCTGTTCGCGCAAGCCGCTCAACAATTTGGCAAGATCGATGTTCTGGTGGCCAACGCCGGCATCGCCAAATTTGCCCCCATAGCCAGCTTGTCGGAAGAGCTCTTCGATGAGTTGTCCGACATCCTTTTCAAGGGGGTATTCTTCACTGTTCAGAAGGCGTTGCCCCACCTGCGGGACGGCGCCTCGGTGATCCTGATCGGCTCCGCTGACGCCGACAAGCAAGGCCGCGTGCTGACATCAATCTACCTGGCAACGAAATCGGCGGTGCGCGCGCTGGCAAGATCCTTCTCGGTCGAGCTGTTGCAGCGGCGCATCCGAGTCAACGTCGTCAGCCCTGGCATGACGGATACTCCGATCATCACCCGCGAGGTCGGAATCGCTGGCGCCACGCCGGAGCAGATCGCCGAGGTCATCACCAAAACAATCCCCCTTCGCCGCCGCGGCAGGCCGGAGGAAATCGCCAAGGCGATTCTGTTCATGGCCTCGGATGATTCGAGCTACTGCCTCGGCGCGGAGCTAATAGTCGACGGTGGTCTTACTCAACTGGTCAACCCAATCTGAAAGGGAGCAATCATGACGACCGGCAACGTCACAGAGAGGAATAAAGCTGTCACGCGGCGTTTTCTTGAAGAATTCAAGAACCAGCACAAGTTCGCCATCATAGATGAACTCTTTGCTCCCGCCGCCTCCATCCACTTGCCGGCCGAGGGGTTACCGGAGGGTCCGGAAGGGCAGAAGGCCATTGCGCGGGGCATCTTCGCAGCGTTTCCAGATGTCCATGTGACACTCGACTCTGTCATCGCTGAAGGCGATTTCGTCGCGGAGCGGCACACAGCGCGGGCAACGCACAAGGGCGAGTTCATAGGCGTACCTGCGACCGGCAGAGGCATTTATTGGACGGAAAATCATTTCTACCGCCTCGAGAATGGTCGGATTCATGAACTGTGGTCGGAATGGAGCTTTCAGAAGTTGATGGCCCAACTCACGAAGTAATTCTCACAACTGCGAGCACGCGGTACCGCGCAGTTCGTCAAAGCAAACTGCAACTGATGGAGCAAATCGTGGCCGAGATTAAGCATCAGATACCAATCAACGCGGCGCATGAAAAGGTCTACGCGGCGCTCGCGACTTCAACGGGGTTGCGGGGCTGGTGGACCGCAGACAGCAGGGCCGACCAGAAGGCCGGTGGCAAAGCCGAGTTCGGCTTCGACAAGCGGGGGATGGTCTTCCGCATGACCGTCGAGATACTCGATCCCGGGAAGCAAGTGGTGTGGACCTGCCATGGCGACCATCCGGAATGGGACGGCACCACCTTGACCTGGAACATTGCACGCGAGGACGGCGCAACCATGCTCCGCTTCACGCATAGCGGCTGGAAGTCAGTCAGCGATTTCTGCGCGATGTGCAACTCGACATGGGGTGAACTGATGTATCGGCTCAAGAACTATGTGGAGAGCGGCCGTCCCGATCCGCATTGGCGCGATTAGTAAGGTCGAAGGGCGATCGAAAAAGACGACTCGGGAGAGGAGGATTGCGAAATGCCGATTTACACCATCGCCGAGTATGAGGTCAGGGCGTCCGGAATCGAGAAGGTGAGGCGGGCGATCGAAGAATTCGTGCCTTTCATCCAGTTCAACGAACCCGGTACGCGGCTTTATGTGGCATGGCAGAGCAAGGACAAGCCGACACGGTTCGTTCATTTCTTCATCTTCGCCGACGAAAGCGCGCACAAGGCCCATGCGAGCTCAGCGGCAGTCAAACGCTTCGAAGCGGCCTACCGCCCCGAGCTGGTGAGTGAGGGCGTGACGTTCACCGATTACGAGCTGGTGGGGGGTAAAGGAATTTGATGCGAGGCGCCAATGGCCGAGATACTGCACAAAATCACAATAGCAGCGCAGCCGGCTGCCATCTATGCCGCGCTGACGGAGCAATCTGGCCTTGCCAGAAGGTATGTCGCCCTTTTGAGGCTGCAGTAACGCAAAAAGTCGCTGCCTTCGAGCCATTGACCTGAAGCGACTTCTTGAAACGGGCGAAGGCATGGGCGGCCTTCCGACGCGCTTTCAATTCCCTCAGGGCTTCGGGCGGAAAGTCCTGGTCCGGAAACGTGGACTCCTTCGGTTCTTGGATCACGATGGGAACCTGCCGCGCGCCGAGATGGCAGGAGTTGCAGGCTTCCGTCAGCTGCGCATTAGGCCGCGGCATATTTCGCTTAGGGGCCGGGTCGGGCAGCACGAGCCTTCACATAAAGAGCCGCACGCAGGACAGTCTGTTCTCCTCCTGGCCCAACATGCTCCCCCGGGGCGGATCGGAGGTTGTGCTTTTCTATATCAATGATTGAGCGGGGGGCTTGTGCATCACTCCTTTTTGGTGGAGCGTCCAATGTGGGTCAGCAGCTTGCCCTCGCAACTACGTTGGCATCACGGCCGGTTGAGCCACCACATGCCCGCGCATCAGTCGCACCGAATGACAAAATCGAAAAACGCAAGATCGCAAAAATTGAATTTTCACAAATTACGAAAACGAAAAAACAAAAACTCGGCACGCCATCGTCATCAATCTCGACCGGCTCGACAACTCCGGCGTTGGGCAGCGCGCCGGATGAGGCCAGCATATCGGTGCAATCGAAATTGGGTGTGTCCCGCGTTTACGAGCACCGCTCCAACGATCTCCCACTAGGCGACGTGCGGCAAAACCGCGAACGCAACATGAACAAAGCCGGGCAACACTGAGCCAGGCATCCGCCCCATAGGTGACAAATTTACTGCTGTAAACTCGGTTAAAATCTGGGGGTGATCAGGCTGGGGTAGCCTACGTGAACGTAGAAAGTTCCTTCATGGCTTCACATCCGCTGAACGACAGTGACCGACGCATGTTTTGTCAGCTGGTCGAGCACTACACTAAAGACGTGGCCTTCATTCTCCAAGAAAGGATGGGGCAGGCGGCCGCGACAGCACACGTGATTGACAATATGGCGGTCGTCATAGATTTATTGTTCGATGAAACGCCTCCCGATGAGGTGGCGTTTGCGCTTCACACGGCGATCACGGAAACTGCGCATTAGTAGTCGAACCCTCCGCATTACCACGTCCGCATTACCCAATTGCGACCTTTCTACTGCGCCGCAAGAAATGACGCCATCGGCCGATGCTGTTGAAAAAGTCGGTCACGAGAACCGAGTGACTGAGTTGATCACTCGTGGCGAACCCCAGGCTGTGGTATATTCTTGCTTCGCTAAAGCCTTCGACAAGACCCCGTCGAAGGGGGGGCACCACAGTTTTGTATACTGCTTCAATGAAGCACTTCATCGTAGACCCCGGTGACTTTATCGCCACGACAGGTATCTATAGAATGCTCGATCATCCAGGACGTGAGATCACCTTGGTCTACGGCGACGCTGTACCAACCTTCCAAGGCAAGAAAGTGAAGTTCACACTTATCCGCGCTACCAAAAACCCAAGACGGGGCTAGGATCACTATCTCCTGCCTCTACAGACATGACGCAAGCCGCCAGGGAGGCGGGGTGAACACGCCAAAAGAGGGATGACGGCGCGATCCTCGATGGCCCATTGATGCGTTCCGTCGCTAACTCATTTCAGGTCGTCTTCAGTGATTCCATAGTGAGCGTCGTATTCGCGCAGCGCCGCGACTATCCGATGTTTCTGACGACGCCAGGCTCGACCGAGCATCAGCTCCGCCTGCGCGCGGAAGAACAGAATTTTTTCACGATCGGCTTTGTTGTCGAGGTTTCTATAAAAAACCATCCGATCCTCTGGCGACATGGCCATATAGTCCACGTACTTCATTCCCGCCTCTCCCACGCGCAACGCGAGAGAAAAAAGCAAAACGGGAAGTCAGCGGGGAGTCAAGTTGACTCTCCCAATATCCAGTGGCCAGTCACCAGCTTGGGGAATCAAATCGAAGCTAGTGGCGTTACTATCGACGGGCTGGCAACAAAGAGAGGGACAGCCATGCCCCGACCCCAACTTCATAACGACACGCTGGCCCCTCCTGGCCATCCACATACACTGTACTTAGTTGTTCGTCACCGCGACGAGTGGTTCATAAAGTTCCACGGCGAAGCGTATGGGCCTTACAAGACCGAGCGGGAAGCGATGCGGTTCGCGATCGATGCTGCTTATAAGCTTGGTGAGCGCGGCCAAGAGTCGCAAGTGCAGTCGGTGGACGAGAGCGGGAAGATACACGCGACACGGACGCATGGACAGCACCCGTTTCCGCCCTGGTAATAAGCATCCTCTCTCAACGAACGCTGGGGAGCTTCATGCTGATTTCGAGGCATGACAGGAGTTATATCGTCGAGCTTGAAGACGGCACCAAGTGGCGCATTTGGCCGGGTGATATTGCTACGACCCTGCAATGGTTGCCGACTACCCAGCCCGAGGTCGTGCCAGCAGGCCACGGATCAGAAGCTGACGGGCCGGCAGAGTTGGATATTCATCTACAAATGCATGTTTTAATCTGCACACAAATGCCCATCAGGTGAAGCCATGACACAACAGGTTGCATCGATCAAACGGATGCGGCCACTCTCCCGGCATTGCCGCCATCGCGTGAGCAAGCCGTGCCGAGGAGGCCGGATCAGGCAGCCTTGGGCTAATTCCAGACATTCGCCATCAAGGAGCCCAACTACAATGCCTTTGTGTAGCGCTGTTTAAAGCGAGTCGAGTTGGGACGCCGATTTGATGACTTTTTTTCGGAACCATCCAAGCTTGCGGAGTGCCAGCTTTCCAAGCGGTGTCCGATTGTCTGGGAGGGGCAATGCCAACCAATATGCCGCCGGACCAATTCCCGACTGCCATACAGTCGACAGGAACGCAACGGGGGCGCGGCGTACCGACGTCGACGCGCTCCGGATTCTGATTTGCGCCGCCATCATCTTGTCGCACGCGTTGCTGATCTTTGGCGCTGACCCGAATTATCACCTCAAAAGCGCGGTCCCATCACGGAGCGCATCGTTCGTGTTTGATTTTGTGCGCGCAAACTCGGTGTCGCTGTTCTTCGTGATTGCGGGTTGGTCGGCCGTGGCATCGTTGCGCAGGCGCAGCTCCAGTCAATTTGTCCTGGAGCGGGTGACGCGCCTGCTCGTACCGCTGCTCGTCGGAATGGCGCTGTTCGGCTCTATCATCAAATATGTCGAGTTGAGCCATGGAATCGACATGGGATTGCGGGGATTGCGGCATATCGAGCCGCTGAACGAAAGTTTCTTTAAATTCTTTCCTCACAATTTGACCCTACTCAGGCAGATCACCTGGTCGCATCTTTGGTTCCTGGCCTATCTATTCCTGTATACGGTCTTTCTGTTGCCGCTGTTGGTGCGGCTTGCGCGCTGCGCTCCGCGCGCTGTCGAACCGGCGGCGCTGACCGTCTATCTCCCCGCGATTCCCATGGCCTTACTTCTGGTCGCAACCAACGGTTACTGGCCGTTCCTGCCGAACCTCATCACCGACTTGCCGAATTGTTCCTTTTACGCGCTGTGCTTTGTGATCGGCGCTGGGATCGCGGTTTGGCCTGGCTTCGAGGCACGTCTGAGCAAGGAGGCGCCACGTCTATTCGTGTTCATGCTGCTGGCTTTTGCGGGGATGACCTACAACGGCGAGTCCGCAGCCGGACGCCTGTTCGTTGCGCTGACCGCGTGGGGCGGCATCGCAGCTGGGTTTGGATTCGCATCTCGTCTCAAACCAGTCGCGACGCCGGCTCTTACGTATCTGACCGAGGCGACGATGCCCGTTTTCATCGTGCACCATGCCCCGCTACTGCTGCTCGGCGTTCTGTTGCTGCCGATGGCGCTGCCCGTGTGGCTCAAGATCGTGTCGATCTGGATAGTGGCCACGGCGATTTCGCTCGCGGCCTATCATTGGCTGATCCGACCTTGGCCACTGGTGCGTTGGTCGATGGGAATGGCCAGCAACCCGGCGATCACCCGCAGCGTTCCTGCCTTTAGGTAAATCGAGCCTGCGTGTAACGCGCGCTGTTGTAGTGCGACATCCTCACGCGACCGAACATGCCGAGAAGGGGTGCCTGGGCTAGGCATCTGAGCGCTCGAAAAAAAGTGCCATGTCAGAAATGGGTGAATCGCGCCGTTTCCTTCGCGTCCGCGCCACGTCCGGTTATCCTCCGAAAGTCACCGTGAAACCGGACCATCTAGGATCCGAGCTCGGTGGCGCCTTACTGGCATGGTTCCGCCCCCTTGGCACACCGATCACGGTTCGTCATGGAAAATAGCGCGAATCCGCCCTCGTAAACAAAGGAAGCGTTCCGATCATAAGACGCAAGAGAACGCGTTCATGACGGTCGATTCCTGCGAGCAGGAACACCAGCGCAAGCGCGCAGATCGTCGCAAGCCCGCCCAGCCGCCCTGCCCCGGCGGGCCGCTACCCTAACCGGTTAGCTCGAAATAACGCATGGACGGAAGCCCGCAGGAGCCCATCGATCGCCCGGCGCCCGGCGCTTCGGTGATGCTGTATCGCCGCGTATCGATCACTTTACCGTCGGCTTGTACCCTCTCAGCCGCAACTGTTGCCCACCCCACGCGCAAAAACTCTGCGACCATCTTCGCCGTAATCTCGTTGGCGATCAGCGCCGCTGGTCGTGCAGGCGTTGATCGACCGCGTGCCGGCGGTTCGCACCCACGAGGCACTCGAATCAAGTTGAATGAGTTTGTGGTCTGGATTGCGCCCTGGCAGGTCTTGCCACTCTTGCGCGCTTCGACATGCTGTGATCGTTGCGCAGAGCGAGCCGCTGGTGCTTCTTCGCCTTCGATTCAGCATGTTGTGTATT
>WNFS01005361.1_pt1 | contig 10364 bp, 7 predicted proteins | sample 5400141 | NCBI WGS metagenome assembly WNFS01 (sample SAMN13153358, study PRJNA577476) | soil metagenome | isolation source: 60 cm saprolite under Madrone tree | place: USA:California | collected 2016-06-14
TCGGCGTACCCGTGGAGATCGTGATCCCCGACAACGCGAGCGCCGAGCGCAAGAAGCGCATGCTCGCGCACGGGGCGCACCTGGTCTTCACCGATGCGCTCCTGGGCTACGACGAGGCGCTCCGGGAGGTTCGCCGCCGCTGGGAGGCCGACCCGGGCCGTTACTTCTTCTGCGACCAGTACAGCAACCCGGACAACTGGCGGGCCCACTACGAGACGACGGCCACCGAGATCCTGCAGCAGACCGGTGGCCGGCTGACCCACGTCGTCGTCGGCGTCGGCACGGGCGGCACCCTGACCGGCCTCGGGCGGCGCCTCAAGGAGCACGACCCCGCAATCCGACTCGTCTGCGTCATTCCGGAGGCTTTCCCCGGCGTCGAGGGACTGAAGCCACTGGGGCGCGCCGAGGACATCGTGCCGGCGATCCTGGACGAGAAGGTGATCGACGAGCGCGTCCCGGTCACTGTCGACGAGGCGTACAGGATGTGCGTGCGGCTGGCGGCGGCGGGCTTCTTCGTCGGTCAGTCGTCCGGGGCCTACATGGCCGGTGTCGAGCACGTCGCGCAACGCGTCCGACGGGGCCGATTCGTCACGGTCTTCAACGACCTCGGCGAGCGCTACTTCTCCACCCGCCTCTGGGACTGATGACGTGGGGGGCCCCACATGGCCCCCCACACCCCCCCAGCGGCAGGACCTGGACGGCGATCCCGATCTTGACGCGCTGCGTGCACGCCGCCAGGGTGGAGGCGACGATGAGCGGCGCCGCCAGCACCGACCGATCCTTCTGGAAATGGATCTCGGCGAGCCACACGGTGTCGAAGCCGAAGTCCTCGGCCACCTTCATCTGCGCCAGCGACTCGTCGAACGCCGCCGCCTCGGTCACGCCCGGCGGGCTGTGGAACTCCGTGAACAGACCAAATTCCATTCCACCCTCCGAATCAAATTCGGTTTATCCTACGCCTGAGCGTCCCGTGACGGGGGGCCAAGATTGGGGGCCAATAATGGCAGGTGACAGAGTGTTCGACCGGAGTGCCGAGGACATCGGAAACATCTTGCTGCTCGAGCACGTCAACGTGAAGATCCCGGACCAGGTGGTCGCGACGAACTTCTACGTGACGGGGCTCGGCCTGACGCGCGACCCGTACATGAACACCGGCACCGAGAACATGTGGATCAACGCCGGGCAGCAGCAATTCCACATGCCGACCGGAAAGCCGGAAGTGCTCCGGGGAGTCATCGGGTTCGTCATCCCGGATCTCGAGGGTCTGAAGATGCGGCTGCAGAGCGTGCGCGAAAAGCTGGCGGGGACCAAGTTCGCGTGCGCCGCCGAGGACAAGTACATCAGCGTGACTTGTCCCTGGGGGAACCGCATGCGGTTCCATGCTCCGGGCCCCGAGTTCGGCGACATGACCCTCGGCGTCCCATACGTCGAGTTCGCCGTCCGGCCCGGCACCGCGGTGGGAATCGCGAAGTTCTACCAGGCCGCGATGGGGGCGCCCGCGACCGTGTCGTTCAACGGCAATGTCTCCGCGCGCGTCCAGGTCGGCGCCAAACAGCATCTGCTCTTCCGTGAGACCACCGAGCCCGAGGCGATGTACGACGGCCACCACATCGCGATCTATGTCGTGAACTTCTCGGGTCCGCACAAGTGGCTGAAAGAGCGCGGTCTCGTCAGTGAGGAGTCGAACCCGGTGCAGTACCGGTTCAAGGACATCGTGGATCCCGAGACCTCGAGGGTGCTCTTCACCATCGAGCACGAGGTGCGGAGCGCGACCCACCCGATGTTCATGCGTCCGCTGGTAAGCCGGAATCCGGCGCAGCGGCAGGCGACGTACCAGCGCGGCCGCGACGCGTTCTACCCGGGAGCCGTTTAGACCCTTCGCGAAGACGTAGGTTCTGCTCCCGGCGCCGAGCTCCGGCGCCGGGAGCAGACGACGCAGCCGCTGCTAGTTCCTCAGGCGAGGCGTTCCCAGGTCGACGCTTACTCCGACCGCCGGAAGATTCTGCAGCGGCAGCTTGACCCCGACGGTCACTCCGACACCGCTCCCGCTCGTGCTCCCCGTCCCGCTGGTGCTGCTCACACCGCTGCCGCTGATGCTCAGGTCACCACTGAGGGTGCCGGTAACAGCCGGTTGGGTGGATAGCAGTGCTTCCGCGTCCAGCGTCGCCTGCCGGGTCGCCTGCTGCACGGCCGCGGTAGCGGCGGCGGATGGTGCGGTGCTCGGCACGATCTGGAAATCCGCGGTGAGCCGTTTCGCGTCGTCCGGGCTGATCGGGGCCGGGCGCGACAGGGCATTGGAGCCGATGGCCGTCACCGCCTGACGCGTGCCCACGTCCACCGAGGGTCCGACACGATGCCGCGTCACGGGGTCGAGCCGCGTGACGTCGACCAGGCCGCGCAGGACGGTGATCGTCGACTGAACGCCGCCGGCGACCGGGAAGACCTCGGCGACCACGACGGTCCCGCGGATCGCGGTCACGGCATTGGGCGTCCTGATCTCGACGACTTCGCCCGGCTTCATCAAGCCCTTGGAGACCGCCACGGAGATTCGGCCGGCGCCGAGCTCGATGGTCGAGGTCCCCGGCACCTCGGTGATGGTCAGGACCGAGCGCTCGCGCGCCGTCACCGTGGCCTTGCCGCCGAGCAGGACGCGAACAATCGAGCGCTCGCCGGTGGTGATGCGGTCGTGGAGATAGACGCCGTCCTTGAACCGGAGCGGCTGCGGCTGTGGCAGCGCCAGGCGCGCCACCGTCGCCGTGCCCTCGAGGTTCGTCACGATGCCGACCCGCTCCTGGGCGCAGGTCGAGGGCGGCAGCGAAAGCGCCGCCGCGCCGGTGATCAGCAGTGCTCCGATGACTCGCTTCGCGAGACCCATAGTCTCCTCCGCCGCCGGCGCCGCCTCGAGCGATCCCTGGGCGCGCGGCGCAGAGCTGATGGAGCAAGCGAAGTGCCACGAGATTCCGGATTTCCGATAAAATAGAACCGAAAGGTTCTAATGGATTTGGACCACCGGTGACGAAGACACCGCCGGCCACCCTCGAGCCAGAATGTCAGCTTCTGGCCACTCTGGCCGTGCCAGAACACAATTCCGGATTCTTGCGTTCACGCGCGGGTGGGACTACCCTCGCCCTCACTCGCGATCTCGTGGACCGCCAAAGGAGCCGGACATGTCGCTCAGCGTGATGTCGGCCGACAGCCACATGGATCTCATCTACCTGCCGCCCGACACCTTCACCTCGCGCATGCCGTCGACGTGGCGCGACCGCGCGCCTCAGGTCGTCGAGCGCGACGGCCGCAAGGTGTGGGTCTCGGGCAACGCCGTGCTCGGACCGTGGGGCGTCTATGGCCCAGGCGTGACCGGCGGCCGGCGGGGCCGCATCCTGGCCGAAGCGGGATTCGCCTCGGGCAAGCAGACGCGCCCGTCGAATCCCCTCGAGCGCCGCGAAGATCAGGAGCGCGACGGGGTCGAAGCCGAGGTGATCTACGGCATCATCGGGATCTCCCGCGGGCTCTTCACGCACGGCGGCATCGCCGACCACGAGACGCTGGCGGCGGTCTACCGCGCGTACAACGACTACATCGCCGACTTCAACCGATCCCAGCCCGGCCGCTTCTTCGGGCTCGGCTGCTTGCCGAACCACGACGCGCAGGCCGCCGCCGACGAGGCGCGTCACTGCGCGGAGCTCGGCTTGCGTGGCGCCGTCTTCGTTCCGTGGGGCTCCGCCATGCCCGTGTGGCACGTGATGTGGGAGCCTCTGTGGTCGGCCGCGGAAGACGCCGGTCTCGTCATTTCCTTTCACGTCTTCGAAGGCGGTGCGACGACCGTCGGATACGACGTCAAGGGCGTCGTCTCGAACCCGGCGTCGACCGGCTCGTGGACCGTCGTCGCGCCGCTCCAGATGGACGAGATCTGCGCCTCGGTGATTCTCTCCGGCGTCTGCGAGCGTCATCCCAAGCTGACGCTGGTGCTCGGTGAGAGCGGCATCGGCTGGCTCCCCTACATGCTCGAGCGCCTCGACGATACGTACGAGGAGCGGCTCGCCGATGACCTCGGGCTCAAGCTTCCCCCGAGTGCCTACTTCAAGCGCCAGATGTACGCGACGTTCCAGAAGGACTTCCACGGTGTGCGCGCGATGGCGGAGATCGCGCCCGACAACGTCATGTGGGGCTCGGACTATCCGCACCGGGACGGCACGTGGCCGTTCTCGAGGAAGGCGATCGAGGAGCAGTTCCGCGGCATCGACCCGGCGATTCAAACAAAGATGCTCTGGGAGAACGTGCGCCGCGTGTACCGGATCGGAGAACGGAGCCCGGTCGCATCTGTCTCAGGCCACCCTCGGTGAAAGCCGTGCTCATGGACCCCGCTACAACAAAGACGGTCGTCGCGCCCGGAGGCGAAGGCATCGGCGACGATCCTCTCCGCCGTGATGATGCTCGAGCACATGGGGCTCGCGGCCGAGGCCGGACGGCTGGAAGCCGCCGTGGTGCGATGAACCGCCGTCCCGTTTGATGCGGGACGCCCGGCGCCGGCGGGAGATCCGGGACTACTACCTCGGGATCTCCCCCGACGAGATCACCTCTCACCTCACCCCGTCGTCCTTCGACCTCTGGGACTCGGTCGCCCGGTACCGGCGCGAGCTCCAGATCGGCGCCCGCTGGCTGGAGATCGGCGGCGGCATGGGCGACCTGGCGGCGGCGGCCCTCGATCACGGCTACGACGTGCTGATGACCGACATCCAGGCCGAGCTCCTCGACACGGCCGCCGCGCGCCATCCACGACTCCGGACGCGGCTTCGGCGCGCCGACATCTTCGACGCGCGCGACGTCGCCGCGCTCGCCGCCCAGGGCCCGTTCTCCATCGTCGCGGCGGTCGGCGCCGTGCTCAATCACGCGCGCGACCAGAGCGAGCTCGCGCACGGCTTCGACCACCTCGTGGCGCTCGGCGAGCCGAGCTCGCTCCTGGTCGTCGACCTCATGCTGAGCGAGATGTTTCCCGGTCATCCCGCGTCGGTCTGGGCCGACTTTCTGCACGTCCTGCCGGGCTTCGGCGATCTGGCGCGACTGACCAGAGCGTCCGGGCTGCACGTGCTCGAGGCGCACTCGCTCTATCACCGATATCCGCCGACCGCCACGTTCGACCGGGAATTCGACGAGCGGATGCTGCGACTCTTCTTCCACAAGCGGATCCCGGCCCGCCCGCCGCGCGGAGCGGCGCGCTCGCTGGTCAGAGAATCGCGACGTGCACGACCTGCCCCTCGGCGACGAGTGCCGAGCCCCGCCAGCGATCCACCCGGAACTCGGCGAGCCGCCCGACGCCGATCCCGCGCCTGACCGAGCCGGCGGCACCCACGGCGGCGCGCAAGAGGTCGTCGAGCATCGCGCGCAGCCGGCGCTCGTCGGCCTTGTCGCCGAGGTTCCGTCCGTAGGTCTCCAGCGCGTCGGCGCGAAGCAGCTTGGGCCACTCGCGCGCGAACAACGACGGGTCCTGGAAGAGATCGAGCCCGACCAGCGTCTCGGCGACGAAAACCGCGGCGCCCTCGGCGCCGGAGCGCTGGTCCAGCGCGCCCTCGACGTCCTTCTGATGGGCCTGCACGTCGGCCTTGTCGTGGATCGCCTGGTAGCTCCCGGTCGAGGACGGCGCGGCGGCCCGTGCCGCGTAGCGGTCCACTTCGGCCCACACCTCCCGCTGGTCGCTCCGCTCGAGCATCCTCGAGCGAAGCTGCGGCGCTGCGACGGCGCCTCGCGTCGTGAAGTGCTTCGCCTCACCGTTCCATCGGCCCTGCTCGACGCAGTACACCGGCAGCGTCAGCGGTCCGCTCCGCGGCGGCACCAGAACGTCCTCGACCACGATGCGGTGCTGCTTGCCGCCCAGCAGGATCTCGCCGGCGAGCAGCAGCACGTGGACGGGCCCGCGGTTGTCAATCACGAGGCTCGACACCGTAGCCTGGTCGCGCTCAGCGACGGAGAGCGCGCCGCGGGCGCGCGCCTCGTCGAGCGTGCGAATGGCGAACGGCGCCCCTCCGCGCGGGGCGTGGAGCCAAAAGACCGTGAGTCCACGGTGCGCCCGCCGCTCGCCGACGCGGACCCTGTCGAGAAACCGTCGGAGCTCGGGGCCGGCCTCGTCGCTGGCGACGGCCGGCTCCCCGGCGCCCACCTCGGGCAGGACTCGGATCCGGTCGGCCCGGGCGGACGTCGCGACGGCGACACCCGCTCCCACCCCCAGCACCTGGATGAAGCCTCGCCTGGTCATGCCCGTGCCTCCTGGCCCGTTGGCTCTCCGCGTGTTCGGTTCGTTCGCCGGAGTTAGACCGGCGAACGTCTCGGTGGTTCCCAGCCAGGCCGGGCGGAGGCCGTCGCCTTGCCCGGCTGACGGCGCGCTGCGATAATCCCGCCGCAACCGACTCGACCAACACTAAGGAGACGGGCCATGCCGAACATCACGATCCAGTGGTACGCCGGGCGCACCGACCAGCAGAAGCGCGAGATCACCGCCGCGATCACCGAGGCCATGGTGAAGATCGGCAAGACGACTCCGGACCAGGTCCACATCGTGTTCCAGGACGTCGAGAAGGCGAACTGGGGCGTCAACGGCAAGCTCGCGAGCGACTAGGCGATGCCGATGGACTCGCGCCCACGCGGCCTCGCCGAACAGCACGACGCGGGCCTGATCGCCCGCGGGAGTTGCTCCGCAAGGCGGCCGAAGGAACGCAACGTCGACGCCAAGTTCGCCTCTCGTCCCAGTTCGCTGTCGACACGATCCAGAAGCACAAGATCCAGCCTCCGGGCGTGACGGGCTGGAACGACGCCGGCAACAGCGAGGGTAAGCCGAACACCTACCTCCAGCGGTACATGGTGGAGGGGCTCACCGCCGGGAGCGTGAAGGGATGAAGTGTCCGATCTGCCAGCAGGACAACCCCGACGGCGCGCGGTTCTGCAACGGTTGCGGGACCCGGCTCATTGCGGCGACGCCGTCTGCCGCGCCGCAAGCCTACACGCCGGCGCATCTGGCCGAGAAGATCCTGACCTCCCGCGCCGCCATGGTCGGCGAGCGCAAGCAGGTCACGGTGCTGTTCGCCGACCTCAAAGGGTCGATGGAGCTCCTCGCCGACCGCGACCCCGAGGAGGCCCGTCACCTGCTCGATGCCGTCGTCGAGCGCATGATGGAGGCGGTCCACCGGTACGAGGGCACGGTGAACCAGGTGATGGGCGACGGGATCATGGCGCTCTTCGGCGCCCCGGTCGCGCACGAGGACCACGCCGTGCGCGCCTGCTACGCTGCGCTCCGGATGCAGGAGACCGTCGGGCGCTACGCGGAGCAGATCCAGCGCTCCGAAGGGATCTCGGTCAAGATCCGGGTCGGGCTCAACTCCGGCGAAGTCGTCGTGCGCTCGATCGGCAGCGACCTTCACATGGACTACACGGCGGTAGGTCAGACCACGCACCTGGCGGCCCGCATGGAGCAGATGGCGGACCCCGGCTCCATCGTCATCTCGCCGAGCACGCTCCGGCTCGCCGAGGGATCCGTCCAGGTCACCCCGCTCGGCGCGCGGGTGGTCAAGGGACTCGAGACAGCCGTCGAGGTCTCCGAACTGATCGGCGGCGCACCGACCCGATCGAAGCTCCGGAGCACCGACGCCCAGCAGCTCTCGCCGTTCGTCGGGCGCGCCGCGGAGCTCGGCCGCTTGCACGAGCTGCTGGAGCGCGCGCGGGCCGGGCAGGGCCAGGTCGTCGCCGTCAGCTCCGAGGCGGGGCTCGGCAAGACGCGCCTCCTCTACGAATTCCTCCGATCGGCGAAGATCCAGGCGTGGCGGATCCTCGAAGGCCGCGCGCTCTCCTACGAGCGGGCCGCCTCGTACTTGCCGATCATCGAGATGCTCAGGACGTATTTCGAGCTCGACGCGCGCGATCCGGCCTCGCGCGTGGCCGAGCGGGTGACCGCGACCGTCAGGAACCTCGACGCCGGGCTCGGCGACGCGATCGCGCCGATCCTGTCGCTCCTCGACGCCCTGCCGGCGGACGATCCGTTCCGCGCGCTCGACGCGCGCGAGCGGCGCGGCCGCGTCCTCGACGCGCTCACGCAGGTGATCTTGAAGGAGAGCGAGCGGCAGCCCCTCGTGCTCGTTCTCGAGAATCTCCAGTGGGTCGATGCCGAGACGCAGGCGTTCCTCGACACGCTCCTCGACCGGCTCGTGACCGCGCGCCTCCTGCTTCTCGTCGACTACCGGCCCGACTACGAGCACGGCTGGACGAGCCGGCCCGGCTTCACCGAGCTCCCGATCGATCCGCTCTCGCCCGCGGGCGCTGACGAGCTGCTCCGGACGCTGCTCGGCGACCAGCGCACGCTGCGACCGCTCCGGGAGCATCTGATTCAGCGGAGCAACGGCAACCCGTTCTTCCTCGAGGAGATCGCCCGGACCCTCATCGAGGCGAGGGTGCTGGTCGGCGACCATGGCGCCTACCGTCTCGCCGGCCAGCTCGGGATGCTCCAGGTGCCGGCGACGGTCCAGGCCGTCCTCGCCGCCCGCATCGACCGGCTCCCGCACGAGGAGAAACTCCTGCTCCAGTCGTCGGCGGTGATCGGCTCGGACGTGCCCCAGGCGCTCCTCGAGGCGATTGCGGAGGTCCCCGCCGCCGAGAGGGTCGGCCGGGCGCTCGCCAGTCTGCAGAGCGCGGGGTTCCTCTACGAGGCGAGTCTCTTCCCCGACGTCGTCTATCGCTTCAAGAGCGCGCTCACGCGCGACGTCGCCTACGCGAGCCTGCTTCGCGACCAGCGCCGCATTCTCCACGCGCAAATCGTGGAGGCGATCGAGCGGCTCTACCACGACCGGCAGACGAGCCACGCCGACCAGCTCGCGTTTCACGCCTCGCGGGGCGAGGTGTGGACGAAGGCGCTCCCCTACAACCGCCAGGTCGGCGCCCGCGCGATGCTGCACGCGGCAAACGCGGAAGCGGTGCAGGCGTTCCGGGACGCGCTCACCGCGCTCGGGCATCTCCCGGAAACGCGGGAGACGGGCGAGCAAGCGATCGACATACGCCTCGACCTGCGGCCTCCGCTCCTCCAGCTCGGCCGACTCGAGGAGGTGCTGGCGGTCTCGCGGGAGGCGGAACGGCTCGCCACCGGCCTCAAGGACGAGCCGCGACTGGCCCGCGTCTATACCTATCTCATCAACTACCACTTTCTGAAGGGCGAGACGCGCCAGGTCCTCGACTACGGACAGCGCTGCCTCGTCGTGGGCCGGGCCACCGACGACCCGGCGCTCCAGGGGCTCGCCCGCCAGTACATGGGCCAGAGCTATCACGCTCAGGGCGACTACGCGCAGGCCGAGCGCACGCTCAAGGAAAACCTCGCAGCGACGGCGCGCGATCAGGCCACGACCTCGTACGTCGCCTCGTGCGGCTGGCTCGCATTCAGCCTCGCCGATCGCGGCGCGTTCGACGCCGCCAACACCTACCTCGCCGAGGCGCAGCGCGCCGCCGAGACGACCCAGCATGCCTACAGTCAGCTCATCGCCTGGACCCTCATCGGCCTCGTCTGGATCCGGCGCGGGCGCCTGGCGCGAGCCGTGCTGCCCCTCGAGCGCAGTCTGGAGGCGTGTCGTCGAAAGCACCTGACGGTGTGGCTGCCGATCCCCCTGTCACTGCTCGGCCTGGCGTTCGTCCGCATGGGCCACGTGCACGAAGGCCTTCACCTTCTGGAGGACAGCGTCACGGTGAGCCGCGAGCTGGGGATCCGGGCGTATCTCTCCGCCTGGCTCGTCAACCTCGCGGAGGGGTTTCTCGCGGCCCGGCAGCAGCCCCGTGCGCTCGAGACAGCGCGCCAGGCCCTCGCCCTCGCGCTCGAGTGCGGGGAGCGTGGTCACCAGGCGCAGGCGCTCCAGATCCTCGGTGACATCGCCGCCCGCGGCGCGCTCCCGGACCCCCGCGAGGCGCGCGAACAGTACGCGGCGGCGATGCGCCTCGCCGAGGAGCTCGGGCTCCGTCCGCTCGCCGCGTCCTGCCACCTGAGTCTCGCCGCCCTCGATGCGCAGACGGGCGACGGCGACGGCGCGGCCCGGCGCCGGGCCCTGGCGCATCGAATCTTCGACGAGCTGGACATGCGCTCAGCGCAGGAGCAGGCCGAGAAAGAGGTGATGGAGCTCGGCCACCTCTTCATCGTGGCGCGCTCGCAGGCCGACCTCTACGATTTCCTGTCGCAGGAGCTCTCCGGCGCCGAGAAGATCAAGGTCGTCCTCGATCGGCGCCGCGGCGATCAGCGCCAGCGATTCGAGGAGCTGACGGAGGAGCGGCGCCGCGCCGAGCGCCGGCGCGAGCAACTCGACCAGGACCTTCGCGACTGGGGCTTTGCGGTGGCGCCCCGACGGCAC
>WNFS01005153.1_pt1 | contig 10356 bp, 8 predicted proteins | sample 5400141 | NCBI WGS metagenome assembly WNFS01 (sample SAMN13153358, study PRJNA577476) | soil metagenome | isolation source: 60 cm saprolite under Madrone tree | place: USA:California | collected 2016-06-14
GAATCGCACCCTATTTCTCGCTAGCCGATGAGGCTCGATTTCTAAACTCGCATCTGGACGCTGCTGGCGACGTGATTTTTGAAGGGCCGTTCGACGACAGTAGTAGCCTGGTTTTTTATCTGAACCGGAAGTTCCTTCTAGTTAATCAAAACAGCCAGAAAGCGGCCCCGATCGGCAGACCCTCGATAGATATCTTCGTGAACGAAGAGGCTGTTTTGGAGAAGTGGGTTGGAGCTGATGCGGTTTATCTCATCGTGGAGCAAAGCCGGGCGGATTACTGGAAACAGCTATTGACCAGCCGCTTTCACATTTATCACCAAGTCACCACGTCGGGAACGTACGTAGTCCTTGGTAATCAACTCTGAGCGTGCCGCTAGAGCGTTTGAAAAATTCCCGTGCTGGCTTAATGTGGCGGCTCATTTTCATTCTAACTCTTCTAACTTTCTAGCTATATACATGTCGCAACATCGCAGTTTAAAAGGGGCGAGCACCATTGCCGCCAGACGGAATGTGCTGAAACGCTTTGAGCGGGTCGAGCTTCTGAAGAAGCGGGGTCAATGGAAAAAAGATAGTAAAGTCATTGGCCTGCCGAAAACGAAGCCGGACGTGTGACGCGCTCACACGCGAAAGTGAACCGTTAAAAGAGTTACAAACGTTACAAGCTAAAATGGGCGGTGCGTTGTAACGATGTAACGCTTTTAACCTTTGTAACTCTTGCTTTGCGTCTCAATCGCTTCCTTGCTTCCGCTGGGATCGGTTCGCGGCGACATTGTGATGAGTTGATCGCCGAGGGTCGCGTCACTATCAACGGCAAAGTCTGCACAGACTTCAGCGCTCAGCCGGGCGCGCACGACTACGTCAAAGTCGACGCCAAACTTGTTCGTGCCGCTCCCGCTCTCACCATCATGTTGCACAAACCCGCCGGGTTCGTTTCGACCCGGAAAGATCCGCACGCACGCGATACAGTCTTCGATCTGCTTCCACGGAAATTTTCCCGCCTTTTCAACGTCGGTCGTCTCGACGCGCAAACTGAAGGTCTGCTCCTTATGACGAACGATGGCGAGCTCGCGCAGCGACTTACTCACCCGCGATTCAAGGTCGACAAAGAATATGAAGTGACGTTGGATCACCCGTGGGACCCAGCCCTCGCGCCAAAATTGCTGCGCGGAATTTTTCTCGACGGCCACCGAGCAAAGGTCACGCGACTTCACTACGTTTCGCCCACGCGTTTGCGCGTTGTGTTGCACCAGGGAATAAATCGGCAGATTCGCCGCATGTTTGAAGCTGTTGGGTACCGCGTTAAGCATCTCGTGCGTGTTCGACTCGGAAATGTCCGACTTGCCGATTTGCCGCACGGGCACTGGCGAGTGCTCACGAAAGGAGAGCTGCGATCTTTGGAGGGGCGAGCTCCGGCGAGACCACGCTCGGCGTCGCAGGAGCTCCGCCCTCCACTATGAGACTCGACGGTTGTAACGCTCTCATCACAGGAGGCTCCGCTGGCATAGGGCGTGAATTTGCGCGGCAACTCGCCGGGCGTGCGCGCTCGATGATTCTGGTTGCGCGACGTGAGGACAGGCTGGCTGAGCTGCGTGACGAACTGCAACTGCAGCATCCAAATCTTGTCGTTCAGATTCGGCAAGTTGATCTCGCTGATCTTGCGCAATTACAGGAACTGATGACGTGGCTCGATCGCGAACGCATCGATGTCGATGTTTTGGTGAATAATGCCGGGCTCGGCGACAGCGGTTCTTTTGCGACGAGCGATCCTATTCGCGACGAGCAAATGACGCTTGTAAACGTAGTGGCGCTTACTTCACTCACTCGCCACGTGCTTCCGCAAATGATCGCGAAACGCCGCGGCGGCATTTTAAACGTCAGTTCGTCGGCTGGCTTTCTTCCGATGCCTGGTTCCGCCGTTTACGCGGCTACCAAGGCCTATGTTACAAGTTTCTCGGAAGGTCTTCGAGGCGAACTCCGCGGAACAGGCGTAAACGTATCCGCTTTGTGTCCCGGCCCTGTTCGAACGGAATTTCAACAAGTCGCCAAGCGCACGGATGGTCGGCCGGAGATCGGCCCGGAATTCCTTGTTGTTCCAGTCAAACGAGTCGTGCAAGACGCGATAAGGGGGCTTGAGGGAGACAAGCCAATCGTAATTCCTGGATTTGCAATGAAGCTTGCAATGCTTCTAGCTCGACTAATGCCGATGCCGCTGTTGCGCTTGCTATTACGGCGTTACTCTGGCCGAGACTCAGCTGTGTAGCATCAGTTTAGAACGTCTCTGAAAACTGCAGGATACTGCTAAAGATGAAACCAGTTGTGGTCGCTAGCGAACACGGCGCGGTTAATGAAAATCTCCGACACAGTCGCAAATGTCATGATCCCGGCGACCACGATGATTGGAGCAACCGGGCCAACTCGCCGCAAGAGGTAGCCGATGCCATAGACATACAGCAACGCAAACGGAATCAACGCGCCGCTCATCAAGCGGCCCGACGTCAAATACGGGTGAGCGCGAGATGGATAAATGCATTCGCCAAAATCGAAGCGAACGGAAAGCAGCGCAAGAAATGCGAGCGCTGCGACGACTGTGAGAGCGGCGAGGAAGAGCGCCTGCCGCTGGAACGTTGATAGCATGTTGTGCTGTCGTATTCCGATTACCGCGGCACAGAGTAACAGCAGAGATGAGATCGCATAAAATTCGTCGGCGACGCGCCAACTCAATTCACGATTCTGCCACATAAGCTCGCCGCGCCAAAACCTCGCGAGTAGTTCGGACCAAAAAGTCCACAGGCCTTGCGGAGAGAAAATGGGATGGCGCCACCAATCGACGAACGGTTTCTGTGTCCAGGTAAGAAGTGCGATCGGAGTTGTTGACCCAGCGACATCGCCGAAATGAAACTTGCTCCAGAGCATCCACCCGCCGATTGGGACTCCAGCACATACAATCGCCAAGCTGAGCGCAAGAGTTGCGGCCCGAGGTTGTTGCCGCAGCATCCGCAGCCATTTCGCGACGATCGCGATGATTGCGACTGCGAGCAGAGGCAAGTTACTTAGCTTTGTAAGATAGGTTGCCGCGATCGCCACGCCTGTGAGCACTCCAAGCAACAAGCTGGGTCTATCCGCCTTTAGCCATTGCAAAACACAAAGGAACACCGCGCCGAAACAAACCGGGGACAGCACATCATTGCTTAAAACGTACAGCACATCCTGGGGAATGAATGCAAGCAGCAGAGGTACGGCAATGTTCAAGCCGAGGTGCTTAAGGCCGATTGTTCGCGCAATCACATAACCAAGCCACACTACTATCGCTCCAAACAGGCCATTCAGAAAACGAATCCAATACAACGACTCAATTTGTGTTAGTCCGATGTGCTGTCCAAGCTTCCACCAAAACCCAGCTAATCCGTAATACAGCGGCGGTTGCGAAGATTCCCAATTGATCTCCTTTTCCCAGACAGCCTTCGTTACCTCAATAATGGGTGCTGCCTCCGCGACTGATTGTTTCCACAAAGGTGTTGGAAATTTACCGTTGGGGAACTGATCGGGCGTTTGAAGGAATTCTGGCGAAGCGTAGGGGACGATAAAATTGAGACACTCGTTCGTTAGTACATCGAATGTACGCGGCAGCCGGCCGGCAGAGTACTGTGTGATAAGGTCGAAATGTAAGTCCTCATCGCCATTACTGAAAAACGGGAAGGCAGCCGCGAAAATAAAAACGCGAACAGCTGCCACGACAGATAAGAGCAGGATCAGCAACTGTTGCTTGTGGCGAACAGCTCCAAGCATGTTCAATTAAGCAAGCGAATCCGCGGCCACCTCCAGAAACTGAATAAAAGAACGGCGCAAGACAGTACGCTGACGGCTGCTCCCGCATACAGTAGAGGAGGCTGGTATCGCAGCTCTATCCGATGTTCGCCATTCTTTAGCGCGACACCTAACAGCCCGCCATCCACTTTAAGCGTTGGCGTCGCACGGCCATCGCTGAAGGCATGCCAACCGGCATCGAACGGTGTCTGCAACACGAGGATTCCATTCTGATTGACTCGAATCGTCCCATCGATTCGTGTTTGTCTAAATGAGTGGATATTCATTGCCGTTGCTCGGCGCTCGGCAAGAGCATCCAGAATCGAGGTTGTGCTCATTTGCTGCTCTAATTCATTGAGGCTGAGCTGCGAGAGCTCTGGTTTGTTAGCAGCACTTTGCGCCGACAGAATGGCTGCATGCACAAGCGCTTCTGGTTTCACCGAACTCGGCAGCTGCAAAAAAATATCTTCGGGAATGTAATGGTCGAATACGATCCCAAACGGGAGAAAAAACTTGTAGCGAAAGAGATAAATGGTGCCGTAGCGCCGAACAAATTCGAACTGCTCAGCGCCCTCGAACGGCACAGGATCTTTTGTCAGTATGTATTTCTCGCAAGCGAAAATCGACAGTAAAGGATGCCCTACCAAGCCTGGTGACCATTGTGCGCCTGTCGCAATATCAACACTCGAAATGGCATCTACGGCTAGCAGGAACTTGATGTAGTCCAGATTGTTAAAAGAGCTGTAGGACATCATTCCATAGTAGTTAAAGACCATCGCGTCGTTATAACTAGGCCGCGTGGCAGGCCCCGAGAACCAGGTTTTGGTGATTCGGAAAAAGGAGCTATCATTGGCTCTTATATCCCGGATGGCATCAACAGTCTCGTCATTAAAGCCGACCCGTTCACGCAATTCTTGCTTCGTAACAGTTGGACGATTCACAGTTAGTCGATCGAAATAGACAAGCTCGATCGCGGCTAAGAACAGAATGATCGGCCCGATGATGTTTTGTCGCTTTGCGATCTGACCGCTGATCAGCAGAGCTGCGTATAGAATGAGGAAAATTGCAACGGTCAGTCTGAGCTGGTTACTAATAAGCATCTGTATTTCATTGTTGGGCAAATACAGAACGCTCAATAATAGAAGTAAACTCGCACCCAGAATGAATAGATTAAGAGGCTTGCGCTGGGTATAGCGTGAGAAAGCGGTCATGCTTAATGTGATGATTCCAAAAACGGAGAACAATGAAAACGCTCGGAAGTAGCCACCCTTAAAGGCCCAAAACAAATACCGAAACCATGGGAATATCACTGGGACAACTGCAAACGTTAGGAACAGCCCGTAGAGAATTCGCTGCCGGCGAGTCGCTCCAATAAACGCTTGCGGAACCATAAGTAGACAAAGCAGTCCGCAATAGGTCATCGGGGCCTCGAAATAGTTTACCCAGCCCCGAAAATCATCCCCAGTCCCAAGCATATCAGTTGAAAACGGTCGCAGCGCGGCCGTCACATAGTAGGGAGGCGACTCCAGTTGAAATAGCGACGGGGTTGGTCCCCAGTTGAAGTTGCCTATGGTACCCGAGCCGCGCGGACTATTTGAAATGGATTGCGCGCTTCCAAAGCAGATGACACCGGCCAACCCAACACCTAGGAGAGCGAAAGCGGCAAGACGCGTGCAAGCACTGTATAACTCCACCGGCTGCCACCCGTGTATTTCGAAGAGCCGGGTCGGAACATACAAGCAGAGCAACACCGCGCTCAAGTAGAAATGAAATACAGTAACCAGACCCATCAGAGCGACCGCGACCGGGATATAAATCCACCGCCCACGAGAGATGGCTTCTTCCATCGCGAACAACAGAAAGGTAAATCCTACAGTCTCATCGGCGCTGACAACCCAACAGCTACCCGTGCACATGTAAGAAGAGAAAGCGACCAGGAGCGAACCCAATAACGAAGCGTGCAAAGTAAGGCCGCGCAGTTGAAGAAATCGGAAGAATAGCAATCCAGCTATCAGAGTTTTGAACAGATGTTGGAATACCAGTGCATGAGCAATGACTTCTCTAGGCAGCCATATAACGGGCTGCCAGATTAGGCTACCCGTAAGATAAAAGAGACTTTGGCCCATGCCGACACAGAAAGACCACGAAGGAAGGCCCTCACGCCGGATGTAATCCGAGAGATGAACGAAATACGGATACGAATCGTTTACAGAGTCGGCTCCTACATCTTTATACAACAGTACTTTATTAAGTAGTAGGAAATTGCTGAAAACTAAAACTCCGACCAGCAAAAGAAACAATCCAGCCAATAAAACGGCCCAGCGAGGCCAAGCCGAGGAAGTATCGAACTGCCCTTTCGGAGGGGCAGTGGGGGTTGCCAGTTTTTCAGGGTTATGGCTATTCATCCTTCAACCGACAAAGGACCATCCATAAGCGTAATTATCCGCAGTCGCATGCCCGCAGAGGCATTTTGGTCGTCCCGTGTCGTGTTCATCAGAATCATATTTTGGAATTCCAGTAATGGGCGTTATGTTTCCTGTAATATGCTAGCGTCAGTGCAAGGCCGTTTTCGAGTAGGACCTCAGGAGACCAGCCAAGCACGTTCTGGATCTTGCTGAAATCGCCATAATAGTCGCCAATGTCGATCGCTTTTTGATCGGCAGGGAACGGGATCAGTTCGTAACGTCCGTGGTTATTTAATTGCACAAGTAAAGCCGCCAACTCCTCAAGGCTGATGTGTTCCCAATGCCCTAGATTGAATAGTTGACCTTCAGATGCCGGGTCGCCGGCGGCCCGCAGTAGTGCTTTTACCACGTCGGTAACGAAATCAAAATCCCGCAGCTGTCTTCCGTCACCGTAAACCTGAATTGGTTTTCCTTCGATAACGCGACGAACCCAAACACCCAGAAATGTCTGGCGCGCGTCTTTAACGCGCATACCGGGACCATACGTATTAGTTAAACGCAAAGCGCACGCTCGAATTTTATAAATGTTGTTGTAAAGCAGATGATAAGATTCACCGGCCAGCTTATTAATGCCGTTCACATCAACTGGGTTAGTTGGATGCTTTTCGTCTACCGGCAGATACTCCGGGCGGCCGTAAATCTGTCGGGTGCTGGCAAAGACAATTTTCACATCCTGGTTGTGCAACCGACATGCCTCCAGAATATGCAGTTGCGCAACGGCGTTGATGTTTAAGTCAGTCAACGGGTCGACCATCGAATCGAGGTGGCTTGTCTGACCGGCAAGATTAAAAAGAAAGTCGCGCTTTTTGATCAGTGTGGCCATGGCCCTTATATCGCGGACGTCAATAAGCTCAATGCTCACCTCGTCGCGGAAATCATGGATGTTGAAGAGGTTGCCACCATATTCCGAAATCAGACTATCAACTAACGTTACCTTTGCCTGGAGAGCGACAAGCTGCCGGGCCAGCGAAGAGCCAATAAATCCGAGACCGCCTGTTATTAGAACGTTGGCACCAGAAAAAAGTTCGTCGTCGAACGGCATGAGTGAACCATAAAGTCTCGGCGACACGTTTGTCATACTTTTTGCACTTTTTTGCGAAGCTCCGCAGCGTTATTTATAGTCCCTGCCTTATGACCGACGAACGAGAGACTGTCGAGCTATCGCTAGTGATTCCCGTCTACAACGGTAGTCGCACAATCGGTCCTCTGGTTGAGCACATCCAAGTGATTTTCGCGACCAAGCCTTTCGACATCATTTTGGTGAATGACGGTTCCGAGGACGAGAGCGAAATAGTCTGCTTCGAATTGGCCGAAAAATTCCCGCAAACCGTGGCATTCGTACACCTAAGTCGGAATTTCGGTGAGCACAGCGCTGTCCTGGCCGGTCTCAGCCACGCTCGGGGTCAGTATGTAGCGGTTCTCGACGATGACGGCCAGAATCCACCGGAAGAGATCATGCGGATGTTGGAAGAATTAAAGCGCAAGAATTTAGACGTCGTTTACGGCCACTACATCGAGAAGAAACATTCGAGGTTCAGAAATGCGGGCAGTTGGTTCAACGACAGGATCGCCACATTCCTTCTCCAGAAACCAAAGGACCTTTATTTTTCTAGCTTCAAAGTCATGAATCGGTTTCTAGTCAACGAAATTATCAAATATCATGGCCCGTACCCTTACACAGACGGGTTGATCTACCGGACGACGCGAAAGATCGGGCAAATACCGGTCGAGCACCGCGCCACTGCCAGCGGACCTTCACGGTACACGTTTCGAAAACTTGTGAGGCTTTGGCTTAACATGTTTTTGAATTTTTCTATCAAACCCCTGCGACTTTCAGTTTACGTCGGACTACTCGCCTCCGGTCTTAGCGTTGTGGCGCTAATTGCGATTGTGATCGACAAACTTTGGATCACTCGAAATATGACCCTTGGGATTCCGACGGTGCTCGCGAGTATTGTTTTCTTTGCTGGCGTTGAGCTAATGATTCTCGGACTTGTTGGCGAATATCTCGGGCGGCTTTATCTTGATCATACAGGAACGCCGCAATATGTCGTTCGCTACACTGTGCAGGCTGGTTTCAAAGGCGAACCGTCTGCTGACGTGTCAACCAATGGTGAAGATCGTTCAGAGCGAAACGCGGCACCCTTCAAATAGCAGTGGAACTGCTCTCCCGTGATCGAGGGTGACCGCACGCGCGCCGTCATAACTGAGTCAATGCAACCGGAAGAATATGGCGTCATGTTTCGCATCGAGGAGACGCACTGGTGGTACCAGGCACTCAATCGGCTGATTTTTCAAACACTGGAGAGCGAGCTGCCTGATTGGCGCGAAAAGGAAATTTTGGACGCCGGCTGCGGTACGGGTTCGATCTTGAAGCAACTGGGCAACCCCGCGAAGAACGTCGGTGTCGATTTAGCTCCGGAGGCGATTTCCTTCTGCCGGCAACGCGGTCTAAACAATGTGCACCTTGGCGATATTTGTGCGTTGCCTTTTGTTAACGCCTCGTTCGATATAGTGGTTTGCTCCAGCGTCCTTTATCACCAGTGGGTAAAGGACCCCGCTGTGGCAGTACGAGAATTGCACCGCGTCTTGAGACCCGGAGGATGGCTGTTACTGAATGTCCCGGCTCTTCGATTTCTCCACAGCGCCCATGATGAAGCAGTTATGACTGCGCACCGATTCAGCAAAAGCGAGATTCGGCGATTGCTGCGCGACAATGGATTTGCTATTTGCCGCTTGACTTACTGGACGACCTTACTGTTCCCGCTGGCGGTGATCGCTCGGACGCTGGGTGGGTCTTCAACCGGGCGCGATTTTCATTCTGCCGCAGATTCACTTCCGCATCGTCTTTTTAAACGCGTCATGGCACTGGAACTCCATCTGTTAAAAAGAACTTCACTGCCAATTGGCGTGGCCCTGTTGGCGGCAGCCAGGAAACAAGGTGCTGACAAGCACAATGGAATTTAAAAGCGAGTCGAACGTTTCAGCAGGCAGTTGACCGCTAGATGGGAAAAAACGTCTCCATTACTTCCGCTGCCCCGCTTGTTGCGGCTGGAGACAGCCGCTTCTACAGCGTTAGGACGATTTGTATTTCACCGAGCAACCGTATGGTTTGGTTTGTGGCGTGGAGACCGATTTGCCTGCCAACGATTCGTCCAGCGCCGCCTTTACGTAGTTGGTAGAACTGGGAATATCAGCCGGGTTCGGTGAGGCTTTGCTGTCAATCGCACCTTCGTAGGCAATTTTTCCTTCCGGGTTAATGATAACCATGTTCGGGGTATTCTTGGCGCCAAATGCGCGGCCCGCTTTGCCTTCTGGGTCGAGAAGCAATGCCGTCTGATGCGTCTTCCACGAATCGGCGATCTTTTGCGCCTGCTCCGGGGTTATGCTCCCCTCGGTCCCCGGGGCATTGGAATCGATAGTCAGCCAGACAACTCCCTTGCCCGTATATTGATCCTGTAACTTTTGCATGTTGCCGCTGCCGTAATGCTTCTTCACGAACGGGCATTCCGGATTAAACCATTCGAGCACGACGTATTTGCCTTTGTATTGCGACAGCGAGTGCGTGCCGCCTTTCGCGTCCGGGAGCGAAAAATCCGGCGCAGCACTGCCCACCGGAGGCGGGTCGAAGGCAAAGACTGCAGTGGCGATCAATGATGTAAAAACGGATAACAATATTTTCGTGTTCATAGATTGGTTAGAAACATACTTTCTTTCTGAGATGGTTCAATTTCTCGCAAGTAACACATTTCTAAGAAACCTGGCAAAAATTCAAATGCAGGATTGGTAGGGCGAGATCGCCACGACGGAAACCGTCCAGGGCGGAGGCGGGCCGGGCCGAGGATTGCGGGAGATTTCGCGAGTGCGGTTATTCACGAAGCGCCGAATCGTCGCCCACATTTTTTTCTGTCGGCGCATCGAATCACGCTGCTCACCAGACCCCGAGGCATTCTCTCGATTTTATTGTGACGCGACTCTGCGCGCGACGATTTCGAGTTTCTCCAGGACCATGCTCTTGGTCAGCAGTTCCGGAAAAACGATTGGCTCTTCGTTTTTACCTGGGTAAAGCACGTACAGCGGAACGCCG
>WNFS01005529.1_pt1 | contig 10355 bp, 14 predicted proteins | sample 5400141 | NCBI WGS metagenome assembly WNFS01 (sample SAMN13153358, study PRJNA577476) | soil metagenome | isolation source: 60 cm saprolite under Madrone tree | place: USA:California | collected 2016-06-14
GGTTTCTACTCGGGCACGGACCTCTGGCTGGACGAGGCGGCGCGTCCTGACTCAATGTCAGGACGCGCTGTCCCGTCAGGTGCCGGCGAAGTTAGGCCGGACGCCTCTCTAGCACTTCGGGGCTTCCCTGAGCTTGGCCCCGATCTGATCGCCGGGCTTGAGGTCCTTCAGCGTCTCAGCGGAAGCCTGAAACTCGTGCACGGTCCCGTCGGCTTCACGCACGGTCACCTTGCCCTGGGCGGGATCCACTTTCACAACTTGTCCCTCGACCTTCTCTGGGGCCTTCATCCTGCCCTGGGCATCGCAGCCCGGCTTGACCTGCGCCAGCGCTGCGCCCGACCAGAGCAGGAGCCCGATCGCGAGCCCCGACGTCACTTGCAGCCATGTGCGCATCGTTCGTCCCTCACTTTTTGTAGATGTCATAGATGGCCCCCGCGGCCGCACCGACTCCGGTGCCGATGAGCGCGCCCTTGCCGGCGCCGTATCCCGTGCCGGCACCCACGGCCGCACCTGCTCCCGCCCCCACCGCAGCGCCGCCCAGCGTCCCGCAACCCGTTGCCGTGAGGGTGAGGATCGTCAAGCCAATGCCCCACGCGGTCAGTCGCTTCGTCATGACGTGCCTCCTTTGGGCAGAAAAAACTACCCTCTTCCGTCGCATTGGAACCCCTTCCGCGAGTATCTTAAGTCTCTGACGTGGGCCGCAGCCTTATTATGCAATTCTCACTCCTTGTATCCGGCCCCCGTCCCGCCTGATGTAGGATCATTAACCATGCGGCTCTCAGGCATGGCGGGCGAGGTGCGAGGCCTCGGCCGGCGCGCGCTCGTCGTGAAGGCCGATGTCGTGCGGGCGGCCGAAGTCGACGCGATGGTCGCCGCGGTCGCCGGCGCGCTGGGCCCTCCCGACGTCCTCGTCAACAACGCCGGCGTCTTCCCCCGCTCGGACTTTCTCGAGATGGCGGAGCGCGAGTGGGACCACGTGCTGAGCGTCAACCTGAAGGGCGGCTTCCTCTGCGCTCAGGCCATCGCGCGGGCGCTCGTGGCCGCAGGCCGGCCGGGCGCCATCGTGAACATCGCCTCATCGGCGGTCCGCGGCGACCCGCGCGGGGTGCACTACTCCGCGAGCAAGGCGGGCGTGGTCGGTCTCACGCGGGCGATGGCGTTGGCCCTGGCGCCCCATCGGATCCGGGTCAATGCCATTGCCCCGGGCATGACCGACACGCAGCAGCCTCGCTACGGCAACACGGAGGAGCAGCTCGCCGTGAAGGCTCGCGAGATTCCTCTCGGACGCATGGCGCAGCCCGAAGAGATCGCGCGGGTCGCGGTCTTCCTCGCCACGACGGACGCGGCCTGGATCACCGGGGAGCTGATCCACGTCAACGGCGGCGCCTACATGGCCTAGTGCCGGACGTCAGAGGGGCGGCCGACGCGTATGCCACATCGTCGCCTGCTCGTAGGCGTGGCCGATCCGCAAGACCGTCCCTTCCTCGAACGACCGGCCCGCGAGCTGGAGAGACAGCGGGAGCCCGGACGACGAGAATCCGCACGGCAGCGCGAGCGTTGGCGAGCCCGTCAGGTTGAAGGGCGGCATGTTGCTTCGCGGAAAGCCGAACTCCGGATCCTGCGCCTGCGCGAACGGCGTGGCCGGCTTCACCGCGGTCGGCGTTGCGAGCACATCGACGCCCCGCAGGACCTCCGCGGTCTCGCGGCAGATCTGTGCCCGGAGGCGCTGCGCCTGCATGTATTCCGCGGCGGTGACGAGCGCTCCGGCGAGAATTCGCTCGCGCAAGACATCGCCGTAGAGCTCCGGATGTTCGCGGATATCGCGCTCGTGATAGGCGAAGGCTTCGGCCATCAGGATGAGAAGAAAGGAGGGCGCGGCGTGAAGGCTCGGGATCTGGACGTCACGGACCTTGGCGCCGAGCCGTCGCAGGGTGTCGAGGGCCTCTTCGAAGGCGCGCTCGACCTCGGGGTCGACGCCCTCGAAGAAGTACCCGCGCGGCACGCCGATCCTCACCCCTCGGATGTCGCGGGCGAGCGGCGCCACGTAGTCCTCGACGGGGGCCCGGCTCGAGGCCGGATCGGCGTCATCGTGGCCGGCCAGCGCCTGCAAGAGATACGCGCAGTCCTCGACCGTGCGCGCCATCGGGCCGGCGTGGTCGAGGGTCCACGACAGCGACAGGACTCCCGCGCGGCTCACGCGTCCGTAGGTCGGCTTGAGCCCGACGATGCCGCAGAAGGCGGCCGGACCGCGGATCGACCCGCCGGTGTCCGAGCCCGTCGCTCCCACCACGAGTCCCGCCGCGAGGGCAGCGCCGGATCCGCTGCTGGAGCCGCCGGGAACATGGTCGAGGTTCCAGGGATTGCGGGCGGCCGGGAAAAGGTGCCCCGGTTGCTGGATGCCGAACGCGAACTCGTGGGTGATGAGCTTGCCGAGGAGAACGGTGCCGGCCGCCCGCCAGCGCTCGACGCACGTCGCCTCGTCCTCCGGAATCCAGTCCGCGAGCAGAGCGGATCCACCCGTCGTCCGGATGCCCCGCGTGAGGTAGATGTCCTTGTGGGCGATCGGGATGCCCAGCAGCGGGCGCCCGTCGCCGTGGCGCAATGCTTCCTCCGCCGCCCGCGCGTCGGTAAGCGCGCGGTCGGCCGTGAGGGTGACGAAGGCGTGCAGGACCGAGTCGAGCTTCTCGATCCGGGCGAGGGCCGCCCGCGTCACCTCGACGGGCGAGAGATCGCGTTTCCGATAGCGCGCGCGAAGCTCGGCGATGGTGGCGTAGGCGATCTCGTCACTCATCGCCAAGCTCGCGTCTCGGCGCGAATCGCACCGCGGGCTCGAGCGTCTTGATGTCGCGCGAGTCCAGCGCGCGTAGCGGCGCGAGCGCATCCGCCAGCAGCTTCCGCACCATCGCGAGCCGATTCTCCGCAATGGTGACGCCCGCCGCGCGAATGCGCTCCCGCAGCTCCTCCAGTGTCAGCTCCTGGGGGTCGCTCACCGCATGTCCTTACTGCAGCGGCGAGAAGGACGACGGCATCATGAGCTTGTTTTCCTGGGCCAGCAGCTCGTCCCCGCCGCCCGGCGGCGGCCACACGCCGGCCTTGCGGGCCTGCTCGCGGACTTCCATCCTCTGATTCATGGTCTTGTACGCCCAGATGTGGATGAACCGGTTGGCCTGGCCGAACTCCACGCCCCCCGCCATCACCACCGGCGACAGCTTGGTCCGCTCGGCGATCTTGCTCTCCCATCGCTTCATGACCCCGGGCAGCGAGCCGGGCGTCAGGCTGTAGCAGCGCATCTCGAAGATCGGGCCTGCCGTGCCGGGCGTGATCTCGGGGACGAACGGGAAGGGGGTCACGAGCTCAACCTGCTGATGGATGACGAACTCGCGGATCTTCGGTGGCCAGTTGGGATCCTTGGAGGCCTCGGCGCGGATGCGCGTGCGCTCCGAGAGATCCGTGTACGGCCACACCTGCACGATCTCGTTGAGGGGGCCGACCTCCGTGTGCCAGAAGGCGGCGAGCGGCGAGTACTTCTTGCGGTACTCGTAGGCCTCGCCGTAGCGCTTTTCGACCTCGGCCAGGCTACGGGTCTTGAGGGTGTAGGTCCGGATCTCGTAGATCATGAAGGAGCCTCCCTATGGGGTGACGCGAGAGCACGGCAATACTCGATAGGCGGGAAGAATCTCCCTTAAGTGGCGGCGCGTCAAGGGGCGCTTCGCCGTCACTTCTTCAGCCGCACGTCCTCGTACGGTGCCGAGTAGGGATGCAGCGCGATAAGCCCCAGGCCGGACTCGTCCACGCGCGGCCCTACCGCGTTCAGGAAACCCAGCTCCCAGAGCGGCGCCTGCATCACCCTTTCCTTCGCCAGGCGCTGGATCTCGTGGAGGAGAGTCTGGCGGCGCTTGGGGTCGAGCTCCCGGGCCTGCTGGATGAAGAGGTCGTCCATATCCGGATAGCCGCCCCAGGAGTAGAGCCCGTCTTTTACGAAATAGTTCTGGATGCGGGTCGCGGCGTTGCCATGCCCGCCGGCGCCCGCCTGCAGGATGGATCGGATCTTCTTGTCCTTCCACTGGCCCAGGAAGGCGGCGCGCTCCATCGGACGCACCTTGGTGCGGATCCCCACCGCGGCCAGGTAGTTGGCGATCGCCTCGGCCACGCTCGCATACGACGAGTCGCATGCGTAGTCTCCGGCGTCGAACCCGTTCGGGTACCCGGCCTCGGCCAGGAGCTTCTTCGCCTGCGCCGGATCGTACGGATAAGGTGGAATTGCCAGGGCGTACTCGAAGGCCGACGGGATAATGCTTCCTGTTGGTTTCGAAAATCCGAGCGTCTCAGCCTCGTTGATCGCGCGCCGGTCGAAGGCCAGCGCGGCAGCCAGCCTGACCCGCCTGTCGGACCAGGGCGATTTCGGATCCCACTGGAGCGGCCCGAAGTCGAGCCATTGGGTGGCGTTGCCGACCGGGGCGATCAGCTTGAGTCCCGGCGTGCGCCTCGCCTCCTCGCCGAGGGCGCCGCGGAGCGAGTAGGCCACGTCCACCTCGCCGCGCTTGAGCATAGCCAGCCTCGTGATCTCCTCGGGCACGACCTTGAACACGAGCCGTTTGACCGCCGGGGTCTTGCGCCAGTAGCGGTCGTGCGCAGTCATGACCAGCTCAACGCCAGGATTGAACACGGTCAGCTTGTACGGCCCCGCGCCAACGGGCGCCTTCATGTAGCCGTCGTCGCCGACCTTCTCGACGTACTTCTTGGGCACGATCCAGCCCGCTCCGGTCGCGGGAGAGGCGTAGAAGGTCATGAAATCGGGCCACGGCTCCTTCAAGCGGAAGCGGACGCGGAACGGGTCGACGATCTCGACCGCCGCCACCTTGTCCTTGAGCAGCTTGGAGGCCGCGCCCCGATAACGCTCGAAGGAGAACTTCACGTCCTCCGCCGTGAAAGGGTCGCCGTTGTGGAAGACGACGCCCTTGCGGAGAACGAACTCGTAGGTCAGCCCGTCCTTGGCCGCCGTCCAGGACTCTGCCAGCGAGGGGGCCATCGGATTGCCCGGCATTGGCTTGAGCATCGCGTCGTGCAGCGCATACAGCACCATCATCAGCGTGATGATGCCGGTGTGCTCTCCCGGGTCGAACCAGACCGGAGCGAGCGAGACGTGCACGGCCCATGACATCTGCGATTGCGCCGCCGCGGGCGCGGGCACGAGGCCGGCGAGCAGGATCAGGGCGAGAACCGCGCCGAAGAGCAGGCGCCAGGCCTTCATGGATTCCCCCTCCTCCCGGCGACGGGGACCATCGCCGGCGCCACCTCCTCTGCGAACAGCCGCATTGACCGCAGCGCCAGGCTGGTGTCCAGCCCTGGCAGGGCCATGACCAGGAGCACGCGCTCATAACCGGTGACGTCGCGATACTGCCGGAGGCCGTCCCTGACCTCGGCCGGCGTGCCGATCAGCGCCCACCCGTCGTCGAGATACTCACGGAAGGAGCGCAGGCGCAGGCGCGAGCGGTCGAACGAGTTCGGCACGGTCCCGCCGGTGGCCTCGGAGCGCAGGACCGACATTTTCCGCTGGTACCCCATGAAGGGAGCCTCGGTCGCCCGTAGCGCCTCGGCGTGGTCGGGCGCGACATGCACCACCCGCATGCCCCAGGAGCGGCGCTGGAGATCCTCGACTTCCTCTTCCCTTCGTCCCGCAGCACGCGCGACCTCGCGATAGAGATGATGCCGCCGCTGGAGCTCGTCCAGCGACACGAAGAATGACGACAGCGTAGGCAGGCCCAGGCGGGCCGCCGAGAGCACGCTGTCCTCGCTGTTGGCGGCGATGAAGAGCGGCGGATGCGGCCGCTGGACCGGACGCGGGCGCACGTGCACCCCCGCGGCGGAGTGGAATTGCCCCTGGAAGTCGAACGGCGCGCCGCTCCAGGACTGTCGCATGAGTGCGACCCCTTCCTCCACCCGGGCCCGGCTGTCATCGCGGTCGGACTGAAAGGTCTGGTAATCCTGCAGCGTGCCGCCGCGGCCGATCCCCACGTCGAGCCGGCCGCCGCTCACCACGTCCAGCACGGCCAGCTCCTCGGCCAGGTCCACCGGGTGATGCAGAGGCAGCAGGCTCACGCCCATGCCGAGACGCAAAGTGGTGGTACGGGCCGCGACGAACGATGCCAGGACTGGCGGAGCCGGGCAGAGGCCGTAGTCGTTGAAGTGGTGCTCGGCGATCCAGACAGACCGGTAGCCGAGCGCCTCGGCGGCCAGCATCTGCTCGAGGCCGGAGTCGTAGACAGCCTGCTCGCTCCACCGCTCGTCCCGCTGCATGAGGAAGAACAGCCCGAATTCCATCAGCCCGAGTTCCATCAGGACGAAGAGGAGGGCGCGGCCGCGGTGGACGAATCGGGTCGAGCGTAGCTGACGGTGAGGATCTCCCAAATGTGGGTGTTGGCGTCTGTCCAGTAGATGTTGCGCCCGCCCAATCGCGTATTGATGCGCATGTCGTTCGGGCCATTGGGTTGGCTGCGATACGTGGTCCCGGATGCGGTCACGCGGGCGAAGATGGCATCGAACTCGGCATCGCTTACGCGGAAGCAGTAGTGGTGGCTGTCGAACCGGTCGCGGCGGGCGAAGTCCAGCGTCAGCGTCTCGTTCACATAGACGGGGGTGAAGTGGCCCCGGGCGTCCTCCCAGGACACCCCCAGCAGCTCAGCCAACGACCTGGCCGAAGCAACGGCATCATGGGCGGGGACAATGAGGTGATCCATCACGATGGCCATTCGCCACCTCCACAGGGCGTCAGCTACGTTGGTGGGAGCACCGTAACGATAGCGTTCCTGGTTGTCAAACCGAGCGAGTGCGCGCCCACACCGCGTACAGCGGATCCCCGTCATCGCCGGGCGACCGGTCTTCCTCTGTCACGTCCACCCAGCCGCCGGCGCCCTGGAAGTAGGCGCGGACGAGAGCCACGTGCTGCGGATCGGTGGAGCCGAGCCAGACGGCGACCGCCTTGGTGGGGAAGCAGCGATTGGAGAAGGACACGATGAAAGGCGCGCCCGGCCTCAGCACCCGGCGGACCTCTCGAAAGACAACCAGCGGAGCGGTCAGGTACTGGATCGAGACCGCGCACATCGCGCCGTCGAAGGCTTCGTCGCCGAAGGGCAGCCGCGGGTCGCCATTCACGTCGTGCACGATGGCGCGGGTGAGCTGCGGGTTGTCGGCCATCTCTTCCGCGTTCAGTCCGAGTCCCACCACTTCGCGGACGCGCATGTCTCCGGGGAGATGGCTACGCCAGCTACTCATCAGATCGAGCAGGCGCCCGCCGGCGGGGAGCACCTCGGCGTACAGGCGGCCGAGAGCGGCGATGGCCCCCGTGTCGATGTGGACGACTCTGCGGGGGAAGCTGTAGAAGCGGTCGTCCGGAGACTCGTCCTCGCGCGCGTAGGCCTCGGGCGGAGGCAGGCTCAGCGGCGCTGCACCTCGCCGGTCTCGATGTCCATCACGTCCCGCTTGGGCCCCATCGTCCGCATGGCCTCGAAGCCGCCGTCCTCGAACGTGTCGCAGTAGAGCTCCACGCGGTTGCCGTCGGGGTCGTGGAAGTAGATGCTGCGGGTCACGTTGTGCTCGATGGCGGACTCGACGGGAATGCCGAGCTTGCCGAGCTCGCGATAGGCGGCCTGCAGCTCTTCGAAGCTCCCGAGCTGCCACGCGGTGTGGTGCAGCCCCGGCTGCTCGGCGTCTGGTGCCTCGCCGGTGGCCAGCTGGAACAGCGCGAGGTCGTGGTGCTGCGTGCCAAAGCTCAGGAACACCGCGCCACGATCGTGGGCGTCGTTGGCCACCTTCAGACCGAGGGCGCGAATGTAAAACTCCTTCGACTTCTGCGCATCACGCACCTTCAACACCACGTGGCCGAGCTTGCGAGCCTGAATCATCCCAGTCCTCCCGCGCCATCGGGCGCCCCGGATAGCAATCACTGGTGCCCTTCTAGGACCGATAGTATAACGTGAGCCGCCGGGGAGGGCGACGCCATGACAGGGAAACCGAGGATCGGCATCTTGGGGCTGGGCACCATGGGCGGGCCGATGGCTCGACGGCTGGCGAGCAGCGGTTTTGCCGTGACGGGCTATGACCCGAATGCCAAGAGCGCGGAGCGCGCGAAGGCGGACGGCGTCGCGCTGGCTGCGTCACCGGCCCGCGTGGCGGAGGCGTCGGACTTCGTGCTGTCGAGCCTGCCCGATCCGGCGACGGTGCGCCGCGCGTACCTGGAGGAGGACGGTGCCCTCGCGGGGTCGCGGGCCGGCATGGCCTTCATCGATCTGAGCACCACCGATCCGGATAGCTGGCGCGAGGTGGCGAAAGCCGCGGCGAGCCGGGGCGTCGACTGCCTCGACGCGCCAGTCAGCGGCGGCCCCGACGAAGCCGGGAACGGGAAGCTGATCTTCCTCGTCGGGGGTGACGCCGGAGTGCTCGAGCGATGCCGGCCGGTGCTGACCGTCCTCGGCGGCGAAATCCATCACATAGGGGCGCTGGGCTCGGGACAGGTCATCAAGATCATCAACAACATCATGTCCGTGGGCAACGTCGCGATCGCGGCGGAGGCGATGGTGCTCGGCGTGCGGGCGGGCCTCGATCCGCAGCGGCTCTTCGACATCCTGTCCACGAGCGGCGGGCGCTCGCATCATTTCCTGAAGCGCTTCCCCAAGGTGCTGGCGGGCGACTTCACGCCGTATTTCGGCATCGCGCTCTCGCGCAAGGACGTGGGACTCGGCCTGGGCATGGCAGCCGGTCTCGGGCTGTCGATGCCGGTGACGGCTGCCGTGCGCGATGCCTATGAAGCCGCTCACACCGAGGGCTTCGGCAATCTCGACATGGCCGGCGTCATCGCCCTCTACGAGAAGCGGGCCGGCGTCAAGGTCCGCGGCAAAGCCGCGGGGGGCGAGAAGGCCTAGCGCCCCCGGAACTTGGGCGTGCGCTTTTCCCGCCACGCGGCGTGGCCCTCGGACTTGTCCTCGGTCTGCTCGAGCGTGGCGAAGCGATAGAGATCGACCAGCGCGGCGTCGGACAGATTGGGAATATCCATACCCCGCAGCAGTGACTCCTTCGTCAGGCGCGCGGCCAGCGGAGGCAGCGCGGCGAGGTGCTCGGCCACCTCGAGCGCCTTCGGCATGAGGCGGGCCTGCGGCACCACCCACTGGGCGAGCCCGATGCGATGCGCCTCCCTCGCGGAAAGCGGAAAGCCGAGAGCCAGTCGCATCGCGTTTCCGCGCCCCACCCAGCGGGCCAATCTAGCCGCGCCGCCGTAGGCGGGCAGGATACCCAGCGCCACCTGGGGCAGGCGCCACTCCGCCCGCTCGGAGGCGACCAGCACATCGCAGCAAAAGGTCACGATGCAGCCGATGCCCACGGCGTAGCCGTTGACGGCGCCGACGATAGGCTTCGGGAAGTTTCCCAGGATCTCGAAGGCGCGATCCCGGCGCTTCGGAAGGTCCTTGATGAAGTCCGCGGCGGAGGCGAGTGTGTGCGTCTTCGGGTCCTTCAGGTTGGCGCCAGCGGAGAAGGCGCCGCCGGCCTCGTCGCCTGTCAGGATGGCGCAGCGGATCTTGTCGTCGTCCTCCATCGCCGCGAACCGGCGAGCTATGCCTTCGTTGAAGTCCGCGCCCCAGGCATTCCGCGCCTTGGGGCGGCTCAGCGTGACGATGCCGATGTGGCCGTGCTTTCTATACGTAACGGGCATGGAGGGCTCCTTTAGCTTTTGCTGCGGTCGGCGTATTCGACGAGACGGCAGAGGGCGTTGACCAGCATCATGTCCTCGATCGAGTGGCAGCGCGTCTCCAGAAGCCGGGGCGAGCAGACGAGAACCGCCAGGCACTGCGCCCGCGAGATCGCCACGTTGAGACGGTTGCGCGAGAAGAGAAAGCCGACATCCCGGGGCGCGTCCTCGCCGCTCGACGTGGCCATGGAGAAGAACACGACGGGAGCCTCCTGTCCCTGGAACTTGTCGACGGTGCCGATGCGCACGCCGTCCGGAAGACCAGCGCGCAGGCGACGTACCTGGGCATTGTAGGGCGTGACGACCATGAAATCGTCCAGGCCGAGCGGGCGCGACTTCCCGTCCTTGTCCGTGAACGAGCCTCCCAGCATGGCCTCAATCTCGGCCGCGATCCGTGACACTTCCTCTCCCGACGCGGAGCGGTTGCCCTCGTGCTCCACCGGCAGGTATCGGATGCCGGTGCCGAAGGCCGTCGTCCGGCGCGCCGCTTCCTCGGAGGCATGGAGCCTATTGGCGTAGACGATCTCGGAGATGAAATCGCAGACGTCCGGGTGCATCCGATGGCTCCGCTCGAGGAAGAGGCCGCGATCCTCGGGAATCGTCGGGGCATCTCCCA
>WNFS01004773.1_pt1 | contig 10351 bp, 10 predicted proteins | sample 5400141 | NCBI WGS metagenome assembly WNFS01 (sample SAMN13153358, study PRJNA577476) | soil metagenome | isolation source: 60 cm saprolite under Madrone tree | place: USA:California | collected 2016-06-14
GTCGGTTGTCAGGGTCGTTTGCTGGCGACTAGCGCGACAGGGCCACACCCGTTCCCATCCCGAACACGGTCGTTAAGCCTGTCAGCGCCGATGGTACTGCGACTGCGAGGTCGTGGGAGAGTAGGCCGCCGCCAGCTTCGCATCGGAAGCCCGCTCCGGTTCGCCGGGGCGGGCTTTTGCGTTACTCCGCATTATCTTGCCCCGACCATGTCCTGGCTGACCTCGCCCGAAACCTGGATCGCGCTCCTGACGCTGACGGTGCTCGAGATCGTCCTCGGCATCGACAACATCATCTTCATCTCGATCCTTGCCGGGAAGCTCCCGGCCGGCGAGCAGCGCCGCGCCCGCAGCGCGGGCCTGACGCTCGCCATGGTGACCCGCATCCTGCTGCTGCTCTCCCTCACCAGCATCATGCGCCTCACGCGGCCGTTGTTCAGCCTGCTCGGCCACCCGTTCTCCAGCCGCGACCTGATCCTCCTCGTGGGCGGCCTGTTCCTCCTGTGGAAGAGTACCCGGGAGATCCACGAGAAGCTCGAGGGCGAAGAGGGGCAGCAGAACGTGAAAGCCGGTGCGACGTTCGGGCGCGTCATCGTGCAGATCGCCCTGCTCGATATCGTGTTCTCGCTCGACTCCGTGATCACCGCCGTGGGCATGGTGCGGCAAGTGGGCGTGATGATCGCGGCCATCGTGCTCGCCGTGCTGGTCATGCTCATGGCCGCCGGCGCAATCAGCGACTTCATCCACCGTCACCCGACGCTCAAGATGTTGGCCCTGTCCTTCCTGCTCCTCATCGGCGTCACGCTCATCGCCGATGGCCTGGGCCAGCACATCGCAAAGGGCTATGTGTACTTCGCGATGGGGTTCTCCGTCTTCGTCGAGTCGCTCAATCTGCGCCTCGCGCGCAAGGCGCCGCCACCCCCCGTGCACCTGAAGGCGCCGATCACCGAATGACGCGCTGCGGCGTCGTGGCGCTCGCCGGGAAGCCCAATGTGGGGAAGTCCACCCTCTTGAACGCGCTCGTCGGCGAGCATCTCGCGATCGTCTCCCCCAAGCCGCAGTCCACCCGGCTCCCGGTAGTCGGCCTGCTCACGCGCGCCGACAGCCAGTTCATTTTCACCGACTCGCCCGGCTTGCTCGAGCCCGAATACCAGCTGCACGAACTAATGCGCGCCGCGGCGCTGCGCGCCATCGACGACGCCGAGGTCATCGCCTACCTGCATCCCCTGGCGGAGTATCCCGCGCCGCCGCTCATGCAGGTGGCGAAGCTCCACCGCGCGCCGCGGGCGCCGATCGTCACCGTCTACACCAAGTCCGACCTCGTCACACCCTCCACCAACCTCCACCATCCTCCACCATCCTCCACCGTGGTCGTCTCCGCGCTGACCGGCGCAGGCCTCGACGAGCTCCTCGCTGCCCTCCGGGAACGCCTGCCCGAGGGCCCCTTTCACTACGATCCCGACGCGATGGCGACCCAGCCGATGCGGTTCTTCGCCGCCGAGTTCGTGCGCGAGGCGGCGTTCGAGCTGCTGCACGAAGAGCTGCCCTACAGCGTGGCCGTCGAGATCGACGAGTTCCGAGAGGGTCAGGAGCCCGTGTATATTCGAGCGGTGGTCTACGTCGAGCGCGCCAGCCAGAAGGGGATCGTGATCGGGGAAGGGGGCCGCACCATCAAGGCGATCGGGCAAACGGCCCGGGGCAAGATCGAGGCCCTGCTGGGGGCCCGCGTGTTCCTCGAGCTGCACGCCAAGGTGCTGCCCAAGTGGCGACGCCAGCCCGCGTCACTCAAGCGTCTGGGGTACGGCGGATGAGTCTCGCCCCCGATCTGCTCGAAATCCTGGTTTGCCCCAAGTGCAAAGGGCCCCTCGAGCACCGGACCGCGCCCGCCGAAGCGCTGGTGTGTCATGCCTGCCGTCTGATCTACGCCGTCGAAGACGACATCCCGATCATGCTGATCGACGAGGCGAAACACTTCTAGCCGCAGCTTCGATGCGCTTGTTTGACAACCCCGGGATACGCGGCCTAAGTTTGGGCGCGCTCGACCCTTACGTCAGGAGGCAGGTGCGCGGCACGCGCCCGACGATACTCTTCTTCTCGGCGGCTGGTCGCACGGTACCTGACTTCCTGGCACGCTGGGTCAACGGCAAGGGACTGACGATCGTGCCGGTACCCGACGCCGCCGACGTGGAGCAGCGGGTGCTCCGGTCGCTGCCACAGCTCGTGGTCATCGATGCGGACGGCGGTCCGCAGGGGCTCGCGCTCTGTGCGCGGCTCAAGGCGGACTCCTACTCCGCCATCGTCCCGCTCGCGGTCCTGACGAGTCGGCACACGACGGACCGCGTGCAAGAGTGGTTCAGCGCGGGGGCGGACGAAGTCATCAGCCCGCTGTTCGAGCCGACGGAGCAGGCGAGCCGGCTCGACGGGCTCATGACCCGCACCGCGCGCGACGTGGCCGTCAACCCGTCCACCCGCCTGCCGGGTACGACGGAGATCGAGCGCGAGATCCGGCGGCGCATGGAAAACGGCGAGCTGTTCGCGGTATGTTATGCCGACCTGGATCATTTCAAGGAGTACAACGACCGCTACAGCTACAACGACGGCGATCGGGTCATCTACATCCTGTCGCGCATCCTGCACGACGTCGTGAAAGGACTGCTCGGCAACCGCGGGTTCATCGGACACATCGGTGGGGACGATTTCATCTGCATCATTCCCTTCGACGCGATCCCCGACGTGTGCGGCGAGGTGCTCGAGGTGTTCGACGCGCTGATTCCGTACCAGTACAACGAGCAGGACCGCCGCGCCGGATACTACTTCGGCAAGGATCGACGCGGCCAGCTGCACCGCGTGCCGCTCATGACGTTGTCTATCGGGATCGTGACCAATCAGCACCGCCGGTTCGCGCACCCGGCGCAGGTCAGCGAGCTGGCGACCGAGATGAAGAGCTACGCGAAAACGCAACCGGGGTCGGTGTTCGTGGTCGACCGCCGCCACGACCCGGAGCTGGATGACGACGGCACGGCCGGCCCTCGATGAACGTCACCTGTCCGTCGTGCGAGACGGTGTATCGCGTGGACCCGGCCAAGGTCCCGGCGGGGGGCGTGCGGGCCCGCTGCGCGGTCTGCAGCAACGTGTTTCCCGTGAACGCGTCGGCCGGCGCGGCAGCCCCTGCCACCGTAGCGGCGGGTCGGCCGCCGGCCGCTCCTGCTCCGCCCGCTCCCGCTCCCGCGCCGCCGCGGGCGCCCGCCATGCCCCGCTTCTCGGGTCCCATCGCGGCACCCACATCCGCACCCGCGCCTCCGGCGCCCCCCGTTGCGCCGGCCCCGCCGCCGCGCGCCGCACCACCAGCGGCGCCACCGCGTGCGGCGCCCCCCGCGGCACCAGCCCCCCCCGCACCTGCTGCGCCGACCATGCGACCCGCCGCTCCGCCGGCGGCGCCTGCTCCGCGCGCCGCCTCACCTCCGGTACCAGCCCCCCGCGCGCCGGCCGCACCGGCCGCGCCAGCTGCGCCGGCAGGCGCGGCGCCCGGCCAGCGGATGGCGAGCCCGCTCCGTCCGGTGAATCCGTTCATGGTGCAGGATCCGAAGCAGAAGGCGCGCCGACTCGCGCGGGCCCTCGTGTCGGATCTTGTGGTGTACCATCCGGAGAAACGCCAGCAGGGGTTGCGGGACGGCACGCTGCCGCAGCTCTTCAAAGACGAGATCGAGAAAAGCTGGCAGGAATACGTCGAGCAGGTGGGAGCCGAACTCGCGAAGGCCACACCGTTCTGGGCCGAGGCGCTAAACGAGATTCTCGCCGGGGGAAACAAGGTCTTCTAGGCTGGTGCGGTGGGGTCTAACCTATTAGCTTTCCAAGCAGTTAGAGCCGCCCTCCGCCCGTCGGCGGGCGGCTCATTTCCTAACTGAGCCTGAAGCGAGCGCACTGTGGCCCTATCCGATCGTCTTGCTGAATTCGACCGACGTCTCTCCGAGCTGCGGAGCTTTCTTTGACATAGCAGGAAAGACCAAGCGCCTGGCGGAGCTGGAGCACGCCATGGCGGAGGGCAGCGTGTGGGCCGACCAGGAGAAATCGCGACAGGCAGTGCAGCAGATCAAGGAGCTGAAGCGCTGGGTCGACCCCTATCACGCGGTGCGGAAGCGGATGGAGGACGCACGCGCGCTGCTCGAGCTGTCGGAGGGTGAGTCGGACCAGGAGCACGCTCGCCTCGTGGCCGAGATGCTCAAAGGCCGGTCGCTCGAGCAGGAAGCCGATGCCATTGCCGCGCAGCTCGAGGCGCTCGAGCTGCAGAATATGCTGCGCGGCTCGGACGACAACCGCGACGCGCTGCTCACGATCCATTCAGGCGCGGGCGGTACCGAGTCCCAGGACTGGGCCGAAATGCTGATGCGGATGTATACGCGCTGGGCGGAGCGCCACGGTTTCAAGGTCGAGGTCCTCGACCTGCTGCAGGGCGAGGAAGCCGGTATCAAGTCCGCGGAAATCCAGATCAGCGGGCAGTACGCGTACGGGCTGCTCAAGGCCGAAAAGGGCGTGCACCGCCTGGTGCGCATTTCCCCGTTCGACGCGCAGTCGCGGCGCCACACGTCGTTCGCGTCGGTGTTCGTGTACCCGGTGGTGGATGAGGACATCGAAATCGAGATCAACGACGACGATCTGCGAATCGATGTGTACCGGGCTTCGGGGAAGGGCGGGCAGCACGTCAACAAGACGTCCTCCGCGGTCCGAATCACGCACCTCCCGACCAATATCGTGGTGCAGTGCCAGAACGAGCGCAGTCAATTCAAGAACAAGGCGACGGCGCTCAAGATGCTGAAAGCCCGGCTGTACGAGCGCGCCGTGGCCGAGCGCGAGGCGAAGAAGGCGGAAGTGGACAAGCAGAAGAGCGATATCGCCTTCGGGAGTCAGATCCGCTCCTACGTGTTCCAGCCCTATACCATGGTCAACGACCACCGCACCGAGTTGAAAGTGGCCGACGTCCAGAAGGTGATGGACGGTGACCTGGACCCGTTCATCGAGGCCTATCTGAAGCGCTTTGGGAGCAGGGCGGCATGACCGGCTTCGTGGAGGCGGCGCGGCGCGAGAAGCTCGCCGAGCTGGTAAAGCGCGGCGTCGCGCCGTTTGCCTACCGGTTCGACCGTTCCGGCTCGGTCGCCGAGGCGCTCGAGCATCTCCAGGAGGACGCACCGAGGGTGCACCGCCTGGCGGGGCGGCTCATCCTGTTGCGCTCGATGGGCAAGACGACCTTCGGGCACATCGAGGACCGCTCCGGCAAGATTCAGGTGTACTTCAAGGTCGACACTATCGGCGCCGAGCAGTACGAGGTGGTGAAGCTGCTCGACCTCGGCGATGTCGTCGGCGTGGAGGGTCCGTTGTTTCGCACCAAGACGGGCGAGGTCACCGTCCGGGTGGAGCGCTTCACCCTGCTCACGAAGTCGCTACGCCCGCTGCCGCTCGGCAAGGAGGACGCGGAGGGCAAGCGGCACGGGGAGCTGTCCGATCCCGAGCTGCGCGCGCGGCAGCGCTACGCCCATCTCGCGGTCGATCGCGAGGCGCGGGAGCGGTTTCAGCTGCGCGCCCGGGTGGTCGGCTACATCCGCAAGTTTCTCGACGCCCGGGGCTACCTCGAGGTGGAGACGCCGGTGCTGCAGCCGGTGTACGGCGGCGCGTCGGCGCGGCCCTTCACCACGCACTATGAGGCGCTCGATCGCGACGTCTATCTGCGGATCGCCGATGAGCTGTATCTCAAGCGGTGTATCGTCGGGGGGCTCGAGAAGGTGTACGAGATCGGGCACGACTTCCGCAACGAGGGGATGGACCGCTTCCACAATCCCGAATTCACCATGGCCGAGTGGTACGAGGCCTACGCCGACTACGAAGTGATGCTGCAGGGCACGGAGGAGATGCTGTCCGGGATGGTGCAGGAGCTGTTCGGCGCCACCACGCTCGAGCGGCACGGCGCGACGCTCGACTTCAAGCGTCCGTTCGCCCGCAAAGGTTACTACGCCCTGGTGCGTGAGACGACCGGGCTCGATCTCACGCGCGCCAGCGAAGCGGAGTTGCGCGCCGCCCTGAAGCGCAAGGAGGTCGCCGACGTCGATCAACTGTCCGGCGCGAAGCTGGTGGACGAGGTGTTCAAGAACTACGTCGAGCCGACGTTGGTGCAGCCGACGTTCGTGCTGGACTACCCGGTGGCACTGTCGCCGCTCGCCAAGCTCAAGCGCGGCGACCCGACGCGCGTGGAGCGCTGGGAGCTCTTCATCCAGAAGCGCGAGCTAGCGAACGCCTTCAGCGAGCTGAACGATCCCGAGGAGCAGCGCCGCCGCTTCGAACAGCAGGCCCGGCTGCGCGCGGCGGGCGACGCGGAGGCGCAGCAGCTGGACGAAGACTTCATCCGGGCGCTCGAGTACGGCATGCCACCCACCGGCGGCGTCGGGTTGGGAGTCGACCGGCTGCACATGATCCTGGCGGACCAGTCGCACATCCGGGACGTGATCCTCTTTCCCATGCTCCGGCCCGAATGATCTCCCGCTTCGAGCTGCACGTCGCCCTGCGCTACCTGCGAAGTCGTCGCGCTTCGCGGCTGCTCTCCTTGATCACGGTGATCGCCGTGGGCGGAGTGACGGTGGGCGTCATGGCCCTGGTCGTGGTGCTGGGTGTGATGAACGGGCTCCAGGCGGATCTGCGCGACAAGATCCTGGTCGCCAATCCCCATCTCCGGGTGCTCACCTACGGCGAGGGCCTCAAGCTCGACGACTGGCGCAAGGTGCTGGGCGAGGTGCGCCGCGCTGCCGGGGTGGATGCGGCGGCGCCGTTCGTGCTGACCCAGGGTCTCATCTCCGCGGGGCACGACTACGCCGAGGGCGTCGTGGTGTACGGCGTCGATCCCGATACCGGCAGCCGCGCCGTGACCACCTTCGCCCGGCACTTTACCCGGGGCGACCTGACATTCAAGACCACGCGCTCCGACGTGGAGGGCGGCATCGCCCTCGGCACCCGGCTCGCCTCCAAACTCACGGCGTTCCCAGGCACGGTCGTGACCCTCGTCGCCCCGGCCGGAGCCAAGTTTAACCCGAGCCTCGGCGCGTACGTGCCCAAGTTCCACCGCTACGAGGTGACGGGGCTGTTCGACACCGGGATGTACGAGTACGACAACAGCTACGTCGCGCTCGACCGCCGCGCGGCGCAGCGGTTCGCGGGGCTCGATACCGCGGTGACCGGGCTCGAGGTCCGCCTGGCGGACCCGGAGCAGGCACAGCCGTTCGGCATGGCCCTCGAAACTCGACTCGGCTACCCGTACCGGGCGCTCGATTGGCAATCGCAGAACGCCTCCCTCTTCTCGGCTCTGAAACTCGAGAAACTCGCCATGGCGTTCGTGGTGTTCCTGATCTGTGTGGTGGCGGCGTTCAACGTGGTGGGCACGCTCACGATGGTGGTCCGCGATAAGACGCGGGAGATCGGCATCCTGCTCGCGATGGGGCTCAAGCAGGCGTCGATCCGCCGGATCTTCCTGGCGCAGGGGATCCTGGTCGGGCTCACCGGGACGGCGCTGGGTGTAGTGCTCGGTCTGGTGCTCGGCGGGATGTTGAATCGCGGCCATTGGATTCCGATCGATCCGTCCATCTATTTCATCGACCATCTCCCCGTGCACACGCAGCCGCTCGACGTGCTGCTCGTGATCGGGGCGAGCCTGGTAATCGCGACGCTCGCCCCGCTGTATCCGTCGATCCAGGCGGCGCGGCTCGATCCCGTCACCGCGATTCGCTACGAATGACCGCGTTACTCGAGGCGCGGGGCGTGCGCAAAGTGTTCGCCGGCGGCGACGGGCAGCCGCTCGAAGTGCTGCGCGCGGTGGATCTCGAGGTCCACCGCGGCGAGTTCGTCGCCATCGTCGGAACCTCCGGGGCCGGAAAGAGCACGCTGCTGCATCTGCTCGGCGCCCTGGACCGGCCCACCGGCGGCGACGTCTGGCTGGACGGCTCGCGCTATGCCGACCTGGACGTGAACGCCCTCGCCGAGCTGCGGAACCGGAAGCTGGGGTTCGTCTTTCAGTTCCATCATCTCTTGCGGGAATTCACCGCGTTGGAGAACGTGATGATGCCGCTCCTGATCGGGGGCATGGGGCAACGCCGGGCCCGCTCGCGGGCGGAGGAGCTGCTCTCGCTCGTGGGGCTCGCGGGACGAATGACCCACCGGCCGGCCGAGCTGTCGGGAGGCGAGCAGCAGCGTTGCGCCGTGGCGCGCGCCCTGGTGCACGACCCCAGCCTGGTGCTCGCGGACGAGCCCTCGGGCAACCTCGATCATGCCAACTCGGACCGGCTGCACGAGGTATTCTTCCGGCTGGCGCGGGAGTACGAGACCGCCGTGGCGGTCGTCACGCACAATCGGCAGCTCGCCGGCCGGGCGGATCGCATCCTGATGCTCGAGGACGGTCGCCTGGCGGCGGTCGGATCGGTGGACGCGATACCCTGATGCTGTGCGACAACTGCAAGGAGCGCGACGCGGTCATCAACCTGACGCAAGTGGAGCACGACACCAAAGTCACGCTCCACCTGTGCGAGCAGTGTGCGCAGCAGAAGGGCGTCGAGACCGGCGCCTCGGTGCTCAAGACGCCACTCGGCGGCTTCCTGCAGGGGATGATCGGGAAGGGCGGGAACGTCCTGCCGACGCCCGCCGACGGCCTGCGCTGCGCCGCCTGCGGCAGCACGCTCAAGGACTTCCGGGAGTCGGGGCGGTTGGGGTGCGCGCAGTGCTACGACTCGTTCGCGCCGCACCTGCGCGACCTGCTCCGCCGGCTGCACGGCTCCAGCCAGCACGTGGGCGAGCGTTACGCTCCGCCGGGCGCGGAGGGCGCTACCGATCCGCGGCTCCAGCTGCTCGAGCTCAAGGAGCAACTGCGGCGCGCCGTCGAGATCGAAAACTTCGAGCTCGCCGCCGAGCTGCGCGACCGCATCCGGGTGCTCGAATGATCGACCTCTCGCTGCTCCCCGACGGCGGCATGGGCTGGCTCGACGCATCCGGGCCAAAAGGCAGCATCGTGCTCTCGACGCGCATCCGCCTGGCGCGGAACCTCGATGGCTACGTGTTCGGCCAGCGGGCCAAGGACGCGGATCGCACCGCGGTGCTCACGCGCGTGGCGGAAGCGAGTGCGGCGAGCGAGCTGTTGCAGGGCGCGGTGACCATCCGATTGGACCAGCTGGAGCGCGTGGATCGCCAGCTGCTGCACGAGCGGCACCTCGTGTCCAAGGAGCTGGCGGGACTGGACCGCGAGGCGCGGCCCCGACCAGGTGCAGCGCTCGTGGTGCAGGGCACGGTGGGGGTGATGGTGAACGAGGAAGACCACTTACGATTGCACGGAATGCGCTCGGGATTCGCCCTGGAGGACGCTTACGCGGATCTCGAAGGGCTGGATGCCGATCTGGGGCGGTTGCTGCCCTTCGCGTTTCACCCCGAATTTGGCTATCTTACCTCCTGCCCCACCAATGCCGGGACCGGACTCCGGGCGAGCGTGCTTATCCACTTGCCGGGCCTTGTCTTGACGAAAGAAGTCGGGAAGGTGTTGCAGGGGCTCGCTCAGGTGGGGCTGACCTTCCGGGGTTTGTACGGGGAGGGCAGCGAGGTCGTCGGGAACTTCTTTCAGTTGTCCAACCAGACGACCCTGGGCAAGTCGGAAGACGAGCTGCTGGATCACCTCGGGAAGATCGTCCGCCAGGTGATCGAATACGAGGAGCAGGCGCGGGACGTGCTGTTGCGCACGGCCCCCGACGAGGTGGCCGACAAGACGTGGCGGGCATACGGCCTGCTTAAGTACGCGCGGAAGTTGACGTTCGAAGAGACCATGAACCTGTTGAGCGGAGTGCGGTTGGGCGTCGGGCTGAATCTGATCCCGAGCTTGAGTGTATACACATTGAACAAGCTGTTGATTTTCACCCAGCCCGCGCACCTGGCGGCACTCGAAGGGCGCCAGACCGGCGACCCCGAGTTGCCTACGGTGCGCGCAACGTATGTACGTCGCGTGCTGGAGACCGAGGCGGTGTGAGGAGGAGGTAGGGGGGAGATGAACGGGTACAACTTCACCGATCGGGTCCGCAAGGTCCTGCAGATGGCGCGTGAGGAAGCCGCCCGCCTGCACCACGAGTACGTGGGGACCGAGCACATCCTGCTGGGTCTGATCCGCGAGGGCGAAGGCGTCGCCGCGGCGGTGCTCACCAATCTGAACGTCGATCTGGAAGAGATCCAGCAAAAGATCGAAGAGACGGTCAAGAAGGGTAAGGCGGCGGCGGCTGCCGGGCCCGACCTGCCGTACACGTCGCGGGCCAAGAAGGTGCTCGAGCTGGCGATGAGCGAGGCGCGCGAG
>WNFS01009278.1_pt1 | contig 10349 bp, 10 predicted proteins | sample 5400141 | NCBI WGS metagenome assembly WNFS01 (sample SAMN13153358, study PRJNA577476) | soil metagenome | isolation source: 60 cm saprolite under Madrone tree | place: USA:California | collected 2016-06-14
CGTACTGGCGGACCAGCTCGATGGCGACAGCGAATGCGCGCGCCATATTTTCATCGTCGGTGCATTGCTCGTCGTCGCAATACAGTTGATTGTGAATGGGGCAGGCTTTGAGCACCTGCGTTTGCAGCGCGATACCGATGGCAATCTCTTGCCTTTTACCCATGGTCACTACCCCACTTGACTCGGCGTGCGGTAGTTTTGGCGATGCGGAGCTGCCGGACCGACGGCGCACATCCGATCACTTTGAGTGCCTGGCGCCAAGCGGCGGCCTGCGGGGCCGGCTCGGGCGGATCGTGGGGCCCAAGCGGCGGCGTTTCAGACCTGCTGGGGCGTGCGGTTTCGATGCGCATCACTGACTCCTCCATGACATAAGTCGCTGCGAAGGAGTATCTCGCCGCCATAGATGCGTCGCGGTCGGCGCATTGCGCCGACTCGTGTAGGAAAATTCTCGTCGGGGCTGTAGGACGCCGCAGCGCACCGATGACCCCGCCGGGGCTCAGATGGCCAAATAAGGCCAATTGCCGGCGACACTGCCGGCGTCATCTCGGACAGCGGCGATCCGCGTTTCGACCCGCGGCGCCGTTTCATGGCGCGATCCGGATGCGGTGCGCACACCGGCATCGGCGTCGAGTTCCTCGATCAGCCCGCGGATCTGCCTCTGGGACCGGCCGAGCGCATCGCTGAGATCCGAAGACCAGGTCAATGCCCGGGCGTCATCCAATTCACGCGCAACGCCCCGCAATTCGTCGGATAAGGCATGGTGGGTTCGGCCTCGATATCGGGTGATACCGCTCATCAAGCTTGCGTTGATCCGGTCATAGACGCCGCGCAATTCGCTGGGTCCGCGCTGGTAACTCAAGTAGGGATGCCCTCGGAGCAAGCCGGTGATGACACGGGCGATTTGCCAGCAGTTCACCGCGCCTCGCGAAAACACCGAGCCGCGCCGCGCCGGGTCAGAATCCAGAACCGCTGCAAGCGCTCTCGCTCTGAGCGCCGTATTGCGCAACCGCCGTAACCGTGCAACTTCAGTGTCGATCATGTGTATCCACTTGTTCTCGGGCCCCTATCCTTCAACGCACTTCCCTCAACAAGGACTACGTAGGGGCCATAGGCATATTCTCAAGTGGGGGGCAAAGTGTCTGTAGGACTCGGGAGCAATACATTGCGGGCATATGCCCGCAACACGGCGCATGATGTCAAATCGACGCGCCCCAACCCGGTGCACGTCGCGCGATCAGCCGCCCAGGGGCCTCAGGAGGCCTCGGGAGATGATGTGGCGCTGAACTTCGCTGGTGCCGTCCCAGATGCGCTCTATACGGGCATCGCGCCAGATGCGTTCCAGCGGCAGGTCGCTCATGAGTCCCATGCCGCCGTGTATTTGCAGCGCTTCGTCGGCCACCATCGCCAGCATTTCCGTGGCTTTGACTTTGGCCATGGCCACGTCCATATCGGTATCGATCTTTTGATCGCGTTTCCATGCAGCTTCCAGAGTCAGTAGCTCCGCGGCCCGAAATTCCACCGCCATGTCGGCCAACTTGAAGCTCACTCCTTGAAACTTGCCGATTTGCTGACCGAATTGCACTCGATCCACCGCCCACTGCGTCGCCAATTCCAAAGCGCGTTCCGCCCGGCCCAGACACGTGGCGGCCACCTGCAAACGAGTGGCTCCCAACCACGTGTTGGCCACATCGAAGCCTCGGTGCAGCTCGCCCAATATCGCGCTCTTCGGCACGCGGCAGTTGTTGAACTCGAGAATGCTGTTGGTATATCCCCGGTGCGACACATTCTTGTAGCCGGACCGCACCTCGAAGCCCGGATGCCCCATGTCGATCAGAAACGCCGTCATTTTCTTGCGCACGCCGTGCGCGGTGGTCTCTTCGCCGGTGGCCGCGAACAAGATGACGTAGTCAGAATGATCGGCGTGACTGATGAAATGCTTCGTGCCGTTGATGACGAAATCTCCGCCCGTCTCGACGGCGGCCGTTTTCATGCCGCGCAGATCCGAGCCCGCCCCCGGCTCGGTCATGGCCAGGCATTCCACTCGATCGCCGCGCACGGTCGGCAGCAAGTATCGTTCTCGTTGCTCGCCCTCACAGGCAAGCAGGATATTCGACGGCCGGCCGACGCAGGAGAAATGCAGGGCATAGCTGGTGCGTCCCAACTCCTTTTCGTACATGACCCAGGTGACGGTATCCAGCCCCGCCCCGCCCACGTCCACCGGCATGTTGGCGGCGTACAAGCCGGCCTCGATGGCTTTCGCCTTGAGTTCTCGGTGCAGATCCTCGCGCAGCGCACCGGTCTCTTCGACCTCCTTCTCATGGGGGTACAGCTCATTGACCACGAATTGACGCGTCGTCTTGACGATCATCTGCTGTTCATCGTTGAGCGAAAAATCCATCGCTATCTCCTCATTTCAGCCGGGAGCCGCCGCGCGCATCCCGTCTTCCCCATTGACGAAGCAAGTCCAACTGCAAGCGCAATTGTTCGACCTGCACGGCGGCCGGCCAGTCGCTCGGGCTGGTGACCGCGCTTGCGGTGAGCCCGTTGATGAACGTGACGACCGAACGCAGCACGTGATCGCGCACCGGCCGCGGCCATGCCGACCATTCCTGCCAATGCTCCGTAAAGCAGCGGGCGTACAGGCGCATGTACTCACGGTGTACCCAGACGTTGAGCCGCTTGAGTTTCTTGTCCGCGGACACTTGACCCCAAAAAGCCATCCAAAAGGCGCACTCGGTGAATCGTTGCGCATCGATGGCCAGCGCCTCCGACAGCACTTCCAGCAGATCCGCTTCGCCGGCATCGCGTTCTCGCGTCAGCCTCTCCTCGATTCGAAACAATATCAGGCGCAAGGCGGCGAGGATGATGGCCTGCTTGGACTCGTAGTAGTGAGCCACCATGCCCGTCGTGTAGCCGGCGGCGCGCGCGATGCGCGCCACGGTGGCCTGTTCGAAGCCATGGTTGGCGACCACTTGGCATGCAACATGGGCGATTTCGTCGCGGCGCTGAGCGTGATCGACGATTTTGGGCATGGCGGGGACTAGCGCTGCACGCGGCCGATCGAGCGGCCCGCTTCCGGCGGAATCGGCAACCCGGAATGTCTGTCGCGTATCGACTCGAGCTTGGCGCGGATCGCGGCATCGGCGGGCGCCGCCTTGGCGGCGGCCGTGTCCACGTGCAGGTACATCTGTTCGGCCGTCGCGATCTCCACGCCGTCGCGCCCGCGATGCATTCGATGAAAGACGTGCAATCGCTTGTCGTCAACCCCAATCAGCTGCGTCGTGACAAACAGCGGCTCGCCGGCCTTCGCCTCTCCGAGGTGCTTGACGTGGCTCTCGACGGAGTAGTACATGCGGCCGGTATCGCGATAGGCCTCGTCCACTCCGATTTGGCGGAAGAGCGCATCCGTTGCGTCGCCGAATAACTGGCCGTAACGGAAATCGGACATGTGACGGTTATAGTCCACCCATTCCGGCCTCACGACGGTGTCCAGCAATCGCAGCGGCCTACCCGGCTCGCTCGACCGCGCCGCGTGCGTGGCTGCTGCGTCGTGATACAGCCGTTCCTCGAGCGAGCGCAACGTGGCGCCGGCGCCGATATTGTATTGCCGGAGAACCTGCTGGATGGCGACGAGATAATCATCGCGCAGGCGCTCGAGTTCCCGAATCGAACGGCCCGCGGCTTGGTGCTGGGTGCCCTCGACCATGCGATCGATCAAGGTTTCGGTGAGCTCGGGCGCTTCGAGTTTGGTCCAAGGCCACTTGAGGCAAGGGCCGAATTGCGCCAGCATATGCCGCATGCCGCTCTCGCCGCCCGCAAGGTGGTAGATCAGATTCGTGCCCATTGCCGCCCAGCGCAGGCCGGGTCCATAAATGATGGACTCGTCGAGTTCACCCGTGGTGGCCACCCCGTCATTCACCAGGTGAAGAATTTCGCGCCACAGCGCTTCCTGCAGGCGATCGGTCAGGTGCCCCGGCACTTCGCGCCGCACGTGCAGCGGATGCATGCCGATATAGGCAAAGAACCTGGCCGCCGCATCGATGGTGCTCTGCGCGGTTTTCTGCCCGCCGACCAGCTCCACCAAGGGCAGCAAGTACACCGGATTGAACGGATGCGCCACGCAGAAGCGTTCGGGCGAGATCATGTCGCGCTGCAGATCGGTCGGCGTGAGGCCCGAAGTGCTCGACGCCACGATGACATCCGCCGCGGCGTGGCGGCTGACCTCGGCAAGCATGCGCTGCTTCAAGGGCAACTGTTCCGGAATGTTCTCCTGAATGAAATCGGAGCTCTGCGCCATGAGCTTGAGATCCGTGGTGAACGAGAGTCTGCCCTTGGGCGGCAAAGGCGCGAAGGTCAGCCGCGCCAGGGCAGGCTCGGCGTTGGCCACCGCACCGCGTATCCACTCTTCCATTTCCGGCTTGACGTCCGCCGCGATGACGTCGATTCCAAAATGCAGCGCCCGTGCCGCCCATCCGCCGCCGATGACGCCGGTGCCGAGGAGCCCAAGTGTCTTCACCTTCCGCATGATTGCCTCTCGCGAGCGTCCCGCTCTTTGTAATGTCACGAGTATAATATATAAACCGGAAATGGGGCAGGTATGTGCGGTCTGATTGCCGGCCCTGCCTTGATTGCCGGCTCCGCCTTGATTGCGGCCGCGCTTCGTGTGATAACGGATCCGGTGTGGGTTCCGCCAACCATCAAAGGCGCCCCGAACGGGAGTCGTTCTTCACTGACGAGGTAGGGGATGGAAAAGAATTCTGCCGTGTCTTCTCCCAGTCGACGCGATCTGCTCCGCATGATCGGCGCTACAGCCGGAAGCACCGCCATGTACCAGGCGATGAGCAGCCTCGGCTTTGCCGCGGAGTCCCCCTATCGCGGGCCCATCGATTTGCAAGGCGCGCCCAAGGGCGCCTCAGTGCTGATACTCGGAGCGGGCATGGCCGGGTTGAGCGCGGCCTTCGAGCTGCGCAACGCCGGCTACCAGGTGCAAGTGTTGGAATTCAACGGCCGTGCAGGCGGGCGCAATTGGAGTTTGCGCGGCGGCGACGGCTACACGGAGCTCGGCGGACTCACTCAGCAGTGCCGATTCGACAAGGACCTGTACATCAATCCCGGTCCCTGGCGAATTCCCTATCACCACCGCGGCATGCTGAGCTACTGCAAGCGGCTCGGCGTGCCGCTCGAACCGTTCCTGCAGGTGAATTACAACGCCTATCTGCACAGCAGCCGCGCCTTCGGCGGTAAGCCGCGGCGCTTTCGGGAGGTCAAGGCCGACTATCAGGGGCATGTGGCCGAACTCCTGTCCAAGGCCACGCGCCAGAACGCCCTCGATGCGTCGGTCAGCAAGGAAGATCAAGAAAAACTGCTCGAGTCGCTTCGGGAGTGGGGAGCCCTCGACAAGACCAACGCCTACGTCGCCAGTGTGGCGAGCAGCGAGCGGCGCGGCTATCAGAAGGAGCCCGGCGGCGGTTTGACCGCCCGCCCGATTCCTTCCAAGCCCATCGCCCTCACCGACATCCTGGACTCGAGGCTCTGGCAGGCCATACCGGTCGGCGAAGTGTTCGACATGCAGACGGCCTTGTTCCAGCCGGTGGGCGGCATGGGCCGGGTTGGCGAAGCGTTCGGCCGCGAGTTGGGGCCGTTGATTCACTACAACGCCAAGGTTACCGAGATCCATCAAGACAGTGAGGGCGTCAGTGTTGCGTACGAGGACACCCGCTCGCCCGGCACCAAGCTCAAGGCCAGGGCGGATTGGTGCCTGTGCACGATTCCGCTTCCCATCCTCGCGCAGATTCCCATGAATGTCGGACCGGCCCTGGCCGCCGCCATCTCCGCGGTGCCGTACGCCTCGGCCGTCAAAGTGGGTCTGCAGTTCAAACGACGCTTCTGGGAGGAAGACGAACACATCTATGGCGGAATCACCTACACCGATTTGCCCATCACCACCATCGGCTATCCGAACACGGGGTTTCACGGGGGCGGCAAGGGGGTGCTCTTGGGCGCGTATATCTGGGGTGCAAATGCGATGGAATTCACGGCCATGACGCCGGATGAGCGCGTGCGCAAGGCATTGGAGTACGGCAGCCAAATTCATCCCCAATACCCACAGGAATTTGAGAACGGCGTGGCCGTGGCCTGGCATCGCTCACCGTTCACTATGGGCTGTTTCGGCCTGTGGACCGAACAGACCCGCGCCAAGCACTACGACGATTTGTGCGGGATCGACGGACGCATTGCGCTCGCGGGCGAACATGCCTCGTTCATCGGCGGCTGGCAGGAAGGGGCGGTCACGTCGGCCCTCGATGCCGTCGGCCGGCTGCATCAGCGCGCCGTGGCGCAGCGAGTCAAGGCATGAGCGCCCTATTCCATCGCGTCGTGATGGGACGGCTCGCGGTGTTGCTGGCAGCGGCGTGGGCCGCAGCGGGTGCTCACGCCGATGATTCCAGCTTCACACCGCTCGCCGGCGGCGCGGATATCTATTCCCACATTTGTCAGGGCTGCCACATGGCGCAGGGACAGGGCGCCGTCGGCGCCGGTCACTATCCCAAACTGGCCGGCAATTCCGCGCTGGTCTCCTGGCAATACGTGGCGTTGACCGTGCTCAACGGCAAGAAGGGTATGCCGGCCTTCGGCCTGCCAGGGGATCCGCCTATTTTCCCTTTCGGCGCCGCCCGCTTGAGCGACGCTCAAGTGGCCGACGTGGTCAATTATGTGCGCAGCCATTTCGGCAACAAGTGGAAGGGCAATGTAACCGCCGATCAAATAGCGGCACTGCCCCATCCCTCCGCCACCGCCGGTCCTTGAGATCGACATTCATCGGCGCGGCGACGCAAAGGCGCCGCCCCGCTTTTTCGGGAGGTCGATGCCCTATAATCCAGGAACGCTCGGGGGCCACTCACAAGGGGGATTGGAAATGCTGAAGATCGAACGTCGGCGCGGCGTGATGCTCGCCTTAGGTTTCTTGGCCGCCGCGGTCACCGGCGTTGCCGCGGGCGCGGAAGACGTCGTGCGTACTCCACTGCCCGATGGCAACCCATTTCCCATTTCCGCCGCGGTCACCGTCCGCGCCGGCGTGGACACGGTCTACGTCAGCGGAGCATTGCCGTCCCCCATCAACAAAGACGCACCGAAGGGCACGCCGCCGGTCTACGGCGACATGGAAGCCCAAACCGTCAGCGTGCTCACCCAGATCAAGGGCACGCTTGCCAAGCTCGGTCTCGGGATGGGCGACATCGTGAAAATGACTGTATTCCTGGCCGCCGATCCGGCCTATGACAATAAACTCAATTTTCCCGGACTGATGGCCGGCTACAGCCAGTTCTTCGGAACCAAGGAACAGCCGAACAAGCCTGCACGCAGCGCGGTCCAAGTCGCTGCGCTGGTCGCACCCGGCGCGTTGCTGGAAATCGAAGTCATCGCGGCGAAGCGGCGCTGACGCCGCGCGAGAATCAGCCGGCGGGCCGGCGCGACACCGTTCGCGTCGTTACTTGCTCACGGCACTCAACATCCCCGCGATCGGCAACGCGGCCTGCGGCACGTCATGGTGGTAATCCTTGCCGACGAACGCCGCCACCGTCGCGGCAATTTGCGCCTGGGTCACCGGGGCGACGTGGGCGCGCTCGCCCAGCGGCGCCGTGTGTCGTTGTGCCGTGGTACTGGGGCATCGCCTGCATGGTGTCCCACAACTGGTGTACCAAGTGATCCATGCGATGCGCACTGTCGAGGACGAGATCGTAGCGGCCTTGATGCGCCCAATTGTCGGTCTCACCATACCCCACGAACAACACGCGCGGAAGCCCCGTTTTCACGTAGTCGAGAAGCGGTATCTGCAGAAGGGAATTATCGACGTCTTCTTCGTCGAAGCGCGTCGTGGTCTCGTATAGCTCGCGCAACAAGGCATCGCGGGGCGTCTCGTGCGCCTTCTGCGGCAGAACCCATCCCGTCTGCATCACCAACCCGCTGCGGCTCCGGTTGAAAATGTTGTCGTAGACGTTCCACGTTCCGTAGATGGCGACCTTGCCATGGAATTCGTCGAACTTGTTGAGCCATTCAAATACCGTTGGATTCGGATTCGGTCCGAACGCGTTGCTATCGATGGCGTCGTTGGGATATCCCGTGCACATTTCATTGTAGCCAGGATAGGAATATGCCTTGCCGTTGGTGACGTGCGCCACACTGCCCTTGAGTTGATTTCCGTAAATCTGCCCCTGCTTTGCCACCGTTCCCCACAGGAACGGAAACAGCACCGCGCGCCGTGCATCGACGTCATCGCGCCAGTAGCGTTTACGCAGATCGGCTTCCGCAAGCCAGCTGCCACCCTCCTTCTCGTTCAGCAGAGTGCGATCCGCTCCGGTGAAGATTTCCTGCCACCGTAATCCGTCGCTCACGATCAGCACGATGTTTTGCGTTTTGCCGGCCACGGCCGGTGTCGCACCGAACAGCAATAACGCGCTGACGGCCAAGGCATGGATGATGGTCCCGAATCGTACTTGCATGCGTCACCCGCAAATGGATTTGTTACTCACCGCCGATGCCGAACAACCGGTCATTGCTGCAAAACCACCGCGCAATTGGCGGTCCAGCTCAAGTACACCTCGTCGCTCCAATCGATGGACCACTCCGACGTGCGCTGATCGTTCTGTGCGAAAACCGTGACGACCTTACCGGTTTCCGTCTTGATGCGATATGTCGAACGATTGCCGAGGTAGCCCAATTCCCAAACCATCCCCTTGATCTGATTCACCCGGTTGCCGCCGATGGGCTCCTTGCTCAGGCGGATCTTCTCCGGGCGCAGGGCCACCCAGACACGTTGCCCGCTGCCGAAACGTCCCAGCTCATCGACGATCAGGTCGCACCCGGCCTCGGCACTGCGCACGATGATATGGCCGGGCTCACCGCCGCTCACCGTACCTTCGAACAGATTGGTGGTGCCGATGAAGTCGGCCACGAATCGAGTCTGCGGAAACTCATAGATCTCGGACGGAGTGCCGACCTGCACGACCTGGCCGCGATTCATGACCGCGATCCGCGTCGACAGGGCCATCGCTTCGTCCTGATCGTGAGTGACGAACACGAAGGTGATGCCCACCTGCGACTGGATGTTCATCAGCTCGAACTGCGTCTGTTCGCGCAATTTTTTGTCCAATGCGCTCAAGGGCTCGTCGAGGAGCAAGACCTTCGGCCGCCGGATGAGCGCGCGCGCCAGCGCGACGCGCTGCCTCTGGCCGCCCGAGAGCTGGTGGGGTTTGCGTTTCGCCAGGGGCGCCAGCTGCACCATTTCCAGCGCTTCTTGAATCCGCTTGGCCTTGACCGGCTTATCCAACGTCATACGCCGCAGGCCGTAGCCCACATTCTCTTCGACCGTCATGTGGGGGAACAAGGCGTAGGACTGAAACATCATGTTGACCGGGCGCTCATGCGGGGGCACCTTGGTCATGTCCACGTCTTCAATCAGGATGCGGCCGGTGCTCGGGCTTGCGAATCCGGCCAACATCCGCAGCAGCGTCGTCTTGCCGCAACCGGAGGCACCGACCAGCGCGAACATCTCGCCCTTGTAGATCCGCAGATTCACGCTGTCCACGGCGGTGAACGCGCCGAATGTCTTGTTGATGCTCTCGATGACGATTTGCGGTTTCGCGTCCGGATCGAGCCAGGGCCGGTCAGCGATCGATTTCGGAGTGGCGGCCACGAGTCCTAGAACTCCGCGGGAGGCGTCGCGCGGCGGCGCTCGGGCGCGAAAAAGGGGCGCTCGACGATCTGTGCTCGCGACATTCGACGCTCCCATACGAGTTCACGGTTCAAGTAGATTTCCGCCCAGACGGTCGCGCCGACCTGAAAATGCGGTGCATCGACGATAGCAAGGGCGATATTGCGCTTGCAAGTCGGCGACCAAGTCGCGGAGGTGACGCTGCCGATCTCGCGTTTGCCGCTGTCGTCGGTGTAAAGAAGCGAGTTATGGGCCGGCTTGTTGCCGGCGATATCCAGGCCGACGAGCCGGCGACGCGAACCTTGAGCGCGCTCGGTCAGCAGCGCACGCCGCCCCGTGAAATGCCCTTTGTTGAAATCCACCAACCACCCGAGGCCGAGCTCGAGCGGCGAGCGGTCGCGCCCGGTGCGAATCGTGTGCTCGGCCGATACGAAATCGACGTTGGGCAGCAGGAATCCCGCCTCGATGCGCGCAACATTCAAGGCTTGCGAGCCGATGGCGCGGATGCCGCGCGAGCGCCCCGACTCCATCAAGGCATCCCACACCGCCTCGGCCGCTTCCGGCTCCATCCATAGCTCGTAACCCAAGTCGCCGGTAAATCCGGTGCGCGACACCGTCAACCGATGGGCGCCGAGAGCGAAGT
>WNFS01004776.1_pt1 | contig 10347 bp, 4 predicted proteins | sample 5400141 | NCBI WGS metagenome assembly WNFS01 (sample SAMN13153358, study PRJNA577476) | soil metagenome | isolation source: 60 cm saprolite under Madrone tree | place: USA:California | collected 2016-06-14
CCTCCTTGACGATATCGTAGATGCTTGGAGCAGGAACGTGCAGAGCCAATGCCAGCTTATTAGCGTTCAGGTGAAGCGGCACCATAAACTCTTCTCGAAGAATCTCGCCCGGATGAATTGGTTTCAGTCGAGCCATGTTTCCTCCCTCAGTGATAATCCGTAATCTCGACGTCGTAGGCGTCTCCGTCGCGCCACACAAAACAGATGCGCCACTGGTCGTTGATGTGCGCCACATTCGAGCATTGGCCGATGGGCGTAAAGGTAAAAATTGGCCGAATCAGACTACGCGAGATATCCTAGAGCCGCCATGGGACAGGTCTTCACGAATCTCATCCACGATCTGCGCTTCGCTTTTCGGCAGGTTCGGAAACAGCCGGGGTTCGCCCTTACTGCCGTGATCGTTCTAGGGCTTGGGATCGGCGGTTCGACGGCGGCCTTCAGCGTGCTTTATCAGGCTCTACTCAAGCCTCTCCCGTACCGAGATGCGCAACAGCTCTTATTCGTCCACAACGTCTTTCCCAAAAACCAGGTTTCGGTGGGAGGCGTCTCCGCGTTTGACTACGCCGAAATCAGGCGACACACAGATGTGTTTGGGAGCGCCGGCATCTTCTACTGGAACGATCTAACGCTGACCGGTCTGGAAGATGCGCGGCATATCAACGTCGTCAACGCGTCCGCGACGCTCTTTGATGTTCTCGCCGTGAACCCGCAGTTGGGCCGAACATTCTCCGAAGCAGAAGATCAATATGGGGCAGTTGGGACCACACTCCTCAGCGACGGTTTGTGGCGCAGTGCTTTCGGCGCCGATCCTAATGTGCTCGGCCGCATCATCCATTTGAATGGAGCGCCCTTCACGGTGATCGGCGTCATGCCGCGTAGCTTCCATTTCCCGTCGCACGAAACTCAGCTCTGGATTCCGGCTGCTCTGCGGCAGGGTGAGTTTACGATACAGGGAGGACGACTGGAGAAGTGGCTGCATATGGTCGTGCGGCTTTCTCCGGATGCGACTCCGCTAAAAACGAAATCGGCACTGAAAGCGATCGGCGACGAATTGGCATCCGCCTTCCCACCGTTCTATCCGAAAAGCGACGGCTGGCATTTCACCACGCGGCCGCTTCGCGAAGAGCAAACTGAAGCGATCCGGCGCTGGCTCTACCTGGCATTTGGCGCTGTGTTTTCGGTCTTGCTGATTGCGTGCATCAATGTCAGCGGTTTGCTGTTAATTCGAGCGACCGCACGGAATAGCGAAGTCGCTGTGAGAATGGCAATCGGGGCTACGAAATATCGGATTGTTCGGCAAATGCTAACCGAAACAAGCGTTCTGGTTTTTTCGGGTTGCATCTTGGGCTTTCTTTTCGCGATGTGGGCAGTTCACATCGTCAATCTCTACGGACCCCTGGCGCAGCCCATACCGGTTCAGAGTTGGACTCTGCTTTTTGCACTGGCACTGGCGCTGATGAGCACGATCTGCGCGGGACTGCTCCCGGCGCTGCTCACCGCAAAACTGCCCGTTGAACAAGCATTGAAAGGCGGGGCAACGCGCATGTCAACAAGGGGCGGCGGCTGGCGGAACGGAATTGTGTCTGCTCAGATCTCCTTGGCAGTCGCTCTGATTTTTACGGCCACGGAGTTGAGCTGCAGCTTCTTGAATTTGACGCGCGCACCGGCGGGGTTCGAGCAGCTTCACATTTGGACCGGAGCGATTGATCTGCCGAGCCGGAGCTACGTCGCTGATCAGAGTTGGAACACGAGGTTCTTCGAGCCACTGCTAGAAGAGTTGGCATCTTTACCCGGAGTCGAGGCAGCCTCGGGCGCTAACGCGATTCCATTCAATCCGAGCGGGGTCTGGACCGAAGAATTACAATTGCCGGGGCGGCCGAAGAGGAATCCGCCTCCGGAAGCGCAGATCAGCATCACCTTTCCCGGCTATTTCGAAACGATAGGGATTCCGCTGTTGCGAGGTCGTACGTTTACCAGTCGCGACCGGGCCGGGTCGCCGCTAGTTGCCGTGATCGATGAAGAATTGGCGAACCGCTATTTTCCAGGAGAGGAACCGGTCGGAAAACTCATCGGAAGCGCAGGAGCGAGCACCCCGGCCCGCATCATCGGTGTTGTTGGCAGCGTGCGTAATAGTGACTTGGGCGGACCTCACGAACCGGAAGTCTACTATCCTGAGATGCAAGAGCGGACCGAATCAACGTACCTGGTGCTGCGTACGAAGGGCGACATGGACCCCACAGTGGCCGTCCGCAGGGCCGTCGCCAAATTCGATCCTGGCGTCGCGTTGTACGACGTGCGGCCCATGGATGAGCGGGTCGCCGCGTCTTTGAAGCTGCGACGTTTTGTCGCATTCTTGCTGAATGGCTTGGCAATCGCGGGCATGCTGCTTGCGGTCGTCGGCTTGTATGCTTCGCTCGCTCATCTAGTTGAGCTTCGCCGCCGCGAGATCGGCATACGGCTTGCACTCGGCGCGATGCAGTCCCAAGTTGTGCGAATGATTCTCGGGCGCGGCGGGGTCGTCGTCGCCTCAGGTCTCGTCGCGGGTACTTTTGGTGCGGTCATCGCCGGGTTAGCGGTGCGAAGTCAGTTGTTTGGCGTGGAGCTTACTGATGCGGTGACGTGGATCAGTGTACTCGGCGCAATTCTGATCGCCGCCACATTCTCAGCATGTTTCCCTGCCTGGCGCGCGGCGCGAATCGAGCCGTCAGTCGCGCTTCGCCACGAGTGAAGGATTTTGAATTGCCAGTTGCCAGGAGATGGTCCGGATTTCGCGGGGGCTGGCCGCTGCGTTGGATCTCTGAAAACGCCTCAAGTGTTGATCCGAATTTCCGCAAGGGTCCCCAGATATTTGTGCAAGGTTCTTCCGAGGAAGAGTTGCGCATCGTCTGAGAAGGATTATTCGTATCGCAGCGCGACCATGGGATCCACACGCGTCGCTCGCCGCGCGGGAATAACTGCAGCTATCAGCGCGGCCAGCCCAAGCAGCAGCGTGGCTCCTGACAGCATCAACGGATCCCACGGCCGTACCCCGAAAAGCTGATTGGTGATCAGATGCCCTGCGCCGATCGCTGCCGGAATGCCCAGCGCCAGCCCGATGGCCACCTGCCCGAAGGCTCCGCGCAGCACCATAGCCACCACCGAACCTCTGTCCGCGCCCAGCGCCATGCGCACGCCGATCTCGTTCGTCCGCTGCTGCACGCCATAGGCAGTCACGCCGTAGAGGCCCACAGCGGCCAGCACAAGCCCGACGGCTCCAAACAGCCAGGTCAGGCTGGCGATCATGTTCTGCTGAGCAAAATCGGCCTGAATGACTTCCGAATATGACTGCACGCCGTACATCACTAGATTTGGATCGACGTCCGCCAGCGCCTTCTTCGCCTCCACCTGGAGGCCCGGCGGATTCCCCGGCGCCCAGATTACGATGTCGGATAGGTAATGCGACCCGATTTCGCGCTCCTCCGTTTCTGCGTCGTCGAAGTGTGTGCTTTGCGCCTCCGGGACGAAATACATGGGCTGCGGACCATCCCCGAAGTCTACGTTGGAGGCGACACCGACAATCTCGTACATTCCCGCGTTCTTCTCTGGAGCAGGGCCGAAATGCCGCCCGATCGGGTTCTCCTTGCCAAAGAACCTCCTCGCAAACGCCTCGTTAATCACCGCCACAGGCCGCGCATCAGCGTTGTCCTCGTTGGCGATGGGCCGTCCCATCATGATCTTTTCCCCGAGGGTCTCGAAAAATCCCGGCGTCACGCGGGTCCAACCGGATGAGCCATCGTCCTCGGGTTTGCCCTCAATCCGGATGTTACGAGGCCAAACCCAGCCGGTCAGCGGCGCGCCGAGTACCGAACTGACCATACGCACGCCGGGGATGGCGCGCAGATGGTCCTCGATTTCGCGGAAGAGTGGTATGAGTTGCTCCTGCTTGTAGCCGGAAATCTTCGGACCGATCGAGACCAGATACCGGCCGCCAGTATCGAATCCAAAGTTCTGGCGCTCCAAATTGCGCAAGCTCTGCCCCAGCATCGCCGCCGCGCTCACCAGTACGACCGACGCGGCCGCCTGCACGATCACCAGCATCTTCTGCGCCCCAGCCGTTCCCCAGACGCCGCGATTGCGGGCCACCCTGAGGTTCGCTCCGCGCAGCACTTCGATCGGCTCGGCGCGCAACGCCATCCATGCGGGGGCCATCCCGAAGACGACTCCGGTAATCACCGAAATGCCCAGCGCGAAGAGCAGCACCGGAGTCGAGGGAGCGGGGTTCACGGGCACCCACCCGTCCGGTCCAGTGATAGCAAGACGCAGGATGAGCCTGGCGCCCGCATACGCGACGGCGATGCCCGCGACGGCGCCGAAGACGCTTAGCGTGAGGCTCTCGGTCAGCGCCTTGCGCACCAGCCGCGCGCGCGACGCGCCCAACGCGGCGCGGACCGCCGTCTGTTGCCGGTCCTTCAGACCGCGCGCCAGCAGCAGATTAGCGATGTTGGCGCACGCCACCAGCAGCACACAAAGAGCAGCCATCAGTAGCAGCCACAAACTATCCTTGTACTTCTCGCGCATCAGGGAAATGCCTGCGCCGCCAGGCGTCAGATGCAGGGTTTGCTTTTGCCAGACTGCCTCTTCCTTCGCGGTCATATCAGCTACATGGTTCGCCAGCCATTGGTGCAGCTCTACCTGAAGCTGCGCTTCCAGGGTTTGCGGATTCGTGCCCGGGCGAACACGCCCGATCAGATCGAGCCAGGCCAAGCGGGGATTCTTGAGCCGCGAAGTTGCGCCAGCTATCAGCGGCTCCGTCGTCAACGGCATCCAGAAATCGGGCATGTCCGAGCTGTCGAGCTTCGCCCCGAAAAAGCCCGGCGGCGCTACCCCGACGATCGTGAATGGCTGGCCGTTGACCTGGGACGTCTCTCCGACCACCGACGGATCGGATCCGTACTTCCCCTGCCAGGTGTGGAAACTCATCACCGCCACAGGCGGCGTGCCTTCCCGGTCGTCGGCTTCCGTAAACACACGCCCGCGCCAAGCGGAAACGCCGAACGTCTCGAAGAAATTGCCGGACACATACTCACCGTTGGCCGGCGCGACCGGAGCTGGCGAACCGGCGCGCCGCACGCCCAAGTGGGCGTTGGCGACACCGACCTGGAACGCCGCCAGGTTCTCGAACGCGGGAGTATTGGCGCGGAACAGCTTGTACGTCTCCCACGAGAAGAAGCTCCAGTCGTTCGGCGGCAGCCACTTGCCGTCTCCCTCCGTGTACCCGTCCGAGTAGCAGCAGCGGACAGCATCGCCGATGCGCCAAAGCTGCTCGGGACGCACGACCTGCAGCGTCCGCAGCATCACTTGTTGCACCAGTGTGAAAATCGCCGTGGTCGCCCCGATGCCGAGAGCAAGGGTGAGGACGGCCACGGCAGTGAAAGCGGGAGACTTGCGCAACATGCGGAGACCGTAACGCAAGTCCTGAATCAGCGTCCCCATACTGTCTCCTGTCTCTACGCCGTAACGAAATCACGCTTCAGTCGGGCGCTCCGAAGGATGGGCCGAAAACTTCCTTTGAAAAGCGAAAAAGGAGAACATGGCAGCAATCGTATCGCAGGAGATGCGTGTCACTCCAGGCATTCCTACGGTTCCGGACGGGCGGTCGGCGACTCAGAGGTGGTCCGGTCCCGCCATCATGGATTAGTAATGGGAAGTCGGCAGTGTTTGCTGATCTTGGGCGGATAACGGGCGACTCTTCCATAACCAGGTTAGGGAAGAGTCGCCGACGACTCTGGAACTGATCGACTTCGTTCCATCCATGGCGTTTACAATTGAGGAATGCCTGAACCAACAACCTTCGCTGCCGTTCAAGTGGTCGACTATGATCCAGATTGGCCTCGAATATTCTGGCAGCTTAAAAACCAGATCTGGCCTTCCGTGCGCGATGTGGCGCTCGCGATCGAGCATGTCGGCAGTACCTCGATCCCTGGCATGGCTGCCAAACCGGTTATAGACGTGGACGTCGTCATAGCATCGCCTACCGACCTGCCTTTGCTGATGCTGCGGCTCGGAATCCTGGGCTATAAACACCGCGGTAATCTCGGCATCGAGGACCGGGAGGCGTTCGTGGCGCCTGAGCATCAGCCGGCCCACCACCTCTATGTGTGCGTGCAGAACAGCCTTGCACTTCAAAATCACATCGCGGTGCGCGACTATCTTCGTACCCATGCATCTGAGGCCAAGGTCTATTCCACTCTGAAGAAGCGACTGGCTGAACAACATCCCAACGAAAGAGAGCCGTACGTTCAGGGCAAGACTAACTTCCTCTTGTCCATCCTGGAGCAATGCGGATTCTCTGCTAAAGGGTTGGATTCAATCAGGCGCGCGAATCAAATGTAGCGCTCTTTCCGGTACCTACCGATGTCTTCGCTCCGCCATTGAGTGCTGCGGACGGTTGACGGGAGGCTCGGACATAACCACATAACGGAAGAGTAGCCGGCAGTTCTTAACGGCACTTTCCCTTTATCCCAAGCTGTCAAAAACAACTGCTACCGAAGCCCTGCGCCACGCCCAAGCTGAGCAAGCCTGCGGAAGGTGAATTCTCGTAAACCGCGAGCCGAAAGTAGTGAGGCAAAGAATCAATCGTGAACGGGTTGCGGCGGAGACGGTGATCGACGCCGCTGGGCGACCAAGCCGCCGCATGCACCACCCACGAGTTTCAACGCGTGGGCCACAATGTATGCAAGAGGTTCAGGCTGCGCGCGCGTCAGGGCAACGTAGATCAGCGCCGCGACCACTCCCACCAACGTCCCATGCAGAATGAAATGAGATTCGATCCGCCGACACACCCAGAGCGCTCCCAGGAAGCACATGACGAAGGACCCGGGGGGAGCGGTGTAGTGCAGGAAATTGTCGCCGAGACGCAAGCCGAGAGGAACAATCGCGAGAATGAGAGCCACTTCGGCGAGCAGCCCGCCGAGCAAAATTCGCGCCCAGTGGATTGTTGTGCTACTCATTTTCCTACTCCCGTGCCGCCCGTAGAACGATTCGCGATTGTAGCAATTAGGGATCATGTCCACAAAGACATTGGTTGGCGATTTAGCAGAACAACGTGTCCTTGTCCCTCGCCAAACTCTGGGAGTATTGAGCTTGACCTCTGTACCAATGTTACAGGCCTGTTCGCAAAGGGTTGATTTCAAATTCCGTCTCTTCTGAAGCCCAGAAGTCATTGCCTGATTAGCGCGCCGCTGCTCCGGAAAGAAAAACGCTCGAGAGATTAGTCCCGAGCGTCTTTAAGTTACCTAAAATTATCTTACGAATAACTTATACCTAATAGATGTCGTACTGCTCCCAGTGCAGGGTGGCGTCGGACTGGATGATGATGTGCTTATGTGAGGTTTGCTCAAGTTCGTCGATGAGCATGGACTCGCGGGTCTTCAGAGCTTTGGCGATTTCAGGATTCACGCGGACCGTGAGGTTCGGGCCTTCGTGATCGGCGGTGGCCATCTTGCGCGCTTCGGCCTGGATCTCGTAGCAGAGCGTGGGGATGGACTTGACCATGCCGGAGCCGGTGCAATACGGGCAGGGCTGGCAGAGGACGCGCTCGAGCGCCTGCTTAGTGCGCTTGCGGGTGATGCAGACGAGGCCGAATTCGTTGAAGGAAAGCGCCTTTGAAGGGGCCTTGTCTTCCTCGAGGGCCTGCTGCAAGGCGGACAAAACCTTCTCACGATTGCGGCGTTCCTCCATGTCAATGAAGTCGACGACGATGATGCCGCCGAGGTCGCGCAAGCGAATCTGGCGGACGATCTCCTTGACGGCTTCGAGATTGGTCTTGACGATGGTGTCTTCGAGGCGCGTGGAGCCCTTGCCGACGAACTTACCGGTGTTGACGTCGATGGCCACGAGCGCCTCGGTGTGATTGATGACGATATAGCCGCCAGACTTGAGCCAGACTTTGGCCCGCAACGCTTTGTCGAGCTCGTGCTGGATGCCGAACTCTTCGAAGATCGGCGTTTCCTTGGTGTACAGCTTGACCTTGTTGACCAGCTTTGGCTGGAAGCGGCTGACGAACTCGACGATCTTGCCGTACTCCTCTTCGTTGTCGATCCAGATGCCGGTAAAATCGTCGCTGACATAATCGCGAAGGATGCGCTCGACGAGGTTGAGGTCGCGGTGGAGCAGGGCGGGCGCTTTGCGCTGCTCGCTGCGTTCCTTGATTTCGTTCCAGGTCTTGCCCAGGAACTCGATGTCGGTGCGAATCTCGTCGTCGGTGGCGCCACCCGCGGCGGTGCGGACGATAAAGCCGCCGGGATAGGCGCCGCCGGCTTCGCTGACGAGGCGCCGGAGCCGTGAGCGGTTTTCGGCGGAGATGATCTTGCGCGATACCCCGGTGTGATGGACCGTGGGCATGTAGACCAGGAAGCGACCCGGCAGAGCGACGTGGCTGGTGATCCGCGCTCCCTTCTTGCCGAGAGGCTCCTTGGCGATCTGGATGACGACATCCTGGCCGGCCTTGAGCATCTCGGAGATCAGCTGCGGACGACGCGAAGAACCAGAATGGCCTCCTTGATAGCCCCGATCATGTCGGGGCCCAGCGGGACGGCGCTCGAAACGCGGTCCGCCGCTGCTGGGGCGTCCGCCGCGATCGGGACGGCTACCACGGCTATCCGGGCGTCCGCCACGGCTGTCGTGGCCACGGTCACGTCCACCGCTGCGGAACGGGCGCTGGAAGCGCGAACGCGGATTGCCGCCGATACGCGCGGAGTCGCGCGGGAAATCTTCCCGTGAGGCCGCTGAGCCACCGACGCGTGGGGCACGAGTCTCGCCCGGGAGGAGAATCACATCGTCTTCCAGGGCCGCTGTACCTGGCACAACGGGTTCGCCGGGGGCGAGAGAGATCACTCCCTCTTCGACATGCCCGATCTCGGCGTGCACGTCGTCGACATGTTCATTCTCGCCGTGCTCGTCATGCGCGGCGTCGTGTTCAGCATGTTCGTGAGCGGCGTCCGCAGCAAATTCCGCCCGGTTGGCCGCGCGTCCCGCTTCGACTTCCTCGACTTCTTCCTCGGAGAGTTCGGAAACTTCAGCAGTCGGTGATTCCTCAGCTTCTTCCCTTTGTTCTTCTGTTTCTTCTTCATCGAATTCGGTGTCACCGACCATCGCATCGGCCCCCGCTTCTTCCTGTGTCTCTTCGTGCTTAGCCTCGACGAAACCAGAAGCGAGTGCGGCGACCTGATCTTCATTCAGATCAGCGTCATTCCGGGCGGCTTCCACATCGTCTCGCGGCGGTTCGAGCGCTTCGCTGCCAGCAGCGGAAGCTTCCTCGGCGGCATCCGCAGCTTCTCCCGCAGGAGGTGCTTCGGCTTCAGCTCCGGCACCGGCAAGGAGCCAGCGGGGCAACCCGCCGGAGAACCGCCGGGGAGCGCTGCTGCCGCTCGGAGCGGAGGCCGGGAGATTGCCAGTCGGGCGCGGAGTAATTTCCTCGACCGCGGCTTGCTCCTCGCGTGTCTCGGGCTCAACACTGGGAGCAGGTGTGGGCGCAACTGCGGGCTTGCCGCGATACTTTGCCAGCGACTCACCCGGTAGAATGATCTCTTCCTCGGTGACATTCGTTGGCGAGGGCCCTGGGCTTCGCGGAGCTTCCGAACGCCGGTTGTCGTGACTGCGCGGCTGTCCGCCGCGATTTTCATATCCGCGGGATTCGCCTTGCGGCGATGCATATTTCGAGGGAGGCAGGTTGCGCCCGCCCGGACCACCCTGCTGCGGGCGTCCTCCGCGGTGGCGTCCGCCACGGCGTCCCCAACGGCCACCGCGGCCGCGATCCCCGCCGCGGTCACCGCCGCGGCCAAAATTCTGGCCCGCGCGGTCGTTAGCACCACGGGCGGGATAGCTCTGCGTGGGATTGTAACGTGGCGCGAAGTTCTGGGGCGCGGATGCGTTCGAATCCGGCTGGCGTTCCTCCGCCGTCTCGGCGGGTTGCTCTTCCCCGGGTGCGGACTGAAGTGCGTCGTGATGTTCCTCGAGATGTTGGCCTTCCGCGACGGGCGCTTCATCGTGGGAAGCCTGCTGCTCGTCAGCGTGCCGAGGTTGGTCTTGGTGGAACTCCTCGTGGCGCGTTTCGTCGTGATGTTCAGCGGCCCGAGCCAGGGATTCACCGGGAAGCACTTCCACCGGCGAAACATTCGCTTGCGACGGAGAGGCAACGGAGGCTTGCGGTTGCTCGTGCGGATGCCCGGAATCATAGTCTTCGAGGTTTTCGAAAACATCGCTGACGTAGAGAAAGGCGTCGCCGTCAAGACCAATGTCCACGAAGGCGGACTGCATGCCGGGAAGGACGCGGGTGACTTTTCCTTTGTAGATGCTGCCGACCAGCGC
>WNFS01005290.1_pt1 | contig 10346 bp, 10 predicted proteins | sample 5400141 | NCBI WGS metagenome assembly WNFS01 (sample SAMN13153358, study PRJNA577476) | soil metagenome | isolation source: 60 cm saprolite under Madrone tree | place: USA:California | collected 2016-06-14
CTATTCCGATGCTCGCTCGTGCCACGGCGATGGCTGCAGGCCTCCATTTGACGCTGTTTGATTTCGAAGGCGCAGAGGCGCTCCAGTCGGAAGCATGCGAACTGGCTCGCGGGGTGGGTTTTGTTCCACCAATTGTTAGCGCCGGGATTGACTCATTATTGACCTTTGCCCGCCTTCATGATCCCGGGCGAGCCGAGCGGCTACTGGAGGAGACTGCCGCCGCCGCAGCGAGCACCGCCGGCTGGCACCAGTGGCTGTGGCAGCTCCGTCTAACTCAGGCCAGGGCTGAGCTGGCGCTGGCGCGAGACGCCGTCGACGAGGCCGTCGCCACGGCAACCGACAGCATCGAGCAGAGTCGCGCGAGAGGGCGGCCGAAGTACGAGACGCTCGGCCTGATCACTAGGGCCCGTGGTCTGCATGCGCTCGCGCGAACTCGCGACGCTATCGCCGACGCCAAGACTGCTGTGAGCGTCGCGGACAAGACGGGCGACCCGGCGCTCCTGCTACTTGCGCTCGATGCGCTGATCGGGCTCGACGGCACCGACGAATTGGCAACCCGAGGGCGTGCTGTGACCAACCATATCTACGATAGCCTGCCCGACGAGGTGATGCGGCGGTGCTTCACGGAGTCGGAGGTCACGCGACGCATTCGAGCACCTCATTAACCGGCATCCTGGCGCCTGAAGGTCTACCTAGCGCAGCTTCCCGGAGCTCGGAAGGGTGGTGGAGCTTCCCGAGGTCGGCGGACTGCATCACCGATATGAACGCCGGGCAGCCTAGCGTGCCCGGCTCTGTGCTTTCCTACATCTAAACTTGGCGGAGAACTTCGCTTTGTGGCGCGGCGACCGAACTCCTCGCGCCGGTGTCAAACAACATCGCACACGCAAAGGTCGCTCTGACTTCTTCGCTTCCGTCTCGCAGCAGCTTTTGACGACTCCGACGGAATTATTGGTAGGGACAGCCAGACAGGCGTCTGCGCGCTCAGACCACCAAACGCAAACACAACACAGACAGCAAAGATCAAAGGCTTCATCACAATCCCCCCAGAGGATTCAGCAAGACGAACCTCTCGTCCCAAGATAGGTCCGGAGCAACGCCCATGCTGTTAGAGGTGTCAGTCCCCTCGAAGCCGACGCGTTACCGATCGGTTTGAGTCGAGAGGCTCTGATCTGAGTCGCTCGGCCAGATCATCACAAAACTTGGAGAAAATATCTATTGTCGTCTACAATCCGTAATGCCAAACGCAGTTCAATTCGTGTAATCCCGAACAAACCGATTGTTACAGTGGAGGTATCAATGATTCGACGTTTCCTCGCCGTCGCCCTTTTCGTTTTGGCAACAGGTTCAAGCCAAGCTCAGCCTTCCTTGCCTTCCAGCTTTCAAGCAAAGACGATACATAGCCCGGAAGGGGCAGACATTTTTGTGCGTTGGGGAGGAAGCGGTCCCATAGTGGTACTCATCCATGGGTACGCAGAAAATAGTGATTCGTGGGCTCCTCTGGCCGCAGATCTCATGAAGGACCATACGGTAGTGGTGCCGGATCTCCGTGGCATTGGGCGCTCCTCCAAGCCTGCCGACGGCTACGAGAAGAAGACTCAGGCCAAGGATATGCGCGCCGTTGTGACCTCGTTGGGATACGACAAAACATTTGTTGTTGCTCACGACATCGGCAATATGGTGGCATACGCCTACGCCGCGATGTACCCCGACAAGGTTGCGAGGTTGGTTGTTATGGACGCACCGATCCCTGGGATTGATCCCTGGAATGAGATTCTCCAAAATCCCGGAGTTTGGCATTTCAACTTCCATGGACCTGATGCGGAACGGCTGGTGGCAGGCCGAGAGCGTATCTACTTGGACAGGATATGGAACGACTTCACCGGCGATCCGGGTCAACCCGACGAGGCTACCAGAAATTTCTTTACTGCTACGTACGCGCAACCAGGTGGAATGCGGGCTGGGTTCGCGCAGTTTGCCGCGTTCTCCCAAGATGCGAAGGACAATAAGATCTTCGAACAAACCAAGCTGACTATGCCTGTGATGGCGGTAGGCGGAGAAAAGTCCTTCGGTTCTCTCCAGGCTGTGATCATGCGTCATGTAGCGACCAACGTGCAGGAGGAAGTCGTCGCAGGTTCAGGACATTGGCTCATGGAAGAACGACCGGCTTACACCGTTGCGGTGATTCGTAAATTTCTCGACGGTCCGCCCGTTGCTCATACAGTTGCACGCAGTGCTGGCGACTCGAACGAAGAGCGCTTTACTCCTGCGGAGTATAGGTTCCCGCAAGTAGGCAATCCGGGTACAGGAAGCTCTGGCATCGGCGGTATCGCTCCCGAGTGATCTACTATTACTTCCCAGGCGAGCAACAAATCCGGCTGATTACGCTCTACGACAAGGACGAAGCTTCAGACCTTACCCCGAAAGAACGGCAAGCTTTGAAGAGTGCCATTGAAATTGAGCTTCAGGCTCGGCAGGCCGAGAAGCTTGCGAAGCAGAGGAAATCGCGGAGGTGAAGGCGATGAGCAAGAGAAAGATTTTCGACGAAACGATGGAAGGTGTTCGAGCGATGAAAAACCATCGCGAGGGCAAAATCACCCTGCGCACCTACAACGTTGAAGCTACCCCGCTGCCCAAGGTGGATTCGAAGCTAATTCGGGATACGCGTAAGAGGCTGCACTGTTCACGAGCCGTATTCGCTCGGAAGCTGCGCATTAACGAACGTACGCTTGAGAAGTGGGAACAGGGCCGCGCAAAGCCCAATCCTCAGGCAGCAGCCCTGGTCTTGTTAGTTCGCAAGTATCCCGACACGCTCGAACGATTGGAACGGGTTGCCGTAGGGAGATAATGGGTCAAGTGTGTGTGTAGCAACGATGCCTGAACTGCATTGACGCCAGGTGTGTGGGCACTTAGATCGATTCGTCGGCGTCCAAACCATAGTGAAACTGATTCAGCGACTATTGCTTTTCGCCATCGTCCTCGCCGTGCTGCCAGGTTGCACATTCTGCATCTATTCAAACCGATTGAAACGCAGTGCGCACGCTGTTATCCGTGTCGCATATGAGCTTTCACAAAAGGGGCAGGCTCCAACACTTCAGGACGTTCGGCGGCGATTTGGTAGCGCATTGCAGCAGCCTGATCCATGTACGGCTTATGGTTGCGGATATCAGATCATGTTGTACAACCGAGTGCTGGCGACCGTTCATCTCCCCTTGGGACGCAAAGGGGAGGATCGCAACGAGGCCGCCGAGTTCAGCATCGCTGCAAGCTGGGTCTTCGAATGCCTGCGTTGCAGGAATAGGTGCGGCAGGCTGAGGCCCCGGCTTTATTTGACCGGGGGGGACGACCTGGGCGGTCGCACGCGCGCTCTCTTTCTCTCGCGTGCCACGGGTCATTTCACTTCAACTTTCACGCGCATCCAAGGATGGATGCAGCACTCAAAGAGATGTTCACCTTTCGACAGACCGGTGATCTGGGTATGGCTGCCTTGAAGGATGCGCGTTTTGGCCACCGCGAGGTTCGAAAACCCGTCGGCACATTCGGGAACCGTGTTCTCCCCTGGTGCATTGAGTATCGGTAGAAAGCCGCCGCCGAACTGCGCTACCTCGGTGAAGGTGTGAGGCTCGCCGCCCTGGTCGACTACGTCAAGAATGGTTCCTTTCTTCATGTGGACCGTGTCAGGCTCGAAGTCCCAGCCCGGATCTGGAGTTCCAGCCTTTGCCTTTGCAAATAGGTCGGTCAACTTCGTGAATGCTCCAAGCGTGACGTTCTTGCAGAAATCAGGCCCAAGCGCGGCGTTGAAGGTGGCCGGATCGCATTCGTCCAAGGCCACGACCTGTACAAGACTCGGCGGATCTTCTTCGGGCGTCCCTCCAGCGAACATCAAACCGCCAGCGAACACCAAACCGCCAGCGAGTAAACCGAACTTCGCTACAGTAGTCTTCATCATGGTTTTCCTTCCTTCTTGTTCAGGAATTCGCTCGGGAAAGCGCCGGCGGCTTGTGATGCGCATGGACGTCGGTTAGTAAGTCTCGAGCGCAAAAACAGTGGCAACTCTCGTCGGGAAGGGCGAAAGTGTCAATCCTTGCCGCCCCTATCTGTTCCCAAAGTTTTCTCCATTCCTAACCTAATGAAAAGCAGGGACTTCGCCGCTCGCGCAGAGAAGACTCGCAGAGCAAGAATTGTGATACGCTTCCAGGAACTTCCAGAGGTTCCTATGTCCGCTCCGGCTCCAGCGGCGCGCGTACTGCGGTTCGATACTTTTGAACTGGATCTGCGCTCGGGCGAACTGCACAAACGCGGCGTCAAGCTGCGTCTGCAAGGTCAACCCTTACAGCTGCTTGCGATTTTGCTGCAATCTGCCGGCAATCTTGTGACTCGCGAGGAACTAAGCAGCCAGCTCTGGCCGGCCGATACCTTTGTAGACTTCGACCACAGCCTCCACAACGCAGTCGGGCGCATTCGCGAAGTGCTGGGTGATTCGGCGGAGATACCCCGGTACATCGAAACACTGCCGCGCCGCGGATACAGGTTCATTGCTCCTGTAGAGCAAGTTGAGGCTGAGGCGCCCGGGATTTCCGCAGGAAATGGCAACAAAGCACGTGTAGCAGTGGCCGTCGCACCCCCAACCAAGCGGCGCGCGGGCTTAGTCGTCATCCTGTGCTCTTGTGTTGCGATCGGACTTGCCGCCTGGCTGGCCTGGCAGTACTCTTACGCTAAAAGCGCAGTTCCCTCCATCCGCTCCATCGCGGTTCTGCCAATGCAAAATCTTTCAGGTGACGCGGCACAAGAATACTTCGCGGATGGCATGACGGATGAGTTGATCACGGACCTTGCCAAGGTTGGCGGCCTGCGGGTGATCTCCCGAACTTCTGTGATGCGTTACAAAGGCACAAAGAAGGGTCTGCCGGAGATTGCACGAGAATTGAACGTGGACGGGATCGTCGAAGGATCGGTCATGCGGTCGGGTGAACGAGTGCGAATTACGGCCCAACTGCTCCATGCACCTTCAGATAGGCACCTCTGGGCAGATTCGTATGAGCGTGATCTTGGCGATGTCCTCAGGTTACAGAATGAGGTGGCGCAGACGATAGCGTGGCAAGTCCGCGCGCAGTTAACTCCGCAGCAGCAGGCTCAGCTTCGCTCGGCCCGCCCGGTGAACCCAGAGGCATACGATAACTATCTTCGAGGGCGTTTTTACTGGACGACCGAGTTTACCAAGCCTGATTCGCTTAAGAAGGCGCAGCGCCACTTTGAAGAATCGATTCAAAAGGATCCAGACTTTGCTCTCGGTTACGCAGGGTTGGCGGACACTTATGTCTATTTGGCATTTTCTGGGCAGTTGTCTCGGGATCGTGCGTATCGATCTGCCAAGCAAGCCTTAGGCAAAGCCCTGGAGCTGGACGACACCATCGGCGAAGCTCACGATACCCTCGGCGTGCTAAATTGGCGATTTGACTGGGACTGGGATGCTGCCGAGCGAGAGTTCAACCGCGCTATTGCTCTGGCCCCGAGTTACAGTTGCGCGCATGAGGATCGCGCCATCTATCTCGGTTTTACTGGTCGACGCGCCGAGGCTCTGGCCGAGATCACGAAGATCAACCAATTGGACGCTGGTCCCAGCTCGGCTCTGGCCGAATCAGCGGCCTATTATGAGCTGCGGGATTACCCGAGTGTGATTGAAGCAAGCCGAAGAGGAGTGCTTTCGGACCCGAATGATTGGTCTCAACACTACTTTCTCGGCGTCGGCTACGAAGGTACGGGGAAACTTCTGGATGCCATCTCTGAGTATCAGAAGGCGATTGAGATGTCGAATGGCAATCAGGATGCAACCGCGTCGCTGACGCACGCGTTTGCCGGGATCGGCAGAAGAGCCGAAGCGGAAAAGATCCTTCGTGGCTTAGAGCAAAAATCGAAGAGTGCCTACGTTTCGCCATATATCATCGCGACCGTGTACGCTGGGCTCGGCGAGAAGGACAAAGCGTTTGAGCTTCTAGAAAGAGCTTACCAGGAGAGATCCCTGGATATCTCTTGGCACCTCAAAGCGGACTTGCGGCTCGACAATCTCCGCTCTGACCCGCGCTTTCAAGACCTGGCGCGCCGCGTCGGCTACCCTCAATGATTGTGTTCGCAAGGGTTAATCCTCCTGTGATTATGTCGAATTTGAGTCGCGCCACCTCTTCGCTTAAGTCGGCCAACCGAAAACTACTTGGAGCCCTTGAGAGGTGCTCGCAGAAGGCAAACCCTGGATCATCAGCAAGTCGCGTTGTGTTTACCTGAGACCTGGCAGGGTCAATCTGCGATAACGGGCAAGGTCAGGTGTCGATTGGTACCGAGAAACGCTAGGGTTGATCGAACCGATCAACTCCCAGATGGTCGGCATCGGAATGGGTGGCCACCAGAAACTGTCAGCACGGGTCGACCCAATGCTGTCTGCGGAGCCTGTCCTTTTCTCTGGGGACGAACTATTCGAAAGCCGAACGGACCATTCCCGAACGCCAGATTCAAACGTCTATAGTTCTGGCAGAAGCGGGGGGAACTCAACGTTGAATCGTGACGCTTTCCTGCCCCGTTCTGATGGCGTGAGAATTCACTCTTCTACGTTCGACTTTCAAGCATCTCATTCTTGATGCGCTCGTTCGCGCGCGACGATTCGGGACGCGCCCAAGCCTGAACTTTGCACTAGCAATCATTCTTTGGCATTGCTCCAGGGTTAACTGTCTTTGGAACCAGAACAGAGCGCGGCGAGCGCCCACAGACTTAGGGTGAATGTGACTACGTGAAGGACGTCGTTGACCGCCGAGCCACGCGCAACGCTTAGAAAGATTTGCTGCAGTTCCACGGCATTGCCCCGCGCCGTCTTCAGGGCGAACATCGCCGGCACCAACACGACACGAGTTACCAGCGCCCAGGTCATCGCCAGCGCCGTCGATGCGTAAATTGGAAGGCTGCAGGCATCCCGCTTGTCTCGGTCGAAGCGGAATGCGACTGCCGTTCCTATAGTCAATAGCAGCGCGGCCAGGCCGAGGGCGGGATAGAAAATCGTTCCAATCCCGGTGTTTTCGGCGCGCGTGAAGTCGGCCCAAGCGACGACACCGATTCCTTGCCACGCGGGCAGCTGAACGAGGGCCCGATTGAGCGTCACGCCGGCAAGTAACCCTCCGAACAGGGCCGCGCCCGCCGCAAGAGCCTTCGTAACTGAGGACGCCATGAGCTATAACCTCCGCTTGTATTATAGTGAGCACTCACTATGCAATGCCGACCACGAGAAGGTGAGCCAGCTGCGAATTAGGCCTTTCGGCGTGTGCTCGCCATCTGGCAAAACCTACGGCGCGCAACTGCCTGGAGACCGAACCAGGAGAGGAGTTCCTATGCTGAATGCGATTACGTCTGTACAAACGAAGATGCCTGAACAATCGAGGGTCTCCAAGCCTCGTTTGCGGTTCGGGAGACGGTGGAACGTCGTGCGGTTCCTGTCCTGCGGCGGCACAACGCTCGTGATTCTGGGCGTCACGGGAGTCACTGGTTTGCTTGGATCTATTTCTCGCGTGAATCTGTTTAATCCGCCCAATTGGATCCATTGGATTCATCTCGGCTTTGGACTCTTTGTGTTGGCGGTCGCCGTGACCGGCAACCATAAGCTTCAGACAGGTCTTGCTCTTCTTGCCGCCGTCGCTGGAACTGTGCTCGGTCTTGGAGGTTCGGCATCAGCCTTGTACGCGGCCTCCCACAGCGGCATTCAAGCGCTGGATGTTTCGGATCCTCTTGCGCATCTTACCGTCGGAGCGCTGGCGATCTGGGCGCTCGAAACGTAATATAACGGGCTTCGGTATAGAATCGCCATCGCCGGTCCAGAACCGAGCAAGCGCTCACGCCACGAGCCTGCGCTGAATACGAGGATGTAGATGAGCGCCCGGAATACCCGTCAACGAATTCTTGATGCAGCTCAGCATTTGATTGAGAGCGGAGGATTCACACGGCTCACCACTAGGGAGATCGCCGAGCAGGCCGCTTGCGCCGAGGGGACGATCTTCAAGCATTTCAAGCGTAAGGAAGATCTGTGTCTCGCCGTCGTGCTCGAAAACTCGCCCAAGTTCAAGGAAGCCATCGCACAGAAGCGCGCGGGGCAAGGGTCCGTAAGGAAGAACCTCGAAAGCATGGCGTTGGCGGCAATTCAATTCTCGGATAAACTGATCCCCCTGGCGGCCGCGTTGTTCGCCGATGCCAAGTTGTTGGCGCGCCACCGCCAAGTGTTGAACGAAACGGGAAGAGGACCGAAGGACGCTTTTGATCTAATCGCGGCCTACGTTTCCGACGAACAGAGGCGCGGCCGCATCGATCGTAGGGCAGTGCCGCTGGCTGTCAGCGCCCTTTTGTTGGGGCCGTGTTTTTATTGGGCATTCCTCCGGCAGGGGCTGGGAAGAAACCTCCTGCCCATGAAGGACGAGGAATACGCGACTCGGCTCGTGACGACCCTGATTCGCGGATTGTCCCCGCCCGGGTGAAGGTCCACTACGGATAATCTTGACGCGAGGCATGAGCCTTGAGTCTTTTTCATCACCGATCGCTACGACCGGATTCTAGAGTTCTTGAGCGAACCTCTGGCCTAGCTTGCGGTGGACCCCGCTTCACCAGCTTTCGCTCCACAACTTATCTGGCGATCGGTAACGATAAACGTTAGAGCTGTATCGGACGCGCGTTTTCTCGAAGCTGCGAAGTTGGGCAGGCTGCTCTGCGCGCGTCCCGATACAGCCGTTTAAACGCGCTAGTGTTGATCGAATCGCTCAACTCCCGGTTGGTCACTCCGAACTATTCACGGGAGTGTAGCCACAAAAAACTGTCTCAAAATAGGTGTGGCTGGCGAATTGTTGTTTCGAGCAAGGCTATTGGAGATTCCTGACGATTGCCCGATAGGTCTTGAGGCGCGCACAGTGTTCGCGAAACTCGGCCCGGTCGAGCAAGCGCGTGACGTAGACCTCGGCGGTGGCGAAGTAGGCGGCTCGGTGGTGGTCGGGGGCAAAACTCACTTTAACGTCGCCGGACTTGACGCCTCTGCCGTCAGGCCCCTTGATTCCTTTGACCATTGGCGGCGTAACGAAGGACACCCTAAGGGGTTTTGTTGCGATTCCAAGAACCATCCACACTTTGGTTTTTTGGCGGCCGAGGTCGTAGAAGATCGGAACCATCATGCGCACGTCTTTCCCGAGATCCGGATCCTTGCGGATAGAAGCCAGCCACGCCTTGTATATCGCTCGATGCGCGTTCGCGTCCTTGCCGTTCCCTAGGTCCGATTCTGACTCAGGCGTCATTCCAATTTCCCCGCACGCTTGTAGATAGGCCCCGTGGAAGAGCGCCTGCATCAGGTAAATCTCTTCTCCCAGCGGCAAATTTACGGGCCCGTCGGCGGTCAGCCTCCGCATCTTCTCTAGCCCTTCAGGGCCAAACGATCGCTCGAGAACGTCGCGGACGAATTGGTACGAGTGCGCGCGGCGAAGGTAATAGGTCGCCAGGGGCTCCAGGGTCAAATTGGGGGCGATGTAAAGCTTCACTTTGACAGGCGGCCCGGAACCCATTGCCGAACCACAGAAAGGCTGTTCGAGCTGCTTGATATGCGTTTCGCGCGTTCGGGCCAGCAATGCTTTGAATAACCCGGCCAGCTCTTCGCGATAGGACTCATTCAAAATAAGCCGCTTGCCTTCTGGCATTCCTTCCAGGACCGCCAGAGCCTGCAGAGCGTAGGTTTGATGGTCATACCATCCCGAAGCGGCATTGGGTTTGAGGTCGAGTGTCCCGGCGCGAAGGCGCCTGACCATCTCGTCGCCAAGATCGAACCCCTCCGGGATCGGCTGATCACCATAGACTGTTTGTAGCATGCGGTCGCGCCGAAAAACACGCGCCAGCTGTTCGTTCCAGGTGTAGAAACCGAGAACCTTAGAGCGCAGCTCATCCGCCAAGAACTCTCGTTGCAGCGCGTCCGCCTGGTTGGCTACCTCGGCCGAGACTTGGACCCGCTGACCGTCTAATCGGGCGGCAGCAGTCAGTATGGATGCCGCCGTTCGCTCACCATTTGCTACCGCCTCAAGAAGCCTGAGAAGAAAGTCCTTCTTGGCTGTGAGGCGCCCCAAGCCGGCGTCAGCGGCCATCTCCACGCAGGCATAGAGTCCGTCGTCGAACTGCTTGGCCTTGAGGGCCAGCACTGCCGCGGGCGCAAACTTGATTTCATAACAATGCTGGCTCCCTCGACCCGAGTAGACTGTGGTTATTTGACGACCAAAGGCTCGGGAGAAAGGAGCCAGGCATGATCATTATAGGCGTAGATTATCACCCGAGCTTTCAGACGATTGCATTTT
>WNFS01007872.1_pt1 | contig 10346 bp, 8 predicted proteins | sample 5400141 | NCBI WGS metagenome assembly WNFS01 (sample SAMN13153358, study PRJNA577476) | soil metagenome | isolation source: 60 cm saprolite under Madrone tree | place: USA:California | collected 2016-06-14
TAACTGGCAGGCCGAACCAGTCGGCTGCTCCGATGGTGAACATGGCGGTGATTTCCGCGGCTGCGCCCTGTCCGTAGGTCAAGTGGTCTTTGCCGATTTTTTCGCCCACGGTTACGACGATTCGCTTCCAGCCCACCATGGTGCCCAATCCCAGGGCCATGGCGACTGCGACCTTCACCCAGCCGGGGATGAACTTGGTGGCGTTGTCGATGTGCTTCTTGTAGTTGGTAAGCACCTGCCAGTCGGTCGCTGAAATATCCGGCTGATGCGTCTTTTGCATCAGGCGAAGGGCTTCGCTCACCAGGTACATGTCATTGCGGAAGTTGCGTACCCGGTCATTGGGAACCCGGGCCAGTTCTCCGAACAGCACGGTCTCATTGCCGATATCGCTTACCAGCTGGCGCAGAGCCAGCATGGTGTTGGGAGTAAATTCACGGGTGCGGATGAAGGAGGTCACGTCCTCGCGCGCGTCGGAGATGACGGCGTTTGGGCTCACGTATTTGTCCAGGGTGTTGGCGGCCTGTTGCGAAACTGCAACGAAGTCCTGCGACTGCTTTTTAGTTACCGCATGGTTCAAGGCGTAGGCGGTGGGCACGGTTCCGATCAGGATCAGCATGATCAGGCCCATACCTTTTTGTCCGTCGTTCGACCCATGTGCGAAACTCACGCCCGTGCAAGTGAGCACCAGCAGAGCGCGAATCCAGAAGGGTGGCGGCTCGGTGCCAACCGGAGCCTCGTACAATTTTCGATTCTTGACCACCGCTTTCATGGCCAAAAGCAAGAGACCCGCAACCACAAACCCCACGATCGGTGAAAGCAGAAGCGACTTGCCGATGTTCAGGGCCTGGGCCCAATCCACGCCGCTGGTGCCGCTTCTGGCCGACATGAGCTGGTTGGCGATACCGACCCCGATGATGGAGCCAATTAGAGTATGCGAACTTGATGCCGGCAATCCGAAGTACCAGGTGCTGAGGTTCCAGATGATGGCGGCGACCAGGAGGGCAAACACCATGGCGAACCCAGCTTTACTGCCCACTTGCAGAATCAGTTCGACCGGCAACAGGGAAATGATTCCGAACGCAACTAAGCCGGACGAGGTCAGTACGCCCATAAAGTTCCAGAAGCCCGACCAGACCACCGCGACGTGGGGCTCCAGGGAGTGGGTGTAGATCACAGTCGCCACCGCATTGGCGGTATCGTGGAATCCGTTCACGAACTCGAAGCCCAGCGCCACCAACAGGGCAATGCCGAGCAAAACGTACGGCATGATCGAGGCATTGTGAACGCCCGAGAGGTCGGAGAGCAGATGCGACCCGGCATAGACTACGCCGATGATCAAAACCACTGCGAAGGCGAGAACCCCGATTTTCCCGGGACCTTTGCCCAGCTTGGCGTCGAGTGCCGGGACAGCAACGGGCCCGGGCTTGGGCGCAACTGGCAACGGAGGTGCGGTAGCCATATCAGTCTCCTGGGCCCGAGCCGGATACTTTCCGGTCAAGGCTGGCCGCCACTATACGGAGGCAGTGTTACAGCAGTATTAAAGTTTGGTAAAGGCGACCGAATTCAGAGCGTGAGGTTTTGCCCGCTCGTTATGTGACTGTGAGGCCGATCAGAACGCGTCGATCCCGGTAACACTCTGCCCAATAATCAGGGTGTGGATGTCGTGGGTGCCTTCGTAGGTTTTCACCGACTCCAGGTTGGCCATGTGGCGGAAGATGGGATACTCGTCGGCGATTCCGTTGGCGCCGAGGATGTCGCGGGCCATACGGGCGCACTCCAGCGCCATCCAGACATTGTTCCGCTTGGACATGGAAATGTGCTGCGGGCCGGCCTTGTCTTTATCTTTAAGGCGCCCGACTTGCAGTGCCAGCAGCTGAGCCTTGGTGATTTCGGAGATCATCCAGGTAAGTTTCTCCTGCACCAGCTGGTGTGAGGCGATAGGCTGATCGCGGAACTGCTTGCGGAACAATGAATATTGCAAAGCGCAGTCGTAACAGGCCATGGCAGCGCCGATTGCACCCCACCCGATACCGTATCTAGCCTGGCTCAGGCACATCAGGGGAGACTTCAAGCCACCGGTTTTGGGCAGCAGATTCGACTCCGGTATGCGCACGTCTTGCAGGGAAAGGCTCGAGGTGACGGAAGCGCGCAGCGACCACTTGCCGTGAATGTCCTCAGCCCGGAAGCCCGGCCGGCCGGTCTCAACCAGAAAGCCGCGAATTTTGTTGTCTTCGTCTTCGGTCTTGGCCCAGATGATCGCGACATCGGCGATGGAGCCCGATGTGATCCACATCTTCTCTCCGTTGAGGATATATTCCTTGCCAGACTTTCTGGCGCGGGTTCGCATACCGCCGGGATTGGAGCCGAAATCGGGCTCGGTCAGACCGAAACAGCCAATCTTCTCGCCTTTTTGCATCACCGGGAGCCACGTCTGTTTCTGTTCCTCGCTGCCAAAGGCGTAGATCGGGTACATGGCCAGCGACGAGTGGACGCTGACGAAAGAGCGAACGCCGCTATCACCCCGCTCCAGCTCCTGCATGACCAGGCCGTATTCGACATTCGACATCCCGGCGCAACCGTAGCCTTTCAGGCTGGCGCCGTATAGACCCAGGTCGGCCATGGGCTTGACCAGTTCACGCGGGAAGCGGCCGGCGCGGTTGCACTCCTCGATGATGGGGATGAGGTTGTCTTCGATAAATTTGCGGGTGGTGTCACGGACCAGACGCTCTTCGTCCGTGAGCAGGGAGTCGAATTCAAGGAAATCAACTCCCCGGAACTTGATGGCCATCAGTTTCTCTAATCTTTCTGTTTCTTCGCTGCTTTTTTGCCAGCGAACTTTGCCTGGGACTAAAGGCAGGCACTCAGGGAGTGGAAACTCTTGAAGGTAACAAAGGGTGGGAGGGCAGTCAAACCAGGCTGGACAGTATGGTGGGGGCGGTTTGCAAGATCCGGAAAGCGGCGGGCCAGTGATGGGGACTGGTTGGGGGAATGGCGATTTTTCACACGTGCGAGTGGCACAGGTCAAAGCTGCCGCCATGCCCCAAACTGCTCTCCAGGAACCGACTACCGCTGTATGCTTTCTCGGGCCGTGCGGGATCCGGAACAGAATGACTTGCCTGGTGAACTTCGGAGAATCTGGCAAGAACTTCATCGAAATGGGCAAGAGGCCCAAGGTTCAGGAAACTATGCTTAGGCTGGCGGGTGCCCTTAAGGCATGCGGAATTTCGAAAGCGTAGGAGCAAACAATGCAGAAGCGCAAACTCGGAAAGAGCAACCTGGAAGTTTCGGCCCTCGGCTTAGGCTGCATGGGAATGAGCTTTTCTTACGGTCCGGCTGGAGACAAGCAAGAGATGATCTCTGTTCTCCGCGCAGCTGTCGACCGTGGCGTCACATTCTTCGACACTGCCGAAGTCTACGGGCCGTTCACGAACGAAGAACTTGTGGGCGAGGGTCTCTCCCCATTTCGTGGGAAAGTCGCGATCGCGACGAAGTTCGGATTCAAACTCAAACCGGACGGCAGTCCGGGGTTCGTTGGCCTCGACAGCCGCCCAGAGCGCATTAAGGAGGTCGCCGAGGGCTCGCTCAAGCGGCTCAAGGTCGATGCCATCGATCTCTTCTATCAACACCGGGTTGACCCGGATGTGCCCATCGAAGACGTTGCGGGGACAGTGAAAGATCTGATCCATCAAGGTAAGGTCAAACACTTCGGCCTTTCGGAAGCAGCCGCAAAGACGATCCGTCGCGCTCACGCCGTCCAGCCGGTCACGGCAGTCCAGAGCGAATACTCGCTGTGGACGAGAGGCCCTGAAGCGGAAGTGCTGCCGACCCTTGAGGAACTCGGAATCGGCTTTGTTCCCTTTAGCCCTCTGGGGAAGGGCTTCCTCACGGGGAAGATGAACGAAAATACCACGTTCGACAGTTCTGATTTCCGCAAGACGCTTCCTCGCTTTACGCCCGAGGCTCTGAAGGCGAATCAGGCGCTGGTTGATCTTCTGGACAAAATCGCAGAACGCAAGAGGGCCACACCTGCACAGATCGCGCTGGCCTGGCTGCTGGGGCAGAAGCCATGGATGGTTCCAATCCCAGGCACAACTAAGCTACATCGTCTCGAAGAGAACATCGGAGCGGTCGCAGTTGAACTTACGTCCGACGATCTGCGAGATATCGAAAGCGCGGCCTCAAAGATCACAGTGCAAGGGGCCCGGTATCCGGAAGCGGTTGAGAAAATGACCGGCCGCTGAGGTTGGGGTAAACATCAGCCGTTTACTTATGGAGCGAACTCCCCGGGATCCTTGACCTTGGGAAGTAGGATTTAAACTCATCGAATGAAGCTACTCGGTAGAATTGTGGCCATTCTGGGAGGCATTGTTCTGACGCACATCGCCATTCAGGAGAAGCTCGACGGCGAGGTTCTCGACTGGATGGAACAGGGCAGCGACGAACAATATCGCGCCCGGAAATAAAGGACATTTCGATGAGCAATAAGCCAACGCGAAACGAGGCTCTAAAAGACCGCCTTTCCCGATCTCGCGAAATTAACATCAGTGTGACCGGCAGGAAATCGGGACGCGCAATCTCGATCCCGGTTTGGTTTGTATTGGAGGAGGACAAGCTTTACCTGCTGCCGGTGCAGGGATCGGATACACAGTGGTACAAGAACGTGCTCAACAACCCGACGATTCGGATCGACGCGCGCGGCGCAGGGGCTGAAGTCAAGGGTGTTCCTGTCACCGACGCCACACAGGTGTCGTCCGTGGTCAAGAAATTCCGCGACAAGTACGGGGCCGGCGACGTAAAGAAGTACTACTCAAAGTTCGACGTTGCCGTGCTCGGACAGATTTGAGCGCATCATGATTACAAAACGAGGTATTCTCGTAAGTGCGAAGACCAACCGCCATGGAGTGCCCTTGCGGCGGCCTGCCAACGGAGCGAGCCCGAGCGAACCAGACAACGCCCAGTTGTCCCGCTTGCTAGCCGCCTATGCCCCTCACGACGGCAGTTTTGAGCTAAGCATCCCTGGTTTGCACGCCAGCCGCTTTTCACGAGCCAACACGGAATGTTTTTTTCATGCCCTCCGGTTGCCCTCGTTGTGCATCGTCGCGCAAGGAGCAAAGACAACCATCGTCGGGGACGAGGTCTATGAGTACGACGCGTCGCGCATGATTGTGTTCTCCGTTGCTCTACCCGTTGCTTCCCAGATTACCCAAGCCAGCCATTCCGAACCCTACCTTGCTTTTAAGCTTGACCTCGACCCGCACAAAATTTCCGAACTGGTCTTGAGGGTGTATCCGCGTGGTCTGCCTCCAGCTCAAGAGAGGAAGGCTGTTTACGTCACTCCGGTGGACGTGAGCATTGTCAGCGCCGCGACGAGGTTAATGCAGTGTCTGGCGCATCCCGGGGACGCTGAGCTGCTCGCCCCACTTGTGGTCGATGAGATTTTGCTCCGGCTGTTACGCAGCCCCATTGGCGTTCGCGTGGCCCAAATGGGTTGGGCAGAGTCCAGCGTGCATCGAGTTGCGAAGGCGATTTCCTGGCTACACGCCAACTTCTCTCAACCCATGAAGGTTGAAGACTTGGCCGAGATGGTGCACATGAGTGTTTCCTCTTTCCACGAACACTTTAAGTGCGTCACTTCGATGAGCCCGCTGCACTATCAAAAGGTGCTGCGCCTTCAAGAGGCGAGGCGTCTCATGTTGTCGACAATCATGGACGCCGGTACGGCGAGTCAGCGCGTCGGCTATCTGAGCGCTTCGCAGTTCAGCAGAGAATACAGCCGCTTTTTCGGGAGTGCGCCGACCAAGGACATCGCCAGATTGCGCCAAGAGACTGGAATTTGGGTCTGACCTCTGGAGGTGCCCCCACTCGGATGAGCCTCGCAAGGAGGAGCGAGCAGGCTTGGGTCCGAGCAGATACCGCGAATGCCGGCGACGCCGGGGCGGGAAGGGAAGATAGTTTTTACAAACTTTTTGCAATTTCCGGACGCGCTTTTGCCAGATGGCATCTAAGCTTTAAGTAAGTTGCAGCGCGCCTCGAAGACGCGCACAATACAGCAGTTTGTCGGACTGGGCAATGAAGATACGAAAGCGACCGATGTGGGCGGCGGTTCTCACAGGCATAATCTGTTCGACGATCGTCTGTTCGACGATCCTGCCTGGCTCCGCGTTTGCAGCCGATGTGCCTGCTCCTCGAGCCTCCCTTGATCAGGGATTTCGTCTTCTTTATAACCTGGATTTCGACCAGGCTCATGTCGTGTTTCTTTCGTGGCAACACGACTATCCCGGCGATCCGATGGGGCCGACGGCGGAAGCGGCGGGGCTGCTGTTTTCTGAATTTCATCGGCTGGGGGTGCTGGAATCCCAGTTTTACGAGAATGACAAGACATTCCTGAACCGCGACAAGGTGACTCCCGATCCCGGCGTGCGTGACCGGTTTAACGCGGCCCTGGCCCGTTCGCAAAGTGCGGCGCGGACTCGCCTTGCCACCAGTCCGCAGGACAAGGATGCGTTGTTCGCCATGACCCTCTCGTGTGGGCTGCAGGCGGATTACGCTGCGCTCATCGAAAAGCGCAATCTGTCTTCCTTGCACTACACCCGTGATGCGAATGACTGGGCGGCCAAGCTGCTGGCCGTCGATCCCGACTACTACGATGCGCACGTCGCCACCGGCTTCAGCAAGTACATTATCGGCAGCATGGCCGCGCCGGTGCGGTGGTTCTTGCGGATGGGCGGACTCTCGTCGGACAAGAAGCTGGGACTCGCCGAATTGCAATTGACCGCGGACCACGGCCGCTATCTGGGACCGTTCGCGCGTATCCTGCTGGCCATCGCCTACGTGCGCGACAAAGACAACGCCCGCGCCCGAGGCGTACTGGCAGCCCTGCGCGACGAATTTCCCAAGAATCCCCTGTTCGCGCAGGAAATCGCCCGCCTGGACGCTGTGCACTAGCTGCGGTCAAGAGTCAACCAGCTCGCGGGCGATGGCTCCTTCGTCTCCGCTCACAGGACAGGTCCGCGCCACAGGCCCGCAAGCCTGGTTCATGCGAAATTCACCACTTTGTAACATTCCTGTAACATTCGCGGCGTTAAACTTGCCCATCAATATTTAAGGAGGAACCATCAGTGATCCGCCGCATTGTGCTTATGTGTTTCGCTGTCGCTCTGGCCTTGCCGGCCCTGGGGCAGACCACCGTGAACGGGGCAGGCGCGACTTTCCCGAATCCGATGTATCAAAAATGGTTTAGCGAATATCACAAGGCCCATCCCGATGTTCAGTTCAACTACCAATCCATCGGCAGCGGCGGCGGCATTCGTCAGGTTCTGGCCCAGACCGTGGATTTTGGAGCCAGCGATGGCCCCATGACCGATGAGCAGTTGTCCCAGGCCAAGACCAAGATCCTGCACATTCCTACCGTCCTGGGGGCAGTGGTCCCGGCTTACAACGTTCCCGGCGTTGCCACCGAACTGAAGTTCACTCCAGAAGCCCTGTCGGGCATCTTTCTGGGCAAGATCACCACGTGGAACGACCCGGCGATCGCCAAGGCGAATCCCGGGGTCACCCTGCCCAACCAGACGATCATTGTGATCCACCGCTCCGACGGCAGCGGCACCACCTATATCTTCACTGACTATCTCTCCAAGGTAAGTGCGGAGTGGCAGAATGGGCCCGGCAAGGGAACTTCTGTGAAGTGGCCTGTAGGCTTGGGCGGCAAAGGCAACGAAGGCGTGGCCGGAATGATCCGTCAGATGCAGGGCGGGATCGGCTACATCGAACTCATCTACGCGGTGCAGAACAAGATCGACTACGGCAGCATGAAGAATGCGTCAGGCGCCTTCGTGAAGGCTTCTCTGGACAGCGTTACTGCGGCTGCGGCCTCGGCCAAGAGTATGCCGGCTGATTTTCGCGTATCCATCACGAATGCGCCGGGGAAAGACGCGTATCCCATCTCCAGCTTCACGTGGTTGCTGATACCGGAAAAATCCAAGGAAGCGGCGAAGGGCAAGATCCTTGCCGATTTCCTTAACTGGATGGTCGACGACGGCCAGAAAATGACCGCCGAACTAACCTACGCACCTTTGCCCGAAAACGTCGCGGTAAAGGTGAAAGGCGCCATCAAGCAAGTGCAGTAGGGTAACGCGACTACGATTCGGGATTTTGAAAGCGCCGGTGCAGGGACAGGGTCGGAAGCCTGCCTGCACCGGTGGATTTTGCTCTGTTGCAGACCGGTGTGAAAGAAATCTCACGAAAAAGTTCTGTACTACCTGGTGAACACGCCGGTGATGCAGGAAGATCCCTACTATGCGCTGCAACTGCAAGGGAAAGTCTTTTTGTACGAATGCGAATACACGCCCCGGCACGCCGCCGAGAAGTTGCCCGAGGACTGGTTGCCCGAAGCCGAGGTCAGGATTAAAGTGACCGACAAGCGTCATCTGTCGGTGAAAGGGCCGGACGGTTTTGAACTGGAGTTGATTGTTGTGAAGCGCACGCCGACGACCCCAGAAACGGCGCCTCCCAAGCCCGCATCCGTCCAGAACTGATCTCTGGATGATTCCTTCTGTACCCGGTTTTTCCTCTTAAGTGCAGTTTGGTTTGGAAATATGACTCGCCTCGCTCTGGACAACCCGGCTTATTACATCAATCGGGAAGCCTCCTGGCTGGCCTTCAATCGTCGCGTCCTCGAAGAGGCCCAGGACGAGAAGAACCCTCTGCTTGAGCGTCTGAAATTTCTTTCCATTTCGGCCAGCAACCTGGACGAGTTTTTTGAGGTGCGCGTGGCCGGACTGGTGCAGCAGATTGAAGACGGATACACCGAAGCCGGACCCGACGGCCTCACCCTGCTCGAAGAGCGCGAGGTGGTTTCCCGCGAGACCCACGCGTTCGTGGACGAGCAGTACCACTGCTGGAACGAGAACCTGCGCCCGGCGCTCTGCGCCCACGGAATCCGGGTTCTTGGCCTGCACGAACTGGACTCGCGGGCCAAGACTTTTATCGAAGAATACTGCGAGCGGGAACTTGATCTGCTGCTGACGCCAGTCACGGTGGATCCGGCGCATCCCTTTCCGCGGGTGATCAACAAAGCGCTGTGCGTAGCTTTTTTGCTGCGCCGGCGGCGCCGTTCGGCGCTGACCTACACCGGTGTGGTCACGGTGCCGCGAGCCCTGCCACGATTGGTGCGCCTGCCCTCGGAGGGCACCGACGACTTCATTTTTCTCGCCGACCTGGTGGCGTTCCACGCGTCACGGATGTATCACGGTTACGACATCGTTTCCTCGGCCGCGTTTCGGGTTACACGGAACAGTAACCTCTACCTGGCGGAGGAAGAATCCCGCAACCTGCTGGAGTCGGTTCGTATGGAACTGCACAACCGGCGCAAGGGCGATGCGGTACGCCTGGAAATCGAAGCCGATGCCGATCCCGAAATCATCGAACGGCTGCGCACCAACTTCGAGCTCGAGCCCTGGCAGGTTTTCTCGGTCAACGGACCGGTGAATCTGTCGCGTCTGTTTAACATCTACGAACAGACGGCGCACCCCGATCTCAAGTTCAAACCCTTTGCCCCTCGCGAACTGCGCCTTACCGGCAAGTCCCAGGATTTGTTCGAGGAACTTCGCCGCCACGATGTCCTGCTGCACCACCCCTTCGACGCCTACGACACCGTGGTTTCCTTTATTGAGGCTGCAGCCCAGGACTCGCGGGTGCTTTCCATTAAACAGACGCTTTACCGGACCAATGAGCATTCGCTGATTGTTCCGGCGCTGATTTCAGCCGCGGAAAAGAAGGAGGTCACGGCCGTCGTAGAGTTGAAAGCGCGCTTCGATGAAGATTCCAACATTCGCTGGGCCCGCGATCTGGAAGACGCAGGAGTGCAGGTGTTCCACGGCCTGGTCGGACTGAAGACCCATTGCAAACTTTCACTGCTGGTGCGCCGGGACCCCGATGGAGTGACGCGCCGTTATGCGCACCTGGGAACCGGGAACTACAACGCAAACACCGCCCGGATTTACACCGACCTGAGCCTGCTCACCACCGACCTGGAAATCACCAACGCTGTGCACGATGTATTCAGCTTCCTGACTGCCTATGCCGAACATCCCAACTACAACCCGTTGCTGGTGGCGCCGCTGGATCTGGCGGAACGTTGTCTGGGACTGATCGCTCGCGAGGCCGAGCACGCGCGTCACGGCCGGCCGGCACGCATTGTGGCCAAGATGAACGCCCTGCTGGACAAGAACATCATCATGGCCCTGTACAAGGCTTCGCAGGCAGGCGTGGACATTGACCTGATCGTCCGCGGCATGTGCGCCTTGCGGCCCGGGGTGCGTGGGATCAGCGATCGCATCCGCGTACAC
>WNFS01004779.1_pt1 | contig 10345 bp, 9 predicted proteins | sample 5400141 | NCBI WGS metagenome assembly WNFS01 (sample SAMN13153358, study PRJNA577476) | soil metagenome | isolation source: 60 cm saprolite under Madrone tree | place: USA:California | collected 2016-06-14
ATACCCATCACTAGAAAGACAAAGTAAAACAAACCTAGAGGAAAGGACAACAGGAGGTAGAGCATATGCAGCACAGTACGTATTGTCGTGCCAACGCGAGGCATTGGTTCTAGCGGTGGCTGCCAGTCTTGATTACCGGTAGGGTTGTCCATCACAGGCTCCAGGTTCCTAATTGGTCCAATACAGCGCAGCTATCAATATTCTACCATGCTGCGTTACACAACAGTATGCCCGAAAGGTGTACGGAAAGTATTACGAATTTGTGACAAAAGCTTGTCATTAAGGAATCGGGAGATACCCCGATTCCTCATGATCTTAGGCTCCTGTAAAACCTTTATGACACCTTTGTCTCGGCCTGCTGTTCCTCGATCTCCTCAAGCTGGCGGGTTGTTTGTTGGATGATGAGGCGAATCTCGTTTTCAAAAATGCGGCGCACGATCGCTACGGCACAGGCATAGGTTGAGTCCATGCCGAAGTATGAGAGGCTGCCCGCACCCAGGTTTTTCGCGCGTGTGTACGGAGTGTCCGAAGCGTAGTGCAGGACGCCCAGTTCGTACGGCAGGCGGGCAAAGTTGATGTTGTCTCCCTCCGGGTAGCGCGTCAGGTATTGATCTTCGTAGACAGCATTGAGGTATGGGCCGCTTTCCATCTCTACGACTGTATAGTTGTCGCGGTAGTAGACATCCAGGTACTGGCGATTTTGCAGGTAGGTACCTTTCGCCGAGACTGCTTTCTGATTATCCAGCACCGAACCATAAATCAGGTAAGGCACCACATCCTGGGCGGTAAAGCAGTTATCCAACCAGTAAGTATTCTGGGTATGTTCATCCAATACTACATTGGAGATCATGACATCACCAATGCTGCCATTAAGGGTTGCCGCTTTACCAAGAATGTAGATGCCGCGCATATTTGTCAGGTTCTCCATGATCTCGCGCATCATGCGATACGCTGCCATCCCCAACGGGTAATCTATGTTGAGAATGATGGCTTCGCTCTTAGCAAGCTTGTCCATGTGTGGCATGCCGCAGCGTGGGTCTACCTCCATGGGGTGGAGTTTTGCCAGTTCAAACACCTGGGCATCGATCTCCAGGCCATGCCGCGCTCCCACATACCAGATGCCGCGCTCCTGCTCCTCACGCGGGCGATTGCGCATAAACTCTTTCCCGGCGGGAGTTCGCACCCATTCACGAGCCACAAAGTAGAGGAAGTTCTGCCAGTTGCCAGGAACTACACCTTGCTGCAACTTGCGACACTCCTCGGCCAGGTAGGGATCTTCGCCACTGAGGGCAAACTTCGTCAGCTCCGCGTCACGACTCAGCAGGGAACCTGACATCAGGTTAACAAGGCTGTGTGTGTTGCTGGAAACAAAGTAGACGGGGCGGTTTTGTAAATCAAGCGTGTTCAGCAGATTCTCAACGGGAACCCACCATTTGCGCGTGGCTCGCACATATCCCACGTGCGAGCCGCCCAGGAAGCGCAGCGCAAAGCTCTTGCTTTGCTGCCCGATGGTGTGAAGGATTTCCCACAGGCGATCACCCCAGATTACCTCCAGGCGCCGCCAGTCATCCGAGCGAATGTGCAGGCGTTCGCGCAGCACCTTTGAAATCTCGGTAAAGACCGGCGAGGTGGGATCCATGCGCGTTTCCAACAACTGCATGGTGGTGGGATCGGCGTTGAGCAGGTAATACATTTTGTTCCATTCGATCTGAAAGGCGACCAGGATGGGTACAATATCGTCTGTATCGCTGACACTGGCAACGTAGACGGCCAGGGTCTCTTTACCATCGTAGAACCATTTGCGCCTGCGGGCAGAAGCTGTGACGCCCTCCCAATTATCCACATGAAAACCCTGCTGCACAAACACTTCTTCCGCCTGGCCTAGCAGCACAAGGTTACAGTTTATGATCGCAGCCGGGAGCCGCAGTACGCTATAAATGAAAGCAGACATGTCGGGATAGGGCGAACGCGCTTCGGGATGCAGGCTGGAATCGATGTTGTAGTGCGCCTGCACGACCGCCTTCAAACTGACTTCGCCCGAGCTGCGCAGCAAGGTATTATAAGTACGAATGTACATTTCAACATCGCGTTTTCCTGCTTCGCGATGCTCTTCCTGTTCAAAGGTGGTATCGACTGCCGTATGTGTCATCGGGTGTACTTCAAGCGGCTCTTCGAGCCGGGTATCATCATTCAAAATCGTGTAGTCCTGCGGCTGACCATCGAAAGGGTCAGGCGTATGGCTGTATTGTCGAGATGTGTTATGTTTTCGTGGCATTAATTATTCCTCTCTTCCCCAGTGGAATGCCTGGTTCTTTTCTTTGATATTCATCTATGTATTTCCGTAATTATACTCGTTGGTTAAACGTTATGGTAGGGGTGATTTTGAGTTTGTATGGAGAGCTTTCAGCCTGGTTGGTTCTTTTTTTGTTTTGCAATTTGTTTCAAAGTGTCAATTTTTGTACCAAAATATGCCACCAATCGACCAGGCAGAACGTTCCTAACTCTAAGAGGCATTACTAAAACGTCAGGCATCCCCATACCTGGCGTTTCCCCCTAGTAGTGCCTCTTTTTTCATTGCTCTACACCAGGCGAGATCGGGTTTGAAACGTTTGGGTACCCCTTGCTGTATTCAGGGAATGTGTAGAGGTGGATATTACGAATGATGTTATGTACGATAGCGCTATCTTCTATCATACCATTAAGTTCATCCTCTAGCATCCTTAGTCTTCGCATCTCACTGATAAATGCTTTATGATATGTAGGCTCCCAAGACTGAAACAACTTCTTGAACGTCTCAAATACCACGAAAAGGTCATCTACCACATCCTGTACGAGCCGCATAATCGCCTCCCTTGGGTTATCTTGTGCTACGGTAATGTAAGCATGGTTTTGTATAACCATGCTTACAAACATACGTTAATAGCCGTACTTTGTCAAGCGTGGTAAACCTGTTACAGTAACCAAAATACTAGTAGGAGCCGCAAATGATACGTCTGAAAGTCAAAGAGGTAGCCAGGGAGAAAGGCTTTAGCCAGGGCAAGCTATCCAGGGCATCAGACGTTGATGTCAAGACGCTGCAACGCATCTTTCAGCATCCTACTACCATTGTAACTACAGAAACCCTGGATAAACTTGCTAAGGCTTTAGGAGTCGATGCAAGTGAACTTATCGAGAGTGTGCCTGATAATTAGCGTCCCTGTAAGCTTTTACAGGCTTGTGGGTTAGCTGGTAGAACTTTACCAGACAATTTGTCAAACATGCTGATTACTCTACACTACTTCCACAACAATATATCGTCGTTTCCAGGTATGCGCTGTTCCTCACTTCCAGGGCTCGCGAGGGGTTGTCTCCTCCACTCGCAGCGCACCTCTCCGTTTTGTAATAATTTGCAGATAAGCTCATTGTAATCTTGCACTGTAAATTGCCCGAAGCTGGCAATGAGCAATTGCTGGCGCAGCTCAGGCCAGCGACGGGAGCGCTGGGCCCGGCCCTGGCCGAGGATGCGCTGGTATAATTGCTGCATTTCCTCCGCATGCTGTTCGCGCTGCTGGGTCATGAACCATTCTTCCGTCAATACTCCCCGGTGACTCTGTTCGTACAAGCGACGACGATGCAGGCAGACTGCATCATTCATGCATGCCAGGCTGTCCTGGCGACGCGTGGCAAATAGCAGTGTATAGGGGATCGGTGCGACCAGGGCACGGCCTGCCTGCATGGATAGAGCAATACGCTGCACTGAAAGAAAATGCTGCTGCATTGAAGCGAGAAATGCACCGATAAGGCCATCAACTGTGTGATCTGCGCCCGCGTCATTGGTGAGCAGCGCTTTCCAGCGATCAGTATGCAGCAGCGCTGTGAAGGCTGAGGCTCCATCAGAGGTACGCAGGAATGGGAGCAGGCGAGTCTCAACCTGTTTGTGTGAGATAAGCAGGCAGAGTTCTGTTGGCGCAGTCCGCTGATAGAGAGGGGAGAGGTCTTCGTATGAAAACGGTGTTGAACTGACAAAAGGGTTGAGCAGGAGGATAGCCGCGGATTGGTCGATGGCCTGGAGTAATATGGGTGCAGCCTCGGGCCAGCTCGCACGCAGAGCGCCACTATCTTTTGGTATGGCGATATTGTTCCCCGTGGTCGACTCTCTACGTTTGCTACTCCTGGCTTCAAGTGCAAGGGTGCGAAGGGTAATTGGTTTGGTTTCTTTTGCAAGAGATTGAGCGATTGACACTACCGGTTGTAGATCAGGATTACCGCCCAGGCCATCAATCCAGTAGCAGCGGCGGAAGATGCGCGTGGCGGCCAGAGAGCGAGAGTAGGGGATGATGTAATCGTGCAGGAGCCAATCGCGCAGAGAAGACAAAATGACCTGTTCAGTAGGACGGCGGCGCGGTGACATGGGATGTTGCGCATGTCCGGCTGAGTCCACTGGTGATGGTTCGTTGTCAAATTCGGCCCATAAGTTCAACATAATGCCGATATTTTATCATACGTTGTTGACGGTCAGTGAAGAGTTTACATCGCTTCTTGCAAAATCAGTTTTTACAAGAAATCATGATATACTTACTTTCAGAAGTTACGGAAATGGAGAAGTTTATGAGTAAGAACATTCCTGGTATCCATCATGTTACGGCCATCAGCGATAACGCGCAGCAAAACGTCGATTTTTATGTTGGCCTTTTAGGTTTGCGCCTGGTCAAGCAAACGGTTAATTTCGATATGCCGGATACCTATCACCTGTATTATGGAGATGAGCTGGGACGACCTGGCACTATCCTGACTTTTTTCTCCTGGCCAGATGCGCCCAGGGGGCGCAAAGGGACGGGAGAGATAGGCACGGTCGCGTTCTCCATACCTGAGAACTCACTGGATTACTGGTTGGAACGCTTGAGCAGCCGCAACGTGCTCGTCGTTGGACCCAGGACGCATTTCGAGGACCAGGTTCTTACCGTCTTTACGCCTGACGGATTAACACTCGAGTTAGTGGCTCATCGAGAAGCTGCTACATATCGTGGGTGGCAAGACGGGCCGATTCCTCCCGAGCACGCTATCCGTGGGTTTCGCAGTGTTACTTTGATGGAGGCAGACCTTGAACGCACATCCCGCATGCTGACTGAGATGCTGGGCTTTGAGCTTATAGGGGTGGAGGGCGATCGCTCTCGCTACAGGATAGACAATGATGGTCTCGCGACACTGGTTGATGTGCTGCACCTGCCTGCTCTTACCCGTGGCACGATAGCAGTGGGTTCCGTTCATCATGTCGCGTGGCGTACACCCAGTGATGAGCAGCAACTGGTATGGCGCGAGAAGCTGCTAAGCTCCGGTATCAATGTTACCAGGGTCATGGATCGTCAATACTTCCACTCGATCTATTTCAATGAGCCTGGTGGGGCGCTCTTTGAGATCGCTACCGATCCTCCCGGCTTTGCTATAGACGAGTCGCTTGAGCAACTGGGAACCCACTTGAAACTTCCGCCCTGGCTCGAAGCAGAAAGGTCGAGGATTGAGCAGGTGCTACAGCCTTTGCTTTTGCCTGGTGAGGAGCAAGAGGAGTAGTAACAGGACGTTTTTAATCTCAACCGGCTAGACAACATCATTGCCGCTGCCATTTTTGGACTGGCGCCAAACCTGATTGTAAGGAGCCTGGAGCAGCGGTCTCAGAAGTACATATCTGCGCTGCAGAGCAGTAAGGGGGCGGAACGAGATGATGTGGGAGATGGGGATTGAGGGGTTCTGGCTCACTCATGTTTATGCTAGAGGCAATAGTATCTAATTTTCCAAGTGTCTTGCAGAGTACATTTACGCTTCGAGCCATTGTAAGCTGCTCAATTCTGATACGACTTCCAACCTCAGTGCCTGAATTTAGATACGAATGCCTTCAATAAACTACAAAAAGTAATTGACATTGTAGTTTTGGGTATGTTACTATTAACGTAATAGTACGTCATGGTAACTTAGGTTGATTGGAGACCAATTAATGGCTTCTCGCAGCTATACAACCGCCGAGATTGCTCAGGCAACTGGTTTTTCTATCAGACAACTCCACTACTGGGCGCGGAAGAGGTTAGTTATACCAAGTGTACAAGATTCACATGGGCCGGGTACTCGCAAGCGCTATGCTATAGACGATATTATTCAATTGCAATTTATTCGGCAACTCAAGCGTTACGGTTGGTCGACCCAAAAGATTAGGAAAGCTGTTAATACACTTCGTGATGTCATGAATGACCCTAATCCTTTGAAGCACGCCATTCTTGTTCATGGTAAAAATACTCTCTTTGCTTTATGTAAGACGAAAGAAGGAGAAAGAATTGCGCTAGATGCACTGAATGTAGGTGGGCAGCAGGTAATGGGAATCGTTTTAGAGATGTTAATAGAAGAGGCGCAACAGATTGCAGGTTATATTGAGAGTTCTGAGACAATTAAGGAAGCTGTGCAATGAGTGACATTGATCTGAAGCAGATTGTGCTCGAGGAGCTTGACTATACTGAAGCATCGGGTCTCAAATCGTCAAACCTGTGGCCGAATGGTCGTCCTATCCTCTATGTCGAGGATGCTTATTTTATTCAAGACGTTCCTGTAGTTTATTTCAGTCGTTTCGATGATCCCAATCCTGATCCTGATGATATTTGGAGACTTTACCGTAGTGTGTGGAGTCAAAGTAAAGTTCCACTACTATATGTTATACTACCTACTGAAATACGTATCTACAATAGCTATGCTGGTCCACCGAAAAAGACTGAAGAATTATTAAATAAAGGTAGCAGGATGTTGCGTATTCTGAAACAGCTTACGAAAGTTGAGGCTGCGCGACAAGAAATTCGTAACCAACTATCTGACTATAAGAGAATTCATTTAGATACCGGAGCGTTTTGGAGCACCGATGATGGGCAGCACATAAAACGTGAGAAACGAGCTGATCAACGACTCCTCCAGGCAATGGATCAGGTACGTCGTCGATTAACTAATCCTGACAGTGGTCAAGGGCTCTCAAATGACTTAGCATATGCTCTACTAGGACGTTCTATTTTCATCCGTTATTTAGAGGCTAGAGGAGTTCTGGATGTATCAGAATTAACAGAGGGGCAGGCTAAAGACTACCTCTCAGTCTTGGCTCTGGAAGATCCAAACATTACAAACCTGCTCTTTGAGCGCTTGAGCGAACGCTTTAATGGTGACCTCTTCCCTGTAGACAAGGAGGGAAGGGAACGCAAGGAGATTCAGCCAAGCCATTTGAAACTGCTAAGATCTTTTTTAATGGCTGATAGATTTGAGAAAGGTCGGTTATCGCAACTATCTCTCTGGCCTTATGATTTTGAGCATATACCTATAGAGCTTATCAGTGGGATTTACGATACTTTTTTATACAATGATAGTGATACAGATGCAAACGAAAATGAAAAAAAGCGCCGAAGATTAGGTGCCTACTACACGCCATTGCCATTAGTAGAACTTGTCGTGGATGAGACACTTCCACTCGACAAAACCCGATCAAATATGACAATTCTCGACCCTGCCTGTGGTTCAGGAGTCTTCCTGGTACGTGCGTATCAACGATTAGTAGCGGCTTGGAAACGAGATTATATTAACGAGCAACCCGCTGCTCAAGATCTTAGCACCATTTTAACTAGTAGTATATTTGGTATAGACAAAGAGCTTAATGCTATACAAATTGCTGCTTTTAGTCTCTATCTCACTATGCTGGATTATCTAGGAAATAAGGAGATAGAGGAAAAAAGTTTTCATTTTCCTAACCTGAAAAAAACTAATCTCATTGCTGCTGACTTTTTCTCAAAAGAAGTAGACAACATATTTTCTGACAAAAAATTCGATCGAATCATTGGAAATCCGCCCTGGGGAAGAGGTACTTTGACAGAGGACGCTTCGGAGTGGCTTAGGAAACAAAAATATAAAGTAGCAGGGAAGCAAATTGTTCAAGCCTTCCTGCTACGTGCCCCCGACTTTTGCACTGATGACGGCGAGGTTGCTCTCTTAGCTCCTGTAAAGAGTACCATTCTTGTTTCTGGTAGCACTTACATCGCATTTCGTCAGCGATTTTTTAAAAGGTATCATGTACGAGCTGTAGTCAATTTATCCGTCTTGCGTCACGAACTCTTTGTATCCTCTGTCAGTCCTAGCGCCGGACTTTTCTACCAACGTAAACAACCTTCTGTACATAACAATTTGATATATGGAGTTCCAAAGCCTTCTTCACTCTCTCAACGGCTAGGTACGATTGTTTTAGATGCTACAGAGGTAAAATTCTTGGATCGAGAAGAATTACTAGCTCATCCTGTACTCTGGAAGGTTGCATCATGGGGGTCTCCTCGCGATGCTGCCTTAATAGAGCGCCTCCAATCATTCCCTACTCTAAAGCAACAATCTGACAAAGACAAATTAGACTGGAAGATCGACGAAGGCTTCATGTCTGAATATCCAGGAAGTGACAAAATACCAGCTCCATATCTTCAAGGAATGCCTTTTTTGCCTACTGAACATTTCCAGCCATATATTGTAGAGCCTACGAAAACTGTTGAAGCTAGTATTTTTCATCGACCTCGCCCACCTGAAACATATCAAGGTCCCATGGTTTTAATTCATAAAAGCGAATGCCAAGCAGCATTTAGTTCAAACAATGTAGCTTATGCTAGTAGCATCACTGGAGTTAGAGGTAGTCGTGAAAACGAGGACTACCTCAAATGGCTTGCCGCTTACATCAATTCTCCCTTGGTGAAGTACTATCAGTTCTTAACTTCCTCACGTTGGGCAGTTGAGCGTGATAATCCCGTTCAAGGAGAATACGAGAATATGCCTTTCTTACTGCCCAAAGGAAACGATCCCCGACTAGTGAAAATTCTGGAGCACTTCGATCAAATCGCAGATCTCTATCGGCAACGTAATAGACCATTAAGTAGTTTGTACGAAGCTGATATCCAAGAACATAAAACTGATATCGATAATCTCGTATTTGACATATATAAAATAAGTACAGTTGAACGTCGGTTAATACGTGACATGGTAGAGTATGAAATAGAGTTCTTCTACTGGGCTGAACGAAAGCAGCGTGCAGCATATGACTCAAGAGTTAGCGCAATTCAACGCCCCAACAATATGATGTTGGGTGAATACGCCGAAACATTTGTCAAAACAGTAACAACTTTCTTAAGATACGAGGAACAGACATTAAATGCTACTGTGTATTACGATGGGGCTCCCTTAAGCGTTATAGAGTTTGAGTTAGTGAGCTTGAACCAAACACGAGCGGTGGAGTTTGTTAAGGTTTCACAAGAGTTGGAAAGCATTCTACGTAGATTAGATCGTTTGTTACTGGAACAACAGGCTTCCACCCTCTACACGCGTCGGCATGTACGTATTTTTACAGGTACTCAATTCTATCTTGTTCGTCCTAGTGAGCGACGATTTTGGACGGGCTCACAGGCTTATACTGACGCAGACGGCTTTATTGCAGAGATGCTAACTCGCTCAAGAACAGAAATAGGAGTGTCTCATTGAGCCAAAAAGACTCTTCTCTCAATAGAAGCCAGCTGGATCCACTTCCCACTAACCACGGTCAAACAGACTCATTTCGCATTTCATGGGACACTTTTGTGAAAAATGTTTTGATAGTGACCGTCCAGGGATATCATGATATGTATAAACAGGGCATTGTGCAGCCGAATTTTGAGGAAAATCAATTTACAATCAACTTAGAGGATTGTATTCGCCCTCTTGCAGAAGAAAGAGCAATACTTATCGAATCACTAACTCCTATTTATACGCCTGAGATGAAATTAGGGGAAAAAACTGTCAAAAAAGCTAAAGAGGTTGACTTGAAATTATTCGGAGTATGGAGGAATCAACACCTGTATCACTTCGTCTGGGAGTGCAAGAAAATCGCTGCTCGTGAAAAATATAAAGATTTAGTTTATGATTACGTTACAGATGGGATGGTTCGTTTCCTGAATGAGGAATGGAAGTATGCCAATTATGTAGATGATTCGGGTATGTTAGGGTACGTCCTAGCAGGAGAAGTACCTGACATTGTAAATCAAATCAATCTGGAGATGCTTGTCCTGCCTCGCCCTCGTAAATCATCGAAGTCCAAATACCAACCTGTACAAACATCACTCTCCTCTTATAGGTTCACAATATCTGACCATCTCAAACAAGTTTCTCCCATAGGCAAGTTTACATATATCTATCATTCTTTACACAATAGAGCGTTTTGTGGAAGAAATATAAATCTGTATCATCTATTCTTAACATTTGATTTTGATCAGTAGAAGTAGTTATAAACAAGCTCTGAGTATAATCACATCCGATGTTTACACATCCTCACCGCCTCGACAATCAA
>WNFS01005566.1_pt1 | contig 10339 bp, 9 predicted proteins | sample 5400141 | NCBI WGS metagenome assembly WNFS01 (sample SAMN13153358, study PRJNA577476) | soil metagenome | isolation source: 60 cm saprolite under Madrone tree | place: USA:California | collected 2016-06-14
AGGATCCGGCTCCCCCCGGGCGGAGCGATTCTGCGAGCGATGTATGCCGCTTTATAGGCCGCAAAATATTCTGAGGGCTCCCCGGTGATCCGGACATTCTCAGTCACCAGTTGCTTGTAATTTGAAGCAAAGGCGTCAAATGAAGCCAAAACGCTCTCCTGTATTGCTGGCAGCCTCTCCGGATGGGGCTAACGGCTCAATCGCCGTCTCGCCACGGCAACTCGACGCCGCAATTCTTCACCGCCCGATTGATTCGGCGCCTTGAAACCCATTCTTTCCCGCACTATATAGAGAGGACGGCGCTTCGACTCTCCATAGATACGCCCAACATACTCGCCAATGATTCCGACGCAGATCAGCTGAACGCCACCGATGAACAGCTGTGCAATTATGGCGCTCGACCAGCCCTTGACCAGCCCGGGAACTCCAAGAAACCTGTCTAGTAGAACGATGATGATTCCAAGAATAGCCAGACCGGAAGCCGCAAATCCTGTCCATGTGGCTAGACGAAGAGGCAGAATCGAGAAAGAGAAGATTCCGTCGAGCGCGAACTTAACCATCTTGAATAACGAAAATTTGGTGACACCCGCCAGCCGCGGCGCGCGCCGGTACTCAACCGCGGCCTGCGAGAAGCCGAGCCAGCTCACCATTCCGCGCACGAAGCGGTCGCGTTCAGGCATGGAAAGCAACGCATCCACCACCCGTCGGTCCATCAGTCGAAAATCGCCCGTGTCCAGAGGAATGCGCGTATCCGAAAGGTGACCGATGACGCGGTAGAAAACCTTTGCGGTCCAAAGCTTAAATGCCGTTTCTCCGTCGCGCTCCGTGCGAACCCCATAGACCACGTCAAACCCATCCATCCACTTGGCCACGAAATCGAGGATGACTTCCGGCGGGTCCTGGAGATCAGCGTCGATGATCGCGACCGAGTCCTGTGCCTGCAGCTCGCGGAGCAACTCAGGCGTGAAGTCCGTGCTTCCGTCGTCCACGTAGACGATTTCGAAATTCAACGAAATTCCTTCCAGGACCGCCACCAACCGGCGGTTTGTCTCCTGCAATACTTCCGCTTCGTTCATGCAGGGAATGACCACAGAAAGCACCATGCGTCGTTCCCCCGGATGGTTTGAACTGATTTGCACGGTTCCTTTCGTGCGCTCAAGGAATGGCAGACTCATGTTCACTCCTTCTGCCCGAGTGTCGATCCGCGCGTCGCTTCCGCGGATGCAGCTGCATCTCGTCTTACGAACAGCACGCTTAAGTTATCCGCGTAGACCTTCTGCCATTCGGACTGCGCTGCGAGCATTGTTGCCAAAGGTTCGTCGCGCTCGAGCAGGCAAGACTGGATACCGTACCCTCGCATAACCGCCAACGCACCCTGCTCCAGATGCGTAATATGAAAATAATCCGCGAGCGAGCCGCCACGTTCGTAAGGGTCCGCTCGGCCATCCACAAACACTTTCTGGTCTTTCCAAATAAGATACCCGCCGAAGCCATAGCTGTTCAGCAGGGGACCGACGATGGCGTGCTGCTGCATGTACTCGACCGCACGCACCGGAAAACGTCTCGCAACCGTTTGCTGCATCTCTGTACGCGACGGGAAATACCAAAGCATGGCGGCGGCCGTCGCCAACATCAGAACGGCATTCAGGATGTATTGGTCCTTGGCGCGCTCATATCTAGGCAACCAGCGCGCGAGGATAGTTGCCAGGAGAGGCGCGAAAAAGGGGACGAAAAGCAAAACGAACCGTACGTGGAGGCACGCCATCATCGTGCCAAACAGGAAGAGCGCCAATTCTTCCAGCCGCCACGTGAAGCGAAAAGCGATTTGGGCGAGAAGAAAACCGAGCAATAACGCCAGAAAGAATTTCCCTCCCAGAATATTGAATGGCATTGACTGCCACTCCATCACGTTCGCGACCCCGATTGGAAGAGAGGAGGCTACCTGGAAAGGGTATAGGGCGAGTTGCGTGCCATACGGCGTGATCGTCAGAGCAATAAGGCAAAGGAGAAAAACAATTTCGAGGTGAATGCGTTGAGCTGCAGTCCAGCGCCTCGCCTCGATGCCACCGAGACGAAACTCAGCGAGACCTCCGAGCCAATACGCCGCTATGGCCAGCATCCCTATTACAAAGGAACCGTGCGCATTGACCCAGACAAGAAACAACAGCGGAAGAAACCACAACAATTTCGACTCGCCCTGCCGGAATCGCTCTAGTGCGATAAGCACAAGAATAAGAAATAGGTATCCCAGCATCTGGGGACGCAAGGTAAAGGACCCATTCGCAAGAACAAGCAGGGCGGTCGCAGCCACAAAGCCTGCCTTCGAATTCCCCGAACGAAGCGCCCCATATGCGTACAGCGCGACCATCACGGCACCGCCGAGTACGATGAGTAGCGCATCGAGTCCTTGCAATCCGCTGACACGTGTCACGATCGCGAAGAGTATGTCCCCGAGCCACTCTGTGGAGATCCAGGGCTGGCCCGTAACCGTAAAGGAAAATGGATCGGTGGTCGGCCAATGATGCGTATCAAGGATGTTCTGGCCGTTCTTGATGTGCCACCACAGATCGGGATCGACGGCGAAAGCTCGCCCCGCTACAAAAACCGTCCCCACCAGCAGCATTCCCAGCATTACCGGGAACGAAGCAATCCGCTTGAAGAGCGAAATCGGCTCCGCCGCACCCGTTGTGGCCGCTGGCGGCGCAAGAGCCACGGTCGGCGCGCAAGCTTCCGAGGATGCCGGAATCTGCATGCCCTCGCCTCTCACGTCTGCACGCAATGCGATGTCTGATTCGCTCATGCTCGTTTTTGCTCGCCTAGTCGCTTGCTCTGCCACGACAATGACTCGCCTGGCTACGGATGCACCAGCCGCACGGGAACAGGCAACAATCCACCGCCGGTGACCGGAACTCCACCACCACCACCACCGCCACCCCCTCCGCCACCGCCACCGCCTCCACCGCCACTGCCACCGCCGCACGTGGAAATATTCAGGATCTGGGCGTGAACGGTGCCCTGTGGATTTGTCTCATCTACAATGAACATCTGCATGAATCCGACGATGGTGGCACTCACGGAGGCAGGACAGGATTTCCCGGGGCACAGTTGCGCTCCATCGTAAATCGGCGCTGTGACGAAGGAATCGCTGGAGGTAACCGGCTGACCTCGCAAGGCAGGGTTTGGATTGTTGCTCCCTCCGGTGATTGTAAAAGGTGAGGTACTGGTGTTCAGGAGGTCTTGGCCGGAACCGTTGCTTTGCTCATGGATGAGGCAATCCACGCCCTGCCTTGTCGGTCCTACTACGTTTCCGGTTTCGGGTTGCAGCGTTATGGAGCCGCAACTGATGGTGCGTGTATTGCAGCACTCGATGTTTTGCCGATAAATAGCGGCTCCACCACTTCCACCTCCGCTAGAACAGGTTGGGCACTCCGCCGGAGCGGTGCCCGGAGGCAGAATAACGGGAAAAAACTGGCTTGATACAGTGGCTTGCCCCGGCGAACCCGGTTTGATGGTCAAGAGCGTGCCGAGTACGCTGGGATTCGCGATCGTCTGGCTCGGAGTAATGTAGTACGCAGCGCCCCCGCTGCACAGCGGATTCGCAGGTGAAGTGTGCGTGGAATCGCAATTTGGCATCAACCAGGGCTTTACGCAGATACTTCCCACCGCCGGGCCACCACCTGCGCCGGGAGTGTAGGTCTCCGCTGTAGCTGTGGCCGAGACGTCCACCGTCGTGAACCCCAAGACTCTGCTGAAGAACGTCGGCAGGGCGTTCCCCCGAGCGGCAGTTCTTTGAACGGTCACCGTGATTCGCGGATTGGTGATTGGCGAGTAATTCCATGAAAAGTCGCTCGACAGGATATTGGGATTAACTCCGCCGACAAGATTCTGGTTCCCTGTGTCAATTGCCGCATTCATCGCTCCGGTTTGAAAGCCAGAGCATCCGGACGTCGTGGAGGTGCAGCCCGACCTTGACCAGAACGTGGCTCCGGCCAGCGCGGCCGCATCCGCGCTTCGTTGCGCTTCGCTTCGAGCCACGTAAAAGGAAACCAGGTCGATCGCAAGAGCGGAGAGCGCCAGAATCACCACCATTGAAGCCGCAACGAGAAATAGAGTGTTTCCGCGTTGGCTTACTCCGGATCGTCTTGTCCATCTTCGATTGCTCATGGGTATCTCTTTCTTTGCAGCTAATTCGCCATGATCGCGCTGCTCGATATGGTTGTAACCGCCTGATAATTCGCACCCGGGACAAGGAGAGTGATAATTCGATTGAACGTCCACGCATAAGGAGCATTCACAATGATCTGGCTGGATGGAACCTTAGCGCCGCTGCTGTTCACAAACGTATTCCCACGATCGATTTCAATCGTGAAATTCACAGTGGTTCCGGGGCACTGTTGAGGCGAAGTGAACGTCCAAGAAGCAAACGCTTGGGGACCGACGGTTGGCGTGGTCGTTCCCGTCAATCCACAAAGATTCACGCCTGCGTTTGTCAGGTAGTTGACGATGGAGTTCTCAATGGCCTGTGTTGTTGCGGGAGCGGCTTGTGTACAGTCCGCGCAGCTCTCTTCAATGGCGAAGCGCGCACCCTCGCGCGCCGCGTTGTTGAGTTTTTGTTTTAGATTGTAGGCTTGCCCGAAATCTAAGATGCCAACCACCATAGCGAGCAGAAGAGGCATGGCTAGCGCGAATTCGAGGAGTTGAGATCCCTTACTCGAGGGCGAAACCCTAAGGGAGCTTTCCCATATGGGCGAGAGTCCCTTGTAGGACCTAAATCTCTTCATTGCTCCTCCAGCATCTGCACTTGCGTGGAGATATTAACGGTGCCTATCGACGTGAAAGGCAAAGTAAACTGGAAGGGATACGTGACGGTTATGACCGTCCATTGGGCGTTCGTGTTAAGGGGGTCCAAGTTTAAAGCTTGATGCTGCTGAATATTGACGGTTACTCCCCCGGTGCCACTAGTGGCCATGTTGGAGGAAGCGAGTACATTGTTTACCGCCGTCTGGATCGTAGAGGAACTTGGGAAGGCGTTCCCACAGGTGGCACAAGTCGGCACAACGGCCACGCGGGCACCCTCCCGAGCAGCCCGGGTAATTGTCTCGTAGATGTTATATGCTCGGGCCGCCCAGAAGACCCCGATCAACAAAGTCAGCAGGAGCGGCATTACGAACGCCATCTCCACCAACTCTGCTCCACACTCGCCGCACCGTCTCAAATTGCGAAGGCAGCCAGGCCGTCTGAGCGTACTCATTTGGATACACCCCCTGCCATATGAGCCTTCCTTCCAACCTCTTAATCGCAGTTGGCATTCCAAACCTTCCCCCTCACGCTATTCCAGAACGTGCCGGAAAGCGTCCGGCACCGCAAACGGTTTCCGAACGCTGGCAATACTCTCGCCGTGTTGTTGAATCTTGCTCGCCTCGGTGTGACCTAGAAGGGTTCCCGCTCGAGCCAGATATTTGACCCGGCCGGGGTTAAATCCCATTACCCGGCAGCAGGTAGCGTCTACCGCAACAGGATCGTCGCCAAGAACTAATACTCCGCAAGGCTTCGGTGTTCCCTGGATAGGACCGTTCCCCTCCATGCCCACGATGCCGTCTACAATCGCAAAGTCTGGCCGCGCCACCGCATTGATATCCAGAATCGCTCGGTCAATTCCAGCCCAATGCAGGATGTTCTTGGGCCAGCCATAGCAGCTGCCGGGCACCACCCCAAACATGTTCTTAAGGGACAGCGTGACCCCAGCCCAGTGGTGAGTCTTGAGTTTGGGCATTGACACCAGGAAATCGACGCCCAGAGCTGTCTTGGGAAGATAAAGCTCATTCAATCGCGACGCTTGAGTCTTAAGCGCCACTTTCTCCACGTCGTCAACGTTCAAGTCCACGAACGTGCGGGCAAGTGGGCCGACAAACTCTCTCAGGCACACTGATTCGATGATGGCTTCCGTGTCCCTGTCCATCGCAGGACCGTCACCGATCAGAACCTGTGAAGCTCCAAGGCGCAGAAAACTCTCACGGGCAGCCGCAATGACAGCCGGGTGCGTATTCATTACTCCGAGCGGATCCAACCCGACGAGATTTGGCTTCAGCAGGACGGTCTTGTCCTTCATCGACAGATGGAATTCGCGCAGGCTCTCATAAATCACGGAAGTCAAATCCTCCTCGTAGTCTGACGCGCGGCGGATCAACACCTTCGAAAGCGGCCGCTGGAACGAGGGAACAAGCGCCGTATTACGCGCATTCATGACGTCTCCGTGGACGACAGCTGAGTTGCGAGGAAATGTCTCTTCGTTCTCCACGCCAGAGAGATCCATGCCGCAATTTGAACGTTCCTTAGAAACTCATTCTTCTGGTGAAAATCACCCAAATCTGGTGCATCGTTCGGCCATTTGCGCCCGTATGCCTCAAGACAGAGCCTCGCCAAGGCGAAGGACCCGGGGCCGTGCATGTTGGCTACATTCTTTTCCAGCCAGTCCAAACTCAAAATGTTCTCCGACCGCTGTGGCTGATTGCGCAAGGCCAGAAGCGCCCAAACCGTCGGAATGACCAACGGTTCCCCCGCGACGCCGTATACCAGGGGATTGCCGCAATTCCATCCGCCGCCCGGACACATCCGATCGTAGAGCATCAATTCTGCGAGCTTCCGGCGTCTCGCCGCCGCGGCTGGCAGTAATTCAGCAGGGCATTCGCCAAACGCGAGAAGAGCAAACGCCGTAGGTTCCACCCAGCTGCTCGTGCCTGGGGTCCATCCCCACCCTCGATAGGAATTGTTTACGGGGAAAACGTCGCGCTGCGACGAAAACTTCGCGAGAACGCGCCGCCATGGAGTACTATCTCGCGGCCATTCCTTGCATAACCAGTCCAGCCCCATGGCCACAGCATTTGCGGAATTCTTTTCTGCAAGAAGAACCCAGCAAGTCAACGCAGTCACCCAACAACCGGTTTTTGCCCCGGGCGCGGGAGGCCAAGAACCATTCGGCAGTTGCGTTCCGCGGATAAACTGAAAAGCGCGAGCCGCAGGCTCTGGAATCTCTGGCCAAGAAGACTGAATCAAAGCCTGAAGCGCCCAGGATGTGGGCTCCGGTCGGCTCTCCGAACGAGGTTGGAAACCCCAGCCGCCGTCTGGATTTTGCGCACTCCTCAGAAGTGGAAGGCAGATAGTCTCGACGAAACGCAACTCAGTTTCAGTTCCCATCCCATCAGAGCCCTATTGGTCGGGTGGGAATTGCTGGTACTCATGGTTTCGGGCGGGCATCGTCACATGACCGGCCCGAACGGCGAAGTTTCATGCAAGTCTTCTCCGGGCGGATCGCCCTCGCGCTGCTGAATTCCCAGCTGGTTGATCAGTCTGTGCAGATAGCCGCGGGCGAGCCCCAACGCGCGGGCGCTTTCCGCTTTGCGCCAGCCGCATTCCCGCAAAGTTCTCAAGACCAGCCCCCGTTTAAAGCGGCGGATTTCCGCCTCATAGGATCGGGGAAGTTGCGTGGTTTCACATGCGTACGCAAGTTTGCAGCTGTCATTCACCGCTCTCATCGATGCGGGCAAATGCGAGATGTCCACGGTTTGGTCCTCGGAGAGCGCCACGGCACGCTGCACGACGTTCTCAAGCTCGCGGACGTTGCCTGGCCAATTATACTCCTCAAAAGTATGCAGAACCTCCTGTGAAAAGCGCTTGGCGCTCTTTCTGAACTGCTGGGCAGACTTCTCCAGGAACTGCTGCGCCAACAGCGGGACGTCATCGCGGCGCTCTCGAAGCGACGGCAAATGCAGTTGCACCACATTTAACCGGTAATAAAGGTCTTCGCGGAATTTTCCCTCTTTGACCATTTCAGTCAAATTCTGATGCGTAGCGCATATCAATCGAATGTCCACGCTGGTCGTCTTATTGCTGCCCAGACGTTCGAAGCTTCTCTCCTGAACCACCCGCAAGAGTTTCGGTTGCAGTCCGACACCAAGGTCTCCGATCTCATCGAGAAACAAAGTTCCATGATCCGCTGTTTCCAGCCGGCCACGTCGGCTCATTTGCGCCCCGGTGAATGCCCCCTTCTCGTGTCCAAACAGTTCGTCCTCGACTAGCGTCTCCGGCAGGTTCGCGCAAGAGAATGCCACCAGCAAGCCCTTGCTCCGCGAACTCAATTGGTGGATTGCGCGCGCTAGCAATTCCTTTCCAGTTCCGGTTTCTCCGGTAACCAAAACATTCACGTCACAGGGCGCAATCTTGCGTGCCAGGACGAACAGTTCTTGCATCGCCGTGGACGTGCCGATCAATTCGTGGAGTCTCCCCGTGGAAAGTGTTCCAGCTCGTAATCTTTGAAGCTCCTCTTCCGCTTCGTGAAACCGGTAAGCACGCCGCAGCATTATCCGGAGCTCTAAGATGTTTGGTGGACTGGCTATGCTGTCGCTGGCGCCATGCTCCATGCACCTGAGCAGAAGATTGCGATTCTCCCCGTCGCACAGCACCACCAGGGGAGGGTGAGAGGGAGTTTCGTTCATTGCGTCCATCAGCCGCAGCACGGCCGCGTCGTTCCCATTCGTATTTGCCGATCGCAGATCCAGCAGGACAACGTCCGCCCACCTTCGCACTTCCGATAGGCGGTCAAATTCCCGCTCATTGGATGCACGCGTGACAAACCCTTCCCCCAGGGTGCGCGCTATGGCCTCTCCCAAACCCGAGTCTTGGCTCAAAAAGGAAACCTGTATTATCGGTTTTTCCAATGCGCTCGCCTCTCGAAGTTCCGGCAATCCACGCCAAGACCCTTCAGGCGCCCGATAAGCAATGCCGAAACCCCGCGGAGACGGGGAGATTATGGCAAGTTTTTCGAGGTACTTTAGACAGGCTAGTGTGCTCGGGGACTAGTACGTGTCGCACACTCCAAGAACGGCTCGCAATTTCCGTCCATTAGCCCGCACGCATAATGCCATTGCCGGGAATCTATTTTCTCAGTTGCAAGCGGGCTAACCAGCCTCTAATTCAACTTACTACGTGGGCCCACAGAATGGTCTAAAAAGCGCCAAAATCATATCTTGACTAATCTAGGCAATTTACTTCTCTTTGTGGGTTAGCGTGTTGCATTTTCGCATCGTCTACGCAAAGGTTTACGCCCTGGATACTCTTCCTCCTCCACTGCCGCGAGAATTGTCATCTTGGGCAACACTGCACCGGAGCACAGGACCAGCGACCTGAGGAAAGCGCGTCCTGCCCTTTCCTTCACTTCTTCCCTGCGGCGGGTTCTTGCCAGGATCGGCATGATGTCCCCTGCCATGCGGCTGTCGCAAGTGAGTCGTGCTCAATCGACTTCGCGCACCAATGGGACATCCGAAGGAATGCCTACTAGTATTTCCACACTAACCGGCCGTCCCTCGCTCATTGCTGGCTTAAACTTCCATCGACTAAAGGCTAGGCGCGCGGCTTCGTCCATTGGGGGCAGGAGACTCCGGTAGACCTGGACCAGATCCACCGTTCCATCTTCTCGAATCAACCCCTTGAGAAGAATCAGCTTATGCGCATTCTCAGGCGGCAACGGCAAACGCCGAAAGTCGAACCTGAGTTCGGGGTCAGGAGGCAGCAAACCTCGCTCAAGCCTTACCACGGCAGACTGGCCGGAGGTTGCATGTGTCGGCGCCTCATGCTGTGCCTGGCAAAACTGCAGCGTCCAACCTCTCCCCGGCATCTGCAAGAAAACCGTATAGATTTTCCCGCAGTGCAGAGCGCCGTAAACATCGAGGCCCCCACCCCCCATCGGTCCCGCCGAAACCACCAGAGCATTCTTGCGTGGTAGAACGGACGCCGATACAGCATAGACCATGTTTGCTGGCACCATTGGATCGAGAGCACCAGAATTCTCGCCGACTCCTCCGGTGATGCTTAGTATTCCGGCACCACCCGCGTGGCCATCTCCGCCACCCGACTCTCCTCGTCCCGCGCCAGCGCTCGGATCGCCCTCGCTGCCTGCACTGGCACTCCTCGAAATCCGCGCTCTCCCCGCGGTGCCTCCTGGCGATCCGGCGCCTCCTCCAACCGGCGAAATCGAGAGTTCTGCCCAGCGATTACCGACTGGGAGAGCAAGCAGAGACGACACCTGCGACGGGTCGGCCCCTACGATTACTAGAGCGCTCTCCTCTTTGCCGCTCAGTGGTGCGGCATCGTCTGACGGTAGCGTGCTCTGGCTCTTAGTCATCGCGAGCGGCGCTGGAGGGGGTACGGGTAAATGTGGTTGGGTGCCAGTCAGCTCCGAAACAAGTATGGCGGACGGGCTCAGGCTCGTTGTCAGCGTAGGCGCTGGTTCCGCGATGAGAGACTTTTTCGGTTGGACAGGCTTCGAGCTGTTCGGGCTGAAATG
>WNFS01004792.1_pt1 | contig 10335 bp, 3 predicted proteins | sample 5400141 | NCBI WGS metagenome assembly WNFS01 (sample SAMN13153358, study PRJNA577476) | soil metagenome | isolation source: 60 cm saprolite under Madrone tree | place: USA:California | collected 2016-06-14
TTATAGGGGGGCTTCGGGAAACGTAAGCCATGGTGGGACTGTGAACCCGTCTTGCAATCGAAAGAGCAGGAGCGGAAACCCCTCACCTACAGCGGGGCGCGCCCGATTTCTATCCCAGTGGACCTTAGTTCGAGACGAACGCAATATGTAGTGAGGGACCTGGAGATTGGGCAACCTATCAACTCCGAAGAGTGTTCAGAAACTGCAGACGGCGTTGCACGCGAAAGCGAAGGCAGAAGCCGGCTACCGGTTCTATGCCCTGTACGACAAGATCAGCCGCGAGGACATTCTGGCCCATGCTTATGCCCAGTGCCGCTCCAACAAGGGCGCACCGGGTGTGGACGGTCAGGATTTTGCGGACATCGACGCGTATGGGGTGCAGCGGTGGCTCGGCGAACTGGCGCTTGCGAACCGACGTTTTGGACGATAGCGCGGACCGCCAATCTTCTCCGCCGTGTTCGGCAATATGGCCCCCTCCCATTTGCAGTTGACTGCAAACTGGCGACGAATTTTTCCTTGGACAATTTGCAGTCAACTGCACTTTCGCTGGGAAGATTGGACGCAGTTCTACGCCGCTATGTGGACCGCCTGTCACGGCATGCGCGGGATACCCATTTGCAGTTGACTGCAAATTTGATTTTGTGACTCGCGATAATAGAAGGTTATCGGAGGTTGGGATGGCCATGGCCTAGTCCTCCTCCGCCGCCATGAGGGCGGTCGCAATGTCGACCAATCCCCGTTTCTTGCAAACGGTGTGAACGCGAACCTTGTTGAGGTGCTGAACATTCGCCCGAAATAATTGGAGCAAGGGTTCGATGCCCTCGCGGGGCACGCCCACCTTCAAAAGATCGGCCTCAGTTCCCAGTGCTTCGAGTTGATCTGCCCCGTCCCATGAGAGCTTGGATGCCAAGGGCGCAGCATCGGCGTAAAACGCCGCCATATAGGCAGCATCATGCCGCTGAGCTGGGGCAACATACCGCTCCAAACATTTACGGATTTCATAGTTGTATTTGACCAAATTTCGGATGGACTCAAGCCCGACGCGGGTATGCTTGTCGAGCGCATACATCGAAATGCCGTTAAGAACAGGCGAACTCGGTACCGCTGCTTCCACAACGACGGGCACTTGGGCGTCGTTAGCCGCGAGCCAAATCAGCGGCGCCATCAAGGTAATCGGCTCGCGGGACTTTGTGGCGGCGATACTGGTCGCCGCGACCAATTCCTCGGGCACCCCGTGTTTGCGATAAGCGTCGAACAGTCCGGGTAAATCGCTTCCGTGCAGCTTCTCGTGTTTCCAGCCGATGCCCGAGACGCACCAAGCCGCCAACGCTCGATACGTAAGAGTATTGGACTCGTTCGCGACGGCCGCAAGATTGTCCGCAATCGAGCGATTGCTGACCAGCCGACGTTCATGCTCGACCAACGGGTGATGGGTTGCGGTGGTGACTAGGTGTTCAGCGGATCGGCTCTTGGGTGCTTCGGCTAATAACCGCGCAAGATGTGCAACAATCATAACGTCTCCGCCGACTTGTCGCCGCCAGCTTGCATCCGTGCTCGCTGCAATGGTCATGGCAACATCGTCGACCGAGCCAGCCCCTATGTCCTCGAACGCGATGATTATGAAACGACGCCAGATCGCAGAGCCCTTTTGCGCCAGGAACGTCAGCGCGGCTCGCCGCGCGATATCGACTTCGCCTCGTCGGATCGATTTCTGAAGAAGGCTTTTGATGACCCATTGATCTGCAATGAGCGGTTCAAAAATAGGTGGTTCACAATCAAGGCCGATGGTCAATCGGTGTTTTGCTTCGGCAAGTACGTCGCTCATCAATGTCTCCGTGCGGTGAAACGCACAGCCGACGTTAACTTTGACCAACTAGAAGACAATAAAATTGCGAAATTAAAATCAAATAATGCGCAGAGATGAACTGAGCAAAGACGGCAACATTTCCGCGCGGATGCATCCACCAATACGTCCGTTATTCCCTCAAACCGCCGAATATCATCGACCGGACGGTGAACGCAGCAACCAAGTTGGTATTCTCGCTTCTGTAATGGTGGGGCCGCGCTCACAGCCGGAACAGCATCTATCTGCTGTCAACCCATCGCAAACGATCCGGCTGGTGCCTGTGGGATAAAGAGCTGCGATAACCCTGCAGAGGATTGATAACCGCTCTATCGCTTCTGAAGGGGCAGACTGTTACCGGCCCCGATCCGTCAGCCGGTGACAGTCCAGCCATTTTAGGGGACTCGGGGGGAGTTGCTAGGGGTATCAAGCGTGGTGGGGTCTAGGGGCGTCGGCATACTCCCGAAAGCGACCTTGGTTCCAGCAGAATCGGCCATCGTCTTCTGGCCTATTAGCCCAAGCAATCTTGCCTGACGTTCTTTCAGGTCGTTAAACATTTTCGTTACATATCCTGGGAAAGCCCTAGGGAATGGAAGAAGCGCTGTGTTCTTCTGCAGCGCTTCTTCGTGGTCGATTTCACCTTTCGGCGGGTTATCTGGCCAAGTCTTCATGACGGCCTTGTACGATGCTACATGCGCGAGCATATCGCCAAACGAGGCCGGCATGCTTGTCCCCTCGATCAAATGTGCATTTTCCGTGATCACCTTCTCGATGCGAATATTTATTGGCATAAAAACCTCCGACATCCAAAGGCGATATTCTCTTATCTCCTCTTCGCCGTAACGCTGCGTCGCATCCAAAAAGAAACCCTTATTATTCCGACGCTTCAACAAAGCATCGACCGCCTGCCCCCCGGCAGAGTTCAACGCGAACACGGGTCCATAAAGATACTGGAGTTGATCGCTCACGAACTTGAGCTCGCCCTTGCGTCTTTCGAGTCTCCAATCGTTCCAATAGGTTATGAAATATCCTACAATGCCAGCTGTAATCGGTAGGCCTATTGCTAGTGCTTGGCCAATGTCAGTCGACTGTTGGACCGCACCCTGTTGTTGGGCCGCAGCCGTCGAAACGATCATGATACACGGGGCCAGTAAACCCGAACCCATGCTCACTCGCCTTAACGTGGAAGTGGCTCTACACATCTGCGCACACTGTGAGCCTTGATTCGGGTGTGGTGGACATTGAAGCTGCGCGCAATCTCCCGCGCAAATAGTTCAATGTGCTGACCGCCCGCAACCTACTCGATCCGGTGTCTCATGTCTTCAGGCTTTCGGCGGGGGTTCGCGCTGGTTCCGACGTGCAGACCCGGTTTGGTCGAATTTTATGGCGCGGCCGGCCGAAACGGTTCACTGTTCAAAGTCGGGTGACGAGCGGGAACACCCGCAGAGTAACTCCCCAGGTTCCCCCTCTTGTTCCGTCTGGCAACAGGGAGGTCGGCCGTGGAAGAACTGTTTCGCTTCTCGGTTACCCGCGCTGTGGAGCGCCGCACCGAGCCAATGTTGGCACTCCAGCGACCGAAGAGCACGTTCCAGCAACAACTTATCGCCTTGGCATCGTCGCGAAGCTGGACCCGACTTCAGAACGCGGCGCTGACCTTCATCCAAGGCCGGGCCGCGTGGGCCCAGGCGCTCGCGGACCAACCCTCGTCAAAGCCCTGTGGGCCTTGCTCGCCGACCTTAATTCCTACCTGACAGCGCCGCAGCCCACGAAATGGCGATCGTTGATCCGCGACGCGGCGAAGCAGACGAACTCGACGCGTGCAGCCGAGCTTTGGACGAATTTGCTATTCCGCGATACCGGACTTCTCCAATTTGCAGTTGTCTGCACACGGGCGATAAATTTGTCCTTGGCCAATCTGCAGTCAACGCGCTTTCGCCAGGAGGATTCGACGCCTTTCATCGCGACGCTGATTTACCTCGCTCCGGTCACGACTTGTGCACCTTGCAAGATGCAAACACCGTCTCGCTTATCGGTTGGAGGACCGATAAGAAAGTTGGTCAGCGTTCATGACCAAGTGGGCCGGTTTGGTCGAACCGCCGACGCGGCCCGCGGGGCGTGGTCGATTCGCGCTTGCGAGCGAAACGGTTCAGTGCGAGCGTAACGAGCTCCATGAACCTCACAATCGTGCTGTGACCGGTTAGCACTGACGGAGCATGCGATGGCCGATCCCATCGTTCAGACCGACAACACGAACGGCGTGACTCCTGGTCGAATCGAGGGTGGTGTGTTCGGAGTAACGCCCGACGGCGCTGCGACGTACGAACTCCCGCTCTGGGTTCCGTTGGGCCGGCGCGGCATCCAGCCCGAGCTCGGGCTCAGATACCATAGCCGGGCCGGTAATGGGCTGCTGGGCGTCGGGTGGACACTGATGGGTCTCCATCTCATCGCGCGCAGCCGCAAGACTATCGCAGACGACAAAGCCGAAGGGCCCGTTCTCTTTGACAAAAGCGATCCGTTCGTTCTCGATGGCGAGCGGCTCGTTCTCGTCAGCGGCACGCACGGCGTGGACGGCGCGGAGTACTGCACCAAGCGCGATACCTTCACGAAGATCGTCCTGCACGACGTCGATTCGGCGCCGGACGGCCACATCCTCGGGCCGACTTGGTTCGAGGCCTTCCACAAGGATGGCCGCATCTTCACCTTCGGCGGCATCGGTGCGGGGGACCTCGGCTCGCGCTTCGAGGGGATCGCGCAGCTGTTTGAGCCCGTACCAGTACCGCCGACGACGCCCAACAAGCAGGCGCAGCAGTCGGTGCTCGCCACGAATTTGATGGTTCGCTACGCCTGGGCGCTGCAGAGCGTGAGGGACCGTTCCGGAAATACGCTCATCATCTACTACGACGGTTACCCGTTCGTCCCGGGGGCGCCGCCACCTCCTCGCGACTTCGTACCGACGCGAATCGAATACACGGCGTCACCCTCCGACGGAACTCCGGCGCTGCGGTCAGTGGATTTCGTCTGGGAAGATCGCCCGGACAAGGAAGCGCGGCTCTTGACCGGCTTGCGCATCCCGCAAAACAAGCGGTTGAAGCAGTTGCAGATGAGCGGGCCGGATCCGACGAGTACGGATCCCTACAACACGAGTGTCCTTCGCAGCTATTCGTTCGCGTATCAGAACAACAGCGTCAGCGGCCGAAGTCTGCTGACGAGCGTCCAAGAGATCGATCGCTTCGGGGTCGCGAAGGGAGCGCACACTTTCGTGTGGGAGCTCGGGCTGAGCACGTTTCACGAGATCGCCACCGGCATCACTGACATCAAGACAACCCCCGCGGGTCGGAGCCCGCTGCCTGGTCGCATTCGTGTCGCGGACTTCGACGGCGACGGCCGCGACGATATCCTGTACGTGCCCCTAAGCGATAAGGACCACTTCTATATCCTTCGCGCCGATCCGTTGTCGCCGACCGGCTTCTCGGCCCCCTTCAACACGAACATTCCCGTACCCGCCGATCGCGATGGACGCGTCTTCGTCTACCCTGACCCCGCCGGAGACTTCATGAACATCCTGGTGCGCAGCACGCAGCCTGGGACCCCCGGGTTGCCGACGTACCGCGTCTACCACGCGGGGATTGATCGCTCCGGCGCCTCCGGCAGCATCGGTTCGTTCTGGGTCTTTCCAGGGCGATCGATCTTCAGCCCCACGGGCTCGGTCGACGGTCCGGTGGAGCTGGCCGACATGGACGGCGACGGGCTCCCCGATCTCGTTCACGGCTACACCGGGGGCGGTGGCGCCGATCCGGTCTGGTACTTGCGGGCGAATCTCGGCGGCAACCTGAACTTCGACAACCAGCAGCCCATCGGCGTCTACCCGATCGATCACGCCTACACGAACATCGACGGCGGGAGCGCGGCGGCGATGCTCGTCGACGACTCGGCCGCCACCAATGGCGACCCGCGCTACTCGATCGTTCGGGTACAGCGCAATGGCACGAACGTCACCAGCACGGTGACACTGAGCACCCTCCTACGGGACCAGAATCACATATTCGCGGACTTCACCGGCAGCGGCCGGCCCTCGGCCTTCAGCCTCGGCAACGCAACCCAGTCCGATCCAACCTTGGCCGAGAATCTCGGCGGCAGCTTCGGCCAGCCGGTCCCGTTCGTGCTCAACCTTCCACAGCCTCCGAGCACCTTCGTACCCGCGCTTCGCGTGTTCGACTGGAATCAAGACGACCACGCCGAGCTTCTTGTGCGTACGCGGACGGTGGCGCAGCTCAACGAACCCATGTTCGCACTGCGGTGGAACGGGGCGGGGTTCTCGCAGATTCCGCTCCCCATCACGAGCAGCTGGGACCGACAGTTTCCCGACCAGTTCGATGTCTTCGAGGTCTTCGATTACGACGGCAACGGGCTCGACGACATCGTGATGTTCAGCGGCGGGCAGCTGCGCGTCTTCGTGCGCGACGGCAACAAGGCCGACATGCTGACCGACGTCACGGATGGTCTCGGAGCGCGAACGAGCATCACATACGCGCCGATCTCCGACCCCAACGTGCACACTCCCGCCTACGGCTCCGTGTTCCAGCAGCGGGCGGTGGCTTCGAAGGTGTGGGTGGTCGGCGAGCACCGCGACGACAACGGGATCGGCGGAGTCAATACCTACCGATTTCAATACCAAGGCGGCATCAAGGACGTCACCGGGCTCGGCTTCCTCGGATTCCGCCAGCGCTCCGCCGTGCACGTGGAGACCGGCATCACAACGACAACGACGTACATGCCGGAATTCCTGGGATACAATGGGACCTACCCTCTGCTCGGGCTACCGACTGTCGAAATCACGAAAACGCCGCTGGGCAATGGGGTCGAGCATGTCGCGACAACGCACACGATGCATGCGGTACGGCCCCAGCCACTCGGAACCGTGCCTTTCTTCGTATTTCCAATGACCACCGTGCAGGAGCACGTGGAGAACAAGAACGGCGTGCCGACCATGCCCGTCCGCCGGCGGACAATCACCCAGGACATGGATTCCTACGGCAATCTGACCGCGTACAGCGAGGTGTGGAGCGACGGTAACAAGTTCACCTCGACCTCGAGCTTTTCCGTCTACCCCTCTACTTGGCTTGTGGGTCTACGGACGTATGCGACCGAGCATAGCTCGACGCCCAATGGACTGACACAGACGCGCAGCCGAGCGTACGAGTACGACGCGCAGGGCTTGATGTCGCGCGAGATCATCGAGCCGGGTCCCAAGGGGCCGATGGGATATCTGCCCCTCGGCCCTGAACCCGACGGCGTCAAGACTCTTTACCGATCCATCGACCGCTATCTTAACGGCAACATATATCGTGTCGTCGAGGAGGAGACCACCGCAACGACTGGGCTCAAGCGTTCGAGTACATACATCTATGACGATCTCGAGCACCTGCTCCCGGTCGAAATCAGCGATGACCTGAGTCACCGCGTACGCGCGACCTACCACCAGGGGCTTGCGGTCCAGATCAGCTACAGCGACCCGAACGGCGTCCAGACTCTTCGGCAGTACGACGGCTTTGGCCGCTTCCGTCACCAGACCTCGCCGGACGGCAACGATCTCACCGTGAACTACTCGCTGGTCGGCGGTAACGTCCGCACCACGGTCATCGCCGCAGCCGGCGAGCAGCGGACGTTGGACCACGATGTTCTCGGACGGATCGTCAGACACACCAGGGTTGCGCGCGACGACGGAGCGGCCGTTACCCACGACGTCCAGTACGATGCGTTCGGCCGGATCTCCGGACTGTCGTTACCCTACTTCGCGACGGCAACCCCGCTGTTCGACACGTACTCGTACGACGCGCTCGGGCGGCTGACCAGCAAATCCGGCGCTGACGGCACTAGCCTCACCAACGAGTACCGCGGAGAATGGGTGATCTCGAGGTGGGGCAACCAGAACGCCATCGCGCGTCGAGTCGACAATCTCGACCGCGTGGTCTTCTCGACCGACCGCGATGCGGCTCTGGTGGGCGGCGCGACCGGTCCCGCGGGCATGACGTTCGACTACGCGCCATTCAACGTGCTCCGAGCGGCGACGGACATCGCCGGCAACGTGACGACGCGAACGTTCGACCGGCTCGGGAGGCTCATCGACGTCAAAGATCCCGATCGCGGCCACCGCACGTATCAGTACGACGCCCTCGGCGACCTTGTGCAGGAGACCAAAGGGAACAATCAGATACTTCTATATCAGTACGATGCCGTCGGTCGCCTCTACTGGATCCAGGACGTCGTCGACGGCGACGTCAAATACACGTGGGACACGGCGCCGAACGGCGTGGGTAAGATCGCCCGAATCGACGCGTCGGCGTCCGGCGTCGCCACGAGCTTCGGGTACGACTCCCTTGGGCGGCCTGTGGCCAAGAGATGTGCCATCGGTTCCGACTTGTATGAGATCACGCGAACTTTCGACCCGGCGGGGCGCCTCACCGGCCTCACCTATCCGAAGGTCGCCGCGTTCAACCCGCTCACCGTGTCATACGCGTACGGGAACTTCGGACAACTGCTGAGGGCGACTGACGCCGCGACGGGTGGCGTGTACTGGCGCTGGGTGAGCTCCGACGCGTCCGGGTACTTTCTGGAGGAGGAGCTTGGGAATCACCTGCTCGACCTGCGGATCGAAGATCCTGCGCGGCCGAGCGTGCTCAAGGCCATCCAAACGATGGATGCCAAGAGAACGCTCCTTCGCGACACGGTCTACGGGTTCGACGCCAATCTCAACGTTCAGTCGCGAGAGGACAAGATCTTCAAGACCAAGGAGAAGTTCGAGTACGACTCCTTCGATCGCCTGCATCGGTGGACGTGGAAGGGCGGCGCCGGCACGCGCCGCGTCCGCTGGGACTACGACGACATCGGCAATCTCAAGCTGCGCAAGGTAGAAATCGGTCCGGGGGGCGACCTCTCCTACTCTTACAATACCACAATTGCCGGTCCGCACGCCGTCATCAGTACGACGCTGGGCTCGTACCAGTACGACATCAAGGGCAACCAGATCGGTGCTCCCGGGCGTACGGTCACCTACGGCAGGCACGACCTTCCGACGCGCGTGGTGCAGACCAGCCAGAATGCAAAGGCGATCGACCTCGTCTACGACGGCGAGATGTCGCGCGTTCGAGCGATCGACCAGCTGAGCGGTTTGACGAGCGACACGCTGGATCGGCTGTACGAATACCAGCGCCCCAACGGCAAGGCGGCTCCAGACGGAGAGCATAGTTTCCTGGTGTGGGTGCCTGGTCGTCTCGTGGCGCGCAGGACGTGGACCATCGCTGGCAAGAAACGAAAGGGCGACGAGACACAGTACGTGCACGCCGACCACCAGAACTCGATCGAGCTCGTCACGAGCGCTACGGGGAAGGTCGTCGACCGATTGAAGTATGAGCCCTTTGGCCGCAGGGTGAGCGTCTCTGACCCGGCGAAGCCGCCGAGCTCCCTCAAGACCGACCTGGACTTGGGGTACACTGGGCACGAGCACCTAGAGGACTGGAGCCTGGTCGACATGAGGGGTCGGGTCTACGACCCGACGTTGGGAAAGTTCCTGAGCCCCGATCCGTTCGTCTCCGACCCGCTGCGCCCGCAGGCCTGGAACCGCTACTCGTACGTGCTGAACAACCCAGTATCGCTGCACGATCCGACCGGTTTCCAGGACGATGACGACGATGGCGGCGGCCGGGACAGCGTGACCGTCGAAGGGGGGACAACGACGATCACCTTCGGCACGGGTTCGATCCTCGAGGGCAACATGCCGGCCGCTTCGCAGGGAAGCGGTAGCGTGCCGGTCACTACGGGGACCACGGAAACGGTCATCTCGGGCCTGTACGGGACGCAGCAAGCGGAGACGCCCCAGCCGGCTCCGCTGACGATCGGGCCGACGACGGTGTCGCCCCCCAATCCGCCGCCGCCGATCAACGACGACGGCTCCGGTGGCGCGGCCGACGTCGGTCTGCCGACGAACGCCGGCGTGCCCCCTGGCGACCGCGGCCGAGGAAACGACCGGCGGCGAGACCCGGCGGAAATCTTCTTGACGCTCGATCGCAATCGAGCGCGCAAGTTTCAGGAACTAGTCCCGTTCGCTCACCCGGGTCGGAACGTCCTTTACAATTCCGTCAACGTCACTCTCATCTCGGCGATCGCCAGTCCACAGCTCATATCGGGGATCCCGCTGCTATCGCTAGGCGGCGGCGCCGGCGGCTCCATGGTTCTGAGCGCAAAGCCGGGCGCTACCGGCGCGGCTCTGGCCATGTGGTGGTATCAACTGCTACCACGTCACCACGTCCTGTCGCTGCAATACAACGACATATGGGAAGAGGCGGGGATCAATACACAATTATTCACTGTGAGAATCCCGGCAGCGTTGCATCAGCTGCTTCACGCGGAGTGGAACTATCTCTGGGAGCAGTTCATCGCCGAGAGCGGGGGCGCTCCAACTGCAGAGGAGATAGCGCTGTACGCTGGGATGCTCA
>WNFS01006999.1_pt1 | contig 10334 bp, 9 predicted proteins | sample 5400141 | NCBI WGS metagenome assembly WNFS01 (sample SAMN13153358, study PRJNA577476) | soil metagenome | isolation source: 60 cm saprolite under Madrone tree | place: USA:California | collected 2016-06-14
CCTGGTACTCCTTCAGGAACTCCTTGATGCCGGGCATCGCGAGGAACGGCGGCTCCGGCGCCCAGAAGTCATAGTTCACGATGCCATTGAGCAGCGGCCCCATGCTCGTCATCACCGTCGTGAACATCAGCCCGACCATGCCGCCGCCGAGGATCTTGGGTGAGAGCCCGACCTCGTGAGCCGCGCGCAGCATGCCGACCGAGTCGGGAGGGTAGGACGCCACGAAGACGATGTCGGGGTTGGTGGCCTTGATCGCGCGCACGATCGGCGTGTAGTCCACGGTGCTCGGCGGGTACGTCTTGTCGTACACGGTCTTCAAGCCGAACTTCTTGATCAGCTCGCGCGCGCCGACCAGCGCGTTCTGCGGATACTCGGCGTCGGCGCCCACGATGGCCACGGTCTGCGGCTTCGGGTTCTGCCTGGCCGCCAGCTCGAAGAAGCCGATGGCCGTGCTGGTCTGCGGATCGGGACCGGCCGGCTGGATCTGGAAATAGTTCGGGTACTGGTACTTCTCGTTGTTGGCCAGGCCGAACATCCCGATGACGGTCAGCTTCCGCTCCATCGCAATGGGCAAGAGCGGGGCGATGAGGTTGGTGCCATACCCGGAGATGACGAGGTCGACCTTGTCGACGTCGAGCAGCTTGGTGTAGATCCCGGGCACGGTGGCCGGGTTGGTCTGGTCGTCGTAATACACCAGCTCGACGGGCCGGCCCAGCAAGCCCCCCTTCTTGTTGACGTCGTCCTTCCAGATCTGCAAGGCCAGGAGCGCCGGCTTGCCGTTGGCGGAGAGTCCGCCGGTCAGCGCCATGCCGAACCCGATCTTGATCGGGTCCGCGGCCTGGGCGACGAGTGCGCCCGATCCCCCGAGGGCCAGTGCCCCGATGACGATCCCGACCACGGTGAAGCTCAGGATTCCCTGCGTCCAATTGCGGTTCATCGCTCACCTCGCTCGACGAATGTCGAAAGCTATAGGGGAAACCGCGGGCAAACGCAACCGGGCTCGGTCGGGGATCAGCCAGCGCGACGCGCTTGGAGGAGCGAGAACAGCCTCGCCGGAGTCACCGGCAGCTCGAGAATGGTGATCCCGAACCCGGCGAGCGCATCCTCGACCGCGTTGGCGATGGCCGCCGCGGGGGCGATGGCGCCGCTCTCGCCGACGCCCTTGATGCCGAGATCGTTGACGATCGAGGGGAAATTCACCAGCGCCGTGTCGAGCGGAGGGAGGTGGGCGGCCGTCGGCAGGCCATAATCCATGAAGCTCTGCGTGAGGAGCTGGCCGTTGTCGTCGTAGACCAGGTCCTCGGTGAGGGCGGAGCCGATGCCCTGCGCGATGCCTCCCTGGAGCTGGCCCTCCACGATCATGGGATTGATCGGCCGCCCGCAGTCGTGCACCGCGACGTACTTCAGCAGGCGGATCTGGCACGTCTCGACGTCGACCTCGACGACCGCCCCGTGCGTGCCGAACGCCCACGTCACCGTGTCGGGATAGAAGTACGTGCAGCTGTTGAGACCCGGCTCGCTGACGGGCGCCAGCGCCTTCGAGCGCACGGCGACCGCCGCCACCTCGGCGAGGTGGAGGCCTCGGCCGGGCACTCCAGCCACCGACACGCGGCCGTCCTCGATCCTCAGATCTTCGGGCGCGCACTCGAGCATCGTGGCGGCGACCAGCGCCGCCCGGCGGCGCACCTCGCGCGCCGAGCGGGCGACCGCGGGCCCGGCGTTGGCGGCCACGCGGCTGGCCATCGTGCCGATCCCGTAGGGAAAGGCTTGCGTGTCGGCGCCCACGACCTTCACCGACTCGACCGGGACTCCGAGCTCCTCGGCGCAGATCTGGGCCAGCGTGGTCGCGTGGCCCTGGCCCTGGGCCGACACCCCGATGAAGACGTACACCGTGCCGCTCGGGTCCACGCGCACGTTCGCGCCTTCGTACGGCCCCAGCCCCGAGCCCTGCAGGTAGCAGGCGACGCCGATGCCGAGACGGCGCACGCCATGCGAACGCGTCATCTGGAGCGCGCGGTGCCCGTCGTACCCGAGGAGCTCGAGCGCCTTGTCGAACGCCACCGGAAAGTCGGCGGGGTCGTAGCAGATCGTCGAGCCGTCCTTGTATTTCATCCCCGGCCGATACGGCATCTCGTCGGCGCGGATGAAATTCCGGCGCCGGATCTCCGCGGGATCGAGGCCGAGCTTCCGTGCGCCGATGTCGAGCATCCGCTCGAAGACGAAGGCGGCTTCGGGACGGCCGGCGCCCCGGTAGGCGGCGCTGAAGGTCTTGTTCGTCACCACGTTGTCGGATCGTCCGCGGTAGTCGCGGACTCGGTACGGCGCGCACAGGTGATGGATCGTGTTGAGCGGAATCCCTTCCCCCTGGATCGGATAGGCCCCCATGTCGGACGCGAAGTGGTCGTCGACGGCCGTGATGACCCCGTCGCGATGAAAGCCCACGCGGATCGCGTGGACCTGCTCCCGATCGTGACACGTCGCGATGAAATGCTCGCGCCGCGTCTCCACCCACTTCACGGGGCGGCCCAAACGGGAGGCCACGAGCGGCACCAGCACCTCCTCCTGGAAGACCTGGGCCTTGGCGCCGAACGCTCCGCCGACCTCCGGCGCGATGACCCGGATCCGCTCGACGTCGAGGCCCAGCACAGCGGCGATCGCCTCGCGCACGAAGTAGGTCGTCTGGGTGGAGGAGTGGACGACGAGGACGCCGGCGTCGTCGTGCCACGCCAGGACCCCGCGCGGCTCCATCGGCATGGCGGCGTTACGCGCGTGCCGCAACTCGTGGGCGACCACGAGGTCGGCGGCGGCCATGGCTTCCTCGACGTCACCGACGCCGTCCGGCGACACGCTGGCGACGTTGTCCGGCCACGAGTCGTAGAGACGGGCCGTGGTCTTCAAGGCCTCCCAGGTCGACACGACGGCGGGCACCGGCTCGTACTGCACGTGGACGGCGTCGATGGCGTCCTGGAGCTGGGCGGCGGCCTCGACGACGACGACGGCCACCGGCTCGCCCACGTATCGGGCCTTGCCGAGCGCGAGCGCACACTGTTCGAAGGGCCGCACGTGTGCCCGGAACGGGAGATGCGGAGGAATCGGCCGCGTGACCTCGGGAAGCTCGGCCGGACCGAAGACCCCGAGCACGCCGGGAAGGACACGGGCGTTCGTCGCATCGATGTCGATCACTCGCGCGTGGGCGTGCGGGCTGCGGACGACACCCAGGTGCACCAGCCCCGGCCGTGTGATGTCGTCGAGATACCGTCCAGCCCCGCGAAGGAGCGGGAGGTGCTCGCGGGGTTTCAGTGAGAGCCCGAACACCTTGCCATTGGTCGGCATCAACGGTCTCCGTGATACCACGTGAGCATCACGCGCTCGGCCAGGGCTACGACGCCGTACAGCACGAGGCCGATGACACAGAGCACGAGGATCGCCGCCATGATGGCGGCCGTCTCGGCACGCGACGTCGCGAAGACGATGAGGTACCCGAGCCCCGCCTGCGACGTGATGAACTCGCCGACGATCACGCCGATGATGGACAGCGTGACCGCGATCTTGAGGCCGCTGAAGATGTGGGGCAGCGCGCCGGGAAAACGGATGTTCACGAAGATCTGCCAGTCGTTCGCCGTCAAGGAGCGCGCCAGCCGGATCATCGTGCGGTCGGTGTCGATCAGTCCAGCCGCGGTGGAGATGACGACCGGGAAGAAGCTGATGAAGAGCGCGAACATGAGGCGCGAGCTGGTTCCGATGCCGAGCCACACGATGAAGAGCGGAGCGAGCGCGACCTTCGGGATGAGCTGGAACACGACCAGGAGCGGGTAGAGCGCCTCCCGGATCGGCCGCGAATACGTGATGGCGATGGCGACGACCATGCCCACGACCGCGGCGAGCAGGAAGCCGGCCACCGTCTCGACCAGGGTCGGCCAGGCGTGCTCGAGCAGCAAGCCGTGAACGGCCCCAGCGTCTGCGCCACCTCCGTCGGCGGCGGCAAGATCGCCGAGGGAATGCGGCGCACACGCACCAGCGCTTCCCACGCCGCCAGGGCCAGCGCGGCCGTGACGATCGGCAAGACCACGGGCCGCCAGCCCCGCGACACGCCGGCCTTCAGCGCGCGCGTCAGCCCGTCGAGGCGGCCGGCGCCGAGGTCGGCCGTCGAGAGGCTGTCGAGGGCCATGTCAGGACGCTCCCCGACGGCCGTGGCTCTCCTCGATCTTCGCCCGGAGGAGCGCGCAGATTTCGTTGAACTCCGGCGTTTCCTCGATGGTCAGGCGACGAGGGCGCGGGAGCGGGATGCTCACGTCGGCGATGAGCGTGGACGGCCGGCGCGCCATCACCAGCACCCGATCGGACAGGAACACGGCCTCGCGGATGCCGTGGGTCACGAACAGGACGGTCTTCTGGTAGCGCTGCCAGATGTCGAGCAGCGCCGCGTTCATCTCGTCGCGGGTGATGGCGTCGAGGGCGCTGAACGGCTCGTCCATCAGGAGCAGCGTGGGATCGTGGACGAGCGCGCGGCAGATTGCGACGCGCTGGCGCATTCCGCCCGAAAGCTGGTGCGGCCGCTTGGCGGAGAACTCCGAGAGGCCCACCATGTCCAGGAGCTGCCGGGCTCGCTCGGCGTACTCGCGAACCGGGCGCTTGAGGATGTGGATCGGGAAGAGCACGTTGTCGAGCACGCTCTTCCACGGGAGCAGGACCGGATCCTGGAAGATCACGCCGATGTCGGCGCGTGGCCCGGTGATCGGCTGGCCGGCGACGTCGATGCGCCCGGCGGTGAGCGGCTCGAGGCCGGCGACCATCATGAGCAAGGTGCTCTTGCCGCAGCCGCTTGGCCCCAGGATCGAGACGAACTCGCCCGCTCGGGCGGCAAAGCTGACGGAGCTGACGGCTTCCAGGGCGCTCGCCCCGGCGTTGTAGACCTTCCTGACGCCGTCGACGACGACGTACGTCTCGGAAGAGCGCCCGGGCACAGTCGTCGGCGTCCCGGGCTCGGCCGAGATCAGCACGCGGGGCTCACGCGAAGAACTTCGCGAACTCCTCGTTGCGCTTCTTGGCGTCGACCCACTGCGTCTCCGTCAACTTGATGCGTCCGGCGAAGCGGTTGGTGTAGAGCTCGTCCACGTTCGGCTTCTGGGCGCCCTTGGCCAGGTAGGTCAGCACGAGGTCGGCCATCTCCGAGAAGCGCTTCGGATCCGACCAGCCCAGCCCGTTCACGCGCGCCTCCTCGGCCAGGCCGGAGAAGTTCGCGATCCCCGAGCCCATGCGGACGTTTTCGCGCTCCTTGGCCACGAACCCGGCCTCGCGCACCTCTTTGAAGAAGATGTCGATGGACTCCTCGGGGTTCAGGTAGCTGAAGGCCAGAGCTTCCATGATGCCGTCCACCATCCCCTGACAGACCTCGGGGTTCTCCTTGATCATCTTGGGCGTCGTGAAGAACGCCGACTCGTACAGGTGGATGCCCTGGGTAGCGTACAGCATCCAGCGGACCTTGTAGCCCCTGGCCGAGATGGGCGGGATGGCGCTCGCGGCAAAGTCCGTGATCGCGTCGATCTGCTTGTCCATGAACGCGCGATACCGCACGTCGATGTTCATGTTCACGAACTTGATCTTGTCCTGATCGACGCCGGCGAGCCGGGCGAAGACGGGGAAGAACGGGACTTCGCCCGAGGTCGGCGTCCAGCCCACGGTCTTGCCCTCGAGATCCTTCGGCGTCCTGATCGGAGAATCGTCGAGCACGCCCACGCCCATGGTCGTCTTGTAGCCGAGCACGCCGATGGTCGTGAGGGGCAGGCCCTTGATGTTCTGCAGCACGATGACGGAGGTCACCGCCTGGCCGACGTCGAACTGCCCGCCGGCCAGCGCCCGGGGCTACGGCTCGCTCGCCGCGCTTCTTCCAGAAGCCACGATTGCGGGCGATGAAGGTATGGATGAGCGAGCCTTCCGCGACCCAGGGCAGCGTGAAGCGTACCTTGGTCAACGGTTGGGCCACGGCGCGCCCGGGACGGCCGGCCAGGATCGAGCCGCCCGCGGCGGTCGTCACCACGGCCCAGCGGGAATACCCCAGGAACTCTCGGCGACTGATTCGTGTCATCACCGTTCTCCTTCGTCGACGAATTCCGGTGGTCGCCTCAGGCAGCGGCGGTGATGACTTCGGGGACCAGCGGCGAGTTCGATTTGTACATCACACCTTCGCGAAGCGCGAAGTCCGGACGGATGCGCTCCGCGAGACGCAGCTCGACCCCACTGGCGTCGCGCACGGTCCAGTCACCACGCTCGAGGCGGACGACCGAGACGTCCGCGACGGCGCCGGGCGCCAGCGTCCCGATCTGGCCGTCGAGCCCGAGCAGCACGGCGGCATTCGACGTCACCATGCTGACGACTTCGCCGAGCGGAACGCCCAGGGCGAGCAGCTCGCTCATCGCCTGGTGGAGATTGAAGGTCGCGGTGAGCTGCTCGCCGTTGCCTCGGGACCGCCGGCCCTTCGGGGCCGGGACGGCGTCGGCCGCGTCGGCCTTGACGCGCTTGACCGCGTAGCCGTGCAGGTCGGCGCCGAGCGTGAACGGCATGATGCCGGCCTCGAGAACGATCCGCGCCTTCTCGATGCTGAAATGGACGCCCCGGCCGACGTCGATTCGGACGCCGCGCATGACGGCCTCGGTGACGATCGGATGGACTTTGCCCGAGGCGGCGACGAACGCGCCGGGATGCCGCGTGAACGGATGGGCCAGGACGTCGCCCTCGTCGAGCAGCGGCAACACCTGATTGAGGATCGAGTCGGGATCCGGCTCCGACTCCTTGACCACGGGCCACATGCCACCGAGGTGCACGTAGACCGGCACGCGTGCCCGACGCGACGCCTCCTTGGCCAGCTTCAGCACCTCGATGCCCCAGCGGGAGTAGCCGCCGATCTCCGCGTGGGTCTTGATGCCCTTGACGAGATCGCGATTCTCCTCGATGGCGCGCACGGTGGCGCCGACGTCGATGCCGTGCGGTCCATACAGGCCCGCGTGCGAGTGCCCCATCAGGCCGCCGGCGAGGTAGATCGAGATGAACGAGAGCACGCGGCTCTTCGCCGGCTGGGCGACGAAATTCCGGAACCCGTTGAACGTCAGCGGGCTGGCGCCGCCCTGGTCCACCACCGTCGTCACCCCCGACCGAATGCCGACCAGGTCGGCGTTCAGGCCGAAGATGCCCGTGACGTGCTCGTAGATGTGCGCGTGCGTGTCGATGAGGCCGGGGAGCACGAGCTTGCCGCGGACGTTGATCATCTTCGTGCGCGGCGCCGGTGCCAGCGCCGGTGCGACGGTGGCCACGCGGCCTCCGAGAATGCCCACGTCCATCACGCCGTCGATCCCCTGGGCCGGGTCGATGACGCGCCCTCCGCGCAAGATGAGCTCGAGCTCCGACGGGGTCATCGACGCCTCCTACAGGCTCGGTGCGTAGTGCTTCTTCAAGAACGTGTCGAGCGCCAGCTCGAACTCTTCGGCCTTCTCCACCGGGATCATGTGGGCGGCGCCCGGGATGCCGACGAGCTCCGCGCCCGGGATGTGGGACGCGACGCTCGTCACGACGGAGGGCGGAGTCAGCACGTCCTCTTCGCCGTACATGACGAGTGTCGGCACCCCGATCGACGCGAGCTGCGCCGAGACGTCGAACCCGTGCGCGGCGCGGGTGGCGTGCACCAGCGGCTCCTGGTCCATTCCGGCGCGCCAGTTGACGAACTCCTCGACGGCGTCGGGCCGCGCCTGCATGTACGCCTTGGAGAATATCGACTGCGCGGCCAGGCGCGCCGAGGCGACCGGCCCTTCGGTCCTGGCCACACGGATCCGCTCCTCGAGCTTGTCGTACGCCCCCGGATCGCTCCGGCACGACGTCGACACCAGGACCAGCGCCGAGACGATCTCGGGATGCTGGACCGCCAGAGTCTGGGCGATCATGCCTCCCTGCGAGAAGCCGATGAGGCAGGCCTGCCGAACTCGAAGATTCTTGAACGCGGCGAACCAGTCTTCTGCGAACAGCGCGATCGTGTAGGGTCCGTCCGGCTTCGCGCTGCGCCCGTGCCCGCGCGTGTCACCCGCGATGACGCGATACTCGTGGGCGAACGCCTGGGTCACACCGTGCCAGAGCGTGTGGTCCCACCCGAGCCCATGCAGGAAGACGAGCGCCCGGCCGCGTCCTCGGTCCATTACGAAGAGCCGGGTCCCGTTGGTGTCGACGAACCGGTCGCTCACCTGAACCGTCATATCCGGGGCCCCTCCTGCTCGCCCGAACGCGTCACGAACTCGATCAGCGGTGCAATCATCCGGAAATGGCGGCGCGTAGCGGTCCTGGCCCGGCGCGCGTCGCGACCACGGATCGCTTCGAGGACGGCCGTGTGGATGCTGGCCTGACGCGAGTCCCTGAGGCTCTCCGGCAGGCGCTCGGCCACCGCCGCAATCGAGAAGCGAACCTGCTGGAACAGCGCGGTGAGCACGGGATTCCGAGCGGCGGCGACGATCCCGGTGTGGAAGGCCTGGTGGTTGTGGGCGGCGGCGACCGGGTCTCCCCGCTTGCGGGCTTCCTGGAACAGGGCCAGGTAGTTTTCCAGCTCGGCGACCTCTTCCTCGGTGCGGTGGAGGGCGGCCAGCTCCGCGCACCGCTCTTCGACGAGCCCCCGAACCTTATAGACCACGGGGAGCGCCTTCAGGAACGACCCGGCTGCTTCTCCACCAGCCCGAGCCCATCGAGGACCCGAAGCGCCTCCCGGACCGAGCCGCGGCTGATCCCCAGTGACTTGGAGAGCTTCAGTTCGACCGGCAGCGCATCGCCGGGCTTGAGATTGCCGGCGCCGATGAGCCGGCGAATCTCGTCGGCGGCCTTCGAGATGACGCTCTCACGGTTGATCGGAACTGGAACGTAGGATTGTTCGACATTCGGATCGATGGACATGGCCGTACTATTTGCGACAGCCGAGCCCGGATGTCAAGTGGGTCAGCGATCACATCGGGACGGCGAGCGACCAGCTCCGATCAGCGGCCGATGGTGGCCCGGATGCTCCCCAGGTGCTCGTCGATGTGGTTGATGAGGATCCCGCTGACGATCTGCTCGACGCTCATCGACGGCATCCCCGCGAGCACGGTGCCGGTCTTTCCCATCTCGATGTCGTTGAGGCCGCGCACGACGGCGGCCGCCGCCGCAGCGTTCTTCTTGTGGAGGGCCACGGTCTCAGCCTTCGTGCAGTTGGCGTGATCCTTGGCGTGCTGGGCGTTCATCGCGTTGAGCATGTCCATCGTGAAGTTCGGCACCGATTGGCCGGTCGAGACGGTCTTGATGATCCGCGTGATGCCCTCGTGACTCATGGCCACGTGGTGCGCCACGACCCCGACCGTCCACTTTTCCGCGGACGTCGTCTTCTTCCAGTCGGCGTCGCTCAGCTTCTCGACGACCGTGGTCGCCTCCTGAACCTTCCCCTCGAACTGCTTGGCCAGCGCCTCGCCCTTCGCTCCCATGGGGAACCTCCTTCCCGCTGACCCTTGGATGCGCGGCGATCGGGCGGGGATTCTTCGACAGGAGATCCTCCGGGTCCGTGACAACTCGCGCCGGAGGGCGCCGCCCAGAAATCAGCCGCGCGCACCCCAAGTCGCGAACGTACCGCGCGTTACGAATCAACACGCTCCGTGGCACCCGGCGTGCACAGACGTTCGCAATCTCGGCGGCGGGAAATGGAGCAACGGTTTCGGCGCCTTCGTGGCAGGAGGACAGACCTCAATGCAAGCGATGCCCAAATCAGAGTCCCATGTTCGCGTGCTCATCGCCGAGGACGAGGGCGATGTCCGCGATCTCTTGTGCGACACCCTCCGCGAACATGGGTACGCGGTCACCGCGGTCGAGGACGGAGCGCAGGCCATCCGGGCGTTTCGCGACCAGGACTTCGACATCGTGCTCACCGATCTCGCCATGCCGGGCTATAGCGGCCTTCAAGTCGCCAAGGCGTGTCGCCGCCAGCGTCCATCGGTCAAGGTCGTCATGTTCACGGCCTGGGATCTCCTGCTCGATGATGACCAGTGCATCCATCACGGCGTCGACCGTCTGATCCCGAAGCCGTTGCGGATGAGCGCCGTGATCGACGCGCTCGATGAGGTGGGGAGCCAGACGCGCTTTCAGCGCACACCGCGGACGCCGCTCTAGAGAGACTCGGCGGCCAGGCCTCTCTTGACGATGACGATTCCGGAGGGCATCATCACGCCCTCTGGTCGGGCGTCATTGCCAAAGGGAGCCGTCATGTTCCTCATCCTGCTGATTGTCGCGGCCGTGGGCGGATGGTGGCTCGCAGGTCTGCTCGGCGCGGGAGTCGGGGTGGG
>WNFS01004795.1_pt1 | contig 10333 bp, 9 predicted proteins | sample 5400141 | NCBI WGS metagenome assembly WNFS01 (sample SAMN13153358, study PRJNA577476) | soil metagenome | isolation source: 60 cm saprolite under Madrone tree | place: USA:California | collected 2016-06-14
GACGGCTCCTGCTCCCTGGGTAGATTCTCCGGGCGTGTTCAGAGGATACTTGGCAATATCAGTTGAGCAGACAATGCTTGACCTGCCGTTGGCGCGACCCGCCCATGCCCAGTCCAGTGAGCTCTCCAGGGCATCAGCCGTACTGACACATGCAAACTTGTATTCAACCCCTGACGTTTTCTTGAGCGCACCCTTACCATACTTCTGTTCCAGCATTCCATGAACGTAGGCTGCGACGGGTTTGGACTCGTCAACCCCTGTCTCAGTGGCGATGTCAATTCTAGCAATGTTCGCGGGGGAAAGATTGTTCCGCTCGATTAGTTCGAAGATAGCGTTTGCAGCCAAGACCGAACTGTCCTGGTACGTGTCTGGGATCGACATCTTCGCAATCCCGATCCCATGCAGATACTTTGCAGGGTCAGACTCTCTCGCGCGCGAAAACTCAGTAGGCTTTTCCGGATGCTCTTCACTAGCTAATTCCAGATATAATCGAGGAACGTAGACCGCAATGTCGTCAATGCCAACGGGTGTCTTCAATAGTCTACCTCCAGAACCTGATTGAGAGCTAACGAGCGGGTTTCTGCCTCTGATGAAGCATTCTCGACGGCACGGAAAGATAGGTTCCATGTTCTCCTCAGAGGCTTGTTTTCAGTTACAATCCTTCGTTGTATCTATGAGCCGACGTCAGAAAATAGGATACTATCGGATTCTGTATCTGATACGATATAGTTTATATCCACCCCAGCAATCACCTCTCAAAAGCTGGTCAAATGCCCGGAATAATCGACGTGTCACAGCTCGTCAAGACCTATGGCGACGGGACCAAGGCCGTGAAGGGAATCACGTTCAGTGTTAACGAAGGAGAGTTCTTCGGCTTTCTAGGACCGAACGGCGCTGGAAAAAGTACAACCATCAAGATACTCACCACCCTCCTTCAGAAGACCTCGGGCTCCGCATCAGTGGCAGGGCTGAGCGTCGACTCCGACGCTCCTAAGATAAGAAAGATCATAGGAGTTCAGAACCAGGACACAGTAGTCGACGAGGACCTCACAGGCCGAGAAAATCTAATTCTCCAAGGACAATTGCAGCAGATGCACGGACCCGCGATCAAAGAGAGAGTAGATGAACTTCTCAAGATTGTCGATCTTGGAGACGCGGCAGACAAGCGGGCGGGTTTCTATTCGGGAGGTATGAAGAAGCGGCTTGACCTCGCAACAACGCTCGTACACAATCCGAAAATTCTTTTTCTAGACGAGCCCACCACCGGACTGGATCCTCAATCGAGAGCGGCAATCTGGGCCTATCTGAAACGGTTGAACGAGCAGGGAATCACGATATTCATTACTACACAATACTTAGAAGAAGTGGATAGACTGTGTCGGCGACTAGCCATAGTTGATCTTGGAGAGATCGTTGCCCAAGGAACCCCTGGCGAACTGAAACAGGAAATAGGAGCTGACTCGATCTCTTTGGGATTCGAGAACTCCAGCATGAATGGGGGCGACACCAAGACAAAAGCCAGGCAGGTCCTGGAGCAAAAGTTCGACGGAGTCTCCAACGTAGTGGATTCTGACGTAGGTTTGACGGTTTACGCGAAGAACGGTAGCTATATGGTCCCAGAACTCGTGAGAGCCTTTGACGAGGCTCACATTAGACTCTCAACAATCGGAGTGTCCTCTCCAACCCTAGACGACGTATTCCTCAAACATACGGGTAAGAGGATCAGGGTCGAAGAAGTAAGCAGTGCAAATTCACGCGGCATGTTCGGCCGCAGGAGAAGATAAGCCGATGTCCTTCTTCTCAGACGCAATTCACCTCTTCATCCGGTCGATGAAGAAGCTCGTACGCAATCCAATACTAGTCTTCTTCTCCCTCTTTCAACCAATAATCTTCCTCCTACTATTCACGCAACTCTTCAGCAACCTCGGCCGCTTCATCGGCTCAGGGACCCTCAGCTACACGACCTTCGCAACGGCGGGAATAGTCCTACAGAACGCCTTCTCCAGCGCCTTCCAATCTGGAACCGCAGTGGTTGATGACATAAAGTCCGGTTTCCTTTCGAAAATGCTTGCCACGCCGGTCAACCGATCTGCAATTTTGTTCGGAAGATTACTCAGCGATGTCTTCAGGGTAGTAGCTCAGACAGTAATCATACTCATACTGGCCTACGTTCTCGGAGTCTACCCCGCAACCGGCCCCCTAGGCTACCTTCTAGTCATCTTTACCGTTGCCTTCTTCGGCCTCGCCTGGTCAGGAATATCTCTAGCCCTAGGATTGAAGACCAAGAGCGCAGAGACTGTCTTCGGAATCGCTGGAGCCCTGACCTTCCCACTCTTGTTCATGAGCACGGCGTTGGTCTCCTTAGATTTCATGCCTGGTTGGATGAAATACGTGTCAAATGCCAATCCTATCAGTTTTGCCGTAAACGCGATTCGAAATCCAATCACCGGGTGCAGTCTCGATCTGAAAGTGTGCAATATCGGATTTGATTGGAGCACGATCCTACAGGCTTACGGAGTAATAGCGGCCATTGGAGTGGTTACATTAGGAGCGACTCTATACTTGTTCAGAAAGGTCGTCAGCTGAAGGGTCATTGAGATTGAGCAGTCCTTCTATTGAAGCGGTAAATCTTTCGAAACGTTACGGTTCATTTCTCGCTCTGTCGAACCTTTCCTTGAAGATCGAAGGATCAAAGTGCGTTGGCTTTCTCGGCCCAAATGGCGCGGGAAAGACGACCACTCTCAAGATCTTCACTGATATGATTAGAGCATCGGAAGGGAAAGCTCTGATCAATGGAATTGATGTGCATCTTAACAAGAAGAAGGCCTTGAGCTCAGTCGGGTCCCTGATAGAGAGTCCCGAGATCTACCCCTCGCTGACACCCAGAGAAGCGTTGTCGATGGTCTCTGATATCAGAGGGCTTCCTAGAGCAGAAAGGCGAAAGAAGATCGAGGAGGTTGTTTCCGAGGTAAAGATGGAGGAGTGGTTGGACAAGAAGGTCGGGAAGTTCTCCAAAGGCATGAAGCAGAGAATCAACATTGCAGCGGCACTCCTCTCTGACCCGGACGTCTTTCTACTTGACGAGCCTACTACAGGTCTTGACCCAAGAGGAATGGCCGAGGTTCGGGACATCGTCAAATCGTTAAAGACACGAAATCGACTCATCTTCATGAGTTCACACTTGTTGAACGAGGTCCAAGACGTATGCGATGAGGTGGCGATGATCGACCACGGCAAGCTGCTCGTCTATGATAGCCTGTCTAACGTGACGAGTAGAGCCTCAAGCGATGGAGGAAACATAGTCGAAATAGAATTATTGAGGGACATCGACGAGCGAACCGTAAACGATGATATCGCATCCCTCGCCAACGTAAGCTCCGCAGAGAGATCTGATCCTAGGAAAATTCGAATCCATTTCTCAGGAGGTATTCAGAACCAGGAGAGACTTCTGCTAGACCTTGCCAACCTGAAGATTGGAATGATCAGTTTCCATCCTTCTGCCTCAGCCCTCGAGGAGACGTATCTGAGACTCATCAAGGACACTTTGTGATCATAACAATGAGCAAGCCATCTGGTAAATCCCTCTCCCCATCGGGCAGTCGTATCCTACCAACTAGCGTTTCTCAAGTTGGAACCATAACCAAATACGAGCTCGTGAATTACTTCAAGTCGAGACGATTCTTCATCCTTTTGGCGATCGGGCTAATCATTAGTGGAATTTTCACTGGACTGGTCGCATATCTCGGTGTCAGCAAGGTTGCTCCCTGTCCGCCAAGCACTTGCTCAAGCCCTGTGCTGGCGTTCTACTCTTTCTGGTGGGGGAGCTCGATCGCATTCGTAATAGTACTCTCCGGAATATTTTTCGGTGGAGATGCAATCTCTGGTGAGTTCCAGAACAAGACCGGTTATTTTCTGGTCGCGAATCCTCTGCGCAGATCTTCAATATACATTGGTAAGTGGCTCGGCGCTTTGACGGCGTCTCTGATGGTGTTAGCTATCTATGCAGCGATAACGATAGGAAATGGCCTCTACTATTTTGGAGCAAATGTCCCCTCCCAATTCGCAGAATCTTTGAGTTTCTCAATATTGTATCTTATCGCAGTACTCGGGTTCACCTTCTTCTTCAGTTCACTCTTCAAGAGTAGCTCAATGTCGATCCTTGTAACCGCCATCCTCTTTCTCTTTGCCTTCAATTTAATCCAGCTGATCGTATCAGGCCTCGTGCAGATCGAACCTTGGTTCATTATAACGTATGGTTCAGGAATAATTGGAAACGTGCTGATGGATACTTACCCCACTACACAGCCTATTAGGGGTCCAGGTGGAGGAGACCGCACAACGTTCGCCGCAACGATCCCAGAAGGGATTGCGATACTAGTGATCTACTTCTTTGCTACAGCGATTCTCGGGCTGGTTCTCTTCGAGAGAAAAGAGTTCACTTAGATACTACCTTTCTTTGGAACGTTCCTATGCTCTGATACGCGACTGCACTAGGTCGCGGAATTTGTTGTTCTTCATTAGTTCTTCCGCGATCGTGTCGTTCTCTTTCCCTTTCCTGTCCCAGACTGAGAATCTGGATTCGCCTCCACGAGAGAATTTTGCTAAGAAGTAGGGCATGTAGAACAGATTTCCCTCGAGAAGTTCGAATTTTTCCAGGTCTATTTTGGAAGGTAGTTTCAGCCCATCTGCGAACATCTTCCATCGCATTTCACGAGTCTTTTGCAAATGATCAATATTTTCCTCGATCTCTCGTTTTGCTCGGTCTGTCTTTGTGAGAGAATCATGCTGCTTCGACAGCTCTAGCAGTTGTTTGTCGTAGTCAGACAGCATTGTCTTTAGCTCGTCCAGTCTCTCGCTAACAAGAATCGTCGAATCGACCCCTTGCACCACTGAACCCGAGTCAGATTCCACGTCGGCCAGTTGGGGCAAGAGGGAGATTAGTTCAGGGTAGAAACCTAGGTTTACTTCTCGAAGTGCCATGACCGTGGATCTTCCTTGGGCGAGAACGCTCTGCTTTGATAGGAAGCCCTTCGCAGTTGAATACTGGTAACTAAACTCTAGATAGGGTAAATAGAGGGTTTTTCCAAAGACGAATCTCTCTTCGGACCCGCCAAGGATTCCTCTTTTCACCCGCTTCTTCTCAGCATCATGTTGGACAACACTTTCGGGAACGAGCATGGGCAAAGCTCTGATGGTGACATGTACTGGAGCAGCGCTTTCCTCCATCTCTTGACCCTCCCTGTCATCAAGGACTCCTTGATACCTGATAAGCCATCTGGGAATGAGACTTTTGGATTTCTTGGATCGACTATCTGACGGCAGGACTGTTTTGTCTCAAGACTGGAGATTCCTCAGGCTCCTTGCCGAGCGACATGCTGTCCGGACTCTCTCGATTCGGTGTTGAAGTCGAGAAAACCCACATTAGGGCATCGGGAGTGAGACTAGGTTTTTTAGGAGTTCCAGCCATTCAGAGCTTGACGTGAGCAGGCGAGGGACATCTGGCCCAGTCAAGAAAGCAAAAGGTACTGCAAGAGGTTCAGAGGAAACGACGTCAGCGAACCATAACGACTATAGCAATCGTGGTGATTCTCGTTACTGTCATCGTCGTCGCCATTCTATTTATTCCCAGGCCACCACCAAATGTCGTTCCGCTCCCAGACTACTTGAACCACTGTGTAACGGGGTCTCTCGTCTACCATTCTCATCCTGACTTGTCCATAACAATAAGCGGGCAAACAATTCTTCTCCCCGTCACCTTCGATGCGTCTTGTGCCCAGCCGATTCACACTCACGATTCAAGTGGAGTTCTTCATATGGAAACTGACCAGAATCAGAATTACACCATCGGGGATTGGTTCCTGCTATGGGGACACTGGGCTGATAGTCAGACCCAAACGATCTTCAATAGGACCCAGATATTCAACAACAAAATCGACCCCACTCATCACCTTACGATCACGGTAAACGGCGTCAACGATACTACTCATTATCAGAACCTCCAACTCCCACGGAACGCGGGGACCACCGCAGACTGCGCAGTTTCCGGAGGTTGCCAACCCTTCAACATAGTCATAACCTACGGATAATGCATCTGCAAATTGCCTACCTCACCTGCTCAACGACTATAGGGTTCGCCTCCGACTACTCTTAATATTCTGAGCTGGTCTAATCCGGATTGAAATGAGGGCTATCATCCTACGGAGGATTGTGAATAGTGCTGTCTGGATAATATCTGGCATAGTAGTAATCATCGTACGCGCCTCTGTCACTCAAGGAGGGTCGATCCTTGTATGGGAGATCCTTGGCGGAGGAATGATTGTTTTCGGAGCTGCACGGCTAGTTTGGTCAATCATCAAGACTTCATCGACACCTTCTATGGCGCCTTAGCCCGATTTCCATCGAAAGAGAGCTATTAATCAAGCTGGAGTACCATGTACGTCTCATTGATGTATCCTTCCTGCAGCCATCCTGGGAGCTTTCCGCATTCGACGAACCCAGCCTTAGCATAGAGTTTCTCAGCGGGAACGTTGCCTTCGAAAACTGTGAGAATGACCCTAGAGAGGCTGAGTCTTTTCGCGAGAGTCTTCATCGCATCCATTAGTAGGGTACCTACTCCTAGGCCCTGATATTCGGCTCTGACGTACATTCCAAGAATCATCACGTGCTGCATAACATCTGGATCGATTCTGGAGAGGTCAAGAAGTCCCACGGGTTCGCCAATAGACTCATCCTCACATACTATCGGAAACACTCTACGCTTGTCGAACCATTCCTCGTACGTGCCAGGGCTCCAAGGGACTGATCCTTCAAAGACGCCGCCGGCTATTCCTCGAATGACGTTAAGATGAGTGGCAGCTTTGTTCAAGAAGGGACGATCCTCTTTCCGGTAGCCTCTGAGCTTAAGCCGCTGATTCTTTGCCTTGTCGACCTCTAGAATGGGGTAGAGTCCAGGGTTGGCGTAGCTTCGGCTGATATTGAAGCGGTAGCGATCGCCGAGCTCTTTGTAGAGATAATGCAAGTCGAACCTCTTCCCATCGAGAGAAGCCGCGCCAGGAATCGTCGCTCCGATCTTGTAGTTGAGGGTCTTGAGCGCTTGAAGGCGTTTACGATCGTAGCCGAAGATGCGGGTTCTAAGAACGAGTTTCTCCTGGGCCAGGGCCGTGTCCTCGACCCTTCCAACCGCTTCTTTCAGACCAGCGGGAGAGTCTGTCACGATGACGAAATCGGCCCGGCGTGTCCATTTCTCTCGCCCTGAATGAAAAGAAAAAAGCGCGTCGACGGCTCTTACCGAGTAGAGCAGGAAGCTGTTTCTTTCAGGAAAGTATTCTTTGAAGATTTCCTGGCTGAGAGGTAGGACGTGCCCTATCTGGAGACTCCGTTCGTTAAGATATTTCCGTCCTGCGTCGATATCCTGATCGAGGGTTGTTAGCCGCAATCTTTCCCGTTGGCCTCAAGCAGAGACCGTTTAAGATTAGTTATCAGGAACCTTTTTGGTAAGAAATGCGGTCATCTGTCCAAGCCTTGGCTCTGATAGTCTTAGAAAGCACTGCTATCTCTGGTCGACCAGTGCCCGCTGTACCTTCTTCTGCTTGTTGACAAGCACTACTCCTGTTAGAATTAGTATGAAGCTTACTGCATGCCACGCGCTGAGATTCTCCGGGAGTAGGAGGACAGAGGTAATGACCCCGAACACTGGGACCAGGTTGCCGAAGATTGCTGCTCGTCCCGCTCCGATCTTGGAGACGCCTTCGACGTAGAAGAAATATCCTATTACAGTTGAGAAGAGGGCGAGGTAGAGGATCCCTAGCCATGACCCCGGACCCCAACTATAGGTCCAGGGGGCCTCCAATAGCGAGAGGGGAATTAGGAAGAGCCAACCGAACAGAGAGATCCATGCGAGTATCCCGAGGGAGGAGAGCGTGGGACTGGTATTGTCTGATCTATTTGCAGCCACGAACCTTCTCAAAGTAACGGTGTAGATAGCGTACGCTATTGCTCCTCCAAAGACGAGACCTATCCCTAGAGGCCTGTTCAGAACATCAGTGTTTGGAGAGAGCACAGAAATGACGCCGATGCCAGCCAGTCCCGAGATGAAGCCGAGACTCTTAGTCTTCGTAACGCGTTCGTTAAGGACGAACGATGCCATGATCGCGATGAGCACGGGTCCTATACCGATGACCAATGAGTCATCGCTTGCGGCTGCGTATTTGACTCCGTAGAGAAAGAAGATCTGATAGAGGGTCGTGGAGAAGACGCCCATGATGACAAGATTCAAGATCCATTTTCGTTCGAGCCTGAGTGGCTGTCCCTTGACTCTGAGGATCCCGAACAATACCGGGACGACTATCGCGTATCTCAGCACTGCTATGGACACAGGAGGAAGGCTTGTCGCAAGAAGCCTCCCGACTGGCCAAGCCAGCCCCCAGAGGAACATTGTCAATAGAAGCTGAGAATAGACAATCCAATTCCGACTGTCAACGGTGGCCGTTGCTTCTGTGGGCAGACGCAGTTCGGTTTTGCTCTGTCGGCCCATGACCATGCGAGGAGAGTTTCAACACGGAATAAGTAGTTTGACTCCAAAACTTGCGCTCAAACCAGGTCACGGGTCCAAATATGATCCGTGGGGAGGATTCGGCTATTGCGGTTTGAAGCCAATGATATCGGTCAAGGCGCCGTTCCGCTGGCCCGCGTCTTTCAGAATTGGGACAACCTTCATTCCGAAGGTCACTTTGCTCGGTTCAATTACGTCCAATTTGTGAACAATTCCTCCCTTGACTCCGTCAAACCTTACGAGCGCGATCGTCACTGGCTCGCTGTCTTCTCCGGCTCTATTCCTGTTGACAGTCGTGTAACTGTAGACATATCCTGGCTCATCAAGGCTCCTCGTCTCTTTCATTTCGACGAAGCATGAAGGACAGAACATTCTAGCTGGAATGTATGTGGTCTTACACTCGACACATTTCGATGAAAGGAAGCGGCCGCTCTCTTTCAGTACGCGGCGAAACTCTTCCCCAGCAACCCCGGCCGTGTAGTGAAACTCTAGGGGAATGCTGTCTGTCCAGTGGCGCGCTTGTAGCGGTTGAGTAATCTTCTCTAGAATTGGCATCGCTCTAGCCTTCCACCGGTTTGAAGTATCGTATGTCTGTGATAGCTCCCTGTCTCTCCTCTGCTCTCTTCCAGACTGCCTGGACCTTCATTCCTATGGTAATCTTTGACGGTTCCACTTCTCCGAGGTTGTGAAGTATTCCCATGCCAGGGCTAGCGCCATCAATATCGATCACAGAGACGAGGATTGGAGTCTTGAGACGTCTGGCGTCTGTTCCAACATGTGAGATGGAGAAGGTGTTGACCGTTCCCGTGTCCTTGACGTGAACCCACTCATCGGTCGGTCGAAAACATTGTTCACAGTACATTCGCGGAGGAACAAGAATTCTCTGGCACTTGTAGCATTTCCTCGCAACTATTCTTCCGTCTTTCAATTCGGTGAGGAATCTGCTGATCGCGACTCCTGCCGCCCAGCTGTATCGCGGTTCGAACTTGTAGACGACGTCTAGATACTTGTTCTCTTTTATCTCGTCCGGCGTGATCTCGTGGCCCGGATAGCGTGTTATCTTCTGGGACATTGTTATTCTCCTAGGATCTCATCACTGTAACCGTGCCTACTTGCATCAGGTCGCCCCACGCCTGGGCAAGGCCGGTCCGTGCATCCTTCTTCACCTGTCTCTTTCCGGCTTCGCCTCTGAGCTGCCAGAAGATCTCACAGATTTTCATCATGCCGGCCGCGGCTATCGGATTACCAACGCCTAGGAGACCGCCTGATGGGCAGACTGGTAGATCTCCGTCCCGCTGAGTTACGCCATCAATAGTCATCTTGGGCGCTTCACCCTTGCCTGCTAACTGTAGCCCTTCCAGATGGTGAAGCTCCTTGTAGTCGAAGGGATCGTAGGGTTCCGCGACGTCGATCTCCTTTCGCGGGTTCTTGATGCCGGCCATCTTGTAAGCCATCTTTGCCGCTTTCTCCACGTACTCGGGATAGGCTAGGTCCCTGTTCGTCCAGTGCGTACTGTCCAAGTTCCAGCCAACACCGTCAAGCCAGACCGGCTGATCTGTCAGTTTCTTCGCAACCTTCTCTGAAGCAAGAATCACTGCGGCCGCTCCATCACTCGGCGGGCTGACGTCCAGTCTCTTGACTGGCTCACAGATGGGTTCAGATCTCATCACATCATCTACCGTAATCTTGGCTCCTAGCTGTGCGGAGGGGTGATCGATCGCGTTGCCCTTGTTTTTTACAGCGACCTCGGCGATCTCTTCCTCTTTGATTCCGTACTTGTGC
>WNFS01006128.1_pt1 | contig 10330 bp, 5 predicted proteins | sample 5400141 | NCBI WGS metagenome assembly WNFS01 (sample SAMN13153358, study PRJNA577476) | soil metagenome | isolation source: 60 cm saprolite under Madrone tree | place: USA:California | collected 2016-06-14
AGACGAAGTTACGGCTTCAGATCAACGAGGAGAAAAGCTCCGTCACCACACCGGGAAAGGTCCACTTCCTGGGTTTTCGTTTTAAGCTCCAAAGCAACAATCGGGTTGCGGTCCTGCTGTCGGCCAAGACCAAAGCGAAACTGCTCGTCAAGATCCGGGAGTTAACACCGCGATCGTGGGGGCAATCGCTAAGTAATTGCTTCGAGAAAATAAACGAATATTTCCAAGGATGGATCGGGCACTTTCGAACCTGCACTGAAGAAGGAGCGTCCGAATTCCGGAGGTACGATGCACACCTGCAGCGCAGGCTGCGGGCCATCATCATTCACCAAAAGAAACGGGCGCGCTTTCTATACCGTCATCTCCTGCGACGGGGAGCTAATCCTCGACAAGCCGCTGGCACCGCCTACAGTCGGCGGGCCATCTGGCATCGCAGCAACCGGAAGGGATCAATGTGGCGTACTCGAATACGTGGTTCGCTATCCGATGGACTCCATCATGACCTCTGGTGTATCGCGAACCCTCCAGCAGAAGTCTCTGACCAGCTTAGGCTGGCGGTCTGAGACAACGATCCAAAGAGCCGGATGCGAGGCCCGCAAGTCCGGTTCTGTGAGAGGCGCGGCAGGGCAACCCGCCGCGCCTACTCGACAGCGGCAGCCGAACCCCCAGAAGAAAGAACAACACCAAGAGAATGACCGTTCATCGCCTTCCTTTTCCTTCTCGCCCTGGTCATTAAATAAGGGTACTAGACTTGTCTAAGCGATGTTGGCACGGAGGGCAGCGCAAATGACCATCACCAGGCCATTTGTGAAATTCACAAAGCCAAAACAGAGCAGCTCGCGCTCATTTCTTGAGCATATTATTTCGGGATGACTCAGACGACATTTCAGAGGTTTAACATGCGAGGAAGCGTAGTGTGCTCACGGTTCCTGATCGTGGCCGCGTCAGTTCTGTTGTTCCTTAGCGTCGGCATCACCGCTCCATCCCAGGCGCAAGACAAGATCGAATTGTTTGGCGGGTATTCTTATCTGAGGGGATCAGTACAGGTGGGGCAGCCAGCCCTGGCAGTGCCCTGCCCGCCAAACTGTGGCAACTCATTAACGGTCGCGCAGCATGCGAATCTGAATGGATGGGAATTCTCTGCGCAATACAAACCGCTGCCCTTTGTGGGAGCGGTAGCGGACTTCAACGGAAACTATGGGACTCTGGACGGCGGGAAAACTCGGGTGCACACATTTGTGTTTGGCCCACAAGTCTCACTCCCCACCAAGGTTTCGCCCTTTGCTCATGCGCTGTTCGGCGTCGCCAAAGAATCGCAGGATCCGCTTACGACTATTCTTTTCCACAGTCTGGGATCTGACAAGTCGTTCGCGACGGCCGTGGGAGTTGGGATCGACGTAAAGGCCGCACCATTCATCGCGGTTCGGCTCTTTCAGGTCGACTACGTGAGGACGCACTTGCACGGGACAACGCAGAATCAGCCGAGAGTCTCGGCAGGCATCGTGTTGCATTTCTAGCAGCTGTTTCTTCTCGGGTCCCATCATTCAGGCAAGAAGTCACGGCTGCATGTGATACTCACTGCCCAACAGGCTTCTGGACCGGGACATCACCGTTTGTTCCCCATTGGGTGATGGTGAAGGTTGAAGGTGCTGATGACGGAATGGTAAACCAATCCCCGCTCGAGGGTCGCCACACGGCGATGTCCGTTTTCCGGTCGCCATCGTAATCGCCCGGCACTGGGATGTCTCCATTTGCCCCCCATTGGGTGATCGTGAAGGTTGAAGGTGCTGACGATGGAATGATGAACCATTCTCCGTTCGAGGGCCGCCATACGGCAATGTCCGTCTTCCGGTCGCCATCGTAGTCCCCTGGCACTGGGATGTCTCCCAGCGTCCCCCACTGCTGGATGGCTGGAACACTTGGGTTGCTGCTGGGAATGATGAACCAAGTCCCGGTGGAAGGTCGCCACACGGCGAAATCCGTCTTCCCGTCGCCATCGTAGTCCCCCGGCAAGGGGATGTCTCCCAGCGTCCCCCACTGCCGGATGACTGGAACACTTGGGTTGCTGCTGGGGATGATGAACCATGTGCCACTCGAGGGCCGAAAGACGGCAAAATCGGCCTTCCCGTCGCCATCGTAATCCCCCGACACCGCTATGTCTCCCAGCGTCCCCCACTGCCGGATAATTGGAACGCTTGGGTTGCTGCTGGGGATGATAAACCATGTGCCACTCGAGGGCCGAAAGACGGCAAAATCGGCCTTCCCATCTCTGTCAAAATCGCCCGGTGCCGTGGTGCCGATCCCGGTGAGGGAAACACTCTGCGGGCCGCCGGTCGCATCATCGGTGATGATGAGAGTACCGGGGCGGAACCCAGTGGCGGCGGGAGCGAAGGTGACGCTGATGGCGCAGTTGGCGGCGGGCGCTAGGGTCGCGGCACAGCTGTTGGTCTGGGCATATTCGGCACTGGCGGCGATACTTGAGATGTTGAGAGTGGCGTCGCCCTCGTTGGTCAGAGTGATGGTTTGAGCGGCGCTGGTTGTGCTCACGACTTGGCTGGAAAAATCGATGTTCATGCGAGAGGTGGTTGGAAAGGAAAGCGCGAGGCCGGATATCTTGGCGACGAATGCATCGCCGAGAACGCCGCCGGCAAAGGTCGCCTGGAAGGGATGGGCGGTGGGGAAATTGCCGGACTGAGTTTGTCCGGCGAGATAGGCCGCGCCTGGAGGAACAGCAGTCAGACTGGAGGCCATGTCATTATTCCCGCCGCCAAGGAAGGTCGAAAAGATGAGGTGAGAACCGTTGGCGGTGAGCTTGGAAAGGAAGGCGTCGGCGTTGCATTCGAAGATCGTCCCTGAAGATCCGCTGCAGGTGGATTGGATGGCGTTGGCGGTGGGGAAGTCCGAAGACTTGGTGACACCAGCAACGTAGGTGATGCCTTGATGGTCTGCGAAAATGGCTGTGCCGCTATCGCCGTAGTTCCCGCCGAGATAGGTGGAATAAACTAGCGCGGTTCCCGTGGGATTGAGTTTAGTGACAAAGGCGTCGGTATCCACGGAGTCGCAGTTGGAGTGACATGCGGAGCGAAAGGCGCCGGGCGTGATGGGAAAATCGGTCGAGCCAGTTGAACCAGTGACGTAGACATTGCCTTGGGTATCGAGAGCGATCGAGGAGGCAACGTCCGAACCCGAGCCACCGAGAAAAGTGGAGAAGACGAGCGAGGAACCAGAGGCGGCCAACTTGGAGACGAAGGCATCACCTAGGGCGCCCGTGCCGTTGTAGGTAGGCTGGAACGCGCCAGTTGCCACAGGGAAGTCGGTGGAGGTTGTTCTACCGGTAACGTAGGCGTTACCCTGAGAATCCACCGTAATGCCAAAGCCTTGGTCGGCGCTACTGCCGCCGAGATAAGTAGAATACAAGAGGGCTGAGCCTGCGGGATTCACCTTGGAGACAAAAGCATCCTGCGCGCCGCCAAGTGTGGACTGGGCAGCGTTAGCCGTGGGGAAGTTCGAAGAGTCGGTAAACCCGGTCAGGTAGACGTTGTGGGATGTGTCCACAGCGAGGCTCGTGGCAAGGTCCGCGCCGCTGCCGCCGAGGTAGGTGGAGTATATTAGGGCAGAGCCGTCGGGATTGAGCTTCGTGAGAAACGCGTCCTGGAAACCGCCGCCGTACGCGGGTTGCAGAGGGGAAGCCGTGGGGAAGTCGGTGGAAAGAGTGGTACCGGCGATGTAGGCGTTGCCGAGTTCGTCGATGGCGATGGCGCGGGCATCGTCGCTATTCGTGCCACCAAGGTAAGTGGAATAGATGAGCGTATCACCAGCGGCGTTGAGCTTCGTCACGAACACATCGATGAAGCTGGCCGGTGCCGACTGGAAGGGATGGGACGTGGGGAAGTTCGTGGAGCGGGTTGTCCCGGCGATATACATGTTGCCGTTGGCGTCCACGGCGATTCCCTGGGCGGAATCGTCATCGGCGCCACCGAGATAGGTGGAGTATTCCAAGACCGGATCGATGCATAGAGATTTTGTGTGGTCGAAGGGGGCCAGTGCGAAGCCCACTCTACTACTGGCGAGCAGCAGGTAATGACCGGTGATTTTGTGGCGAGCGCCGCTGGTTCCCTGATACACGTCGGGCTTGCGGAGACGCACAACTACCTGATCCGCCGATGAGCGAGACTCGCGGCAATTCGTTGTGGAGGCGCGCTCGGGCTTGGCTTGCGAGGCGGAAGCGTGCATGACGAGATCGCCGTGATCATCGACTTCGAGGCAGTTCGCGCCTTCGATGGCAAACTGGATGCGAGAGGGATCGGCGCCGGGTGAAACCAGGAAATCAAATTCGAATTGTTTTTCGCGGCCGTAATACACCAAGTCTATGCCGGGATAGACGCCGCGATACTTCACCTTGGCGAATGTTGGAACACTCGTGCGCCACTGTGTGGGGTCGTTGCCGAGGAAGTAGTTGCTCTTGCCGGGCAAATCGTCGAGACCCTCGACTTGTGGCGCAGGATTTGCGCCGACAAGCTCAATCCGGAAAACGTTAGCGCTCGTCCTTTCGAGTATATCGGGTTCGGTAAGGGGCTGACGGCTAACTGTCGATGTCTTCGCCTGCGGCTTTCGCAAAGAGAGGACTGCCTCAGTGGAAGTCAAAAAAAGCGTGTACCCACTCCCTCTTGAAAAGAACTTCACCTGGGCGTCAGTCTGGCCTCGGTTGGCTTCAAAACTCAGCGGCAGCTTGCCGTAACTTTCTTGGGTTTGTGCCGATATGGCAGAGTCCCAGAGGAGGAGGCAAAGAAGTGCGGCAAGCACTAATCGCCGTGTCATTATGGCCTCCAAGAGGACAAGAAAACTGACTCAGCCTGGTGGCTATTACGCTGGCACTTGCGGCGACTCGGCTGTCTTTAAATTTGGCCCGAATCCCTTGAAAGACGCATGGCTTTCCTGCAAGCTCACGCGAGGTATTGCGTTTTTCAAATGCTGAGCGTCAGAACCGACTTGGGAAAATACCTTGCCTCGGGGGTGCTGCACTCTTTTTGGGGGTGCTCTTCGGAGAGGCAGTGGCCTGCACTCTACTTCTCACGATCGGGGACGTCAACAGTATTTTTCAGTTATGGGTGATATTCTTCTGGAATTAACCCAGGCCGGCGCCGCCGAGCATGCAGCCAGCATTTAGGAATCGTGACTACGGCCCGCGTTTCTCATCTCAATCTTTTCCTGTCAGCAAAACGGAACCACTGCCCCGGCGAACAGCACTCCAGTACCTTGCATATCGGTTCGTTAAATAATGTAACCGGTTACCCCATGAGTGATAACCTGACAGCGCGAGCGGCGATTGAAAGTTGACCCACGATTCATGAGAGACGCCTCATGAGATTTACTAGCGTGTCGCCGAGCCGAATTACGGCACCCTTAAAGGTGCATTTGGGGGGTGGGCCCTCCAAAGAGAAACGGAGGTACTCGGAGTCAGCCGCCAAACCGGCAACGCTCAGCCGTCTACCGCGCGTTTGAAGTTCGCAAGCGTGCCTCGACGAACGGGTTGGTCCTTGATGATCGCGTAGACCGCTTTTTGACTTAGCCGCCAAGAGACCGGACGCGCGGCCCGATTGTTCAAAGAGTTCGTCTATCAAACGCGGAAGAGCTGGACAGTCGTGAGCGACCGGTCGTGCCAAGGCCGAGCAAGCAGAGAAGAAGAGTTTGAAAAACTGCCGGCATCCCGCTCCTGGCATGAGTTTGTATCAAGCGATTTTCAACAGCAAACCAAGAACCTACAGTTCTCGCTCTTTCGGACTTCTCAGGTGGATGCATTCACCGCTTGGGGTTTCTTGAGTCTAATGTGCGTGCTCTCACTGGCCAATGGGCTTCTGCACCGGCACATCGCCGTCGGTCCCCCATTGGGTGACCGTGAAGTTCGTCGGTGTTGAAGACGGAATGATGTACCACGTTCCGCTCGAGGACCGCCACACGGCGATGTCCGTCTTCGCATCGCGATCGTAATCTGCTGGCACGGGGATGTCTCCCGCCGTCCCCCACTGCTGCAGAATCGGAACGCTAGGGTTACTGCTGGGAATGATGAACCACGTCCCGCTCGACGGCCGAAACACCGCTACGTCCGTCTTCCCATCACCATCGTAATCCCCCGGCGCCGGGATGTCCCCAGTCGTCCCCCACTGCTGGACGATCGGAACGCTCGGGCTGCTCGTGGGAATGATGAACCACGTCCCGCTCGACGGCCGAAACACCGCCAGGTCCGTCTTCCCGTCTCCATCGTAATCTCCCGGCACCGGGATGTCTCCATTCGTTCCCCACTGCTGGACGATCGGAGCACTCGGGTTGCTGCTGGGAATGAGGAGCCACGTGCCAGTCGAGGGGCGCCATACAGCGAAATCGGTCTTTCCGTCGCCATCGTAGTCGTCTGGCACTGGAATGTCGCCATTCGCGCCCCACTGCCGCACGATCGGGGAGCCCAGGTTGCCACTGGGAATGATGAACCACTCCCCGGTCGAAGGACGAAAGACGGCAAAGTCGGTCTTCCCATCACCGTCGTAGTCCCCCGGCACGGGGATGTCTCCCTGAATTCCCCACTGCTGGGTAATGAAACTGCTTGGAGTGTTGCTGGGAATGATGAACCATGTCCCGGCTGAGGGCCGAAACACGCCTATGTCGGCCTTGCCATCTCCATCAAAGTCGTTCCCTGTGCCCACCGACGTTGCCTGAAGTGCTTGGAGCAAATCCAACCGGCCATGGCCCATATTGGGGCCTATGGGCACCGCATGAGCCACAGCGGCGGCGGCCCTTGGCTCGTTAATGTTGGATTGCCGATTCCGCAACAAAGCAGCTGCCCCAGAAACGAAGGGCGCACTAAAGGAGGTTCCCCAGGCGGCCGCATAGGTGCCGAACGGATACGTGCTAATAATGGCTTCGCCAGGAGCAGCTACCCATACGATGGGGTCACCAAAGTTAGAAAAAAGGGAGCGCTGATCTAAGTCGTTCGTTGAGGCGACCCCCATCACGTAGTTTTGGAGTGCCGCCGGATAAACGATCTCGTTCTGACCATCATTTCCCGCGGAAGCGGCGCAAACGAGGTTTCGCTGGTTGGCGTAGCCCAGAGCATTTGATAGCTCTAGGGAATTGGTCTTCGTGTCGAAGCTCATGTTGATGACGGCGGCCTTGTTCTGCGCGGCATAATAAATCGCGCTTAGGATGTCGGAGAGGAAACCTGTCCCGTCCGAGTGGAAGGCCTTCAACGGCAAGAGCTGTGCCTTCGGAGCAACCAGGTGGACAACCCCCATCACCATCGTGCCGTGACCAAATGCCGCGTACTGACTTCCGTCTAGCACCGCGGCTGTGGACTGGTCCAGCACCGCAGCGGTGGATTGATTGACTATGACTGGCTGGCAACTGGGACAAGATTGAGGAGGATATACGGGAAAATCCGCTGGATTCAAATCGGTCAGCTCAGAAGCGCCCGGCTGGTTCCTGGTGAAATCGTATCCCGCCAGGAGAACTGGTTTTAGGGCCGGGTGATCGGGATCCACTCCCGTGTCAATATCCGCGACAATTCCGGTGCCAGAGACGCCGAATGAGTTCTGCGCATTCTGAACGTTGGCAATCGTCGATGCAGGTTGGTTCGCATATCCATTCCACACGGACGTGCCAAAGTAGTTCACGGGAGCAGAGTCCGTCAGCCCTGAAGGCGGCGTCGTAACCATGTTCAGCCCGCCGATTAGGGAGATCACCTGGTCCAGCTCGGCGTCCACCACCCCTGGGGTGTTGCGCAAAATACTGAGAAAGACTGTTGGATCGACGGCCTCAGGAGTCGTAAGCAGGAAGAGTTGGTTCAGGTTGCCGTCCAGTCCGCGGACAACAGTGCAACCTAGTATCGCGCAATCCTGTTGGAGCGAAGCGAAGCCCGAAGGGTCACCTACAATGAATCGGTGGTCCGCGGTGGCCCGAGCAGGCCAAAGTCCGCACAAAAGCAGGAAGCACAACAGCGCTTTGGACCTCATGACGTTATCGTCTCTCCTTATCTTTCGAATCTTTCTTTCGAAACCAAGTCTTCATGTGCTTCGGACTCTCCGGCTGTCTCTTGCGATCTTTCCGTGGTCTCTCGGATGGTCCCCTTTGTATCGGGCAGCTCAATCAACAGGTCCAGTGGGGATCGGCTCCCGCTACTGTTGCATCGAGCTTGATTGTGCTCGCGGCTGCCGCTTGGGCTAGAACTGGCAATGAAGCTCCTGATACGGCATGGTCAGGAAGCGGCGAACTGGAGGCGGTGTCCTGTGTCAAGCTCGCTTCGCGCGGGGCTAGAGGAATTACATAAACTTTCATGCGGCGGGATCCATTCACTCCACCCAAGAATGCGTAGCCCAGTCTGCTGCCTTTCAGAAGTCTTGCTAAAGCAATTTCAGGTTGTGTAGTCTCTATGCGCACGTAGGAGAGCTTCAGTTCATCGGCTAAAGGAGGAATTTCGATCTCCCAACCCGACTTTCCCTGCAAAGCCCGCAGAACTTCTCCGTAGCTCACCTCATTGGCAAGAATCCTGATCTGCTGATTCGGTCCGACTTCCACCTGCAGCTGCGTAGGGGCCTGAGCACACATTGCGGGTGCTAGCGCAGCGCTGAGGAACACCGCCGCTAAGATATTAACGTCCACCAGTTTGCTCATCGTGAGATTTGCCATGATAAGCCTCCCCGAACCTAGAATGGTGCTTCCTTGTCGCCTCACTGTCCGATGGGCTTCTGGACGGGCACATCGCCGTTGGTTCCCCATTGGGTGACCGTGAAGCTCGTGGGCGTTGAGGACGGAATGATGTACCAAGTTCCGTTTGAAGGCCGCCACACAGCGATGTCCGTCTTCGCATCGCGATCGTAATCTCACGGGAACTCTTCAAGCTAGCTGGTTGAACGATTCAAAACGTACCAATGGGCAGAAGACCTGATCGTTCTGGGAGCGCGGGCGCTCATTGCAATTTGCCGACTTCCGAAAGGAAAACTGCACGCATCCTGCTCCCAGAGTGAATTTGTGTCAAGCAGTTTTCAGCAACATGTCAAACCTCGTTAGAAATGTCCCCCTCTTTACCTCATTAGAAGTGTCCCCTTTTTTTGGTTTGTTGTTGTCATTGGGGCCTCCGCCGGAGCGCAGCCCTGCGCCGCGGTTTGAGCGGCGCGTTTAGGGCGAAGCGGAGGCGGAGGCCCCAATGAGTGCTGACATTTGCGTGCGATCCAGCAACAGCTGCTTTCTTCTTGGGCAGGCTTGGTTCTTCCGTGCTTGGCAGGCGCGCGGTGCGGCCTTGCCTTTGGGGCCGTGACCACGCTCGGCCGCAACACCAGATCTTCGTACTCGATGCCTTCATCCCTGTAGCGCACCTCGACTGTTCCATCCTCCCACTCACAGATCAAGGCCTTGCTCCGTGTCGGCCCGTACCGCCGATTCTGCGGCTTGAGCTGCAGAAAATGCCCGCGGTACTGCACCACCCAATCGTTGCTGATCCATCGTTCCGTCTCTAATCGAAAAACCTCTCGCAACCTCGCCGCACTGGGCGTCCGCACGTGGTAGTCCTCGGGTCGCGCCGCTTCCCGCGCAAATCGTCGGTTGTGCTCAGGAAGATATTCCGCTTCCAAATACGCATTCGCGGCTTCGTAATCCTGGATCCCCTTGCGCCGCAGCTTCTTTACCAGGCGATCTTGATGTACCCCGTTGTTGCGCTCCACGCGACCTTTCGCTTGCGGTGAATTTGCCGCGATGATGCGGATCTCCAGCCGCTCGCACCTGCCTCCGAACTGCGTCGTGGGCGCCTTTCCTTGCAGGCGCTCTCTTTCCGTGGGCTCCCGCTTATAGACGTTCTTCCAATCCGTGTACAACGCCCGGGGAACTCCGTGCTTCTCAATCCACGATCGCAGTACCCCCGCCGCTGCCCAGATCGTCTCTTGTTCACCCATCCGGCAGTTCGTATCTCCCGTGGCGTCATCCACCATGTTCATCAGGCAACCTCGAGGCCCTCGTTCTTCAAACCAGGCATGGAAACTTCCATCCAACTGCACCAGGTCACCAAAGTGCTCCCGCCGCGCTCTCCGCTTCCGGTGTGCTTTCCGTCTCCGCATGCGGCTCCACAACCCCTCCGCTAGCATCCAGCGTCGCAAGGTCTCTTCTCCCACCTCCAGCCCATCCTCATCCGCTAAGTGCTCCGCTGCCAGCGTCGGTCCAAAGCGCTCCTGCTCCGTTCCCGAATACTTCTTCCGGATCAGCTGCACAACCTTCCGCCGGAACTCTTCCGGCTTCGCACGGTTCGAACCTTTTCCCGCACTGCGGTGCTGCAGACCCTTCGCTCCTTCCCCTC
>WNFS01006594.1_pt1 | contig 10330 bp, 8 predicted proteins | sample 5400141 | NCBI WGS metagenome assembly WNFS01 (sample SAMN13153358, study PRJNA577476) | soil metagenome | isolation source: 60 cm saprolite under Madrone tree | place: USA:California | collected 2016-06-14
CGCTCCTTACGCATTGTTGACGCCGTCGGCCTGGACGGTTTTGAAACCGCCTACCCCAAGGAACTTTCCGGCGGCATGAAGCAGCGCGTCGGCGTTGCCCGCGCCCTCGTGGTCGAGCCTGAAGTGCTCTTCATGGACGAGCCGTTCTCCGCGCTCGATGTCCTCACCGCGGAAACGCTTCGCGGCGAATTGCTCGAACTCTGGCTCGGCCACAAAATCCCGACGCGCGCCATCTTCATCGTCACGCACAACATCGAAGAAGCGGTGGTGCTCGCCGACCGCATCATCGTTCTGGGCCGCAATCCCGCGCATATTCACGCGGACTTTAAAGTGGATATGCCCCAGCCTCGCGACAGAAAGTCCGCCCATTTCATCGAGCTGGTCGACTCCATCTATCGCATTCTCACGCGGCCGGATCACAAGGACGAAGCGGCTCCGCCGCGAACCTTCGGCCCAGGCAAGGAGGTGCGGCCGAAGATCGTCATGCTTCCCCACACGCGCCCCGGCGGCCTCGCAGGGCTGCTGGAAATCCTGGCCGACCAGGGAGGCCGCGTCGACCTTCATCGTCTGGCGGACGAATTGAGTCTTGAAGTTGACGCCTTGCTGCCCTCCGTAGACACCGCTGCCCTGCTGGGTTTTCTCCGCGTCGAGGAAGGCGATGTGACGATTACTCCGGAGGGCCAGGCGTTTGCCCAAGGAGACATTCAGGCGCGCAAAGCAATCTTTCGCAAAGCTGCTCTCGCCAACGTACCGCTGCTCCGCCAAATGGAGCAGGCGCTGAAAGCCAAATCCAACCGCACCTTGAACGAGGAATTTTTCCACGATTTGCTCGACGAGCATTTTGGCGAGGAAGAATCACGCCGTCAGCTCGAAACTGCCATCCAGTGGGGCCGCTATGCGGAGATTTTTGATTACGACGCCGCCACCGGCAAGCTGACTCTCACTGAGACCTGACGCCCCGTGCCGGACCTCACGCTTTCGACCGCCCAGGCCACGCCGCTCCCTCCCACGGTGACGCGGCCCGCGGGTTCGCGTTGGGGTTGGGCGTTCCTGATTGATATCGCCGTTTTTCTTTTTGTCTTCGCGGCGATTTTTGGAATCTATGCGATTGGCCGTTCCTGGCTAGGCCCGGTCGGTCCCCGCGCCGAGATTTCGCAGGATCCGCGCGTTCTCCCTCTCTACGCTCTTTACTCTCTCGTCAGAATCAGCGTGGCCTACGCGCTCAGCCTGCTATTTGCTCTCGCTTACGGATACGTCGCCGCCAGTTCGCGGCGCGCGGAAATCATCATGGTTCCGCTGCTGGATATTCTCCAGTCCATCCCCGTGCTCAGTTTCCTGCCGGGAGTCATGCTTGCCATGGTCACGATTTTTCCGCACCGGCAGCTCGGTGTCGAGCTTGGCTCCGTTCTGCTCATCTTTACGGGCCAAGTTTGGAATATCGCTTTCAGTTTTTATTCCTCGTTGAAGACCATCCCGCGCGAACTCAACGAGGCCGCGATTATTTACCGCTTCAGCCGCTGGCAGCGGTTCGCCGAACTCGACCTCCCTTTTTCAACCATCGGTCTTGTTTGGAATTCCATGATGTCCGTCGCGGGCGGCTGGTTTTTTCTGATGGCCTGCGAAATGTTCGTCCTCGGCAATCGCGACTTTCGTCTTCCCGGCCTCGGCTCTTTTCTTCAAACAGCGGCCGGCCATGGCGATACACGCGCAATACTGTGGGGCGTCACGGCGATGATTGCGGTCATCGTTTTCCTCGATCAGCTGGTGTGGCGGCCCATCATCGTTTGGGCGGACAAATTCAAGTTCGAACAGGTGGAAAGTTCCGGCGCTGCACAAACGACTCTACTCAGTCTCATCGGCCGCGCTTCCATCGTTATCCGCTTGTACCGGCTTCTCATTCAGCCCGTCTTCCATTGGCTGACTCTGACTTTCACTCTTGGCGCTCGCCGCGCCGCGGAAACTTTTTCCGCGCCAAAGCAAAATCGCCTGCGCCGTAGGATCGGCTACGTGCTCGCGGCAGGCGTTCTCGTCGGTTTAGGCTTCGCCGTTTTCCACGCAGCTCGCGAATTGTCCGATCTTCATCGCGAGGACTATAGAGAATTGCTGCAAAGCGCCGCGCTCACCTTTCTCCGCGTCAACACCGCTCTCATCCTCGGAGCTCTCTGGACCGTTCCAGTTGGCGTCGCCATCGGTTCCAATCCTCGCCTGGCTCGCATCGCGCAGCCGCTTGCGCAAATGGCCGCCTCCATCCCTGCCACTGCTCTCTTTCCGATTATTCTTCTCTTTCTGCTGCGCCTCCGCGGGGGGCTGGAGATTGCCGCCATGCTGCTGATGCTTCTCGGCACGCAGTGGTACATTCTCTTCAATGTCATCGCCGGAGCGATGGCCATTCCGACGGACCTCAAGGAAGCTGCGAAGATCTTCCGCTTCGGCTCCTGGGATCGCTGGCGCCATCTCATCCTGCCGGGCATTTTTCCGTATCTCGTAACGGGGATGGTGACCGCGTCGGGCGGCGCGTGGAACGCCAGCATCGTCGCGGAATATTTTCATTTTCAGGGAAGGATCATTTCAACCGCCGGTCTCGGCAGCACCATCAGCAGCGCGAGCGACGCGGGCCGCTTCGATGTGCTACTTGCTGCGACGCTCATCATGGCCACAGTCGTTGTGCTCATCAATCGGCTGCTTTGGCGCCGGCTTTACCGGCTGGCCTCTTCGCGCTTCAAGCTCGAAACGTAGGCGGCTCGTAGCAGCGGATGCGCCATCTGGCATCTAAGGATTCAACGCGACAGTGGATTTCTTTTCTTCCGCCTTAGGCTCCGGCGATTTGGGTTCTTCCGGCTTTTCGCTCCAAATATATTGCGCGAACCACTTTTCGTTTTCTTCCATCACCGCGCGCTGCTGCTTCGGTTTTGTAATTCCGTGGCCGAATCCTTTGTACACCACCATCTTCACCGGCACGCCGCGATCTTCCAGCGCTTGCCGCAGCTCGTAGGCGTTGGGGATCGGCACACGCCGGTCGTTTTCTCCGTGCTGGATCAACGTCGGCGTCCTGGCCTTCGCGATGTAGCTGATCGGCGAAGTCTTCCTGTAAATATCCGGATCGTCCCATGGCGTGCCGTGCAGATACTGGCGCGTGAATGGCGTGATGTCCGTGTTCGCGTAGTAGGTCATCCAGTCGGAAATTCCCGCGCCTACTGAAACTGCCTTGAAGCGGTCGCTCGACGCGGTGATGAACGCCGAAATGTACCCGCCCTGGCTCCAGCCCATCGAGCCCACGCGTTCTTTGTCCACCCAGCCTTTGGCGATCAGCGCGTCCACTCCGGAAATCACGTCGGCATAATCTCCGACGCCGAGATTGCGCACGTTCAGCGAGCGGAATTTCTCGCCGTAGCCCGCTGAGCCGCGGTAATTCGGACGCAGCACAAGCGCTCCTTTGGCCACGAAGCGTTCGATCGGATAGTAACGGTCCGGATTTACGATGGGCTGATCCACGCCGGTCGGTCCGCCGTGAATCACGATCAGTAGCGGATATTTTTTCCCAGGATCGAAATTGGCCGGCTTGTAAACGACTCCCTCAATGGTGATGCCGTCCGCAGACTTCCAAGAAATCACTTCCCGGTGCGCCAGTGTGAAGGCCTTCAGCTGATCGCCCATGGCCGTCAGCTTCTTGCCTTCCCACGGCGCGACCTTGGAGGAATAAATTTCCGCATATTGATTTTCGAGCGCGGCCCGGTACGCCACCTGTTTGTAGTCCTGCGAAAACGAAAACGAAAAAGATGCCAGGTGGTCCGGCGTACTCAGTTTTTCTATGGTTTTTGTCGCCGGATTCAGCTGGAAGAGATGCGCATAGGTTTTCTGTTCGGCAGCGAAATAAATTCCATCCGGCCCCCAGCCAACAAGCCCTGGATCTTCGTCAAACGCTTCCGTCAGAATCTGCGGCGCACCGCCTTCCGCGGGCACCACGGCGATCTTTGCATTCGTGTAGTAAAAGAATTTCGCGCCCGCTGCCGTCTCGAACGCAATCTTCTTCCCATCGGGCGACCATTTCGGATTGGTGTCCGGTCCCGGAGAGTCCACAATCTTCTTCACGGACTTGTCTGCAACCTGCACCACGTAAATATCCTCGGAGAACGATGAAATCAGGTCAGGATCCTTCTGCGCGCTGAACGCGATGCGCGTCCCATCCGGTGACCACGAAAACCCTCCTACGCTGAATTTGTCGCCCTCGGTCAGCCGCTTCGGTTCCGCAACCGCAGCCCCCGCGCTCGGAATTTCAGTCGTCCAGAGATGCGCCATCTGGTAATCGGCGTGAACCACGGAATATTCGCCGTATTTTTCTTTGCGGTCTTTCATAGCCTTAGGCTCCGGGTCCGACATCGAAAAAGCGATGCGCTTGGAATCCGGCGCCCAATCGAAAGCATTCACGTCATTCTCCGTCTTGGTAATTTGCTGCGCTTCGCCGCCATCCGCGGAAATCACGTAGAGTTGTTTCTTGCCTTCCGGTGTGTCCTTGATTTGTCCGGGCCGGTCGGAAAGAAACGCAATCGATTTCCCATCCGCTGACCACGCCGCATTGGTGCTCGATTTTTTCGCCGAAGTCAGCGCGTGCGATTCACCGGTCGCAATGTCCACTATCCACAAGTTTCTGTCGAAGGCGTTCTCTTCCCAATTGGCCTTCTGCGCCTCATAGACCACGCGCTTCCCATCCGGCGAAATCTTGGGATTGAACGCACTCTTCCATTCGAGCGATTGGTCAATCGTTGGCGTGGTGGAAGCCGAGGCCTTCGCAGTTCTCGCCGTCTGCTGCGCTTCGGAAGAAAGGACCAGCAGGCAGCAGGTCGCCACCGCAACAGGAATCAAAGACACCTTGCGCATCGCCCGATACCCCCATTTATTGCGAGAAACCTGAACTCAGTATTTGAGGTTCCAGAGGAAGAATCCAAGAAATAGGCTAATTCCCACAATGGCGAATCCCAGATAGACGTGCCATCCGTGCAGCATCGTTGCCGACACAATCGCGCCCAAGGCGGACAGGATCAGCAAGAGGGCCGCCCGGCCCTTCGTGAGTCTCTTTTGTTCGACCACTCGCGCTTCACTTCTCGCCGCCGCGAAGCCCACCCTGCATCGCACCGGCGTTTTTCCCGGCCTTAAGTTCTCGCTAGCTCTCGGCTCGGGTAAACACCTGCTCAAACCCCGGCACGCAGACAATAGCCTTCCTCCAGAAAAAGTCAAGGATTTGAGCATGCGCACGGAGCAGGTTTTTCTTGCTACAATAACCAGGGCCAGCTCACCGAGTCTTCCCAGCCTCTGCGTTTCATAATGGAAGTTCCGTCAGGTGGTCAGAAACCAGCCCCGAAACTTTTTGATCCGGACTGGGTTGGTAACCCGGTGCGCTGAGAATTCGTCGAAGTTCAAACGCGCTATGTTCCTTTTGGCTCACGTTCGAAGGCTCTTGCCTCCCCTCCCGCGCGACTACATACGCCGACGGCGTGCCGTGCGCCGGATCACCAATTTTTTCCTGATCGCCACGTTTAGCCTGATGGCCGCGTATTTCATCACGCGCCCCACGGGTGGCACCGGTTTCCGCGCCCGGAAGCTGCCCGCGAATCCTGTTCCCGCGCCAATTCCCGAGATCCATCCGGCGTCTTCTCCTCCGACCGCTGCTCCTGTTCCGCCTTCGAGTGACGCGAATGGTTACGAGCTGCAGCCCGGTCCTTACACGGTCTCTGAAGTCGAAGACCTGGTCTTGCACGACACGAACCGCGACAAAGGCGTACATGTGCGAATTTTTTATCCCCACACGGCGGGAAAATTTCCAGTGGTCGTCTTTTCGCACGGTGCGGGCGGCTCGCAGAATTGCTGCGATGGACTCACGCGCCACTGGGCGAGCTACGGCTACGTGACGATTCAGCCCACTCATGATGACTCCGCCGTGCAGCGGCGCAACCAAGGCGAAGAGAATATCCGCTTCATGCAGGCAGTGCGCGACGCGCTGAAAAAGCCAGCCCTTTGGGAGAGCCGTCCGCTGGACATCACTTCCGTTCTGGATGCGCTGCCCTTGCTAGGAAACCGCGTGCCGGGGCTCTCAGGAAAAATCGACGCTGACCATATCGGCGCCGGCGGGCATTCCATGGGTTCCTATACAACGGAAGCTATTGCCGGAGCGCTCGTGGATCTTCCCGGCCAGCGCGGCAGAAATTTTGCCGATGCTCGTGTAAAGGCCGTTCTTTGCCTTTCGCCGCAAGGGCCGGGCCAATTCGGTTTGAGCGATCATTCTTTCGATCAAATCTCGCTGCCGTATATGGGCATGACCGGATCGCTCGACAGCCTCGGTCCCGTCGCGAGTCCCGCGTGGCACAAGACTCCTTTTGAGCGCAGCCAACCCGGCGACAAATATCACCTGTTCATCGAAGGCGCGAACCACATGTCCTTCATTACGCCGCGCCCTTTCTTGCCCGGCCGCGCCGAGCAAGGCGGAAATATTTTCGATTACACTAATTCCGCGTCGCTGGCCTTCTGGGATGCCTACTTGAAAGGGGACGCGCGCGCCAAGCAATATCTCCAATCCCACGCGCTGGAAAAATCCAGCCGCGGCGCCGTAAAATTTTCTCACCGCTGATCACTTTCAGGCATTCGAACTCGCGTTCCTTGTGCTTGGCACGCTGACTCCAGCTTTTTTCCACATTCGCGCCATGGTTTTTCCACAGTTTTGAGTAGGGGGTCCTTTCGTACTATTGACCGTGTTACTACTGGTTTTGGAGACTGAGTACAAGATGGCTCGCTACTCCGCCTTTCTCGGGCGACGTGTGGAGGTGCAATATCGCGCCGGCGACATTCTTCTGCCGGCTTCCGGCACTTTCGTGGCCGATTCCGGCCGTTCCATTTTCCTCGAACAGAATTTAGACCAGCGCGGTCAACACAGACATTTCCGCTGGGAGATCCCCTATCAATATCTGGTGCGCATCGTCGAGAGGCCCGATTCCGGAGCCTCCGCAAATGCCACTTCTGCCACAGTAGCCTCCAAAGCTGCACTCGAAGCTCCCGTCGAGTCCGACATCGCCGAAAAGCCTCGCAGCGCCGCTGCTGCGGCTTCCGCCAGTGGTGCGCCGGGTATCCTTCCGCTCTCTCACCGTCCTAAAACTGCCTGATTCGTTCCCCTGATCGGTTCGAAAGGTTCCCGGCTCTGCTTTCTAAACGGGATTCGGCTACAATCGTGTCCTCTTTTTTGTGAGAAATGCGCAGGCTTATATTGTGCCCGCCAATTCAAGGAGGCCTCCTTTGGAATCATCCGCCGGCAAGAAAATTGGGTTAATCGGACTCGGCTTGATGGGCCGCCCCATGGGCATGAATCTCATCAAGGCTGAGTATTCTCTCACGGTATGGAACCGCACTGCTTCGCGCGCCGATGAACTCGTGGCCGCGGGCGCGAAACTCGCAAAATCTCCGCAGGAAGCTGCCGCCGCTTGCGACTTTCTTCTCACGATGGTCAGCGATCCTCCCGCGCTGGAAGAAGTTTTGTGGGGTTCGAACGGCGCCATGCAAGCGCTCAAGCGCGGCAGCATTTATGTGGATTCCAGCACCATTTCGCCGACGCTTGCCCGCAAGATCGCCGCCGCGTGCGCGGAACGCGGGGTGCGCTTTCTGGACGCACCGGTCACGGGCGGCGACTGGGGCGCAAAAAAAGGCGAGCTGCTTTTCATGATCGGCGGCGATGCCGACACGTTGAAGGTGGCGGAGCCCATCCTTGGTGTAATGGGCAAGAAATGGTTTCATCTGGGCCCAAACGGAACCGGTCAAACCGTTAAACTCGCGATGAACTTGATTCTCGCTTTGCAAGTGGACGCGCTCGCCGAAGCTCTCGCTCTCGTCACCCGCGCGGGCCTTCAGGGCGAAAAACTCGTGGAGGTCATGCAATCGAGCATGGCGCGCTCCGGCGTACTGGACGTCAAAGCGCCTAATCTTCTCAAGGGGGAATATGTACCGAGTTTTCCGCTGCGCCTCATGCACAAGGATCTCGGTCTTGCGCTCGATCTTGCCAATCAACTTGGCGTGGCTTTGCCCGCTACCGCGGCCGCGCGCGAAACCTACAATTACGTCAAAGGAGGCGCCAAGGAAGACCTCGACTACTCCGCGGTCATGAGATTCTGGAAGCCCTGATACGTGCCCTGAACCGCATTTCGAATCGAACGCGTCGGCCGCGCCGTCCTGCGTGGCCTATTCGGCGTGAAACCTTACCGTCAATGTCAGATGTATCGCCACGGGCCGGCCATCCAGGCGCGCGGCATCATATTTCCATTGCCGTATGGCATCCATGGCCGCTTGCCGCAGAATTGGCGGCCCGGATACGGCTTCCAACTTAGTGACATTGCCGTCTTTATCGATGAGCGCGTCCACGGTGACGTCCCCGCCTGCATGACTCGACCGGGCCATCTGCGGATAGACGGGCTGCACCGACTTGAGCAGGCGTGCCGGCTGAACTTGGCCACCAACGGGCGGCGACGCGGGGAGCGGCTTCGGCGCCGCGTGACTGGTAAGAATGCTTGCCATCGGCGCCTCCGGCGTCACCTGCAGCTCATCACGAACTACGGGGGCAGCAAGGGAGGCAGAATTCGCAGCCGAACGATTCGCTGAGGGCCGGCTTAGTTCGGGCGCAATCAAGGTGAACTTGTGGGGCGTAGCAGATTTCGCAGGGGCCGCGGGTTGCTTTGGGCGGCTATCACTTCTTACCGTTGCATCAGAAGAAGGCACCGGGGATCGGTCAGCAGCTTGAGTCGCCTCATTGCTGGAGTTGCTATTTACAAACCACAAGAGCCACCGCCGGTTGTTGGCGTCCACCACTTCGACCAGGAAAGGGCGCGGACTTCTGGAAGCTGAGCCGTTTTCGGTGCCGATAGGTTCTCCCTTGCCAACAGCCGGACCCGAGACGGCATACTCGGCGTCGAGCGGCAACTCGCTTTCGTCTCTTTTGAGAATTGCTTCGGAACAGGGTTGAGGTTCGAGAGGCGTTGGCGACGAAACCGGCGACTCCTTTTTCACTTTGCCGTTCATCGGAACGATATCCGCTGAAGCTTCAATGGAGAGCCACTTGCGAATCTGGTCGCGGCTGCCTTCGGCTAGATTGGCAAACTGTACGCCGGCGATCCTTTCAAAATCGCGCGTCCATCGGACGTCGCCCTCCGCATGGAACGATTCATTGATGATCTCCCGGCCAAAGGAAACCGGCGAAAGGCCTATTGCTTCGAACTTAAACTTAATCCGCTCGCGGTCAGAAGGAGCTTGATAGAATTCAAAGCGCATCCCGGTTTCGTTCAAGTCAATCAGCTTGCCCCAATTGTCCTGGCCGAAATAAGTAAGGACCACCCATTTGAGCGGTTCTCTTGAGCGGGCGCGCCGCTCGTCGGCCTGCCTTTCGTAATTCTGAATTGTCGATGAGATGCGCATAATCTAATTTCCCGCCGTGACAAGCACAAACGTGCTCACGAGTCCCCATACTCTTTCGGATGAGGGCTCGTCCGGCATTTCCTTGTTCGCGATCCTTATGCCAGACATCAGTAGCTCGCTTGGGCCCTGTCAAGCAGTTGCTGCCACACACCGGGGAGTTTGACTTCGGTGTGGCTGGACTGATCAAAGAGAACGAATTCCTGGACGTTCGCCAGCCGCTGCTTCACAAATTCCCTGAGCTTCTCTATATATGCGGGGTTGTCTTCAGGGGGCCAGGCGCATGGTTGCGTGATTTCAATAGCCAGGCGCGCGTGCTGCTTCGCCGGCAGGAACACCGGGTAACTCAGCCGTACCGGTTCTTGCTGGCTGAGGCTCCCATCGGCTTCAAGCCTGCTCAGGATCACGATTCCCGGGCCGGCGTCCAGTCGATAATCGGAATCCGTGTTGTTCTCCAGATCATAGGATAGGGTCAACGTGGAATGAGTCTTGTCCGTCTCTTTGAGCTGGCTTGCAACGTAGGTCGCCTTAATGGCTTGCGCGTTCCAGGACTTGTTGGAAGTATCGCCGGGTGAAGCTTTAAATGCCGCCGCACGCGTCATGAACAAGATCAGCAGGACCAGGCCTACCCCCGCCGAACAGGCCATAGCATAGAAGGTTCTTTTTGACACTGTGCCCCCGAGATGCCTTCCCCAGAATCGAAGCTCGCGAATTCTCCTGGCGGTTGACGCGAGAGACCTGGTTCGCTATGAATCCGTAACATTTCCCCGGCGCACAGGCAAGAAAGGAAAAGCTGCAACTTGCATTCAGGTATTTCCCCTACCGATTCTGCAAGGCAAGGCGTCGAGCACGCATGGTTGATTCGAAGTCAAGATTTCTCCGCGGTGGCGTA
>WNFS01012792.1_pt1 | contig 10330 bp, 8 predicted proteins | sample 5400141 | NCBI WGS metagenome assembly WNFS01 (sample SAMN13153358, study PRJNA577476) | soil metagenome | isolation source: 60 cm saprolite under Madrone tree | place: USA:California | collected 2016-06-14
TGAAAAACAGGGGGGGGGTGGGGGTGTTATGGTTAACCAGAAATCCGATAAAGGACCTCTCTTGCTATCCGATGTTGACAGCTGCCCTGGGCGAGTCCTTCGCGGAGGGTCTCAGGAGCAACGTGAGTCAGCAGCGGGTCGATTACACCCGGGCCGCTTCCCCGGCAAGAACGCGGCGATAGAGTTCTTCGAGTTGTCTTGCTGCCCGTTCCCACGTGTGTCGTTTCATCGTCTCGCGCGCTGCTTCTCCCAACTTTCGCCGCAACCCCACCGAGTTCGCAAGACGTAGGATGCCCTCTTCGATCGACGTGGCATTGGCCCACGGTATCAATAACCCGTTGTACTCATTCTCCACAACATCCGGCATCCCGCACGTCTCTGTCGTGATCACTGGCATTCCCGCGGCCATCGCCTCCAGCAGCACCGATGGCAATCCCTCAATCATGGAGGGAAAGAGAAAAACATCATGCTCGGCATAGAGTTCCTGCATGCGCTCCGCCGCAACAACCGGGCGAACAACAATCCGGCTCGCCAGTTCCGCATTGTCAACCCGAGAAGGCGCGGCGTTACGCTTCTCAACGCCTGACGAATGTAAAATATCCCGCGCTGGTCGAGCCACGTGCCGGCATAAAGCAGCCGCAGCGTATCGCTGTCGCGATATTCCCTGGGAATAAAAAATCGCGACTCGACACCGTTGGGAATGCAAGCAACTCGATCTGAATCCATATTGTATTTGAGTTGCAACATCGACCAGACCTCGCGACTGTATGTGTGCGCGCCGTCCGCTGTTCGTATTGACCAGCGAAACCGCGGCTGATGATAGAAATGGTGCCAAAGGCGATTCTTCAGCGAATAGTCCCACGCGCGGCCCTTCTTGACCTCGCGGCTCATCACATGCACGCGCCGTTCTTCGAGTCCATGGAGGGTCATCACGTACGGTGGGTACTTCGCCGAACGATGCCAATGGCGGCGCAAACCGTAGGGAAAACCCGTTGGTGCATGCAGGTTAACGATCGAAAACTTTTGCCGGTTTTCCACAATGTACCGCTCGAGCCGTAATGAAAACACCAGCTCGCTGAACCGAGGCGAAACGCTGCCGGGCTCTACCAAATCTTCCTGAAAAACATACGTGACGCTATGGCCGAAGTGTTCGAGCTCGCGCCCTAAGTTGTAAATAATGGCCGCCACGCCTCCCTCCCGGCGCTTTGGCACTCCCGAGCCCATCAAGATATTCAACGGTCGTTGGTGCAAGGTTGAGGTTCCATCCGTCAGGGCCGCGTTGTCCGGTAGTCATCAACGTGACCCGATTCGAGAAACGGTAGCCATTTTTCTCTCGCTTTGCGGTATATCCGATTTTTGGAAAAACCAGACCGAAGCGAATAATAGGTCCGCGACGGCATCACAAAACAAGGGGCCAGAGAAATACACTTGAATAGCCAGTGGGAAATTGACGAGTCTGGGTGCATGATCCGTTGGTTGCGCAATTCGGCGACAGCCGTCTCCCAAGGGAACCCCAAGTCGAGGGACAGCCGGATCAGATCAGCTTCGGTTTCAATAGATTCGACGACAATGCGTCCCACCTGTTCTGAAACTTTTTCTTCTGCAAATCTCGCCATCACCGATTCTGCAAGAGCTTCCAGTACGCGCTGCTTGCGCCGGAGCGCCTGTGTGTTCCCATCAGAAACTTGGAAGGCATTCGTTTCGTGCAATCGATAGAACGTAAGAGACTCTCTCAAAATCAGCACTTCAGAGAAAATTCCTGCGAGTGTAAACAAATACTCATCCGCTTCGATCGTGAGAGCCTCAGGTATTTTGGCAATCTGCCGCAAAACGGCGGCACGACAGGTCATCCGGCTCGTGCCTAGAAAACTTTTCCGCAAACGAAAAGCGAGCGCGCCCGCTTCGGAATCGAGGCGAAACCTCGGCACTTCCTTCAGCAATTGGGCATGCTGGCTTCCATCGGAAAAAACTTCTGTGATGCCATGCCCTACTATTCCCACGGACTGATCCGCGGCCATAGCCTGCCCCACGCGAGTCAGTTTATTCGGAGCCCACCAATCATCGCCGTCCAGGAACGCTATGATCTCTCCCTGGCATTCCGGAATGCCCGCATTAAACGCCGACGCTTGTCCGCCATTTTCCTTGCGCAGCAGTCGCACTCGCGATCCGTTGAACCATCATCCACCACGATAACTTCCCGCTCCGACGCAGGGAAATCCTGCTCGAGCACGCTCACAATCGCTTTTTCGATAAAGCGCTCGTGGTTGTATGTGTCAATCAGTACGCTGGCAAACTGTTTTGCCAAATTACTGCTCCTCTGAAATCCTCAATCGCGCTTCCGCGCCAGGCAGTACAGGTACGTTCCCTTGTAGCCGCGCATTCGAACGTAGGGAATTGCCGCGACCGCCAAAGGAAAGCAAGCCGCCAACTTGATTCGCCCGAGCGTCTCCATCACGAGTTGCCGCATCCCGGGCTTTGCTTGCAGCGCGATCTCCGCCCGCTCCCGCTCCATTTGTATCACGTCACGAAAACTCCTGGACGGTTCTCCAGACCTCGTTTGCGTCATTCCTGTGCGAAGCGCCATGTTGAACATCTGCGCCGTGTGCGCCACGCCCGCGGGCTGCTCCCTCATGGACATCACTTCAAATCCCTGCATTTCCAGGAACTTATTCAGCGCATCGGCATTCCACCGCAAAAAATGATTCGGCGGGTAATCCAAAACGTCCGGCCCTGTCAGCCATCGCTCGCGATTCGGGACACTCAAAGCAATACTCCCTCGCGGCTTCAAGCAGGACTTTACACTTCTCAAAAACTCTGCGGGCGCGGCTTGGTGCTCCAATACTTCAAAAAATGTAACCAAATCAAACTTCTGGCCTGGATTCTGCGCGGCGAATTCAGAAATGGTGAGTGGAAGAACTTTTTGCAATCCAAGCCGCTCCTTCGCAAAGCGCGCCGCATTGCGGTCGAGTTCAATCCCCGTCACGCGATAGCCGGCGTTGCGCGCCGCCGCCAGAAAATTCCCAGTCCCGCATCCAACATCCAAAAGCTCTCCACCGCGTGGCGCGGCCGCATCCGCAAGAAAATACTTGTGCCCCGGCTCAAGCGGCAGCAGCTCTTCATCCCTGCCGCCATATATCTGCTCGTACCAGCGCGCATCCGGCATCTCGCGTGGTTCCCAGAATTCCAGGCCGCACGCGGCGCAGCCAAACCGCTCAGTCTAACTCTTTGCCGCCAATGCGTTCTCTTTTTCCGCCGTTCTACCCTGCTTCGCAGAAGAAGTGAACCATTGCTCGCGCTTCATTCGCAAATCATCGAGGACGTGTAAGTGATGATAGCCCAGGAACAGCGCGGCAAACGAGCGCAAGTAGCAGTACGCTCGATGCCGCGCCGTCATGATCTCACCATACGTTAGCGGGAAATCCAGCAAGTGGCGGAAAAACCGTCCGCGGCCCGGCGCGCTCAACTCAAACCTATCTCGCTCCTGCGCCTGCGTCCACTGCTTCACGTAAGCGCGGAGATCGGCAGAATCCAGATCGTACCCCTGGCTCTTCAGCCAGCCCTGAATGCTTGAGAGCAGAACTGCGCGCATGGCTATACGGCGTTCGATCTGGCTCGGGGATGGGCGCCCATCGTCCGTCTGAAACAGGTTTGCGCCATGCAATCGGTATTTCCCCAGAAACTCCGGCACCGCCACTACCGGTGCAATGAAAATGACGAGCGCCGTCAGATACGCATCCGCTTGCGACCGCAGCGCCTCTGGGACCGGCATCAATTCCTTTAGCACGGCCCGTCGAAACGCCAGGCACGACGTACCCACCATCGGATACTGCAACAACGCTCGCCGGCGTTCTGGTACGCGCCCGGAAACGGGGACGAAGTACGTGTCATCTGAGCTTGCACCGTTACCGCTCCAGAGTTTCACGCGGTGATACACCATCCCCGCTGCCGGATTGCGTTCGATCGCTTCATGGATGCGTCCAAGTTTTCCCGGCAGCCAAACGTCATCAGCGTCCAACAGCGCAACGACTTCGCCGCGAGCGTGCTCGAAGCCAAAATTGAATGCCGAAGCCTGCCCGCCGTTCGGCTTGCGAAGATATCGAATGGCATTCCCGAATTTCCGTAAACGTTCCTCCGTATCATCGGTCGAGCCATCGTCCACCACCAGAATTTCGCGTTCTTCCATCGCAAAATCCTGCGCCAGAGCGCTCGCCACCGCATCCTCAACATACTGTCCATAGTTGTAGGTATCGATCAGAACCGTGAAGAAAGGAGCTCTCATGCTTGCATCTCCAAGCGTAACTACGCTTCCTCGCGCGAACGGCGCAGCGTCTCGCTCCGTAAACCGAGCGCTTGTCGCACGGGCCGCGTAATCCCAAGAAAGAAAAACCACGCCGGCTGGATCGCGTCATAGAGAATCACGCGCCATGCTTGACGCAGGTAACGCTTCACGGCCGCCCAATGCCGCAACGTATTCGGCTTCAACTCATCTTTAGTTAGGGCTTCTGTCGCATCCGCGATCGTTCGCAAATGCTTCCATCCGCCTGCCAATTCGTAATTCCTGCCAGCCTCTTCGCCGTAGTACACTGTCTGTTTGCCTTGTGGGACATGGCCGTAATCATGGTTTTGGTGCACGGCCATCACCGCGGCCGAAACATCCACGACCGGTTGTCTCGCTTCCAGAACTTTCCAGACCATCCAGTTATCCCAAAAGGCTCGCCCAACGACGAGCGGCGGGAGATTCGTTCCCAAAATTCCTCTTGAGAAAACAAAATAGTCAATGTGATCGGGAGTCCGCTGCTTCCCTTCTCGCAATACCGCGTCCCGCAGTTGTGCACCCCAGTCTTTCCGTCCGAAATCGAGAGCTTCTTTGACCTCCGCATCCCAGCGGCGCCCAACCATTAGGAATTGTGCTCGCGCCGCCTTGACCCGCTCCAGCGCCTCACAAAAATCCCGCATCAATACGATGTCGCAGTTGCTGTAGCACAAAACCTCATGCCGGGCGATTTCCTGCGCTCGCAAAAACATGCCATCCATCCGGTTCGAACCGCTCTCATTCTTCTTCGTGTGCGCCTCGTGGCGTATGCCCAATTCGCGCGCGGCTTCCCCCGCCCCTTCATCGTCGCCAAAGAGGATCACCTCGACGTCCGGGTTCAACAGCATCCAGCTCTTCAGCGCATTGCGCTGGACGACGCCGCTGTGGCCTCGAAAGGGCTTCCCCGTCGTGAAGAACGTCAACATTTCCTAGTCACCTTGCACATCTCGCGCGGCTCTGGACGGAACGAGCGAGGGATACCGCATGAAAAACTCGCTTCACACCTTGCAACGGATGAATCCTTCTACTCCTGTCCCAGGAGGCTGAGAGATTCCTGAGTGCGTTCCACGGGTAGCGCCACGAGGTTCGCATCGTACGATTCCTGATCGCAGGAGATGGGCAGCAGCGCGCCTTTCGCCGCGATCGCGAACCACCGGTAATCCATTCGAAGCACAAATTGAAGGATTTCCCGCGCGGGATAGCCCCACGGTAGTGTTCGAACATCCTGCACTTCTGCCAGAATTGCCGGCCGCGATTCCCCGTGCAGGAGCCGCGTCGCGCCGTTCAGGGCCGCTAATTCTCCCCCTTCGACGTCGAGCTTGATGAAATCCACCTTCGAAATGCCCAGCTCCGCGAGAACATCATCGATGCGGCGTACCCTCACGCGCACAATGTGTGTCGAATCCGGTAGAGCCGGAGGCCTCAAACTGTTGCACCAATCCTGAAATCCATCGGCCAGGTACAAATTCGCTTCGCCGGTTTCACTGCCAGCCGCGCTGCGCTCGACATGTACATTCGAACATCGATTGAAGCGCAAATGTTTTTTCAGCCGCCGACACTCGCGCGGCGACGGTTCGAACGCGATCACCCGGCCCTTCCCGCCAACTGTTTTCGAAAGCAACAGCGTATACAATCCGTGGTGGGCCCCCACGTCCAGCACCGTCATCCCCGGGCGCAGAAGTCTCTGCACAAAACCCACTTCCTCCGGTTCAAATTCGCCATAAATGAGCTCGTGGTCCATCGCACTTTTTTCCGCCAGCCACCATGAGCCAAAAGGCAATCGCAGCGGAATCGGCATTTCCGGAAATAGCCGGCGCGCGCGCAGTGCCAGTGTGATGTATTTGCTGCGGCTCGGGCTGGCGATGAACCGCACGATGCGCTGCGGCAGTGCGGGCCGGGCCGCCGGGCCCTTCGCCCACGGGTCTTCGCTTTCAAAGGGTTCCGGATAAAAGCGGAACCCCGCCACATCGATTGGTTCGAAAGTTGCCAGCAAAACCGTCCGCCGCCGCAAATGGTCCGGTGTTTCGCGGAAATCGTCATGCTCCGGAAGCGGCGTCACCCGGTAGACCGCGGAAAATCCCGCGCGATAAAGTATTTTTACCAGGCCTCTCTCGCTCGGATAACACGCCACGTCGGTCAAGCCCTGATCCTCCTGGCGCGGCTCTTCGCGCAAGAGAATCGTGGATTTTTCTTCCGGCAAACACATGCTCTCGATCAGCAGGCATTTCCCCGTCAGCGCCCGCAAGTTTCGGATCGCAAGCACGGGATTTTCCAGGTGGTAGAGCAGACCAAAGCAAAGAACAAAATCGAAAGTGCCCAGTTCACAAATTGCGCGGTCTTGAAGGTCCGCCTCAGCAAAGGGAATCCGCGGAAATCGCCGGCACGCCTCCGCCACGTTTTCCGCACGCCCGTCGAAACCGCAAACGTTCAATCCACACTCCGCAAGCAACTCCGAAAAGAAACCGACGCCGCATCCCGCGTCCAGCGCATTCGAAAGCTCCAGCGCGGGTTTCAACTTCGAAACCACGCGGCGCAGGGTTTCGCCGCGGGTTTCGATCAGTTTGCGGTACTCCCTGTGATCGAACGGTGTCAACTTGATCGAAGTCTCCGTGGTCAGACGGATGTCTTGAACTTGCGGAGGAATGGGGATAATTCGAATATCTTGGGCCATGGAAGATGCTCTCCTTACCGATGCCGGGAACCAGGATCAGAAACGTCGGGACGGGACGCCGGCTTCAGAGCGAGGAAATACTACTTACTCTTTCTTACTTATTCAAGATATTTATTTATAGTTATTATCAAGGTTTTCCGACTTCCTAGCCGAGCCACCGGAAGCAAAACCAAGATGGTGACCTAAAGTCGCCTCTACAAAATCAAAGACAAGGACAAGGGGAGCAACACTGCAGGTTGGCAGGAGACGGAGTCAAACGAGTTGAGACTCGCTCTGGGCAAGACGGCAGCGGTAGGCGCAAAGCCAAGATTGGGTGGGCCACCAAGTCCAAAACTTCGCCGCCTACGCGCGAAGTTACGCCTTAACCAAAACCTTGTCAGAAGATGGGCTAGCCAAGTCGCGCGCTTTGAGGAAGCCGCGGGCGGCGAGGAGCTCAGCGTTGAGCAGGGCGGCGCCGGCGGCGCCGCGGACGAGGTTGTGGGAGAGCAACGTCAGCTTGACGTCGAGGAGGGGACACTCGCGGACGCGGCCGACGACGGCGGCCATGCCGTTTCCGACGTGGAGGTCCCGCCGGGGCTGTGGGCGGTTTTCTTCTTCCAGGACAACAATGGGATTTCGCACCGCGGTGGGGAGCGAAGCCAGGCCGGCATCCACTTCAAAGTTGCGCAGGGCTTCGCGAACTTCGCCGAGCGAGGCAATTTTTTTCAGGCCGATGGAGACGCATTCGAGGTGGCCATCCAGGACCGGCACGCGGTTGCAGTGGGCGCTTAGACTGAGGCCGGCATCCACGAAGCGCGAGTCCCATTTGCCGAGGATTTTCTGCGGCTCGGCTTCCATTTTTTCTTCCTCGCCGCTGATGAACGGGACAACGTTGCCCTGGATGTCCATGGAGGCGACGCCGGGATAGCCCGCGCCGGAAATGGCCTGGAGCGTGACGACAAAGATTTTTTCGAGGCCAAAGGCGTCGGCTAGCGGCTTGAGGACAAGGACGAGGCCAGCGGTGGAACAATTGGGATTGGTGACGATGAAGCCGGTATCGTAGCCGCGATTCTTTTGCTGCAGAGGAATGGCGTCGAGATGCGCGGCGTTGACTTCGGGAATCAGCAGCGGAACGTCAGGGTCCATGCGGTGATTGCGCGAATTGCTGACCACGGGATAGCCGGCGCGGGCGAAATCCTCCTCGGCAGGGCCGGCGACGGAGGAATCGAGCGCGGAAAAAACAAAATCGCACTCGAGCGAGGGATCGAGGCCTTTCACGACGAGTTCGACCGCGGTTGGGGGAACCGGCGATTCGAGATGCCAGCGCACGGCTTCGGCGTAAGTCTTGCCGGAGGAGCGCTCGGAGGCGGCGACTTCGGTGAGCTCAAACCAGGGATGATCGGCGAGGAGATGAACGAGGCGCTGGCCGACCATGCCGGTGGCGCCGAGGACGCCAGCGCGAAACTTTTTCCCATTGCTCCTGACCGGGGCGGCGGCGAGGTTTGACAGCGGCGAGTGCGCGCTCATGCCAATTCCTCCAGTTGAACGGGGCCCCTCAGGGATCGGGGCGAGCCTATGCGAGTGCCGCGGGCCTGCGGGTTAAACGTATTGCGGACCCAAACGACCATTTCGGTTTCGGCGGCGAGCGGCAAAACTTTCGCATGAAGCACTTTCGCGCCGCCGGCGGCAAGGGCGTGGGCTTCGTCGTAGCTTAGTTCATGGAGAAGCCGCGCTTCCGCGGATTCGTTGGGATTGGCAGTGTAGATGCCGTCCACGTCCGTCCAGATGACAAGTTCTTCGGCGTCCACAACGTGGGCGATGATGGCTCCGGAAAAATCGGAACTGTTGCGGCCGAGCGTGGTGATGCGGCCGTCGGGCGTGGCGCCGACGAAGCCGGTGACGACGGGGACGATGCCGTCTTCGAGCAGGGGGAGAAGAACGGCGCGGCCGCGTTGCCTGGTTTGTTCGAGATGCGGCTGGGCATCGCGGAAATTTTCGCAGGTAACGACAAAATCCGAAGACGCGACCGGTACGGCGGCGATTCCGGATTTTTCGAGCGCGGCGGCAAAGAGGCGCGCGCTCAGACGTTCACCGAAAGAGGCGAGGCGATCGAAAAGCTCGGCGCTGGGGGCGACGCGGCCCTCGGCCGGAACTTCGTGAAGAAGATCGGCGCCGAGAAGCTTGAGTTCACGGCGGATGCGGAGCCCATCGTCTTCTTCGAGATGCAAATCGCGCAGGACATCGAGGTGGAGTTCCAGGAGATCTTCGATTTCGCGGCGGGCGTGGACGAGTTTTCCATCGGCGAGAGCGCGAGCGATGGAAAGAAGATGATCGGTGACGCCTTTCATCGCGGAGACGATGACGGAGACGTTCGAGACGGCCGCGGCGGTGCGGACGAGACTCGCGGCGTGGAGCATGCGCTCTGCACCGAGAAGAGAGCTGCCGCCAAATTTGAAGGCGACGACGTTTAGCGTCCGCGAGCTGCCTCCGTCGGCGCGGGCACCGCTTTCGTTCAACGCGGCGGGGCTGCGTTCCACTGGCGCTTCTTCGTGCACATTTTCGAGGCTCATGACCTGCGCTCCTGGCTGAAAAGAAGAAACCCACCGCCAGGTTCGCTTCCGGCGGTGGGTTGGAAACTTTTTGCTAGTTCGCTAGCTGTTTCTCCACGCGCCCGAAGCGGAAATAGTCGTCTTAGTCGTAGTCGAGGTAGTCGACATGGACGACGTGGAGGTAATTCGCTTCGTGGCGATGGACATCATATCAACAAGATATTAGCACAGGAGGAGTGAGGTGGGAAGCGAAGAAATTACGAAAGGAAGTGTGACACTGGAACGGTTACGGGGGGAGCTGCGCAGGGGGAAAGATTTCTGAACTGTACTGACGAACAGTACTACCGGAAACACACCTGTCCGGCAGCAAGGCTGCCTGGGCCGAATGATTCGCTATATTTTTGAATGATAGTTCCGAGGAACAGTAGCAGTGTATCCCAGGGCGTTCTAATTTCAAATGAGCGCTACTTTCTGAAAGGAAGATTTCAGAGTGAACGAGAACTCGAGCACGAGAAAAATAGCGGCCAGCGCCTTGTTGGCCGTGGTGATAGGTCTGGCTGCGGCGAACGTGCAATCCCAAGAGAGCCGGAAAGTGATCGCGAATCCGGTACCTGTTTATCCGGAGACGGCAAAGAGATTCCGCCTAACGGGCATCGTGAAGGTGCAAATCGTGATCGCGCCGGACGGGCGCGTCAAGGAAACAAAGATCATCGGCGGTCACCCGCTGCTTGTGAATACGGTCGAGGAGACGCTGAAGAACTGGAAATATGCGCCAGCGAGCGCCGAAACCACGGCACAGCTGGAGTTCAATTTCCATCC
>WNFS01031334.1_pt1 | contig 10326 bp, 8 predicted proteins | sample 5400141 | NCBI WGS metagenome assembly WNFS01 (sample SAMN13153358, study PRJNA577476) | soil metagenome | isolation source: 60 cm saprolite under Madrone tree | place: USA:California | collected 2016-06-14
TGGCCCGAGGGGGTGAGAGCCGCGAGCTGCGCGCCAGGGTCGAGCAGAACCTCGGCATCGTGGCGAACATCCAGGGGAACTTGGACGAGGCGGTCGCGCACTACGAGGGTTCCCTCGAGGCGTACCGGGCCTCGAATGACGAGCACGGTTGCGCGATCGCGTATGCCAACCTGGGGATCGCGCACACCGACCTCCGGCAGTACGAGCGAGCCGAGGGCTACTTCCAACAGAGCTACGAGATCGCCGAGCGGGCGGGCGACGCGCACCTGCAGGGGCAGTGCCTGGTGAATCACGCCGAAGTGCACGTCGTGCGGGGGCGCTACGAGGACGCGCGGCTCAACGCCGAGGCTGCCCTCGCCATTTTCGACCAGCTCGACGCCCGCAGCGACAAGTCCGAGGCCTACCGCATCATCGGCATGGTGTACCGCGAGACGGGGCGCGCCGCGCTCGCCGAATCGCGTTTGCGCTCGGCGATCGAGCTGGCGGTGAGCGCCGGCTCCGTGTTGCACGAAGCGGAGGCGTCGTGCGAGCTGGCGCTGTTGTACCAGGCGATGGGGCGGAACCAGGAAGCGCTCACCCTGCTGAACGCCGCCCACCGCTTGTTCCGCCGGCTCGACGCGCGTGTAGACCTCGTGTACGTCGGCGGCAAAGTGTCCGAGTTGGAAACCACCTACTTCGCGGTGGTGCTCGAGTGGGGGCAGTCGATCGAGTCCACGGACAGCTACACCTTCGGCCATTGCGAGCGGGTGGCACAGCACGCGATGGCCGTGGCGCGGGTCGTCGGGCTCGACGACACCAGCCAGACGACCATCCGCCTCGGTGCCTACCTCCACGACCTGGGGAAGGTGCGCGTGCCGCACGAAATCCTCAACAAGCCCGGCCCGCTCACGCAGGACGAGTTCGCCGTGGTGCAGATGCACCCGATCTGGGGTCTGGAGCTGCTCGCCGCGGTCGAATTCCCGTGGGACCTGAAGCCGATCATCCGCTGGCATCACGAGCGCTAGCCCCTATCGGCCCGCGCTGTCGCGCCAGGCGGCTCTCGCGGAGATCGAGAAATGCCGCGGCTGGTGGTCGGACGCGGTCTATGCCGCGTTCGTGACGTCGCTGGATGACGTGAAGAGTGCCGCGGACGGGAGGCTCGCCGCGGTTTCGTAACCGCTCACTCCGTTCCCACCGCCTCAGCTCCCAACCCCATTTCTTCCAGGAAGCTCGATCCCCCCGCCTCCATCCCGAAGCGCCTCTCGACACGCGTCAGTACCAGCCGGTCCTGCGCCCGCGTCATCCCAACGTACACGAGCCGCCGCGCCTCCTCGATCTCGGCCTGACGGTTCTCCTTGGTCTCGCGTAACCCGGGAATCTGGTAATCCTCCAGTCCTACGATGTACACGCGCGAAAACTCCAGGCCCTTGGTCGAATGCAGCGTGAGCAGGTTGATGCGATCGGGCGCAACCTCGATGCCATCCGACGTGGAGAGCGCGATGCGGCCGAGGAGGCGGTCGACGCTCTCCTCGAGCGTTTGGGGTGAATCCTCCTCCATCAGCGCCCGCAGCCGGGCCACCGCCGCGGGGTAGCGCTGCTCTGGATCGGGCTCGGCCCGGAGCCGGGTCATGAGCGCGCGCCCGCCGAGCCGCCGGATCACCTCGTCCACGGGAGGGGCCGGGTCGCCGCCGGTGCGCTCCCGCTCCATCTCGTAGAACGCGAGTGCATCGCTGTATCGGCCCAGCGTGTAGAACTTCGCGAGCTTGAAGAGCATGTCCCGCTCGCCGCTCTTGGCTTGCGGCTCCAACGCCAAGCCGAGCCCCAGATAGTCGAGCAGGTTTACCAGCACCGCCTTGCGTGCCCGAATACCCCGCAGGCGCTCCAGCTCGCGATACACCCGGGCCAGCGTGACCGCGTCGTCCAGCGCGTGATGCGTCCGGCCGGCGTCGATGCCGAAGCGCAGGGCCAGGTCCTCGAGCTTGGCGCTGTCGCGCGAGAGCGAGCGAACCAGCGGCAGGGTGTCGTAAAACACCAGGCTGTCCACGCCGTCCCGCCCCGCCGCCAGCCGGCGCAGCACCGGGATGTCGAAGTGCTGGCCGTTGTGCGCGATGAGGACGTCGTCGCCCATGAAGGCTCGGAATGCGGGCCAGACTTCGGCAAAGGAGGGGGCTTCGCGCACGGCGGCATCGGTGTACCCGTGCACCTTGGTCGCCCCGGGAGTGATCGGACGGTACGGCTTCACCAGGGTGTGGAACCGGTCCACGATTTCCCCGCCCACCACTCGTACCGCGCCGACTTCGACGACCTCGCAAACGTCTACGTCCTTATCCGTCGTTTCCAAATCGAACGTGACGTAGCGCTCGAGCGGGGTGTCGAGCTCCTTGGCGTGCAACAGCTGGAGGGCCTTAAAGAGAACGAGAGCGGAGGGTGTGGTTGGTGGAGGTTGGTGGAGGTTGGTGGAGGTCTGCACATGACGGATGCCCGCTGCGATGAGCATGCCTCGCAACGCAATCTCCACGCCTCCCTGTGGCGGGATCACGATGTTCCGGTCCGCTGAGATCGCGGCTGCGAGTTCGTCAGCGAGCCGCACGGCTTCGGGGATGGCCGCCGGATCGGTGAGCTCGTCGTATCGCTCCTCGAGGGCGTTCCTGTATGGGCCGACGCTTTGCGACAGGATCTCATTCACCAGCGGCGCCAGCGCGCGGTGCGAGCGCGCCAGGGCGCGAAGATTCTCCACCTGAAACACGAGCCGCCACAGTTTCTTGGTGTCGGGGTCGTGGGCGGGCCGGCGGCGGGCGAGGGCGCGGACTGAAGCGAGGAAATCGCCGGAGCTCCCGATCGCGCCCTCGACTTCCTGGAGGAAATGCGCCGAGAGCACGCAGCGCGCGAACGCCTCGAGTGCCACGGAATCGCCGGGGTCGCGTACGATGCGAAGCGCGGCGACCACATACTTGATGACGTCGTCCTCCACCAGCGAGCGGCCGCGCGCCAGCCGGCAGGGAATTCCCTCTCGCACCAGGCGTCCCTCGAGGTACTCGCCGACCTTGTGCCGGCGGTACAACACCGCATAATCGCCCCATCCCAGGCCGGCCGCCGTGCGGTCGGCCAGGATGTCCTCGAGCAGCCACGAGGCTTCTTCTTCTTCGTCGCGGAACGCGAATGCGGCCACCTCGTACTCCGACTCCTGCTCCGCGCTGAGCTGCTTCTCGAACAGCTGAGGATTCTGCGCCAGCACGCGCCGCGCGGTCTCGAAGATTTGGCGCGAGCAGCGGCAATTCTTGTCGAGCACGATAGGCCGCTCGATCTCGTAGTCGCGGCTGAAGCGGACGAGCACGTAGGGATCCGCCCCCGTCCAGGTGAAGATCGACTGCTCGTCGTCGCCCACCGCGAAGAAGTTGCCATGTGGCGCCGCCAGGCGTTTCAACAGGTCGTACTGGACCGCGTTCACGTCCTGAAACTCGTCCACTAGGAGGTAGTCCCAGCGCGCCGCGATCGCATCGGCGATGTCCCCTCGAGCGCGTAGCAGCTCTTCGGCCTTCGCGACCAGGTCGTCGAAATCCAGCATGTTACGGTGCGTGAGCCAGGCCGTGTACTCGCGATACAGGCGCGCGTCGTCGGTCGTGAGCTCGTAGTCCTGCTTCTGCACGCGGTGCCGGCTGAACCGGTTCAGGAGCGACCCGCGCTGCTCGAGCGGCACGTGCAGCCGACCCAAAATGACCTTCTGATACTGCTCATCGGCCACGCCGAACCCTTTGCGCAGGCCTGCCGCCTCGGCGTACTCTCGCAGCAGGGCGAGGCAGAGCGCGTGGATCGTGCCTCGCGTGATCGCCTCCGCACGCTCCCCGAGGGTGTGCTTCAAGCGCACGGCGATCTCTTCGGCCGCCCGGTTCGTGAACGTGACGGCGCAGATGCGCTCGGGCGCCAGCCCTCGCCGGTCGATGAGATGGTTGATACGGGCGATGAGACAGAAGGTCTTCCCCGCGCCCGGCCCCGCGACCACGAGCATGGGGCCGAGCGGCGCTTCGATGGCCAGCCGCTGTTGGGGAAGGGGGTCGAAGTCCATACAGGGAATCTAGATCGTTCTCGGCCGCCCTACTCGATAAACTGCACCATTTCATCAACACCTCCTTGAAAAGAGCGGATTTCAAGATCGGAGGCTCTGAAACGAGCTGCCGTCGTTAAAATGGTGTTTCGCCCGGCTCGTCGGTTTCCTATTATGGCAGACGTGCTGAGTAATCGGGTTCGACCGGGCATGTCCAAGCGCAGGAGGAGCTATGAACGGTGCAAGTCAAGGCAGGCCACCGCTACCCGGTGGCAAGACGTCATATCTGCCGTCGCGGAAGGTTGGCGCTGGCGCGCTTGCGGGCGCGCTCTCCGTAGTTTTGGTCTGGATCATCAACACGTTCGTTCTGACGGGTGCAGTGAAGATCACGGGAGAAGTGGCTTCGGCGATGACTACCATCCTCACATTCTTGGTCGGCTACTTTGTGCCCGAGCCCATCTGAGCCAGGCCCACACTACGAGATAGTCTCCGCACGTCCGTTGCTACCTTTGCTCACGCGGCAAGGTGCTGTTGCAGCGTCGAGCGGACCTGGGGGCCTGCAAGCTCACGTTGCGGCTTCGCACCGCTTGACGCCGCCGACGCGGTTGCCTATTAAGGAGGCCGATGACCGCCGAGGACGTCGCGGCGCAGCTCGCGCGCGAGCGGGCGTTGAAGCAGGCCGAGAAGATGGAGACGATCGGCCGGCTGACGGGCGCCATTGCCCAGCAGTTCAACGAGCTGCTCACTGCGATCCTGGCCCGCACCGCCGCCCTGGCCCAGTCGCTGCCTTCCAACCGCGACATCGACGAGCTGAAACTCACGGCCCAGCGCGGCACGGAGCTGGCGCAACGGCTCCTGGGCTTCAGCCGCCACCGCGTGCTCGACCTGCATCCCTTGATCCTCACCGAGTTCGTGCGCGATGCGCTCGACACCCTGCGCCGCGACCTTCCGGCCGGCATCGAAGTGCAGTTCGAGGCGGACGAGGAAGGCGGCGTGGTCGAAGCCGATCCCGCGGCGGTGAAGCAGATCCTGCTGCACCTCGTCACCAACGCCCGCGACGCCATGCCGAAGGGCGGCACGCTGCGGCGCGCGCGGCTGGGCGCGGCCGATCGGCCGCTGCACGCCTGGGTCGAGCCGGGATCTTACGTCAGCGTGGCGCTGAGCGACACCGGCGTGGGGATGGACGCGCAGACGTTGGCTCGGGTCTTCGAGCCGTTCTTCACCACCAAGCCCGTGGGCGTCGGTACCGGCCTGGGTATGTCCATGGCGTACGGCCTCGTAAAGCAGCACCGCGGATACCTCCACATCTACAGCGAGGTGGGGCAGGGGACCACGGTCAAGGTCTACTTCCCGGCGCTGCGCGATCAGGGGATGTCGGAGGTCGAGACCCCCGATGAAGGTCTACCCGGCGGAACGGAGTCGATCCTCTTGGTGGAGGACGATCAGACGATGCGCGTGGCGGCGCAGCAGCTACTCTCGAAGGTCGGTTACCGGGTGTTCACGGCCGTGGACGGCGAGCAGGGACTCGACGCCTTCCGCGCCCACCGCGCGGACCTCCGGCTCATCATCACCGACGTCGTGATGCCCAAACTCAGCGGGTTCGACATGTATGAGGTCATCAGGGGAGAGTCGCGCGGGTTGAGCGTGCTGTTCATGAGCGGCTTTCCCGCGCCGAATTTTCGGAAGACCGTCGGCCAGGATCCGGCCGTGGCGTTCGTCACCAAGCCCTGGACTGCGAGCGAGCTACTGGCGCAAGTGCGGCTGATGATCGACGCCCCTCGAGCGTAGGAGGGGGATCAGGGAGCACCCAGCTTAGCCACCACCCGCCGAATCACCTCAGCGTCGGTCACATTCCACTCGTATTCGCTGCGCGGCGCCGCGCTTCCGATCTCGACCTTCGGTGCGCGAAAGGTCATGGCGCTCTGGTGCGTCACCGCGCCCGTGAGATGTACCTCGGTCACGCCGGTCGCGCGCACCAACGCGGCCACGTTGTCCTCCGCGATGCCGCCCCCCGGGAGAATCGCGGTCCGGTCCGCCGCCTGCCGCACGAGTCGGGCAATTGCCTTCGCGCCCTGGGGTGCGGTTGCGGCTTGGCCCGACGTGAGCACGCGGTCCACGCCGAGGACGATGAGCGCCTCGAGCGCGGCGGCAGGATCGCGGCATACGTCGAACGCGCGGTGAAACGTCACCCGCAACGGCCGCGCCGCGCCGATGAGCTCGCGCGTGCGGTCAGTATCAATCTCTCCGTCCGCGCGCAGCGCGCCCGTCACAACGCCCTCCGCGCCCGCTTGCTTGGCCCGCCGGATGTCTTCAAGCATGACCGTGAATTCGGCGGCCGTGTAGAGGAAGTCACCGCCCCGGGGCCGAACCAGCACGTGGATGGGGATGTCGAGCCGCTCACGGCACACGGCGAGCGTACCCGCTGAGGGTGTCGTGCCGCCCTCCACCAGGTTGGCGCACAGCTCGATCCCGTGCGCGCCACCTCGCACGGCGGCGAGCGCGGATTCGATGGAGTCGACGCAGGCTTCGACGAGGACGCCCTCGCTCATTCGTACATCCGCGCCGTATCAGCCTTCGCGAGCTCCACTAGGAAGCCGCCGATCTTCTCGCTCACCGCCTCCACGTACTTCCGTCCCTTCTCCGCGGTGGCGGCCGCGGGGTTCCCGACACCGGTGTCGTCCGTCACCTGGCGCCACTGACGCGGCGCCCACGCCCACCCTGCTTTGAGACCCGCGATCGTGAACCGGCGCGCGCGCCCGGGGCCCGCCTCCGACAACGGCCGCACCAGCTCTGGCGCGAAGTGGAGCATTACGCTCGTCTCGAGCTCCCCCGCGTGGTCTCCCAGGTCCGCGAAGAACGCCTTCGGGTCCACCACCTGGTACCAATTGACGGTGCAGAGGAAGAGAGACACCGCGGGCTGCAGCTCCCGGATCATCTGGCGGAAGTCGTTGCCGCCGTGGCCGTTCAGGATAACGAGCTTGGAGATGCCCTGACCCGCCAGCGACGCCGCGAGATCGCGCAACACGAGGGACTGGGTGCTAGGGTTCAGGTTGAGGCAGAGGGGAATGTCGAGTTGTCCCGTGTTCACGCCAAACGGCACGAGCGGGAGCACGACCACCCGCGCACCTCGCTCCCACGCGTACCCCGCCGCCAGGGCCGCAATCCGCTCGGTCTCGATGTTGTCGGTCGTGTATGGAAGGTGGAAATTGTGCGCCTCGGTTGCGCCCCACGGCAGCACCGCGACCTCGTAGCGCGTGTCGCGCACGGTCTTCCAGGTCAGCTCGTTCAAGAGGTAGGGTCGGGGCGGCAAAAGCGGCATCGGGCACCGTCAGGACGGGGACTCACGATACTACCACGCGACGCGCGCGGGCGCACCGACATGGCCAAAGACGGCTCGCAGCGTAGTTTACGAGACGCACGGAACTACACTCGATCAGGGAGCGTTAGCTTTCGGTATGAAGAGACTCCTTGGCGTCGTGGCCGGACTTCTGGCCGTGAACACTGCTCGGGCACAGATCCCGGCATACGCGGCCGCGCCGCGCGTTACGCCGGCCAAGGGCGAGCAAGTCGCCGTGCTGGCGGGCGGATGCTTCTGGGGCGTGGACGCCGTGTTCAAGCATGTGAAGGGCGTCGAGAGCGTCGTCTCCGGTTACTCCGGCGGAGGCTCGGCCACGGCACGATACGAGATCGTGAGCACCGGCGCGACGGGGCATGCCGAGTCGGTGAAGATCACGTATGATCCGTCGCAGATCTCCTACAGCGAGCTGCTGCGGGTCTTCTTTTCGGTGGCGCACGATCCGACACAGCTGAACCGCCAGGGTCCGGATGTGGGGAGCCAGTACCGTTCGGTGATCTTCTACTCAAACGAAACGGAGAAGCAGACGGCGCAGGCCTACATCGCTCAGTTGAGCAACGCTGGTGTATTCTCCGTGCCGTTCGTGCAGTTCTATGCGGCCGAGGACTATCATCAGAACTATCTGGCGAACCACACCGACCAGCCCTACATCGCCTTCAACGACCTGCCCAAGCTGAAACGGTTGCAGCAGCAGTTCCCGACGCTCTACCGGGAATAGTCGATCACGAGTCGTCGCGCGATCGCGGGGCGACTTTCAGCCGGCGTGCGACGCGCTCAATGCCGTCGAGCGCGACTATCGCCGCACAGTACAACAGGCCCGTGATCGGAAAGGCCACGGTACTCACCCACAGTGCCGGAACCGCGAGGGCCGCCGCCAATGCCTGCCGCATCTTGTCGACCACGAACGAGACTCCCCGAACGCCAGTTCCGTACTGAATCGTTGACGACGCTCTCGTCACCGACAGGGATACGTGTGGCGTTCCGCGGTCGCTGAGTGCGGCTGGACGTTCAACCTCCGAGGGATCGAGTTCGTATAAACAAGCGACTAGCCATCATCAGGGAGGTTGGGCAATGCACCTGACGACAGCGGTCGCTCTGTGCGGAGTCGTTGCCCTCGGCAGCGCCGCCGCGACTACGTCGGTCGTCCACCCGGATCTCTCCGGGCAATGGGCGTTGAATGCCGCGCAGAGTGATCACCCTCGGGACATGCTGCAGGTGCGGGACTCGAGCGGCGACGAGCCGCGCGGGGGCCGGTCGCGCGGTGGTTATGGTGGACGCGGAGGCTTCGGCCGGGGCCGGGGTGGTGGGGCGGGCAGCGGATTGAGCGACGAGCAGCGTCAGCGGATGCACCAGACGATGCAGCTCGCGTTCGATGCGCCCGCCGCGCTTACGATCGCCGAGACTGATTCGAGCGTGGCGTTTGCGTTGGATGGCAACGCGCCGCTGGTTCTCTACAGCGACGGCCGGAAGGTCACCCAGAAGGTAGAAGGCGGCGGGGATGTCGAGACAAGAGGCCGCTGGCAGGGAAACGACTTCGTCGTCGAGCGCAAGGTCTCGGGTGGAGGGAAGGTTACGGAGGACTACCTTCGCTCGCAGGATGGGAAGCAGCTGTACGTGATCGTCGGCTTCGAAGGAAGGCGCGGGCGCTCGATCGAGTTCCGGCGGGTGTACGATGGAGCTGCCTCAGACCACTAGGGGGGAGCATGAGGGGGCCCCTCCCGCGTCTCGGATTCCCTATATTGCGTCCCCCGACCTCTCGAGCCGATCGCGTGACGCTACCCCAGCCCCTGCCCGACGAGTCCTGGGCGGTCGACGAACGGTCCCTGAAACTGTTCGTCGATGCGCTCCAGCAGCCGCCGGCCGAGCGCGCCTGGTACGAGCTGCGGCGCGAGGCCGAACGGATCGCGCTCGTTCCCGGGTTCGACCGGCTGATTACACTCGACGCCAACGCCATCAAGGAGCTGCCCCACCAGATCGACGTGGCCCAGCGGGTGCTGCGCGACATGGGCGGCCGCGCCATCCTGGCCGACGAGGTGGGCCTCGGTAAGACGATCGAGGCGAGCATCATTTACAAAGAGCTCGCGATCCGCGGCCTGGCCCGCCGCGCGCTGATCCTCACGCCTGCCTCGCTGGTGGGCCAGTGGCAGGGGGAGCTCGAGGAGAAATTCTTCGAGCGCTTCGAGGCCCCGACCGATCCCGACGACTGGCCACGCGTCACCAAAGCGATCATCTCGCACGATCGCGCGCGCACGCGCCGGCACGCCGAGGAGATCCTGCGGCACCGCTGGGACCTGGTGATCGTGGACGAGGCGCACAAGGTGAAGAGTCACCGCGGCGCGACCTATCAGTTCATCGAGAAAATCGAGCGCGATTTCATCCTGCTGCTCACCGCCACGCCGCTCCAGAACGACCTGCGCGAGCTGTACAACCTCATCACGCTGCTCCGGCCCGGACAGCTCGGCACCTGGCAGGAGTTCAAGGCCGAGCACCTGGTGTCGGGCGACCACCGCCAGCCGCGTGATCCCGAGGCGCTGCGCGCGCTGACGCACGAGGTGATGATCCGTACGCGGCGCTCGAGCGTGGTCGACGACCTGGATCTGCCGCCCCGCCGGCCGCGCCACCCGGACGTGAAGCTCACGCGCGCCGAGACGGACCTGTACCAGCGCACCACTGAATTCCTCAGACGACTGTATCGAGAAGGTTTCATCAAGTCGGCTGAGCAGGAAGAGCCGGAGGACGGGGCGCCACGCCGGCGTACCAAGAAGGGCATTCTGCAGCTGGCCCTCATCCACTTGCGGCAGCGGCTGTGCTCCTCCTCGCGCGCGCTCGCCGAATCGCTCGGGCACTTGGCCGAGAGCGACCGCATCAGCCCCCAGTACCGCGCCATCGCGAAGCAGCTCGCCAAACGGGCGGAAGGCATCAAGACGCACGCCAAGTTGGACGTGCTGAC
>WNFS01012981.1_pt1 | contig 10325 bp, 12 predicted proteins | sample 5400141 | NCBI WGS metagenome assembly WNFS01 (sample SAMN13153358, study PRJNA577476) | soil metagenome | isolation source: 60 cm saprolite under Madrone tree | place: USA:California | collected 2016-06-14
AAGGGCCTCTTGTGATAAGGGCTGAGTTTCCATCATGCTCACGTATCGGGGAACCCAACCAGCTACTGCTCTTTGGGGTATGATCGTGATATAAGGGAAAGCCGCTAAACCGTCCAGGTGCCCCCTACAACTAAACAGTGTACCTATCCCCACTAGATTGAGTGCAAGCTCACAGTTGAACATCTCACGATCAAAATGTTCTCGGCCTTGATCTTGATCTACCTCTCTAAAATGTTCCTCTGCTTGTGCCCATGAGTTGAGTTCAATGTGCAATCCCATGCTTGCTTGCTCCTTTCCTTCCAAAGACGGTGTCGTAAACAGTTCTCAATACGGCGTCACCGTATCGCATTCGGCGAAAGCCTGGATGATGGGGGATCTCGTGCTTCTCCCGCCTTGCCAACCTCAGACGATGGCAGCGCGGCGTGCAGCAGCTGTTCTAGCGCAGCGGCACGCGCCTGTGAGATACCGGGGACCGTCGCAAGTTGGGCGGCGTCAGCGCTCAACAGATCATGCAGGCTGCGAAAGCGCGCACAGACAGCGCGCGCGGTGACGGGGCCGATGCCGGGCAGAGCCAGCACGATCTGCATCTGCTGCTCCAATGGAGTCGCCCGGCGCCGTCCCGCCGCAGGACCGCGAGTAGCAGGGCTGTGAGCCGCGGACCCAACCTGGCACTGCCTCGCGGCAGCATAAATCAGGTGTGCAGACTCTGCTGGCTCGCTGCTGGGTAGGATCGGCACGCGCAGGATCGCCGTGATGTAGCTGAGCGCCCCGCGGATGCTCTCGGGACGCATCTGGGAGTGACCGGTGCACAGCGGGTTCCCCTCCAGCAAGAGGATGGGCGCAAAGCCTCTTTTGCGCAGCGCGGCCAGTTGCGGGAAGAGGCGTCCCTGCTCGAGGCTGCAGAGAAAGTCGCTCCCGGTTTTGCGTTCGAAGACCCTGCATGGATCACCGCCTATGTCGTAGTCGCCCATGTGCAGCGGCATCACCTCGATGTGGACCTGCGGCATGGCAGCCAGCAGATCGGGAATGCCAGAGCGCTGTTCTTGCGAGTCGATGCGAATGTGGATCGAAACTGGCAGGTATTGTGGCATAAATTGTCCGATTCTCCTCCTTATGCGCGCGGCACTAGTGCCATTCTCAAGCAATGATAGCAGGCGGACCTCTTCTCGCGCTCAGGAACTTTCACGAGATGCTCACGAACTTCCAGTGTCATCGGCCTGAACATCAAACACGCGTTCTCGATGTAAAAACATGTGCAGATCTGTTTGCTTTTTGCTTCGCTGTATCTCTCGCTCAACTTACTCGGAGCGCGTGCTCGTGTGATCGTGAGTGTCTCGTGAATTTTCGTGAGTCTGCAATGAGTTGTGTCTGTTATCATAGCTGGAGAAGGAGGATGCCCGCCGTTTTCTCTGGCCGCTTCTTCCCAACGGGGAAGGCGCCGCTGTCAAGTGGGATCAGCATAGTCCCTCGAGCGTGTTCCCACGGGCAAAGTCCCGGCCTCTCCTTTTGAATCAAAGGAGAGGCCTGAGGCGGGAAACTCTGATCTAAATGGACGAAAGAGGTGAGGGGGCTTGTACAGTACAACCCCCCTTCATGATTTCAAAGAGATGAGGTATGTTTGTGGATCTACCAGAGAATCGGGATCAGCAGGTACTCGTCCCCGACCTGCAGGGTACGCTGACTTTTCACGAGAAACCGCTCGCTCATCGCGGCGCGCTTAGCGAATGGTGATCATGGGGTGGTGCTGCGCTGGATCTGTGAAAATCTCCATCTGGATGTGACAGCGCAAATTCAGCGTATTAAACGGACTGAGGTGATCGCCGACGATCTGTTGTATGTACGCATCCAAATGGTCGGAGGCCCACAAGTGATGCCTACGCTTCTGCTGCGGGCCGTTCCGTACTGGCTCGCGACCATCGCTACGCGGCGCATGGACCGGCGCGACGAGCGACGTGCGGAGATCCTTGACTATCAGCGCAATGCTGTTGATGCACTGTATCGTTGGGCACAAACCATCAGAAGCGGGGGACGTACTGGATTCATCGAATCAGAACCGATCGAAAAGCCAGCGACTCCCGATAAAGATGCAGGTTTGCAAGAGTGGCAGCATTACTATGAACAAATGGCTGCTTTTACGGCGTGGCGTATTTCGCTGGAAGAATGGCGTGGAACAAAAGAACCTTGACAGCGTCACCCTGTTCTGCTACCCTTCGAATGGGCGTTCTAGTTCCAAAAGCAGTAAAGGAGTCGTTCATGGGCACAAAGCGAGAGAGCAGAGGCGGCGAACAACACACGTCAAAGAAGCAGACATCCACCTTCCTGCTCGAATTGCCCCCTGCGAGTCGACTCCGGGCAAGCCGGACGGGCTTTCTACCACGCCATCAAATGCGCTCACCTGATCCAGCGCAAGGCCAGCAGCGAGCGTGCGGAGGCGCGCTGATATGCAGGACGACCACTGCAGGGGGCAGCTGGTTGCCCACGAACAAGTGTTATGCGCGTCCTCATGCTTCAGTCCTCTATCATTCGGGCGAGGATCATAGTTGCTAAAAGTATGGTGTTTTCGGACATCCTATTCAAGGAACTACCAACGGGCCTCTTCGGAGGCAGCAGTTTGTCAGGTCATCACACCCTGGGATGTTCGTTCCAGTCCCAGGCTCTGTGGTTCCGGTCTAAGGGTAGCCGAAAGGCGAAAGTGATCGGAGCATGACAAGCCTGATGAACAATCGCGAGGAGCAATTCACTCTTGACAGAGGAGGGCTTATAGCTAGATGTCTGTCTATGTAAAAAATCATGATGGAGCAGCACTGATGCCCTGCACAGAGGCAAAAGCACGCAAGTTGTTAGAGGCAGGGAAAGCAAAGATTGTGGACTATCGTCCTTTCACGATCCAACTCAGCTGGCAGTGTGAGGGACACGTTCAGGAAGTCACGTGTGGGATTGATAAAGGCAGCAGTATCACAGGCCTTGCCTGCGTGGGCAATGGTGTGGTCTTGCTTGCCGCCGAGATCCAGCATCGTAGAGATGTGAAAGACAAAATGGAGGATCGACGGGATCGACGCAAAAGCCGCAGAGCATGTCGCTGGTATCGGCCTGCACGCTTTCTCAATCGTGGAAGTCACCTACGGAGCGGACGGTTGCCCCCTTCGATCAGAACCAATGTGGAGGAAGTCATTCGTGTGGTCAAGCTTCTTCCTCTTCCGATCAGTTCTCTTGTCATCGAGGACGTCCAGGTGGATATTGCTCGTTTGAACAACCCCGAACTCAAGGGAAGTCAGTACCAAGATCCGACGCGATTGGATGAGAATTTGCGCATGGCCTGTTTGATGCGTGATGGTTATCAGTGTCAGCACTGCGGTCAGAGTGCCAGAAAACTGGAAGCCCATCATCTCATCTTCCGTGCTGATGGCGGCAAAGACACTCTGACCAATCTGTTGACGCTTTGTGAGCGGTGCCATCACCAACTGCACAAGGGCAAAATCACGCTCAAGGTAACGGGAGTAAGTGGTCATCTGGACCAGATTGCTCAACGGACTATGCAGGGGAAAACACATCTATATACAACTTTGAGGACGTTTGCTCCTTTGACCACCGTGTTTGGCTATGAAACATCCACGTACCGTAAGTACCGGAGTTTGCCGAAAACGCATATTATTGACCATTGTGTATCGCAACCCTTGGGACTGGCGAAGTAGTCGCCGCACCACAGCACAATGTGTATCACATCAAGTTTCGTCCCAGGCAAACGCACAAGCAGTATCACAGTCAGCCCCAAAAAGGCAAAGGCCGGGTCAAATATCAGGTCAACGATGAATTGCAAGGGTTTCGCAAAGGTGATCTCGTGCTCGTCAAGGGGCGCTATGTCAAGCAGATCAACTCGATTTATTCCAATGGCTACCTGGCGTTTCCACGGGTGAAGGGAGAACCGAATGCGGCTCGTCCACGAGATTGTCAGGTGTTGGAGCGAGGAGGTACTATTCTCTGGGAAAAGGTGGAATAAAATGCCAGATTTGTCCACATTTTGCCACATTCTCTAAAACTTGTTTCGATACCAGGAATGCATATTCTAGACGAAGAAAGAAGTTTGTACTCTCAATTAGGATGGAATCGACAGAAGGAAACAGAGAGTTTAAAGGTGAAGGAAGTAGATGGCAAAAAAGCCTTTTAGTAACGATTTACTTGTAGATCTGGTAAAACATGTTCCTGAGGGATATCTCGAATGGCGGCAGATTCATGAAAATTTTGATGTAAAAAAGATGAATGGCTCCTGGAAATCAATAAGCAAAGAAGTCTCTCAGAGAGGAGTCGGCTGCCAGGGATTAACATTTTTTGATGCTTCTCGTGTGTCATGGAGGGATGTCTGTCAGAAGCAAACATGGTCTTACCCACAAATTCCACCACTAGCAAGTGATGGGCGAGTCTCTGGTCCAACCATTCAGGAACTGGCTCAGATACGAAAACATCGCATTGACCAATTAACCTGTCCTGATGAGATTCAGGCTACCCTGCGACTCGACCAGAGTGACGAGGGCTGTCTTTGGCTTGAAAGCTTTCGAGATATTCCAAATTACCACCACGTACTGATCAGGCTCCAGGAGCAGAATATCCTCGCTCTTACCGATGAATTTGTCTTTGATCCTCACCGTGTCACAATCAACACAAAACTTACCACTTATTTGACCAGGCGCAGACAGGAAGAGCAAGACGTATCAGAAGCCACAGCTATCCTCGCATCCCATGCTACAGGCATCTTTAATGAAAGCCAATGGAACAGCCTGTTCAATAATCGACAGCGACATTGGTTGCTTCAGCAAAAGCAGGTCATAAAAATCACCCTGACGGTCCCCTTTCCTCCTCGCGAGCATTGGTGGATGAGACGCAGTGATATCGATGAGAAAATAGCTCTCCAGTACGCAAAATCCCAGATCGAAGCGCTCGTCCAGGCAAGGGAGGAGCCATGGAACAAGTTGCTTGATCTCTGTGGAGAGACCATACGTCCGGGGGCGAAAGCAGGCAAAACCAGTCGTATGCAGGTCGTTAGTCGCAGTTATCGCACTCAGCCTGCTGCCAGGAGGATTGGTCTCCCTGAGAAATACCTTCTTGCAGCGATAAAGCAGGGGATCGTCCCGGCATTTAGAGACCCGGATGACCGGCTCCGTATACCAGCCTCAGCAGTTGATGCCTTTGCCAGGCATGAAGAACTTTATGAGAAGTTAGCAGATTTCATCACCCTGAAAACTCGTGACCTGGCGGTAGCCTGTGGAGTCCATCGTAGCAGCATGTACCGCCGTCTGCAAAAACTTGGTACCTCAACAACAAGAGCCACCTGGGGGGAAGTCAGAGCGCGCTGGGAGTTGCCAGCTACATACGCACTTTACCAGAAAGTGCTCGCTGACAACTGGCGAGCTATTCAAGAGGCGCGGAAAGCTGCGGAAGAGGAGCGGCACCAGCTTCTCCAAGCGGAGATCGCCCGTGAAGAGGCAGAAAATAGCATGCTTCGTGAGCAGCTCATCGCAACCTTCCCGGACTGGAGACATGAACAGCGAGCGTCGAGCCGAGTCAAAGTTCTGCTGGGTGAAGCTAATAGCGCAAAGACCTGGGCCGCGCTTGAACGATTAATTGCTACCGGCAATGGCTGGTATTTAGCACCGTTACGCCTGTTAGCCTATGAAATTTATGACTCTCTCAATCGAAGAGGGATTGCTTGCAATCTCCTCACAGGGGAAGAAGAGATTGTTGTAAGAGGAGCACAAATCACTGCTGCTACGATTGAAATGTTTAATACCCGTTCTAGAGGAGGATGCGTGGTTATCGATGAAGCTCATATGTTGGGAGACCCGGATCGAGGCTGGGCCTGGACACGTGCTCTGATGGAGGCGCGTGCGGAAGAAATGCTCGTGCTTGGGCCGCTTGCTGCTCGACCTCTTGTGGAACGACTTCTTTACGCTGTTGGGCAGCCGTTTACTTTTGAGCAATCTTCCCGTCTCGTCCCACTTAGGATGGCAACAATCCCCTACAAGTTGCGAGATCTTCCAGCAAGAACCATTGTGGTCGCGTTTTCTCGAAGCATGGTCCTGGCATTAAAGACCGATCTGGAACAGATGGGGCGAAAAGTCTCTATCGTTTATGGCGCGTTGCCGCCAGAGGTCCGCCGTCGGCAAGCTGATCGTTTTGCCTGTGGTGAGACGGAGATCTGCGTGGCTACCGATGCGATTGGCATGGGTTTAAACCTTCCTGCAGATGCCGTCTGTTTCTATGAAACGAAAAAATATGATGGCAAGAGGGTGCGTCCACTCACCGCAATGGAGGTTCACCAGATTGGGGGGAGGGCAGGACGTTTTGGCCTGGCTGAGCAAGGGATTATCACGGCGCTCAACAGGGTAGATCTTGATTTTCTCCGCCAGCAATTTGAGCAGACTCCTTCCCCAATTAGACAGGCATATGTAGCTCCATCGGTTTCAGACCTGGCCTTGCTTCCAGGGCGACTTGCTGCTCGCCTGCGGAAGTTTCGCGAGTTGGAGTCTATCCCGGCAAGTATGCGATCCTTCATCAAGACCGCTGATCTTGAGGATCGCATATGAAGAGGTCCGCAGAGCTCGCTATGCTCTCGCAGAGCATATTGATCAGGCTCTCCTCTCTCGGCTGGATACTCGCAAGAGATGCGCCTCTTGTGGATGTGTTCTTCCCCTTCACCATCACTATCGGCTCTGTGAGAACTGCTACCTGGATCGCAGCTATGACTACTGGGATGATGACATAACCTAGCGTTGTCCTGTCATTTCAGTCTAGTCTTGCAGGGCAAAAAGGGAAGCATAGTCTTGCAGAATCAGCAAGACCATGGTTTTGCAGCGGGTTGAGCGTGAGGGTAAAGGCAGCCCACCGCATTTTTGAGTTTTTAGCCCGTCAGTAGCCCTGATGCGGAAGCATGGTTGCACAGAAAAATTTCACCAAAAGTAGAAATGGTCACCTCATGAGTTTGTGACTTTTCGCGCGTCGCACGACCTCGCCGGTCTCGACATTTTTGACCGCCTGGTCGGCTTCGACTTTTCTAAGAGGGAGATCGTGAGGATTTCGTGAAAATTGGCAAGGCCCAGGTGAGGTTACCCCGTATCATACATGGAGAAGAGTACTTCCTGCAATGGGCCCTCTGTATTTAAGCAGAAGGACCGATCTGGCAAGCCTGTACAAACAGAGGGGGCGTGTACTGTACACGCCCCTTGAAAGAGGTGACATGTGAGCGATGACCAAGAACTCATTCCCATTGAGCAGCACGCCCTGACTTTCTACGGCAAGCCCATCATCGTGGTGCGTTTGCCCGATGGCCGGCCAGGAGTCGTCCTGCGGTTCCTCTGCGAGAATCTGCATATTGATACCAATGCCCAGGTGCAACGCGTTCAGCGCAGCGAGGCTATGGCGGAAGATCTGGTCTTCACGCGGGTGGAAACCCCTGGCGGAGCGCAACGCATGGCCACGCTGGTGCTGCGCTCCATCGCCTACTGGTTTGCCACCATCGATACACGGAGAATGGAAAAAGACGATCCGCGCCGGCTGGCCATCGTTCAGCACCAGCGGGAAGCCGTGGATGTCCTCTACGACAGGGCTGCAGCGCCACAGGTGAGGGAGGCTCCGTCGACCAAGCCGGTGCCATCCGAACCCATCGTCGAGCCAGCCAAGCCTGCCACGGATGCCTCGCTTGCAGACTGGCACGAGTATTACGTTCGCATGGCGGCGGTCCTGGAATGGCAGATGGAAATCGAAGCCTGGCGCGGGGGCATCGAAGACCGCCTGCAGGGGCTGGAGGCGATCACCGGCCTGATCCCCGATATCCTCGAGCGACTGCCTGCGCCCACCATCACGCCAGCGCATCAGCACAAAGTGAAGTACTATGTCTCCCACTCAGCCAGGCCACCGGCAAGCACCCGGCCACCATCTACGGCGCTCTCTCCACGGTTTTCAAGGTGCCCCGCTACCAGGAACTCCTTGAAGCCCAATGGGAGCAGGTCGAGCGCTGGTTTCAAGCACAGCTGGGGCGGAAAGGGTAACACTTCTAACAAGCAAGAGAAAAGAGGGGAAGCAAAGCGATGAACAAACATACGAACAAACAGAAAAAGCGTCGTTCACCCAGGCAGGCAAACACCGTGCGGTTCCCTTTACCATTTGTGATGTTGCTCTGCTGGATGCGGTCATATGCGGGTGACGAGGAGTGTAGCTGTGGCGCATCTCCCGACTATGAGATTGATTCGTTTGTCGATGCGGAAGGTCTCCTTGAGGCCGAAGATCCAGGAGAAAAAGATCAAATGCTCCTCTCCTCTCTGGAACAGCAGCGCAATGGTGCCTTTGAAGTCTATCAAACCTTCCTGGTCTGCCGACAACATGCCATCCAGCTTTTCACTGATCTCTATGGTGAGCAAGATGCACAACAGGCGCTTTCTCCCCTGCTGTTAGGCATCAGTAATCTGACGGTGACAGTGGGAAGTGAGATCACCAATGCAAAAAGTCCTCACGGAACGCTTCAGGTGTCCTACACGAATGCCACCTCAGTCTCAGAAGTGATAGAGGCGCACACTGGTTATGCCGTCACAAAGATTCCCAAAAGATCTTCCACTGAGTAGTTCGCATCTCAGACCTGCCTGACTCGCTCGTTTCCACGCCATATGGCTCAACCTGGAATGGTCTCGACATGTAGCCCCTTCCTTTATCAACCGCTTTTTGCAAATGAGGATTCTTTTGTCTGGTGCGATCAGTGGGTTGAGTTTGGATAAGTACCAGTACTGCAAGGCGTGGTGCATGCCAGTTTGCCTCCCCGGTCGAGTGTCCTCAATTTGAGGACACTTGGGGTATCTGAAGGTGGGAGAAGAATTCGTTGCTGACGAAATAACATGAGCGCTCAGGCGCATGTTCCTCGCAGCTTGGCCACTCCCGCATTTTTTACTGTTTGCTCTTCAAGCTGTTGAGTTTTTGTGTGGCTTTACCCGTTGTTTTGTCGCTGCGGACAGACTATACACCCAAAGGTGCGCGGACAGCATTTGCTTCCAGTGCCTCCTGTCTGGACTGTTGACCTCCCTTTCCGGTCTGAGCCAAGGCAATCGCCTCGCACTTGCCAGGGCTTTGCGGGGCGAGTCTAGATTTCGGCTGCCTGGCTGTGTCGGCCGTTCGAGACGGAGGGTTCCTAAGCTGATCGACGATTGACCTGGCAACCTTCCCGTTTTCCTTCATCCTATCGAATAATACTTACAAAGAGAGAAGGGGTCGGGAAACTGGCATGTTTTCTCGAGTGATTCTCCCCGATTCTCGTCCACTGTGTGAAGCACCTAAGTGAGTGGTATTCTCAGGAGGAGTTATGGTCGGCAGATTTCAAGTGATGGCGCTCTTACAGACGGCGCGGGCAAAAGCCCTGGGGTATCCGCTTGACGAGGCTGAAAGCTTCGGCCTCAACCGGGCGATCTTTTACGCCGCCGCAAAAAGGGGATTTAAAGGCGGGAGCGGCAGCAAACATGCCGGCGAGCAACACGTTTTGACAGGGACCCCGGGGAGAAATGTGACCAAAACGATCCAACAAGATGCTCTCGGTGACGAGGTCGCGTATTATGTCGAGATGGATGGAAAGAAGCGGTACGTGATGGGGGAGGAGATCCTGGTGGAGCCAAGCGACTTCCGCAGACAGGTCGCCGAGCGATTTGGGCAAGCGTTTCCACAGGCCTGGGAACAAGCTGTACAGATCGTCGAGCGGACCGATCGAGCGACGCTCGAATCGCGTCGGAAGTTTTATGAGGAGGTGTATCAACCCAGTAGAGATGAACTGGCAAAAGCGTGGACAGCGCTGAGTAAACAAGCGCGCTCATTGTAGCTTGTGATGGTGTGGGTAGAACACGTTTCGGCAAGAGAAAGGATGCCTGTAATAGCTCGAGACGTTCGACTTAGCCGGCTTCCCGAGTCAGTTCAACGAATGGCAAACACGAGAGAGGACAGCGATCAAGGAGCCCCTAAAAAATGCCCTGATTCTCTTGCCTGTGAACCAGAGCATTTCTTCATTTCTTGAGACCGTTCTGCTCACCGCTCTGACTTGGAAGCAAGCGTTATGAACAAAAGCGAAACGGAGTCTGTCAAGGTTTCTCAGGAAGACGCGCAAGGATTTGCGTCAGTAAGGCTTCCACGTGGTCAAATCGCCCGGTATGCTCAGTGGACTGTTTTTCCAGGCGGTCGAGACGATCTTTGATGCTGCTGACATCCTCTTTGATGACCTTGATATCCCCTCCCTGGCTGGAGGTGACTCCAAGCAGAATGGTGAGATTTTCGTTGATCTCTCTCATATGGCGCGTCTGCACAAG
>WNFS01004806.1_pt1 | contig 10322 bp, 10 predicted proteins | sample 5400141 | NCBI WGS metagenome assembly WNFS01 (sample SAMN13153358, study PRJNA577476) | soil metagenome | isolation source: 60 cm saprolite under Madrone tree | place: USA:California | collected 2016-06-14
CACCTTACAATTACGAGCTCGGCGTCGACCTGCGCGAGCAGATGACGTTGTGCGACGCCGGCGACGTATTCACGATCCCGGGCAATCTAGAAAAGAGCTTCGACCAGATCTCGCGCGGAGTGGCCCACGCATTCTCGGCGGGCGCACTGCCGCTGATGCTCGGCGGCGACCATTCGATCGGATTTCCCTGCATGCGCGGAATTGCGCAGTGCACGTCCAAGCGCATCGGAATCATCCATTTCGATCGTCACATCGACATCCAGGAGAAGGACCTCGATGAGCGGATGCATACGACGCCCTGGTACTGGGCAACGAACCTTCCCAACGTGCCAGCCACCAACTTGGTTCAGCTTGGCATTGGCGGCTGGCAGGTGCCGCGCGCCGGCGTTGTCGAGGCGCGCAAGCGCGGCACCAATGTGCTGACGATCGCGGATATCGAGAAGCTGGGATTGGAAAAGACCGCCGAGATCGCGCTGGACCTGGCCTGGAAGGACGTCGACGCGGTCTACATTTCGTTCGATGTCGACTCCATCGATTGCGGCTTCGTGCCCGGCACAGGCTGGCCAGAGCCCGGCGGATTTCTACCGCGCGAGGCCCTCAAGCTGCTAGGCTTGGTGGCGGCGGAGGGCGTTTGCGGGCTAGAGGTCGTCGAGGTATCGCCTCCTTACGATACGTCCGATATCACCGCGCTGTTCGGCGTGCGCGTAGTGGTCGAGGTGCTCGGATCGCTCATCGCGCACGGCAAACTCGGCGCTCACAAGACGCTCATCGACCAACCGGTTTCCTATTGAGGTCTTCGTGATGCACCGCGGACACCACCACGATCACGAGTCAGGCGGGAGCCCGTCGCAGCCGGACATCGCCCGTATCGGCCATAATCAGGGAAATATGCCCGTGCGACCGGCACAATGGCAGGTGCTTCACGGCGATCCCAAGCCTGGCGGCAGAGAGCCGAGCAGCGCCGTCACCGATCTCGATCTCGTCGAAGCGGCGTTCGCGGAAGGGTTTCTTGCGGCGAGCGATCCCACGAGTTTCTTGCGGCTTGCACGGGTGCCATTCCGGGCGATGACCCCCGACGGCGCCAAGCTTGCACTATTGCGCGTCGAAATCGATTCAATCGCCGATGTCGGAGCGATCACTCCACATCTCGGCGGGGATACGTTTCGCTACGATCCGTTGCCCGCCACCATGGTTTCGCGACGCCGGCGCCTTCGCTTCATCTATTTCGACGGCGCGTGCTTGCGCCCGCTCAGTCTGGCGGAAATCATCGCGCTCGCTCCGGATTGACGCAGCACGTTGATGCGGGGGCCCCACCCCCCTGGGACCGCGGGCGTCTCGCCCGCTCTTCCTTGCCCTTGGTGCGGGCGAGACGCCCGCGGTCCCAGGCAGGGTGGGGCAGCTATTCCGCGCTGATGCCGAGCTTTTTCACGACCGGCCCCCAATAGGCGACGTCGCTTGCCAGCCGCATCTTGAAGCCCTCGCTGTCGCGAGCGCCCTGCAGGCCGCCTGCCGCAAATCTTTCCTTGACGTCGGGGCTTGCGAGCACATCCAGGATCGCCTTTTCAAGCATGGTTTGCATGGAAGGTGCGAGGCCGGCAGGGGCGAGAACGCCGTACCAGTTCTCCATCACGACTTCCGGGTACCCGAGTTGCGCGGTCGTGGGCACATCCGGAATGAGCGGCGAGCGTTCGGCCGCAAACAACGCCAGCGGACGCACCGCATTGGTGTTGACCAGCGGCAACAACACCGGCGTATCCGCGATAATCATGTCGAGGTGTCCGCCCAACAGGTCATTGAGCGCGGGCCCGGCGCCGCGATACGGGACATGGGTTGTCTTAGTCCCGGTAACAGAGCCGAACAGCTCGGCGGCAATGTTCATGGTGGTGCCGGGCCCGGCGGATCCGTAGCTCACAGCCTTGCGCTTTGCCGCGGCGAACAGATCCGGAAGACTGTCGATCTTCGCTTGCGCGCTCACGACCAGCAGCGACGGCACCACGCCGACGAATACGATAGGGGTGAACGACTTGATCGGATCGTAGCTGAGCTGCGGCCGCAGTGCGGCGCTCAGCACATGAGAACCAAGGCTCGCCTGCAGCAGGGTTCGGCCGTCGGGGGCGGCTTTTGCTACCAACTCGGTGCCAATGACGCCGCCGGCGCCGCCGCGATTTTCGATGATCACGTCGGCGCTGAGCTTCGCCGGCAGGCCGCCCGCAATCGTCCGCGCAATAAGATCGACTGGTCCACCGGCCGCGAAGGGAACCACGATCTTGATTTGGTCGGCCGCAGCGGCCGGGAACACGGACGCGAACAGGGACGCCGCGGTCAGCCAGCGTTTCATGGGTAGCACCTCCGAAGCGCTTGTTGCGCAGGCGCGTAGCCTCTCTTTCATCACGATGATTGGTGTTTCGCGGATCGTCAATCGCACCGGATCGTCATGCCGCCATCGACTACGATTTCGGTCCCGGTGATGAAGCGCGCTTCATCCGAGGCGAGAAACAGCGCAGCATGCGCGGTATCGCGTCCGTCACCCATGAATCCGAGCGGGATGCGGGCGACGCGCTGTTTGAGGAGGCCTTCGACGTCGCCGCCGGTGCGCTGTTTGGCGAGCCGGGCTTCGACCATTGGCGTATGCAACTGGCCAGGAATCACCGTGTTCACCCGGATGCCGTGCTTGGCGTACTGCACTGCGACGACGCGGGAGAATTGAATGACGCCGGCCTTGCTGGCGGCATATCCGACCTGCGGTGAGCCGCTGAAACGAATTCCCGAAGCCGAAGATATATTGACGATGGCGCCGCCGTTCTGGCGGACCATGACCGGCAGGACGTGTTTGCAGGCGAGGAACACGGTGCCAAGATTGTAGTCGAGCTGGCGATGCCAAGCATCTTCCGGCAATTCCACCGGGCCGCCGGCCGCGGAGCCGCCGACATTGTTGACCAGAATATCGATCCGCCCGTGAGCCTCCATGCACGCATCCACCATGGCCGAAACCGCGCTGCTGTCGGTCGCATCGCACTGGTGGGACATGATTTCGCCGCCCGCTTCGAGCGCCCTCTCGACGGTCTCGCGCATCGAATCGGCGTCGCGGTCAACGGCAAAAATTCTGGCGCCTTCGCGGGCGAAAATCGCCGCCATGGCACGTCCATTGCCCCAGCCCGGTCCGACGCAGCCCGCGCCTACGACGATCGCCACCTTGCCGTCCAGTCTGCCTGCCATAGGTTCCATATCCGATGAAGTTGCGGGCCATCGTGCCGACAGCGATCCAGAATTGCTTGTAGGGTGGCAAAGGCGCGAAGCGCCGTGCCCACCAGATGCGGTGGTGGGCACGCTTGGCCCACCGTACGAAGCGCAGAGTTCAATTGAACATGCGTCAGTTGACCTTGATGCCGGCGTCTTGCACCACCTTCGTCCATTTCTGAATTTCACTCCCCACATAGGCGGCGAATTCCTCCGGCGTGTTGCCGATCAGAATGGCGCCCTGGCTGGCGAGCTTTTCCTGCACCTCAGGCGCCTTCATGGCGGCAACCGCCGCGGCATTCAATTTTTTAACGATCGCAGGAGGCGTCCTGGCCGGGGCCACCATGCCGTACCAATTGTCGGCCTCGATCTGCGGGTAGCCAATCTCGCCCATCGTCGGCAGGTCCGGCAGCGACTTCACGCGCAGCCTGCCCCCAACCGCAAGCGGCTTGATGGCGCCAGCCTGGATCTGCGGCAGCAGAACCGGTACGTCGAGGAACATGATGTGAACCTGATGACCGACGAGATCGTTCACGGCCGGCGCGGCGCCGCGATAGGGCACATGGACGATGTCGATCTGGGCACTGGTGCGAAACAGCTCGCCGGCGAGATGCGGCATGCTGCCCGGGCCGGTCGACCCGTAGTTGATGGTGCCGGGCTTCGCTTTGGCAAGGGCGACCAGCTCGCTCACATTGGCGACCGGGACCGTGGTGGAGGCGACCAGCAGCTCCGGCACCCTGGCGACGAGGGTGATCGCCGCGAGATCCTTGAGCGGATCATAGAGAATCTTCTCCTGCAGGGCGGTGCTGATCGCCAGCGCGCCGGCGCTCGCGATCGCGATGGAGTAACCATCCGGCTCGGACTTAGCCACATTATCGGTCCCGAGCGCACCGCCCGCGCCGGGACGATTGTCGATGATGATCAACTGCCCGAGCAACTCTTGCATCTTCTGGCCAAGGACGCGTCCGATGATGTCGTTAGGCCCGCCAGGCGGGAAGGGTACAACGAGCCTTATCGGCTTAGCTGGATAATCCTGGGCGTGCGCCGGCAACGGCGTGGCGCAGAGAGCGACGAGACCGAGAATCTTTGCCAAATCCCACATGACACCCTCGTATTTGCTTCCGCATCATAGTATCAGCCGGCGTTTCAATCTGTGGGATTTCGCATGTCTCATCCTGAAAGATTTCTAATGGCCGGCCTGATGGGGTGGCCGGTCATGCATTCGCGCTCGCCCAAAATTCACAATTTCTGGCTCACCAAGTATGGTCTCACGGGGACTTATGTTCCGCTCGCCATTCGTGCCGAAGGCCTGCGCGCGGCCCTGCGCGCGCTGCCGGCGCTAGGCTTTGCCGGTTGCAACCTGACGATTCCCCACAAGGAAGCCGCCTTCGAGATCGTCGATCGGGTCGATCCGCTGGCGCGGCGCATGGGCGCCATCAATTGCGTCGTGGTTGCGGCCGACGGCTCGCTCGACAGCTACAACTACGACGGCTTCGGCTACATCCAGAGCATTCTGGAAGCCCATCCGAACTGGCGGGCCGATGCCGGCCCCATCGTCGTGGTCGGGGCCGGGGGTGGCGCCAGGGCCGTCGTGGTGAGCCTCGCGGACCACGGGGCGCAAGAGATTCGCCTCGTCAATCGGTCCCCGGAGCGGGCGCAGACGCTCGCGCGGGAATTCGGAGCGCCGATCGAGGCGGTGGCGTGGAAGGAACGCCATGCTGCGCTCGCCGGCGCCGCGATGCTCATCAACACCACGAGCCAAGGCATGGCAGGCCAACCGGCGCTCGACCTTGCACTCGACAAGCTGCCGGCATCGGCATTGGTGTCCGACATTATCTATGTTCCAGGCGAAACGCCGCTGCTGGTGGCCGCACGGTCGCGCGGCAATCGGACCGTCAACGGGCTTGGCATGCTGCTCAATCAGGCGAGACCGGCGTTCCAGGCCTGGTTCGGCGTGATGCCCGAAGTCACGGCGGAATTGCGCGCCATGATCGAGGCGACGATCTGATTTCGACTTAAGGAAACACAAAGCATGGCCGGCACGCCGCTGTTCTCGCTCGACGGGCGCGTCGCGCTTGTCACCGGCGCTTCGCGCGGTCTTGGCTTTGCAATGGCCGAGGCGCTCGCCGAGGCGGACGCCACGGTCGTGCTAAATGGTCGCCACGCCGACACGTTGGAAGCCGCGGCGCGCAAACTGCGGGATCGCGGCCTTAACATCGAAACCGCCGTATTCGACGTGACCGAACAAGCTGCCTCCCGCGCGGCCCTGGAGGCAGTCATCGGGCAGATGGGCAGACTCGACATCCTGATTGCCAATGCGGGCGTGACCCATCGGGCTGCGTTGGCGGATTGGCAGGCGAGGGATTGGGACCGCATGCTCGCCACCAATGTCACGGCGTGCTTCTTCCTGGCGCAAAGTGCCGCCGCGGCGATGCGCAAGCAACGCTATGGCCGTATCATTTTCACGACCTCGATCACGGCTCGGCGCGGTCGCGCAACCATTCACGGCTATGTGGCGGCAAAAAGCGCGCTCGCCGGCATCACCCGGTCGCTGGCGGCGGAACTCGGCGAGCACGGCATCACCTGCAACGCCATTGCGCCGGGCTATTTCGAGACGGAACTGAACGTTCCGCTGCTCGAGAACACGGATTTCGTCGCATTCGTGAACAGCCGCGTGGCATTGCGGCGCTGGGGCAAGCCCCGCGAACTTGCCGGAATAGCCGTCCTGCTCGCCTCGGAGGCCGGCTCGTACATTACCGGCCAGGAGATCGCGGTCGACGGCGGGCTGACGACGACGCTGTGATGGGACGCCAGCCGAAACGGGTTCGGGCATAAGCGTGGCAGGTTCGGATGGAAAAAATTTGTGGACAAACAATACTGTACAACATAGATAAATCTTGCACAACGTTATAACTTGGTGCTCGATGAAGACGTATCCTCTCAACGAAGCTCGGGCGGAGTTCTCCAAACTCGTCGAACGTGCCCTCGCTGGCGAGCCTCAGCGCGTGACCCGCTATGGCAAAGAAGCCGTTGTCATCGTCTCTGAGGACGAATGGCGCGCGCGGTGCCGTTCCGCTCCTACCCTGGGCGCCCTGCTGGCTCAACATGCCCGCGCCGGCACCTTCCGCGAGCCCGCGACTGATCGCCCGTGGAAAGACCGTCCGCTCGGGTCAGATTTCGCGTGAAGTATCTGCTCGACACGAACATCGTCTCAATGCTGGATCCGCGACGGCATGCGCAAGCGCCGGCACTCATTGACTGGCTCAGTCGCAACGGCGCCAGCTTATTTCTTTCCGTCATGACGGTAGCCGAAATCGACACCGGCATTCTAAAGCTCAGACGCGAGCGCAAAGCCAAGCGCGCTACCGAGTTGGAAAATCTATTGACTACAATTTTGGCAGACTTCGCTGACCGTGTGTTGCCGGTCGACTCCGACACTGCACGTCAAATCGCGCGCCTTGGCGAACTGGTCTACCGCCAGCCGATCGCTCTGCCGGACCTCATCATTGCGGCAACCGCCGTCCGCCACGGACTTGTCCTGTTGACACGAAATATGGGCGAGTTAGGCCGGCTCGGCATATCAGCCCATGATCCATTCATCGATCTGCCGCCTGATGCTTGAGCGTCACAGCCCCTGCCCCGAGAGCCATGGAAAGCCGATCCCATGAGGCTTCGTTGCCGGGCGGCCCGATTCTCAGCCACATCGGATGCTCTGGGAAACGACGCACCAGAATGCCGGCACGTCCTAAATGCTCAAAGAGACTTTCTGCCGCGGATGTGCGCATCAGCCGAAACAGCGATGTCCCTCCGAGGACCTCGATCCGGGCTCCTGCAAGCGCAGCATCCAGTCGTCGCGCTTCTCCTTCAAGGCGTTTACGCATCGCCTTGGCCCACTCGTAGTCCGCCAGCGCCACCTCGCCGATGGCGATGGCGGCACCCGAAACCGCCCATGGCCCAAGAGCGGCAGCCAACCGCGTCGCAATCTCAGGCCTCGCCAGCGCGAAGCCGAGCCGCAATCCGGCCAGACCAAAAAATTTTCCGAAGGATCGAAGCACCACGATATTGTGGTGACCGACCTCGCCGCCCAAGCTGGCGCCGACGGGTCCTACGTCCATAAACGCCTCGTCTATCACCAGCAGGCCGCGTCTCCCGCGAGCTTTCGCTAGATCGAGCAATTCATCTCTCTTAAGAACCCGGCCGTCGGGATTGTTGGGGTTGGCCACAACCGCAAGATCGGAGTCCCGGAGTTGTTCGATGTCTTCGACTTCCGTTGCGTGATGGCCGGCCAAGGTGGTGGCACGGGCAAATTCCCCATAGGTCGGGCCGAGTACAGCCGCTCGCCCCGGCGGTACCAGCGCCGCTACCGGCGCCAGTAAAATCTGCGTGCCGGGGGCCGGAACAATGCAATCCCGTGACGGCGCTCCATAAGCCCCGGCGGCGATTTCGGCCAATCGGTGGAGAGCGGCGGGCTCCGGCAGCCGCGTAAATAGATCCGGCGACAGCGGCGGCACGGGGTATGAATGGGGATTGACCCCGGTCGAAAGGTCGATGAACGGTTCCGGGGCATCCGGAAACAGTTGTCGCGCAGCGACGAGATTTCCGCCGTGCAGGAGCGCAGGTTCCATGTTCGTCACGCTGGCGTTCATTGCGTTGTTGATCGAGGCCTTGGTGGGCTATCCGGATTGGCTCGTGCAATCAATCGGGCATCCGGTGACGTGGATGGGCCGCTTGATTAACCTCTTGGACGACACCTTGAACCATGAGCGCATGAGCCGCGCCAGCCGGCGGGCGGCGGGAATTGCCTCGCTTCTTGTCGTGATCGGCGTTGCCGGAGGCGTCGCTTATGTGCTTGAGCGCAGTCTGTTCGGGCTTCCGATCGCCGTTGTCTTTACCGCGCTGCCGGCAAGCACGTTGCTCGCCCAGCGAAGCCTCTACGCTCACGTTGAGGGGGTCTCGGTTGCTCTCGAAAGCGAGGGCCTCGCGGCGGGTCGCAAGGCCGTCTCGCACATCGTCGGCCGCGATACGAAAGCGCTCGATGAAGCAGCCGTTGCGCGTGCCGCAATCGAGAGCCTGGCGGAGAATTTCTCCGACGGCGTGGTGGCGCCCGCGCTATGGCTTGCGATTGGCGGAATTACCGGCGCCGCCGTCTACAAGGCGATCAACACGGCGGACAGCATGATCGGGCACCGAACCCGGCGGCACGAAGCCTTCGGCTGGGCAGCGGCACGCCTCGATGATCTCGTCAATCTACCGGCATCGCGTCTGTCCGCGTTGCTGCTGATCGCCGCGGCGGCGACGACGAGCCGCGCAGCGGCGGCGGAAGCGTGGCGCGCGGTCATGCGCGATGCCTCTCATCACCGGTCGCCCAATGCGGGCTATCCGGAGGCCGCAATGGCCGGGGCGCTCGATCTCGCGTTAGCAGGATCGCGCACCTATGCGGGAGTCGAAATCGAGGACGCCATCATGGGACGCGGCCGCCGCGCCGCCACGGCCGCCGATATCCGCAGAGCGCTGGCGTTGTTCCGGCGTGCGGACGCCATGCTGATCGGGCTCTTTGCGATCGTTGCCGCGTTTTTCATTGCGCCAGGTTGAGGACGCGCTCGACGTCGATATGGGCCGCGATGTGCGCCGCAAGGCGGTCAAGCGTGCTCTCGACGAGAGCGTCATGAGCGATAGCCGAAGGTCCCGCGCCAAGCCGCGCGAGCCAGGCGGCGCGTTGGGAGTCGTTGCCAAACAGTCCGTGGACATAAGTGCCGATCACGCGCCCATCGGCCGATACAGCGCCTTCGGGCGCACCATCGCAAAGGCGGGCGAACGGGCGGGCACAATCCGGGCCGGCGGTCACGCCCATATGCATTTCGTAGCCTGAAAACGGAATGCCGCCGGTGTCGCCACGCACGGGTTCGAGCCGTTTTTCGTCAGACAGTACCGTCTCGACATCTAAGAGGCCCAAGCCCTCGGCGACACCAGGCGGCCCCTCGGTACCGGCCGGGTCCCGGACGGTTCGGCCGAGCATCTGATAGCCGCCGCAGAGGCCGATCACGGTCCCGCCGCGGCGCATATGGGCCACAATATCGATATCGAATCCGGCTTTCCGCAGCGCCGTGAGGTCCGCGATCGTCGCCTTCGATCCCGGCACAATCACGAGGTCGGCGTTGCCCGGCAATGCCGCGCCGGGTCGGACCTTGACAAGTTCGACGGCGGGTTCTGCCTCAAGCGGATCAAGGTCGTCGAAATTGGCGATGTGCGGCAGAATCGGCACCGCGATGCGGATCCGCGCGTGCGGCTTTGCCGGTAAGGCCCTGTCGAGCGCCAACGCGTCTTCGGCTGGCAGGAGGTGAGCGTCGGGAAAAAACGGGACGAGGCCGAGCGGCTGCCACCCGGTCGCGTGCGCGATCGCCGCCATGCCGGAGGCAAACAATGCCGGGTCGCCGCGAAACTTGTTGACCAGGAAGCCGCACACGAGTGCGGCATCATCCGGTTCGATCACCGCCTTGGTGCCGACCAGGCTTGCGATCACGCCACCCCGGTCGATATCGCCGATGAGCACGACCGGCACGTCTGCGGCCCGCGCGAACCCCATGTTGGCGATGTCGTTGGCGCGCAGGTTGATTTCCGCAGCACTGCCGGCGCCCTCCACCAGCACGACGTCGGCTTCCCGCTTGAGACGGGTGAAGCTGTCGAGCACGAAGCTCATCAGTTCTGGTTTCATCTGCTGATAGGCCGCCGCCTTGGCGACGCCGCGGACGCCGCCCTGCACGACGACCTGCGCGCCGATCTCGCTTTGCGGCTTCAGCAGCACCGGATTCATGTGTACGGTCGGCGGCGTGCGGGCTGCACGCGCCTGCAGGGCCTGGGCGCGGCCGATCTCGCCGCCGTCGGCAGTCACCGCCGCGTTGTTCGACATGTTCTGCGGCTTGAACGGCCGCACTTTGAGGCCGCGATCAGCCCATAGGCGCGCCAACCCGGTAACGATCAGCGATTTGCCGACATCGGACCCGGTCCCTTGGAACATCAGCGCGCGCGCTGCCACGTTCAGAACTCGATGCCGGGCTGGGCTTTCACGCCAGCTGCGAAATGGTGCT
>WNFS01005545.1_pt1 | contig 10317 bp, 12 predicted proteins | sample 5400141 | NCBI WGS metagenome assembly WNFS01 (sample SAMN13153358, study PRJNA577476) | soil metagenome | isolation source: 60 cm saprolite under Madrone tree | place: USA:California | collected 2016-06-14
ATGAGGCGCATGGCGGGCGCTGGTGGACCAATAAAAGCGATGTGGGCCTGTTCGCAGGCCTCGGCGAAGTCTGCATTTTCGGCCAGGAAGCCGTAGCCGGGATGGATGGCCTGTGCATCGCTGAGCTTGGCAGCGTCGATGATGGTATCAATACGCAGATAACTTTGGCTGGCGGGCGCAGGGCCGATGTTGTAGGCTTCGTCGGCCTCTCGTACGTGGCGAGCGTGACGGTCGGCATCGGAATAGACGGCGACCGTTTGTACTCCCATGTCGCGGCATGTTGCCATAATGCGCACGGCTATTTCGCCGCGGTTGGCGATCAAGATTTTTTTGAACATAGTAGATACCTGGTCATAATAACAGTTACAACACCCAACGAGGTTTACGTTTTTCCAGGAACGAACGCAGTCCCTCCTGTCCTTCATCGCTGACGCGCAGTGTGGCAATCGTTTTGGCGGTATATTGGCGCGCTGTATCGTGGTCCATGTGGCCGACGTTCAAGGCAAGGGCTTTGCTGGCGCGAATCGCCAATGGGCCACTGCTCAGTAGTTCGCGCAGTATCTTCTCCACTGCGGCGTCCAGTTCCTCAAGCGGAGCGATGATGTGGACGAGACCGATTTCTTTGGCACGGGCTGCGCTGAAGCGTTCGCCTGTGACGAACAAGACACGTGTATGTGTCTCGCCAACCTTGCGTACGACATAGGGTGAAATAACGGCGGGTGCGATGCCGAGCTTGGCCTCGCTGAAGGCAAAGCGAGCGCTTTCGGCGGCGATAACGATGTCGCAGACGGAGACGAGTCCCACGCCACCCCCCATCGCCGTCCCGTTGACACGCGCTACAACCGGGCAAGGAAAAGCGTTGACGAGGTCGAAGAGGTCGGCCATGCGCAGCGCGTCGTTGAGATTTTGTTCCTGGCTGAACGTGGCCGATGCTTTCATCATATTGATGTCTGCCCCGGCGCTGAATGAGGGGCCGTCACCTGTGAGCACGACGGCATGCAGTCGCTCGTCGGTGCTCAGAGCTGTGAAAGCTGCCTGCAAGTCTTGAATGAGTTGTGTGTTAAAGGCGTTGTGCATCTCTGCACGTCGCATAGTGATGGTGGCGATTTTATCCTGGAAAGTGCGTTCGACGCTGACATGTGTGTACGTGGTCATGATCGCTCCTGACGTGGTGTTTTTGGCGAGAAAGGTGCTTAGTAGGATTGTACCATATCAGCGATCATGGCGTAGTGCCGGGCAATTCCTCATGCTTTCTTCCTGGCCTGGGTTCTTTGCCTGTGTTTCCACACGCGGTACATCATCTCATCGCCCCAACTGAGGAAGCCGCTGGTGGTGAAGCCGTGCACGATAGTGACTGCCAGGAGCGAACGAGGCTCGGGCTGCGCTATATAGAGGGTGCTAAAGACGAGTGCGGCCAGGCCAACGCCCCCGATGCTGCGCCAGTTCCATTTGCCCAGCCGATGGTAGAGGGTGTAGGAGGCGGTGCTGACGAGCCAACCCCAGCCAATCCAGCCTGTCCACTGTGTCACTACCGTGAGCAGGAAACCGCGGAAAAACAATTCTTCGACAGGGCCATTCATGATCAGGTAGTAGAAGCCTTGCAGCAGGTGATCGCTGAGGGTGGGCCAACGAAACCAGGGACCAACAACGAACATGCGATAAAGGCCGGCGAAGGCTGCCATCGCAGTGCCCAGCACGAGGCCAATGATGAGCTGTTGGGGCGCATTTCCCCATGTCAGCCCTAAGAAGGCCAGTGGGAGATGAAAGATGGCGATATAGGCGAATGGGAGCAGCCCGAGCGGCAGGAGGCGCATGAGTACGTCGGGCCAGAGCCAGCGCCATGAATCACTAACGGTGGAGCGTACAACCTGTGGGGGTTTTTCTGTTGGCACGGGTCTACCTCATCGTCTGCAACTGCGCCAAACCTTCTTTCACTTCTTCCCGTGAGAGGTTGCCGACCGCGAGGTCTGTGTCTTTCTTCTTCAAGAGGCGCTGATAAAAGGCGATACCCTGTTCAACCATGTAAAAATCTGCTTCAAGGACTTCAAACAGGATATCCTCGGCCCTAGAGTACCTGCCTGTGCGTTCGTAATAGCGGAAGAGTCTGCTTTTGATCTCTACAGGCAATTCGTATTCTTCCAGTGTAGCAAGCAGTCCTTCAATCTGCGCAAACAGATCGGGGTCATGAATGTTGCTATCGCTGAGTTGTACTTCGAGGAAAAGGCGCAATGATTTAAGGTATCTATAGTAGCTGGTGTCGAAGTTGCCCTGCTCCACGTAGATGTCACCCTCGGCCTTCAAGAGGCTGGCGACAAAAAGACATTTCTCGATATCCAGGGTGTCAAATGATGTGAGCATTGCCAGCAATGTTTCGTCCGGAACGGAGTTGATCAGATCCAGACTGAGGCCGAGTGTTTGCTTGAATACCTGGTCGATGAGGTCTAATGCGGCCTGGTACTGTTTCGCTTGTTGAAAGCCCAGGATGCCGGTTAGCACCGTGGCGAGCTCCGCCATGGTTCTCAAAATGTAGTCTTTCTGTATCATGTGTTCCTTTTTCCTGGCACCCCTTGCGTGGCAAGAGAGCCTGGGGGCTCTCGGCCAGGATCATTATTCAGCCAACTTTGCGATCGCCTGCTCGATGCGAGTCATACAGCGTGTGCGACCGAGCACCTCCATCATCTGGAAGAGTGGCGGTGTAGCAGTGCTGCCACTGACGGCCACACGGATGGTGCCGAAGAGTTGCCCACGGCTCAAGCCAAGTTCTATTGCTAACTCACTCATCGGTGACTCCATCGTCTCATGTGTCCACTCCTTCAGCGAAGCAAGCAAATCGCGTGTACGTACGAGCGCGTGAAGGGTGCTTATGGCATCCATCTTTTTCTGTATGAGCAGCGCTCTATCGTATGTCAGCGTATCGCTGTAGAAAAAGGCTACCCGCTGCGCCGCTTCACCGAGCGTCTTCAAGCGCTCTTGCTCTAATTGTAGGACACGAGTGCTATAGGCCACATCGAGTGGGCGCTGAATATGGTCGGGGAGTCCACCCTCGGCCTCTGGACGCTCCAGGTAAGGAATAGTGCGGCGCGTCAGTTCGTCTAGTGACAACTGGCGAATGTAGACGCCGTTCATCCACGTCAACTTTTCGGGATCGTAGATGCCGCCGGCAATACCTACGCGGTCCAGCGTGAACGCCTGGATCAGTTCCTCGCGGGTGAAAATCTCGGTTTTGTCGTCATAGGACCAGCCGAGCAGTGCCAGGAAGTTGAACACGGCCTCCGGCAAGTACCCCTGGTTCTTCATCTCTATCCATGATGGTGCACCATGACGCTTACTGAGTTTTTTCTTGTCTTTGCCCAGGACGCTAGGAACATGGTAGAAAAGTGGTGGCTCCCAGCCCAGAGCCTGGTAGATTTGGATGTGACGTGGCGCACTGGAAATCCACTCCTCGCCGCGTAAGACATGGGTAATGCCCATCAGGTGGTCATCAACGAGATGGGCCAGATGGTACGGGGCATAACCATTCGACTTGAGAATGATGGTATCATCGATGTCAGTGTTATTGAACGTGATGTCGCCGTGGAGTTCATCATGAACAACCGTCACGCCTTCGATGGGCATGGCAAAGCGCACCACCCATGGCTTCCCGGCGGCCTCGTTCGCGGCTCGCTCTTCGTCAGTGAGGTAGCGGCAGTGTCGGTCGTAGCGCGGCGGCAACTTTTGCGCTGCCTGCTCCGCTCGCATCTGCTCCAGTCGCTCTGGGGTGCAGTAGCAGCGATAGGCGTGTCCCGAAGCGATGAGTTGCTCAGCATAATATTGGTAGATGGCTTTACGCTGTGTCTGATAGTATGGACCATAAGGACCCCCAACTAATGGGCCTTCATCGAACTCTATACCCAGCCATTTCATGCCTTCAATCAGATATTCAACAGAACCTTCTTGGGTACGTGCTATATCAGTATCTTCGATGCGCAGGATAAAAGAGCCTCCACTATGGCGAGCATACAGCCAGCTAAAGAGAGCGGTACGGTAACCGCCAATATGCTGGAGGCCTGTTGGGCTAGGAGCGAAGCGCAGGCGTGGCTTCCCTCCCGCCGCCGGATTCTGCTGCTCCTGTGGTCGATGATCGATCTGTGTCATAGCCAGAAATTCTCCTCTTTTTCGATATAACTTATGCTATTGTAGCATAGGTTGCCAATGGGAACAGCGACCCTGGAATACAGTGTATAATGACCTTGTCGTGAGCCATGGGGAAGGACCAATTCCTACATGCGCGTACGGGAACGATGATGCGGGAAGTTCGACCATATCAGGAGACTCTCAAGCATTTGCTGTTGCTTGCCGATGGAATCTATCGTGAGACGCAGTGGTGGCGGAATGAGATCAGCCCTGGCCGCGGCGGCATAAGAAGAAAGAGACCAGAGAAGTTATGGTTTTTGATAGAGAAGGGCTTCAGCCCGCCGCAAACTACGGGGGTTCAACCCCAGTAGTTAGGCGTGTGTGGCTGTAGAGTGCCGATTCATCGAGCACGTCCTTGACAAACGTATGGTATCACGCTATACTCATTCTATGAAGAAAACGACGGTTTACCTGGATGAGAGCGATTATGAGGCATTGGCTCTCATCCAAGAACACTACGGAACCAAATCAGAAAGTGCTGCCTTGCGCCTGGCTTTGCGTCTGCTAGCCGATCAATTGAAGAAGGGAGCAACGTCTCGTGTACCACGTCCGCCGCGTCCACCTCGGCAAAACCCCGCAACTCGATGAGTTGGCTCATGAATGCGGAGAGCTCTACACTCAGATGCTCGTCTTCTTCTGGCGCACCGTCAGACATAAGGGGATCTGGCTCAAAGAGAAGTATCTGAAGCGGCTCTTCACGAGCCCGAAACTGCATGCCCATACCGCCGATGCCTGCGTGGAGGCGTTCATTGCCAGTCTCAAGAGTTGGCGGGAGCGCAAAAAGGCAGGCGATCCTGATGCGCACCCACCCAGGAAGCGCAAGTGGTACTTCCGCATCGAGTACAAACGCTCGGCCATGAAGCGAGAGTCAGGCAAGTTGCGCTTGTCCAATGGGAAAGGCAACGAGCCACTTGTCTTAGCGTGGCCATGGGACTTGCCCAAGACGGTGGTGATCCACTGGACGGGCACCCAGTACGAAGCCATTGCCACCTACGAGGTAGAGCCTCATGCTACGGCCCGTGGCTCGAAGATAGCAGGAATCGATTTGGGGGAGATCCACATGGCCGTCTCGCATGATGGCGAACAGACGCACATCCTCAATGGGCGGCACCTACGTTCCAAGAGACAATATCGCAACAAACTGCAAGAGCATCTTTCTAAGAAGATCGACAGGAAGAAGAAAGGTTCCCGTCGGCGGAAGAAACTCGTTCGTTCCAAGCAGAAACAACTCAGGAAACTCAAGCATCAAATTCGGGATATCGAGCACAAGCAAACCACGCATCTTGTTTCCACACTGCATACAGAGGGCGTGCAAACCGTGGTCATTGGCGATGTCAGGCATATCCGGCAAGACTTGGATGTTGGCTCCACCAATAACCAGAAACTCCATCAGTGGTCCCATGGCACTGTGCGGCATCTGCTCACCTATAAGGCAGAGCGGCACGGCATGGCCGTGGCTTTGCAAGAGGAAAGCTATACCAGCAAGACGTGCCCAATGTGTGGGCATCGCCGCAAGAGCAAGCCCGTAGGCCGTGTCTTTCAGTGCACCAACAAGAAGTGCCGCTTTGTGTGGCATCGGGATGGAGTGGGAGCCTGTAACATCCGACGAAAGTATCTGGACTTGGGTCCAGTAGTTGGCGACATGGCACCGCCCACGGGCATACGGTTCAGGCCGCATGCCCGTGTAGTTCGCAGGGAGAGAGAGTACCTGCGAGAAAATGTCTCCCTGGTAACAGGGAAGAAGCCGCCGCGGCTTTAGCCCGTGCGGAGTGTCACAAAGACAACGATGGCGCGTCATAATATAGAGAAAGGTCACCGCTTCTGACTCATAGAGAGTGCAGATTACAATGAGAAAGCAGCAACCCAAAGATAGCTCCCTGGACGAACTAGACGAACTAGACGAACACAACCAACCAACAGAGCCTCTGCTACCAGTGGTACCATCGCATTTCTCGCCCACAGCACCACCAAGCAACAGCATCTTCCTTCCTGCGCCGCAGCAGGGGCACCCACCACAGGATTATCCATATCTACCGCCCGCACCTGTTGCAAGTGGATGGGGACGACCTACGGGCGGTATGGCACCTATAGCTCCTACTAGACTTCAAACACCTCCCTTATCTGTTCCTCGGCGCAAGGCATTGCCTATCCTGGTAGGTCTATTCTTCGTTGCTGTGCAGTTGCTGCTTCTTGCGCGTTTTGTACTTAAAATCATGAGTTGGCCAGCGAGTACAGCCTGGGTGGGCACGATCTACGACGTGAGTAACGTATTTGTATTGCCTTTTCATCTCCTGGCGCAACAGATCGCGTTACCTACCGCCATCCCTATGGAAGTCTTCACCTTGTTGGCGGTCCCCGCGTACTGGTTGCTTTCACGTTTTCTAGTACACCTGCTAAAGGCAATCCTACGCTCACGTTAGATGATTCGTAAGAACGAACGCAACTTTTCCATGTGCTCATGAAAAAGTGAACATTCCTTCTCTCTAGTCTTTGCCGAACTCGTCTAGCACATCCAGGGTGTTAATGAAGTCGCGGTAAGCGTCGAGATTTTCCTCCGGCTCTGGCTCTGCCTTCTGCTCGTTTCTAGGCAAAAGCTGCTCTTCGCTTGTATCCAGGGTCATCCCAGCACGTTCCAGGACACTCTCCTCAACATAGATCGGCGCCTTGGCGCGTACCGAGAGTGCGATAGCGTCGCTAGGCCGTGAGTCAACCTCGACATGCCTGCCCGCGACATCAAGTATGATACGTGCGTAGAAGATATCTTCGATCAGGTCCGAAATCACAATACTCACAATCCTGCCTCCTAGCTCACTGATGACGTTCTTGAGCAGGTCGTGGGTCAGTGGTCGTGGCGGATTCGTCCCTTGAAGTTCGACGGCAATAGCGTATGCTTCAGCCTGTGCTATCCAAATGAACAAGTAGCGTTCTTGCTTGGTAGCCTTCAAGATGACCACTCGCTGCTGTGTAGCCAGGTTAATTCGCACGCTTTCAACTGTCATCTCAACCATGTGTTTGACTCCCTCTTTCATGGCCCGGGCTTATTGAGTCTCTGACGCTTTTATTGTACACCCATCTGTGGTCTAGGCGCAAATGGTCAAGTCAGCCTCATTCTATCTCATGGCCCAGAAGTTGGCTACAAGTGCCCTTTTCCCTGCAGTGTGCAGACGCTTTCGCCCCACTCGATTACGTATGAGCATGTGTTGCAAGGCAGTATAGCAAAATATGTCCCGTATTCCAAGTCCTGAAAACTGAGAACAAGCAGGAATTTTGCAGGTAAGAAAAGAAATTCGGAAAATTCGTTCGATAAACGCTTGACTTGTTGGAACTTGTTTGATATGATTATTTTGAATAGCCGTTCTACTTTTGGGGTAGCAACGGTGGAAGCAGTGAGTGCCTCCTCAGAAAGGAAGACGCCTTATGCCGTCAGCACGAACAAGTGACATGCAGCGCAAGATATACGACTTCATCGTCGATTACGTTCGCACCAAGGGAAGACCACCCACCAACCGCGAGATCGGGAAGGCGATGAATATTACAAGTACAGGCCATGTCGATTACCATCTCTCTATACTAGAAAAAAAGGGGTATATTACGCGCCAGGCGAAGACCAGTCGCGGGATAGAACTCACCAGGTCACCGCAAGGCATCCCTGTCATGGGCCGTATTGCTGCCGGTGAGCCGCTCGATGTCTTCACTGAGGCCGAGGAGACGGTTGACGTTGGCCGTGACCTGGAGCGTGAGAACACCTATGCTCTGATCGTGAAGGGCCGCTCAATGATCGAAGACCACATCTGTGATGGCGATTATGTGGTAATCAAGCGCGAGACCGATTGTCAAAACGGTGATATTGTCGTGGCTGTCCACCTGCCAGAGGGTAGCTCCGGCAGTGCTACGCTCAAGCGCTTCTTCCAGGAGAAGGAACTTGACCGGGTACGTCTCCAACCCGCTAACTCCGAAATGGATCCCCTCTATGTATCTAAGAGCGAATGGGATCAGGAGTGGCAGGTGCAAGGCAAGGTGGTGGCGATCTTCCGCCAGTGCCTGAATCCCACCAGTCGTGCCGACTAGTATCGAGTAAGTTCTTGGTTGCCGACTGCTTAGGCCGCCTTTCCTGGAAGACAGCGGAGCTTGCGTGAGGGAGGAACAAGCGTTCCTTCCATGACCGTGATGTCAATGCCGCAAAAAACGTGTTGGCTGCCAGACTGGCAGTGTCATCCTGTGGAGAGGCTGTAAGACCTGGGCGGGCCGAAGCTCACCCGGGCAAGTTTCGCTGAAGCAGGAAGCCCTTCCTGTGAGGGAAGCAATCCCCTGCGTTTGCGCAGAGGCAGGGTAACTATTCAGGTGCCTGATTCCTCGCCGCACGTGCTCGATAAATCGGCACACAAAGCCTCCGACGGCTCGCGTCTTTTTGTGCTGTGTGTGCTGTGGGCTTGGCGCAACAGCAACAAACGCATCGTCGGCACACAAAGCCTCCGACGGCTCGCGTCTTTTTGTGCTGTGGGCTTGGCGCAACAGCAACAAACGCATCGTCGGCACACAAAGCCTCCGGCGGCTCGCGTCTTTTTGTGCTGTGGGCTTGGCAGCCGCAGGCTGCCAAGCCCACAGCACAAAAATCTCTTGCGAACCACCGAAGGTGGTGAGGAATCCCGAGGAGTTACAGGGCAGGATATCAAATTATCCCTACAGATCGCTTTCCCCAAAGCGCAAATTCCCCCGTTTACAGCTTGTAGTAACGCCTGAACTCTGGTATAATGTGAGCAAATGTTAGATTTGTAGTGTTAAATACCTCACAGGGTGGGGTTTGTTTTGTCTCAAATCATTCGATCCCACAAGTGAAAGGAAGGATTGTCTATGAAAGCCGCCGCAATGGCTTTGGTGCTCATTGTAGGTGCTGCGGTAGTCCTCTGGTTTGGTAATACGCTTAACTCGTGGGTGCTGGGTGGTCTCATGGGAGGGTTAGCTGCATTGTTGTTGAGTATCCCAATTTCCTTAACCCTGTTTTCCTTCCTTTCGCGTCGCCACGGTGAACGACTCAGGACAGCAGAGCTAGAAGAAATTTCGCTCGCACAGTCCTATGACTATGAGGATGCAGAAGAATTCTCGGAGGCTGAGGTTTACGTGCTACCACCTCAACAAGAGGAGAGGTATGAGGATGTCAGCAGCCGCCGTATACCAACAGCGCGTCGTCTCCCTGCACCCATCTATCCACGTTTACCCGCCGCTGGACAAAGTCATGCTTCTGCATGGGTTGATTCGCCTATGCCCAGGCAGCAGCCCAAGATGCCCCCTGCGGCACACGGAAAAGGCGCTACTTCCCAACGCCTGGCACCGGATCGCCGACCGCCGCAGTATCCAGGTTTCCCAGGATATCAGGGGAATGTAACCCGTCGTGGCCTTCACCAGTCAGCAGCATTGCGAGCTGCTCGTCAGGAGGCCGTCCAACAGCAACAGCATGACATCGAAGTGTTGCCAAGCACCACTGATTCTACCCCTGCCGAACCTGGGTACTTTGCTGGCCGCCGTCAAATAGGTGGGCCGCAAACGGAGCCGATGAACGGAAACAGTCGTTACCTCCAGACTGGCCGGGTTCGCCAGACCGGACGAACGGACCAGCTAGCACATAACCGGCCATCGGATGAAGATGACTTCGACCTTGAGATGAGTACTGGTAGTCTCAGGAATCCGTTAGTGCGCCGTGCCCCCTATATGTATGAAGATGATCCTCTCCGTCAAAAATTAGCACAGCAGATAGACCCACCTGCCGTGCGGCGCTCGTCACGCTACGAGGATCAAGAATCGTACTAAGACGCTAGCCTCTTTTCGCAAAGTGTGCTACTATGAACGCAAATGCGAAGGAGGCTAGTTCGATGTTAACGCATCTAACCGATATATTGACGACGTTGATCACCAATCTGTATGTCTCAACGGGTCTATTGGGTATTGTGCTGGCTATGGCGATCGAAAGTTGCTGTATCCCGCTACCAAGTGAGATTGTCATGCCCCTGGCCGGTGTGATGATTGCCAGCGGCAAGATTCTGCAAGGTGTCAATTCCTGGACCGCCTTATTGTTAGTGGCGCTGGCAGGTGCCGCCGGTTGCCTCGTTGGCTCTATCGTTGCCTATGGCATTGGCGCGGCTGGTGGGC